>Ga0335078_10018774_pt1 | contig 10281 bp, 10 predicted proteins | sample Lox_Sample_32_FD_206711 | JGI IMG/M metagenome (GOLD analysis project Ga0335078, IMG submission 206711) | Soil microbial communities from Loxahatchee National Wildlife Refuge, Florida, United States - Lox_Sample_3.2 | ecosystem: Environmental > Terrestrial > Soil > Wetlands | place: USA...
GCGGGCGGGCTCAGTCCGCCGGCGCGACCTCCGGCCCCATCTCCTCGGCTCCCACCGGCACCTCGAGGTCGTCGTGGGTGCGCTCGATCTCGGGCGCGTGGCGCAACGCCACGGCCGCCTCCTTCTCCCTGCGGATGAGCTCGGATGCGGCGACGGCGAGGCTGTCGGGCCGGGGGCCCTCCCAGTCGAGATACCAGTGCCGGTTCAGGCTCGAGAACCAGGAGTCTCCGCCCGGGACCAGCCGGAACCGGGAGATGGTCCGCTGGCGGCCGATCTGATCGGTGTAGAGCAGCTCCACCGTCAGGTTCTCGCCGCCTTCGATGGCCTCGGCCACCGCCTGGCGCACCGGATCGCCCGGGTCGCGCAGCGCCCCCTGCCACATGCCGATGTCACCGGCGGGCACGTAGAGGTCCCGTGACTGCAGGCGGAACCCGTCGAGCGGCATGTGCCCCGGCATGTCCCCGGACACCGTCGCCCCGGCACGCACGGCCCAGCCCTGGCACACGGCGATGCCGCTGCCCACGTTGCGAAGGCTGATGGCGAGGTAGACCGTGCCATCGGCGTGCTCGACCGCGGCGCGGCCTCCGGCGGCGCTCACCCAGTTGCCCTCGAGGAACATGATCTTCTGCTTGGGGTCCTCCAGGCGCGACGGGGCGAGCAGGGGCCGGCGCTGCTCCTGCAGGGCGGCCTCGGCGATCCGGGCCGATCGGTTGGAGGACCGCACCGCCGAGAAGGTGGCGATCGCCAGGACGAGGGTGCCGGCGGCGGTGGCGAGGGAGGCGACCGTCGCCCAGTCGACTCCGAGCACGACCATCACGAGCCAGTCTTGCAGGCACCGGGCGACCCGTCACCCTGGCACCGCGCCTGGTGGGGCGGGGCCGGGTCGCGCTGGGCGGGCGGTGGACAGGACCGGTCGCGGCCGTGTCACAGGCCGGTGCCCTGTCTCGTCTCAATGGTCGACCGGGTTCGTGCGACGCAGGAGGAGGGAGGCGACCGATGTGGGAAGAGCCGACCAGGCTGTCCGGGGCCGCCGAGGACCACGCCGCCCCCTGCCCGAGCACCGAGGGCTCCGGTTCCCCGGCCTCGGGGCGGGTAGGGCCATCACGGGCGGCGCAGCGCCCCCGAGGAGGGCGGTGAGCGATGGACACTCCCCCGGCGACCGACGGCGACCTGCGCGGTCTCATGTTCTCGATCGCCTACCGGATGACCGGGCGCGTGAGCGAAGCCGAGGACCTGGTCCAAGAGGCCTTCCTGCGCTGGGAGCGGGTCCGCCAGCGCGGCGTGGCCGTCGAGTCCCCGAGGGCCTACCTGGCCACGACAACGACCCGTCTGGCCATCGACCACATGCGCTCGGCGCGGGTCCGGCGGGAGTCCTACGTCGGGAGCTGGCTGCCCGAACCGATCGTCGCCGACCTCGACGAAGGGCCCGAGCACATGGCTGAGCTCTCCGATTCGCTGTCGATGGCCTTCCTGGTCCTGCTCGAGAGCCTCTCCCCCGTCGAGCGAGCCGTGTTCCTGCTGCGCGAGGTCTTCGACTACCCCTACGACGACATCGGCCACATCGTGGACAAGAGCGAGGCCAACTGCCGGCAGATCTTCGCCCGGGCCCGCCGGCACCTCGACGACCAACACGTCCGCTCCGAGGCGTCGAGGGACCAGAGCGAGGCCCTCCTCCGGTCCTTCCTGGCGGCCGCCCGCGACGGCGATCTCGAGCAGCTCGAGGACCTCCTGGCCGCTGACGCCGTCTTCTGCGGCGACGGCGGGGGCGTGGCCACCGCCCTCCGCCATCCCCTCTACGGCCGGGACCGGGTGGCCGCCTTCATCCTCACGGTGTTCACCCAGGGAGGCACGCGGGGCTTCACCGTCGAACCCGTCCTCGTCAACGGCGGTCCCGGGGTCCTCACCCGCGACGCCGGCGGCAGCGTCGTGGGCGTGTGGTCGCTGGACGTCGCCGACGGCGTGATCCAGACCGTGCGCGGGGTCGTCAACCCCGACAAGCTGCGCCATCTCGGCCCCGTCTCCGAGATGCTGCGGCTGCGCCCCCGGGCCGAGGAGCCCTGACCCAGATCACGCTGTCCGCCCTCACCGCTGTATCCGCCGCATCAACGACCAATGAAAGGAACCTCACCATGGACGCTCGACTCGACATCCTCGAGAACCCCGTCTCCAAGAAGCTCATCAAGCACGTCGTGGCGGCCGGGCGCGTCGTCACCGAGTCATCGCTGCCGGCGGCGACCCAGCAGCTGGTGGAGCTCCGCGCCAGCCAGATCAACGGCTGTGGCGTCTGCACCGACATGCACTCCAAGGAGGCCTTGCACGCCGGTGAGAGCCAGGTCCGGCTGAACATGGTGGCAGCCTGGCGCGAGGCCACGGTGTTCACCGAGGCCGAGCGGGCGGCCCTGGAGCTGGCCGAGCAGGGCACCAGGATCGCCGACGCCGCCGGTGGCGTACCCGACGCGGTATGGGAGAACGCCGCCAAGCACTACGACGAGGAGCAGCTCGGCGCGCTGGTGGCGCTCATCGCCCTCATCAACATGTTCAACCGCATCAACGTCATCGTGCGCCAGCCCGCCGGCGACTACCAGCCGGGTCAGTGGGGTTGACCACCGCGCAGAGGCGCAGGACCAGGTGACCGCAACGGCACCGCCGGGAGCGAGCGCGCCTGGTGCTCCTCAGCGCCGCGTGCCGACGGCGAAGAGCGACTGCCCGAAGGGCGGGCGCCAGCTTCTCTCGATCCTGCGCAGCACCGGGATCACGTGGCGGTCGTAGCGGTCGATCGCCCGGGCCCCGCCGACCGGGGCCGTGGAGCGCAGGACGCGTCCGTTCACGAACCAGGCGAAGTAGCCCACGGCGTTCACGTAGTGCGCCACAGGGACGTCGAAGCCGGCACGCTCCATCTTGGCGACGAGGTCGCTACGGCGGTAGCGGCGGACGTGGCCGACGCCACGGTCCATGGCCCCGAAGATGGCGGGGAACGCCGGTACCAGGACGGCGAGCGCATCCCCGGGTCGCAGCACCGAGGCGATCGAGCGCAGCGCCTCCTCGTCGTCGTCGATGTGCTCGAGGACGTTGAACGTCATGGCGGAGTCGGGCTGCAGGGCGCTGACCGCCTGCATGGTGGCGGACTGCGTGACGCTGCCGCAGACGACCGAGACGTTCGGGTGCGCCTGGAAGCGCTCCTCCATGGCGCAGGCAAATCCCGGGTCGATCTCGAGCCCGATGGCGTGTTCGCGGTCCACCACGCAGTCGAGCATCGTCCCCGAGCCGGCGCCCACCTCCAGCACACGTTTGCCGAGATGGGGATCGGCGAGCGAGAAGATCCAGTCCCGATAGTTCAGGGCGCTCTCGAGGATCTCGAGGACGCGCCCCAAGGTGGGCGACTCCCGGTCGGTCGGGGAGTCCCTCGTGGCCTCGCTCATCCTCGAGGAGCGAGCTGCGTGGACGCGGATCGGGGTCGCCACAAGCGGAACCGCAGGAGCGTCATCAGCGCCCGGAGGCCGTCCATGGCGGTGAGCTTCTTGCCCTCGGCCCGGGATCGAGCCGCGTAGCTGATGGGGACCTCGTAGATCCGGTGGCCGAGCCGCAGCAGCTTCGCCGTGACCTCCGGCTCGAGATCGAAGCGGTCGCAGCGAAGATCGAGCGAGCGGGCCACCTCCAGGGGCATCACCTTGTAGCCCGTCTCCATGTCGGAGAGGTAGCAGTTGTAGAGGACATTCGTGAGCAGGGTCACGAGGCGGTTCCCCACCACGTACCAGTAGCTGTAGGCCGAGTGGCTCGAGAAGGCCCGGGACCCGTAGACGACGGTCGCCCGACCGGTCTTGAGCGGCTCCAGCAGGGCCGCATAGTCGGCCGGCGAGTACTCGAGGTCGGCGTCCTGAATGAGCACGAGGTGCCCACGCGCCTCTCGGAGGCCGGTGCGGATGGCCGTGCCCTTGCCCCCGTTGACGTCGTGGCGGAAGGCGCGCACGCGGTCGCCGTCGACCCGCGACTGCATGACGTTCCACGTCGTATCGGTGGACCCGTCGTCGACGAGGACGATCTCGAGATCCTCGGTCGTCTTCAACACGGCGTCGATGACGTGCTCGATCGTGCCGGCCTCGTTGAAGGCCGGAATGATCACGGACAGATACAGGTCCCGCACCTCGCCCAAACCCCCCCCAATCGGCCTTCATAGTAGCCCTGGGGCCGGGTCCTGAGCCAGGGGCGACCCGGAAAACACCCTGGTCGAGGGGTCGCGGTCTGAGGTGTCTGGCCCGACACGGGCGGAGGCCTCCACCCCGCTCCCCCGGGGAGCCGGTCGCCGGGGAGCCGATTGCCCGGGGAGCCGGTCGCCCGGGGACGACGTTGCTCCGGAGCCCTCGCTCTGTGCGGAGTCGGGCTGGCCGGATTCGAACCGGCGACCTCTTGACCCCCAGTCAAGCGCGCTAACCAAGCTGCGCCACAGCCCGTACTGCTCTGACCTGGGACTCTACTCGACCCGACAAGGGGCGGATTCCCCTCCCGGTGCCACGCGGGCACCGCCGCCTGCCCGCCGGGCGCTTTGCTCACGGCGTCGCCACCGACGGCCGTGCCCCAGGCGCAAGTAGGGACACAGGGTGGCGATACTGGGGAAATGCCCGCCTTGCTGCGTCGTGGTTGGTTCCTGGCGTCGCTTGTGCTGGCCGTTGTGAACGTGGCCGGATTCGGCGGTGATCTCACTGCCAAACTCGTCGAGCTCGCCGTCATGGCCGTGGCCGGCGGGGTCGTCGTGTGGTCGGTGACGAAGCGGCCCAGCAGCCAACCCCAGTAGGAGCGATCGCATCGGCCTGCCCTTGGCACCGCCGCGTCGCCTCAGCGGCGAAGGTGACGAGAGGGCGGGGACGCGAGCGTGTGGGTGGGTGACACCAGGCAGCCGGCCTCGGCCCGCAGATCGTGCTCGAGGGTCGGCGTGAACCTGGTGCACACGTCGAAGACGGCCGGCGGCAGCTCGAGAGGTCGGGCTCCGGGGCCGGTGTCCCAGACCAGAGCACCGTCGCGCTCGAGGGGGGCCTGTCCGGTCGCCTCGGTGAGGATACCGGTCAGGTTCTGGTCGAACGACGTTGGCCGGCCGTTCTCCGGGGACGTGGGGAGAACGACAGCCGTGGTCACCATGTAGGTCTGCAGGGCGCCGTGCATGGCGGCGACCTCGGCGGGGGTGGGCGGCGCCGGCGGGCGCTCGAACACCCCGTTGGCGAAGGGGATCTGGGGGATGTGGGCGCTCTCGGGCCCCGCACCCTCGGCGGTGACGAAGCTCATGCCGTCGACCGCCTGCCAGGCCATGATGGTGGCGTAGGAGCCGGGGGTGGGCCGGGGGAAGTCGACCACGATCTTCCCGGGCGGGAGGGTGGTCGCCGCCCGGGCGAACCACGTGGGCATGCGCAGCGCCGTCACCGTCAGGGGCAGGACCCCCCATTCGCTCGACGCCGCCGGGACGATGGCCGCCGCCGCCAGGGCCGCCGCCCCCACCAGGCCGGCGACGCCGGCTGCGGTGGGCCCGGTGCCGGCGCCCACGGCGGCGGCGATCGCCCGGCGGGTGCGGGCCAGCACGATGCCGAGCGCCAGCGCCACGCACAACAGCGTCACCGCCAGGATCCGCAGCGGGATCACGTTGTCCAGGACCGAGACGTGGTCGGCGAGACGCCAGGGCGCCCAGGGCAGGCTCCTGGCGTCCCCGAAAGCGAGCGCCACCGTCACGAGGCCCAGCGCCACGAAGAACCACAGGGCGCGCTCGCGCCGGTAGAGGACGAGCCCGAGGGCGATCACGGCCAGGGCCCCGATGCCGATCACCGACGGGTCGGGCAGAGGCGGCCCGAAGTACCCCGCCGCCAGGGTCAGCACGTCCGAGGCCTGGGTGGGCGTGGCGACGCCGAGGAGCCCCTTGAGGCTCGTGCCCGCCACCGACGCCTGCACGTTGCCCCAGATGTGTCCCGGGATGTGCGCCGGCCCGGCCAGGGCGAACCAGGCGGGCCAGGCCAGGAGCACCGCGCCCAGCGCGCCGGCCACGGCGAGGCCCCGCACGGCGTGGCCGGCGCGGCGGCGCAATTGGTCCGGGGCCCGCAGGGCGCCGAAGAGGACGAGCAGCACGCAGCCGCACGCCGCGCACACGGCCACGATGACGAGCTCCTCGGTGCTCACGAAGAACTGCACGAAGGCGAGCACCCCGAGCCCCGCACCGGCGCGCACCGGCGAGCGGTCCTGGCGCACCAGGAGCTGCTCGAGCGACAGGACGAACAGCGGGAGCAGCATGAGCGATGCGGTCATGAGGTGCCCGGTGGCGAGGTTCCCCACCTCGAACGAGGAGAAGCCGTAGAAGAGCCCGCTCACGAGCGCCGCCGGCGTCCAGCGCGTCCAGCGCCTCGCCAGCCAGAACATGGTGAGGCCGGTCAGGGCGGGCGCCAGGGTGAGCGAGAGGTTGAAGGTGGCGATGGGCCCGAAGAGCCACGTGACCGGGGCCAGCACGATCCCGTACACGGTGGAGCTGGCGTTCGACAGCAGGTTGAGCCCGTAGGGGTGGTACACGAACGTCGAGTAGAAGGGGTTGAGCCCGTGGGAGATGGCGTAGGCGGGCCAGGCCACGAACCAGGTGACGAGCCCGGCGTCCCCGCAGGCGCACGCCGAGGTGGACGTCGGGTGGTGCGACCAGACGTGCCACCACACCACCACGGCCAGGGCGAGGTAGAAGAGGAAGGCCGCCGCCGACTCCCGGGTGGAGCGCCGCCGGTACCAGGGGACGGGGGCCGCCGCCGTCGAGGTGGGATCCGGGGCGGACCGGTCGTCGGGGCGGGACCGGGCGGTGACGCCGGCGGCGCCGCTCACCGCCGCGTTCCGCAGTCCACGCTCATGCCTCCCCGGCGCCGGGGGACGGAAGGGACCCTCCGCGCCGCCCGCAGGCGCAGGTGCCAATGATAGAGGAGGGCGCCCCGGAACAGGCTCCGGAACTGGTCCCGTGCGGGGACCGCCCATGTGTCCCCGGCCCGCCACGGGGCCGGAGACTGGCCGGGATCAGGCGTGGTGGACGACCCAGGCGATGCCCTGGTAGGCGCGCCAGCCGAGGTAGACGGCGGTGGCGGCGATCATGAGCTTGAAGTGCCAGGGGATCCGCCGGTGCTCGTGCAGCGGCTCCCCGCATTCGGGGCACTCCCCCGCCGCGGTGACGTCGTCGTCGTCGACCATGGCGTCGCAGGTCTCGCACCACGGCACCTCAGGAGCGCCTCCCGCCGCCGCAGGCGCCCCGGGGCGCGCCGGTGGTCACGACCCCACCCTGACGCGCAGCTTCACTGGTGTGGGGCCGATGTCGAACTGCTCGCGCAGCTTGCGCTCGACGTAGCGGAGGTAGGGGGCGGGGACGCGCCGCGTGGCGAACAGCGTGAAGGTGGGCGGGTCGGTGGCACCCTGGACGCCGTAGCGGATGCGGGTGCCCGGCGCCGCGTGGGCGGCCTGGATGGAGCGCAGTGCCCGGTTGAGCTCGCTCGTGGGGATGCGCCGGTGGTAGGCCTCCTCGGCCTGGGCCAGGGTGGGGAGGATCTTGTGCACGCCCAGGCCGGTGCGGGCGCTCACCTTCACTACCGGGGCCTCCCCCAGGAAGGCCAGGCGGTCCTCGGTGTCCTCCACGACGCGCCGGCGCGCCTCGGCGTCGAGCAGCTCCCACTTGTTGAGCACCACCACCACCGGGCTCCCCGACGCCCCGATGCGCTCGGCCAGACGCTGGTCCTGGTGCGTGACGCCCTCGGTGGCGTCGATGACCAGTAGGACCACGTCGGCCCGGTCGAGCGCCTGCAGGGCCCGGACCATGGCGTAGTACTCGGTGCCCTCCTCGGTGCGCGAGCGCCGGCGCATGCCGGCGGTGTCGATGAAGCGCAGGGGCCCCACGGCGGTGTCGACGAGGGTGTCGACGGCGTCGCGCGTCGTCCCGGGAAGATCGTGGACCACCGATCGCTCGTCGCCGAGCAGGCGGTTGTAGAGCGTGGACTTGCCTACGTTGGGCCGCCCCACCACCGCCACCGCCGTGACCCCCGTCGGCCCGGGTGCCTCGGTCCCCCGGGCCACGGCGTCGTCCGCGGCGGCGCGGTCGGGAGGAAGGAGGCGCACCACCTCGTCGAGCAGGTCGCCGGTGCCCCGCCCGTGCAGGGCGCTCACCGCCCACGGGTCGCCCAGGCCGAGGGCCACGAACTCCCAGGCGTCGGTCTCCCGGCGTTCGTTGTCCACCTTGTTCGCCACGAGCAGCACCGGCGCCCCGCCCCGGCGCACCACCCGGGCCACGTCCTCGTCCTCGACGGTGACCCCCACGGTGGCGTCCACTACGAGCAGGACGAGCTGGGCCCCGGCGAGGGCCCGCTCGGCCTGCCCGGCCACCTTGGCGTCGAGGGTGTCGCCGCGCCCCAGCCATCCCCCCGTGTCGACCACCACGAAGGGCCGGCCGTTCCACTCCGCCTCGAGCTCGAGGCGGTCCCGGGTGACACCGGGCTTCTCCTGGACCACGGCGGCGCGGCGCCCCACGATGCGGTTCACGAGCGTCGACTTGCCCACGTTGGGCCGCCCCGCCACGACCACCACCGGTGTGGCGGAGGGCTCGGCCGTCCCCGACGAGCCGGCGGTGGGGTCGGCGTCCCCGGCCGTCACGACCGCTCCCCCGCTCCCCCGCCCTCGAGCGCCCGGCGCAGGGCGGCGCCGTCGGTGGCCACGATCTCAACGGGCCGGGGCAGCTCTGTGGGGGTCATGCCGTCGAGGAAGCGGCCCTCGGACAGACACACGTCGGGGAGCAGGTAGCGCTCCCCGGCGGGCTCGGCCGCCAGGGCCCGGGCGATGTCGGCCCCGGTGAGCAGGCCCGTGACGGCGATGTTGCCGCCGAAGAACCGGTTGGGGACGACCACGAGCCGCGCCGCGTCCCCGTGGTGGCGCGCCAGCAGCGGGCCGAGCACGGCCGCGCCGTACTCGCCGGTGACCACCGCCGTGCGCAGCGGCGCCGGCCCGACCTCGCCGGAGCGGGTCGCACCGAGGGCCACCGCCACCGGTGACACCGACGCCGGTGGCACGGTCCTCCGTGACACCGCGCGCGGGGCGCGGTAGCCGGCGGCGGGGGCGCCGTCGACGGCGGCGAAGAACCCCCGCCGGGTGCCGAGCGCCGATCCCTCGTCGCCGCCGAAGGCGGCTTCGAAGGCCCGGGCCATGCCCACGCCGTTCTCGTGCTGGGGGAACCCGTCGTAGGCGGCGGCCGGCGGGAACCGGCGCCCGGCGAGGAGGTAGTACTCGTCGGCGACGTAGAAGAGCCTGCGCCCGAGCGCACCGAGGCACAGCGCCTGCCACTGCTCGACGAGGTCCACCACCGCCCCGGCCTCGGCCCCAGTGTGGGGGCGCATGGCGGGCTCGGTGGTGTGGTCGCTCACCCCCAGGGGCACGCACGCCGCCGTGGCCAGCTCGGGGTACTCGTCGACGATGCCGGCCAGGGTGCCCTCGAGGGCCGCCCCGTCGTTGACCCCGGGGCACACCACGATCTGGCCGTGGACCTCGATGCCCCCGTCGAGCAGGGCCCGCAGCCACCGCAGGCTGGTGGCGCCGCGGCGGTTGCGCAGCATGCGGGCCCGCAGCAGGGGGTCGGTGGCGTGGATCGAGACGAACAACGGGGAGAGCCGCTCGGCGAGGACCCGCTCGAGGTCGAGCTCGGTGAAGCGGGTCAGGGTGGTGAAGTTCCCGTACAGGAAGGACAGGCGGTAGTCGTCGTCTTTGAGGTAGAGGCTGCGGCGCATCCCCTTGGGGAGCTGGTAGATGAAGCAGAACTCGCAGTGGTTGTCGCACGTGCGCACCCGGTCGAAGACCGCCGAGGACACCTCGATGCCCGCCGGGGTGCCGGCCTCCTTGTCGAGCTCGACGGTGAGCTCGTGATGGCCCCGGCGGATCTCGAGCTCGGGGCGGGCGTCGTCGACGAGGAGGCGGTACTCGATGACGTCGCGCGGCGCCCGCCCGGCCACGGCCAGCAGCTCGTCACCCACCTGGAGCCCGGCTCGCGCCGCCGGGGAACCGGCGGCCACCGAGACGACCCGGGGCGCCGACATGGCATCCAGGCTACCTGGCGGCGTCGTGGGCCCCGGTAGCCTGGGGCGATGGCCGTGGAGCGCGTGCTGCTGGCCTCCCCGCGGGGTTTCTGCGCCGGCGTGGAGAAGGCCATCAAGGCCCTGGCGTGGATGGTCCGGGTGTTCCAGCCGCCGGTGTACTGCTACCACGAGATCGTCCACAACCGGCACGTGGTGGAGCAGTTCCGGGCCCGGG
>Ga0335078_10018775_pt1 | contig 10281 bp, 7 predicted proteins | sample Lox_Sample_32_FD_206711 | JGI IMG/M metagenome (GOLD analysis project Ga0335078, IMG submission 206711) | Soil microbial communities from Loxahatchee National Wildlife Refuge, Florida, United States - Lox_Sample_3.2 | ecosystem: Environmental > Terrestrial > Soil > Wetlands | place: USA: Florida...
GCAAACGACCAGCGGCAACTCGACAGCGACTGCGAGGCCGAGCGCTTCGGTCTTCAGCGCCATGCCGGGACCGGATGTGGTTGTGAGTCCCAGCGCCCCGCCGTATGCCGCACCGATCGCGGACGTAATCGCGGCGATTTCGTCTTCGGCCTGGAACGTGATCACGCCGAAATTCTTGTAGGCGGAAAGCTCGTGAAGAATGTCTGACGCAGGCGTGATCGGGTACGAGCCCAGGAAGAGCGGCAGACCGGATTTTTGCGACGCGGCGACGAATCCCATCGCGAGCGCACTATTTCCGCTGATGTTGCGATAGGTGCCCGGCGCGAGTTTTGCCGGCGGAATTTCATAGGTGATCTGGAATGCTTCGGTGGCTTCGCAATAGCTGTAGCCCGCCTGCATTGCGGTGCGGTTCGCCTGGACGAGCTGCGGCTTGGCCTTGAACTTGTCCTCGATCCAGCGGAGCGAAGTCTCCATCGAGCGGTTGTAAAGCCAATAGCACATGCCGAGCGCAAAGAAATTCTTGCAGCGGTCCATCGACTTGGCATCGAGGCCGAGATCTTTCAGCGCCGCGCGCGTCAGCTTGCCGAGCTCGACAGGGAAGACGCGGTAGCCATCGAGGGAATGATCCTCGAGCGGATTTACGGTCATCTGCGCCTTGCGCAGGTCGGTTTCCTCGAAGTTATCGAGGTTGACGATCAAAATGCCGCTGGGTTTCAGGTCCGGCAGATTCATTTTGAGCGCCGCGGGATTCATGGCCACGAGCGCGTCGACGCTATCGCCGGGCGTGTAGACATCGCTCGATGAGAAGTGAACCTGAAAACCGCTGACGCCCGGAAGAGTGCCGGCCGGAGCGCGAATTTCAGCCGGAAAATCGGGAAGGGTAGCGAGATCATTGCCGTAAAGCGCGACCGTATTGGTGAACTGGCTTCCGGTGATTTGCATTCCGTCGCCGGAATCGCCGCAAAAACGGATCACCGCATGCTCAAGCGTTTCGCGCTTGCGCTGCGGAGGACGAACCAAGGTTGTAGACATAGATTTACTGTATCCCTGTCCTCATTAGATGGCCGAGGAGATAAACGAGATGCCGGGCCGTTCCCCCAAACCAAGAGAGCAGCGAAGCTCTCGTCTGCGGAAAGCGTAACACAAACGAAAGCTGGCGAGCCACAGAGTCGCGGAGATGGAAACAAAGAGATAAGAAGGGCGCAATGCAAATTACCGCGGTGCCGTGGGGTGATTGTGCACGCGTGATAAAATCGCGTCGGAAATTGAAGGGCGCGACACTTTACTAAGAGCGAGGCTTTGGGAGGTTTGGCGCGGGGGGCAAATTGAGTTACGTCACGAAGAATCTGGTTGCAGGAGAATCGCTTGTTTACGAGACAGGCGTGCACTGGAGCGTGCTTTTCTGGCCGCTGGTGATTGCGCTTGTGATTACAGCGGGCGCTGTTTATTGCGTCCTTCAGAAAGATCCGAATTTTCTGTACGGAGGTGCGGCGCTGCTGGTGATCGCGCTGGTCATCATTACGGTCGCGGCGATGAAACGGAACGCCACGGAGATTGCCGTCACCAACAAACGGGTGATTATCAAGACGGGGTTGGCGAATCGGCGGTCACTCGAAATCATGCTGCCGAAGGTGGAGAGCATCGGAATCGAGGAACCGTTCATGGGACGTATGTTGGGCTACGGTTCCGTGATCATTCATGGTACGGGGGGCACGCCGGAGCCGTTCCATAAGATCGCGCGCCCCTCCGAATTCAGGAAGCACGTGCAGGAACAGGCGGACGCATCGAGGACGTGACCACGGGGAGAGAGCAGATCCCTCGCGCTGACCGCGGCTGGGGACGACAAATTTTGCGTATCTGCTATTGCGGGGCGGATTTGCGGCGCGAGCGGAGCCACGATTGCAGGAAGTAGATGGCCATGCCGGCGCCGAAGACGACCCACCAATAGATAAGGTTCTTCGTGATGGCGAACGCGGCCATGGCTGCGGCGCCGCCCCACATGAAAAGTTCTCCGGTGAAGCCGTCGACCCAGTTCGGTTTCGCGCCGGCAGCGGGGACGCGCGGCGTGATGGCCGGCCACAAGCGGGGAACGGCGGCGACATAGCGACGGTAGCTTTCCCCCTGCGATTGAAGCAGCGTTGCTTCTTCGCGAAGGATCAGCCGGTAGACGAGGATCAGCATTCCGATCGAGATAACGAAGAACCCGGAACGGGACGCGAGGAAACCGAGGCCGACCGCGAGAAAGAGATTCCCAAGGTAAAGGGGATTGCGGACGTGGCGATACGGACCGTCCGCAACGAGCTGCTCCCCGTGAAGCGCCGCATCGTGAACGATCGAGCTGTGCAGGTACGATTCAGCCCAGGACCGGATGAGTGCGCCGATGGCGACGATGAACGTTGCAAGCCAGAAAAAGCCTGTGATCCAGTGGCCAAAAGCAGCGGACTTATCGTCCGATGTCCGCAAAATGATGCGCGTGAGGGCCTCGGCCGCGTTTACATGATCGACCGCGTAGAGAAGAAAGCCGGCCCAGATGACGCCGACAATCGTCCAGAAGCGATTTCGGAACTCGCCTTCGCTGGCCTGAAATTTCATCGCTGACTCCGAAAGAGGCACGAAGAACGAGTCGCCGCTTGTGTTCCACTCGAACTACGCGCAGCAGGGCAAGAAAATTTCAAACAGCCTTCGGGTTGACGCACGGCACCTGGCGCGATATTGTCACGCGACGTAAAGGGAACCGTAAACGAGCCGGGGGTGGAAATGCGAGGAAAATTTGTTGCGGTGTGCGTGGCGCTCCTGTGCCTCACAGGCAGCGCGAACAGCAGCGTTGCTGCGCCGCAGCAATACCATGGCCCGGAGCCGGAATGGAACCCTTCGATCGTGAAGCCCTGCGATCGCGTATGCCTCGTGGGTTTCATGGACGGCTACATGAAGGCGATTTTCCAGCACGATCCCAAGGCTGTTCCACCCGTTCAGCTAGACGTGCGCATGACGGAAAACACGGCGCAGATGGATATTGGCGAGGGAATGTTGTGGCGTTCGAAAGTCGAGCCGACCAGTTTCAAAATCTACATCGCCGATCCGGTGGCGGGGCAAGTGGCCGAGCAAGCCCGCTTGAAAGTGAACGGCCGGGACACGCTCGTTGGGGTCCGCTTGAAGATCGACCGTGGAAAAATCGAGGAGATCGAGCAGTTGTGGGCAGGAAATATCAATGAGGCAGCGATTCCGCTCTTGACAACTCCGCGGCCAGACCTGGTAGATGATTTGCCGCCATCGCAGCGAGAATCGCGCGACGTGCTCTACTGGGCTGCGAATTCCTATTTCGACGCGCTCGAAGGCGATGACGGCAAAATCGGCGCGTTCGCCGACGATTGCGTGCGGCACGAAAACGGCTACCAAACTGTGAACAATCCGCCGCCGGGAGGGCGAATGATGCCCGCGCCGATGGTGCCGGATCCCAACACCGAACAAGGCAAGTCGCAACTTAAATTCAGCATGCTGACCTGTTCGCAGCAAATCGACACCAAGATATTCGCGTATATGAAGCACATTCGTCCGCGCCGGGCACTCGTAATCGACGAGCAAAAGGGGTTGGTAGCGACGTTTCCATTGTTCGTACACGACGGCACGCGTCGCGTCGCGGCACCAGATGCACCTCCGGGCATGTTGCAAAACCTGGTTACCATGGAAACTTTTGGAATCCGGGGCGGGCTGATACATGAGGTTGAGGCGTTCCCGTTCGTGACTATCCCTTACGGGTTGGGGAACGGGTGGAGCGAGGGATCGGGGCGATAGAGGGAGCGGCCGGTGACTAGTGGCTGGGGATGTTGTGCTGCCGGCGTGAGCGAAACTGCAGAAGCAGATTCCTCGCCGCCATCCCGACAGAAAAGCGCCGGGCTGGGCTTGGGATGACACGTTGACTTTTGATGAGCCAAGGAATAGAGGGGGTGGAATGATGCGATACATGAAAGCGGTGGCGATCGTTGTGGTCTGCGTGGCAGCGGCCGCGATGACGTTGGGAAAATTTGCTCCGTCGGTTCGGGCGGCAGGGCCCATTCCGACAAATTGCGACCGCGCGTGTCTTGAAGATCTCGCGACACAGTATCTGAACGCGGTTGTCGCGCACGATCCGAAGAGAATGCCGTTCGCAGCGGACGTGCGGTACACGGAGCAGGACCAAGTGATGGACATCGGGGACGGATTTTGGGGCACCGCGACGGCGGTCGGCAGTTACAAGCACTGCTTTTCCGATACGACCGAAGAGCAGATCGGCTGCATCGTGACCATGCACGAAGGCGAGCATTTGGTGATTATGAGCCTGCGGTTGCGCGTGCAGCTGGGCAGGATTACGGAAGTCGAGACCATGTACTACCGGCAGGGTGGCGGAGGGCCGAACAACATCGCGGGATTCGATACGAGCAAACCGGACCCTATCTGGTTCGAGACGATTCCGCCCGGACAACGCGCTTCGCGGCAGCAATTAATTGCCACGGCGAACATGTATTTCGCGGGACTCGAGAATAACGATGGGAAGGGCGTGTATCCGTTCGCGGATGATTGCGATCGCATCGAGAACGGCATGCACACCACGAACAACCCCAATCTTTCGCCGAACGCTCCTTTTAACGCATTCGCGATGACGTGCATGCAGCAGTTCAAAAGTGGATACTACGCTGTGGTCACCCGAATTCATCACCGCCGATTTCCGATCGTCGATGAGGAGCGGGGCGCCGTGTGGGCGAACGTGATTTTCGATCAGAACGGGACGGTGCAGCACATTCATCTTACGAACGGGCAGGACGTGGACATGAAGAACTTCAACCGGCCATCAAGCATCGAGGTGACAGAGGTCTTCAAGATTACGGATGGCAAAATCCGCCGCGTCGAGATGATGGGGTCGGGGCTGCAGTATCACCTGAACAGTGCGTGGGGTGGAATCAGCGACAAATAAGACAAAGCAGAAAAGAGAAAAGGGAAAATGGGAAACCAGAAAACGGGCCGGGGATACGCATTCGCGCCCCCTGCACTGTTCGCGTTAATCCTATCGATTTGCTGGACAGTGGGAGCTCAGGAGAATCCGAACCGGCCGCCGGTGACAGCCGGGCCGGGAACGGAAAGCGGAATCGCGACGTTCCAACAGCACTGCATGGGTTGCCATGGGAATCCCAATCTTCCGCAGGCGCCCGCGCCCGACGCGATTCGCCAGATGAGCCCCGAAAAAATCTATGAAGCTTTGACGACTGGCGCGATGAAGCCGCAGGGCGACGCTCTCACGGAAGATCAGCGCAAGATGCTGGCGACGTTTCTCGGCGGCCGCCCGCTCGGAAGCATGGCTTCCGGGGATGCGAAAAATATGCCAAATCATTGCGCGTCAAACCCGGCGATCAGTGATCCATCGAAAGAGCCGCAGTGGGACGGTTGGAGTTCGGATGTCATCAATTCGCGGTTTCAGAATGCGAAAGCGGCGGGGCTGAAGCCGGATCAAGTCCCGAATCTGAAGGTGAAATGGGCGTTCGGCTATCCGGATGGGCTTTCGGCCTACGCGCAACCAAGCATCGTTTCGGGGCGAGTCTTCGTCGGAACTGATACCGGCTATGTCTACTCGCTGAATGCAGAGACCGGGTGCGTTTATTGGTCGTATCAGGCGAAAGGCAACGTACGCGGAGCGGTGAGCGTGGGGCCGATAACCGGCCATTCCGGGACGAAATACGCGGCGTTTTTCGGCGATGGGCACGCAAACATATATGCCGTCGATGCGCAAACAGGGAAAGAGCTTTGGAGCACCCGCGTCGATAACCACTTCGTCTCGCGCATCACGGCGGCGCTGAAAGTTTACGAAGGCCGTGTGTACGTGCCCGTTTCTACTTCGGAGGAGTTTTCGGCCTCCAATCTGGATTATCCCTGTTGCACATTCCGAGGGAGTCTCGTCGCGCTCGATGCCAATACAGGAGCGCAAGTGTGGAAGAGCTGGATCATCCCGGAGCCGATGCCGACGCGAAAAAATTCCCGTGGCGTGCAGCAGTATGCGCCTTCAGGCGGAGGTATCTGGAATTCTCCGACCATCGACGCGCAGCGCGGCGCGATTTATGTGGGCACCGCCGATGCACAGAACCCGCCTGTGCCGGACACGACGGACGCAGTAGTGGCTATCGACATGAAAACGGGCAATATTCTGTGGCATTACCAGGCGCAGGCGAACGATGCGTTCATGGGCGGTTGCAACGGGGCCACGCGCACGGACAATTGCCCGCCGGTAAATGGTCCCGACCAGGACATTGGCAATTCGCCGATTTTGCGCAAGCTCCCGGACGGCAAAAGCGTCGTCGTGTTTGGTACGAAAAATGGGAGAGTCCTCGCGCTCGATCCGGACAAGAAAGGCGCGGTCGTCTGGGAAACTCACGCGATCGAAATCCCCAAGGGCCAGGAAAACAGTTTCTTTGCTCTACTGAATGGCATCGTCTGGGGTGGCGCGGCAGACGACCAGAATGTTTATTATGGGTTGCAGTCGGGCGGAATGGTGGCACTGAAGCTCGCGACGGGAGACATTGTTTGGCGGGCGAAATTCGATACTCCCGCGGCAGCACGCGTGAGCAATTCTGCTGCGGCGACGGCGATGCCGGGCGTCGTTTTTCTCGCGGGAACGGACGGAAAGCTGCATGCGCTCTCTACGGCTGACGGTCATGTCCTCTGGGAATACGACACCGCGAAGACATTTCAAACCGTCGACAAGGTGCCTGCGCGCGGCGGAGCGATCGCTTCGATTGGACCGTCGATTGTCGACGGAATGCTCTTTATCGGATCGGGGTATGCCGTGACGGGCACCAATTCAGGCAACGTGCTGCTCGCCTTTGCGCCATGAGGGATTTGAACGATATTCGCTCCAGTTTGACTCCATCGAACTAGCAGATATACTTTGCCGGATTCATGCTGTTAACCACAGGCACGAGGCTAGGGCCCTACGAAATTCAGTCACCCGTTGGCGCGGGCGGGATGGGCGAAGTGTATCGCGCGCGAGACACGAGGCTGGGGCGCGATGTAGCTCTCAAGATACTCCCCGCATCATTCGCGAGCGATCCGACACGTCTGCAGCGATTCGAGCAGGAGGCAAGAGCGGTCGCTGCGCTGAATCACCCGAACATTCTTGCGATTTTCGACATCGGCCAGCACGATGGCTCGCCCTTTCTCGTTTCCGAATTGCTCGAAGGCGAAAGCCTGCGGGCCATACTCGACCGCGGAGCCTTGCCGCCGCGCAAGACGATCGAATATGGCGTGCAGATTGCGCACGGGCTCGCGGCCGCGCACGAGAAGGGAATCGTCCACCGCGATCTGAAGCCGGAAAACATCTTTGTCACCCGGGACGGTCGCGCCAAAATTTTGGATTTCGGGCTCGCGAAGCTGGTCGAGAACTCTCCTGCCGGCGCGGATGCAGCAACTCTAGCGACAATGCCTACCGCTGCTACGGCAGCGGGCGTCGTGCTTGGAACGCCGGGATACATGGCGCCCGAGCAGGTGCGGGGCCACGCGGCCGACGCGCGAACGGATATTTTTGCGTTCGGCGCCGTCCTCTACGAGATGCTTTCCGGAGTGCGCGCATTTCGCCGCGACACTCCGGCCGAAAGCATGACCGCGATTCTGAAAGAAGACCCGCCGGAGCTGACCGACGCCCCGCAACCGGTATCCCCGGCGCTGGACAAGATTGTCCGGCGGTGCCTGGAGAAAAGTCCCGAGCAGCGGTTTCAATCCGCGCGCGACCTTTCCTTCGCGCTGAGCGCGCTTTCCGGCACGGACGCAAGCGGATTTACGAAGGCGACGGTAGCTCCCGCGGTGCGCCGAGTCTCCGTGCCGATGCTCGCCGCTGCGATGGCGGTGGCGTTGGTCCTGGTCGCGAGCGTTACATGGTTTATCGCGCGGCGACCGGCGGACCCGCCGGCGCGAATGCAGTTTGCGATTCCGGTTCCCGGCGAAGTGAGCAACATGACGATTTCGGCGGACGGAAAAATGCTGGCGTTCGTTTCGCCCGACGACAAGACCGGCATACCTATGCTTTTCGTGCAGCGGGTCGGCACTGGAAGCGCAACAGAACTTGCCGGAACGGAAGGAGCGAGCTATCCGTTCTGGTCGCCGGACGACAGCGCCGTCGGGTTCTTCGGCAACAGCCGGCTCGAACGCATCGCCGCAAACGGCGGCTCACTGCAAACGCTCGCTCGCGTGAATTTCGGACGTGGCGGGAGTTGGGGTACGAAGGGCGTCATTCTCTACACCCCCGATCCGGGCGGCCCGATATGGCGCGTGAACTCAGACGGCAGCGGCGCCGCGCCAGCCACTTCGGCAACCGACGTAGCCGCCGATTCGCATCGTTGGGCCTTTTTCCTTCCGGATGGCGATCACTTCCTGTATTTGGCGGCGCGATTTGGCACGGCCGACGAGAATAGAGTGTCGGCGGTGTATCTCAGTTCGCTCAGCGAAAAAGAGAACATCAGGGTTCTGCACACGCAGTCGAGTGTTGCGTATGCGAGGGGCGAGCTTCTGTACATGGACGAGCAGAACGCGTTGCGCGCCGTCGCAGTCGACCCGAAAAGCGGCACTGTGGGCTCAGAGCCGCGCGTGCTCGTGGATTCGGTCGGCTACCAGCCGTCGGTTGACTGGGGCGCATTCACCGTGGCGGAGAACGGGACGATTGTCTACAGCTCATCGGCGGAGGCCGTGCAATCCCAGTTGATTTGGTACGACCGATCGGGCAAAGAGATGTCGCGCGTGGGCGATTCCGGCGCCGAGGCGAATCCGACGCTTTCGCCGGACGGTACCCGGGTAGCGGTCGACGTCACCGACTTGAGGGCGAACAACACAGACGTCTGGACGTATGAGCTGAACCGCGGAACGAGCACGCGATTCACGTTCGATCCCGCCGAGGAGACGGATGGGGTGTGGTCGCGCGATGGCAAGGTCGTCGCCTACCGGTCGATCGCGAACGGTTCTGGCGTGGATTTGAAAAATTCGGACGGTCTTCAGGCCGAAAAGGTGCTGGTGAAGCTCAAGACCGCGCTGAGCGACGTTCCCAATGCGGACAGCTACGATCTGGTCCCGAATTCCTGGACGCCGGACGATTCCGAGATTCTGTGCTCTCTACAAACGAACAATAAGGAATCGACCGGCTCTATGCTGGTCCTCGTTCCTCTCAGCGGAGGAAAAATCACGAAGTTTCTTCCAACCGATTCCAGCAAGACGAACGGCCAGATTTCAGGTGACGGAAAATGGGTCGCGTACGCATCGAACGAATCCGGCGACTGGGAAGTTTACGTAACAACGTTTCCGAACGCGTCAGGCAAATGGCAAGTCTCACGCGGCGGGGGAACCGAACCGCGCTGGCGCGGAGACGGCAAGGAACTCTATTATCTCGGGCCGACCGAAATGTTGATGGCCGTGCCCGTCGAAGCGGGTCAGACATTTTCGTCAGGCGCTCCCGCGCCTCTTTTTCAGATTCGCGCCCGCGCGCCCATCTCCTCAACCGATCTGTTTACGTACGACGTGACCAAGGACGGCAAGCGATTCCTGGTGAATCAGTATCTCAAGCCCGATCACGTGACGCCGCTCACGATCGTTGAGCACGCGTTCGCGGAACCGCCGAAATAGTTAGTCGAAAATCGACCGAGGGAGACAGAAAATGGTCCTCACAAAGGATGAAGCGATTTTGCTCCTGCAGCATGAAGATCGCGTGATCTCGCATCTCGCTTCGAAAATCGAACCGAAGATGCTGGATTACCGCCCGAGCCCGAAGCAGCGCAGCCTGCTGGAGCTGATGCAGTATTTGGTGGTGATGGCGCCGGCGCAGCTGCAGTTCATCATCGCCGGAGATTTCACGATGGATGGGTTCCGCGCAAGGTGGCAGCCAGCGGAAGCTGCAGCCAAGGCGATGAATCTCGAAGAGACGAAAGCGGCGATTGCGAAACAGTCCGCGATGTTCGCCGAGCAGATTGGACGTCTCACCGAAGCGGAGTTGCGAACGGAGGTCGAGATGTTCGGAAGCAAGATGAGCAGAGGATTCTGGATCGCGCGCTTGCCCCTGTCTCATTATGCCGCGTACCGCATGCAGCTCTTTCTTTATTTGAAGGCTTGCGGGCGCGAAGAACTGGGCACCGTCAACCTCTGGATGGGCGCGGACACGATGGAAGGAGCGGCTAGAACATAGACGAGAGCAGATGCTGGACGGAGGAAAAGTCCATCCGGATCAAGCTCACCGCCAGCGCCATGATGACCACGCCAAGAATCGTGACGAACATGACCGCG
>Ga0335078_10018776_pt1 | contig 10281 bp, 9 predicted proteins | sample Lox_Sample_32_FD_206711 | JGI IMG/M metagenome (GOLD analysis project Ga0335078, IMG submission 206711) | Soil microbial communities from Loxahatchee National Wildlife Refuge, Florida, United States - Lox_Sample_3.2 | ecosystem: Environmental > Terrestrial > Soil > Wetlands | place: USA: Florida...
GCATGGAGCAAAATGCGGATGACTGCGATAGCGCGGCCACCGAACGAAATCCGATTGTGAATGGCCGGTACGAGACGATCATAAAGCCTGGGACCTCGGCGCCAGCAGAACCGCAGAAATAGCCTGGAGCGAGGCGAGACTTTTCATTTTCCGGATTGAGGCAGCAGCTGAATTCGCCTTCGAAATCTTCTGTCGGAAAAGCCGAGGTAACGAGCAGATGTTTCAAGACTCCGGATTCGACAAATCCCACTCGACATATGAGCCATAAATCAGCTTCATCGCCCGTGTGGTCGTATAGTCGCAGTCCAGCCGTAGCCCAATCGCCGTTAGTCCCTATCGTAGGCGTGCGATCACAAAGACACGAACAATCCGACACGAGCGACAAGGGAGACGTCGTCTAGACAAAACCCGCATATGCAGGAAGCGTAACACAGGCGGGAACACTGTAACTGCCATTCATGGATTGGGTGGTCTAGGCGGTTCTTTTTGCTCCGCAGGAGTCATGGTAGCAGGGCCTTCGCCCACGATTTCGATTACGGCGATTTCGTCTTTAGCGCCGTCGAAGTGCGGCTGCTTGGCGAGATCGACGACGTAACTTCCCGCCGGCATCGCGACCGTCGCGTCGGGATCATATTTGGTTCCGCTGCCGACCCACCACGTGCCGGAGAGCACCATAGCGTAGCGATCGTTGGGATGCGTGTGCGGATGACTGAAATTATGCGGATACCATTTCACGAGGATCGCGTACCAGCCGGGCTTCGACGGATCGCCCATCAAGACCGCTTGTTCGGCAACGCCGGGACGGCCAGTCCACTTGATTTGGTCCGGATGGAGATAGGTGACCATCGAGGGATTCAGGTCCGCGGGACTGGCCGGCTTCGCGGGTTGAGCCGAATCGAGAGAACGAGCGGACATAAGCGAAAGGGCGGCGACGGCGACAAAAGCGAGAGCCCAACCACGGCGAGAAATCAAGGCGTGCATGATTTCCTCCTAAGACACGAAAGGCCCACGACGAGAAAGTGATTCGTCGCGGCTACCACACCACGTGTAGTCTCAATACTACAGCGGGCTACAAAGAAAAACGCTCGTGCCGGCCGGATGAACGGCAGGAGCGTTGATCTTGCCACAATCCTGGGCGCGCTACATGCCGAGATACATCACGTGGACGTACGTGCCGAGGCGCACGTTGTAGGCGAGATACCAGCCAAGGTGATCGGGATCGTCGTAGATGACGATGTCGTCTGAATCCCAGAGCCAGCCGTCACAAAAGCCGATGTCATATGGTGCGACGCTGAAGTAGAAGCCGCCGAACCAAAAGCGATTCGGCCCTCCGCCCGCCAGGTGCCACCTGTGACCGCGGCCGATCCCGCCGGGGAAGTGCCCGTGTTCCCAGGGATGATCGAGGTGGTAGTGCGGATCATCCTTGCCCGTGTCGTGGCCGACCCAGTGGTCGCCCTTCGCCTCGACGTGCGGAGCGTTGGGATGACCCGGCTTGTCGTCGTAATGCCGGTCCGGACCTGAAGGCTGCGGCGACCCGTGATAGGGAGCGGGGCCGTGAGACGGAATGTGGCCGCCGCCTACGGCGGGATGTCCCCCCTTCTGAGCAAGCGCGGGGAGGGACAAGAAAAACAAGGAGCAGAAGCCGAGCGTGAAGTATTGGATAGATTTCCTCATGCGAACCTCCTGTTGGGATAAGTGCACAAATCGAGTATGAACAGAGAAACGCGGGACCAGAAAAATGGACCGCTTCGGAACTGAGACGCGTCATCGCGTCCAAAAGTTTCCCGCTACGTGAGACTGATGTTGCGACCGGCCGATCAAAAATGGCCGCGGCGAGGCAGCACGTCGGCCCATTCGCCGCCCTCGAGCTGAAGGCGGGAGGCGTGGACAACAAGAAAGCAATTCGCGCGAACAACGGCTCCGATATCGCCGGAACCTTCCCAAAGCAAGACTTCCACTTTGGGATCGCCCCCTGTTTCTCCCGAGGGCCACGTAACGCGCGCGGGAAGAAAATGCGCGACGCTTCCTTTTTCATTGATCGGATGCGCGAGCTTCGCTTTGAACAGCGGCAGCGGGCCGGGCGCATGTCCGCTGAGTGCTTCGATCGCAGGCACGACGAACAGCTCGAACGTGACCATGGTGGAGACGGGATTGCCGGGCAAACCGAAGATGGGCTTCCCGTCGCACCAGCCGAAAACGGCGGGCTTGCCAGGCCGGATCGCGACCGCGTCGAAGACTAGCTGTGCGCCGAGATCCTGCAGAACTCCTTCGACGAGATCGTATTTTCCCGCCGAGACGCCGCCGCTGAGGATCAGCATGTCGCAATCGAGAGCGCGTTCGATGCGCGCGCGCAATTCGGCAGCATCGTCGCGCGCGTTGCCCGCGAGAATCGGTTCGCCGCCCGCGAGAGTGACTTGCGCGGCGAGTGAAATATTGTTGCTGTTGCGGATCTGGAATGGGCCGGGCTTGTCGTCGAGGGCGATCAACTCATCGCCGGTGGAAAGAATCGCGACGCGCGGTTTGCGGCTCACCTGAATGCGCGCGCGCCCAACTTCAGCGGCCATGGCGAGTTCGGCGTAGCCGAGACGCGTGCCGCGGGGCATCACGCATTCGCCGACGCGCGCTTCGGCTCCCGCGAGAACATAATGCTGGCCCTGCTGCGCCGATTGCTGCGGAATGACGAATTCGCCTTCCATCTGCGTGAGCTCGTGCATCAGTACGGCGTTCGCGCCCTTCGGCAGCGGCGCGCCGGTAAGAATTCGCACGCACTCGCCCTGCGCGACGGCGCCCTCAAACGCGACTCCCGCGCGGCTTTCACCAATCAGGCGCAAACGAGCGCCGGGCGTTGCCGTGTCCGAAGCGCGGAGCGCGAAGCCATCGCGAATCGAGCGATTGAACGGCGGATAGTTGCGATCGGCGAGGATGTCTTCGGCCAGAATGCGCCCGAGAGCATCGGAGGGTTCGCGGCTGATATCGATCGTTTGCGTGGCGGAGATTTTCGCAGGAGCGCCGGCGCGTTCGGCGATTACCGAAATGACTTTGGCGCGGGCCTCTTCAAAGGAAAGCATGCGGTTTATAGCCAGCCGGCGAGTTTCGTGCCGCGAGGGACGATCGTAGCGTCGCGCTCGGGACCGGTCGAGATCATGCCGATCTCTACCTCGAGCTGATCGGAAATGAAATTCAGATAATCGCGGGCAGCGGTCGGAAGATCGCGGACGTCACGCGCCTGAGGCGTAGGCTTTTGCCAGCCGGGCAGCGTTTTGTATTCTGGCTCGATCTGCGCGAGGGTTTCGACATCGGGGGGGATTTCCTTGATGAGCTGGCCCTTGTAGCGATAGCCGACGCAAACTTTGATCTCAGGCTGCGCGTCGAAGACATCGAGCTTGGTGACGACGAGCGAATCGATGCCATTGAGCATCTTCGCGTAGCGCAGAACGATGAGATCGAGCCAGCCGCACCGGCGGGGACGTCCCGTGACGGCGCCGAATTCGTTGCCGCGCGCGCGAACTTCTTGCGCATCGAGGTCGGGCATTTCCGTTGGGAATGGGCCGCTGCCGACGCGGGTAGTGTAAGCCTTCGTGACGCCGACGACGCCCACGATCCGCGTGGGCGCAATGCCGAGGCCGGTTGCTGCACCGCCGGAAATCGCATTTGACGAGGTGACGTAGGGATACGTGCCGTGGTCGATATCGAGCATTGTGCCCTGCGCGCCTTCGAAGAGAACGGATTCGCCGCGATCGAGCGCTTCGTTCAGCAGCACAACCGTATCGGCAACCAAGCCGCGAATGTGCGCGGCGAGCTCGAGATATTGTTCGAGCAGGCCCGCTGTTTCGAGCGGATGGCCATACGTCGCCTGGCTGATTGCATTTTTTTCAGCGATCACGCGCTCGAGTTTGGCGCGGAAGCACTCGGGTTCGAGCAATGCGCAGACGCGGATGCCGCGACGCGCCATTTTGTCTTCGTAGGCGGGGCCAATGCCGCGAGAAGTGGTGCCGATTTTTGCTTCGCCGCGCGCGGCTTCGGCGGCTTTGTCCATTTCCCGGTGATAGGGGAAGATGACGTGCGCGCGATTGCTCAAGAAAAGGCGTCCGCGAACCTCGACGCCAGAACGCTTGAGATTTTCGAGTTCGCCGACCAGGGCCGCGGGATCAACCACCGTGCCGGGACCGATGACAGCTTTTTTGCCGGGACGCAAGATGCCGCTGGGAACGAGCTGCAGGACGTAGCGATGATTGTTGAAGATGACGGTGTGCCCGGCGTTGTGTCCACCGGCGTAGCGCGCGGTAAAATCAAATGAGGAGGCAAGGTAGTCGACGACCTTGCCTTTGCCTTCATCGCCCCACTGGGCGCCAACGACTGAGATCGCTTTCGCTCGGGGCTTTTCCGCCACGAATGCCGCTCCCCAACCACACGAGTCACCGCCCCGTCGCACTCAAATGAACATTACAGGAGGGTTGACGCGCTAGGCACCAAGCGACAATCGTACGCTGCGCTCTGCGCGAAGGCAAGCGGTATGGCGCGGCGACAAATCCCCGTGCAGCGGTCTAGGCTTTGCCGAAGATTTTTTCCGCGATGTCAGCAGCGATGGGAACGCGGAACCGCTCGCCGCCGTAGGCCTTGATCATGAGCAGAATCCACAACACGAGGCTGACAAGGCCGATCAAGCCGTAAATCGCCGTCGTTGCCGAGAAGCCCGCGAAGCCGGTCATGAATAGGCTCGCGCCGAAGGCGATTCCCAGGATGATCTCGATGATGTGCAATCCGCCGAACACAACGATGGACTGGGCGGCGTGGAAGCGCACGAACGGGCGCTTGTCGATCAAGTAGAAGATGATCCCTGTGATCCAGCCGAGCACATAGCAGAGCAAACCGGCGACGTTTTCAGCCATGCCCGTGGACGCCGGTGCCGTTGACGGAGGAGCACCCGCAACCGGCGAACCAGCCGAAACTGGCGAACCACAGCTCGCGCAAAAGCCCGCACCTTCCGCTACCGCAGCACCGCATTTCGTGCAATGTGGCATGGACATCCTCCCCGGGAATCTGATTGCGGCGGACATTATCAGAAGCGAGGAGGCAGGGCAAGCTGAACGCAGGTTTAGTAGTAGAAAGAGGCGGCTTCAATTCGTGCCGAAAATTCGCTGGGCGATATCGGCAAACACTGGAACGCGGAATTTCTCCCCTTGATACGCCTTGATCATTAGGACGACCCAGAGCACTACGGCCAAAAGATCGATCAGCCGCGCTAGCACCCAGCCCAGCGAGAATCCCGAGGCGCTGGCCGTGAAGACACTCAGTCCCGAGAAAAGCCCGAGAATCACGAGAAGAATTTGCAGTCCACCGAAGACGACAATCGATTGCGCGGCATGGAAACGCACGTACGGCCGTTTGTCGATCAGGAAAAAGACTATCCCCGTCACCCATCCGAGAAGATACGAGAGCAGGCCGGCGATCTTTTCGTCCATTTGCGAACGGCTCACGGGAACGGGCGTGACGACTACGCCGGATGGTGATGCGCTCGACACTGCGTTCGGAGGATATGTCGCAGCCTGCGGTGCGCCGCAGCGCGAGCAGAAAGTTGCGTTATCCGGTAAAGGAGAGCCGCATTTCGCACAGAATGCCATGATCGTCGCCTTTCATCGGCCACGAACGCAGCAGAACACACGGACGGCTCGGGCAACAATCGGGCGATTCCCCGGTACCAACATTAGGTAAGGACCTTAAGGGAGAGAAGCCGTGAGCGCGGTTCGCATGCGAGCACGGTGCTATACTGCTGCCCTTGCCTGCGCGGAAGTGGCGGAATTGGCAGACGCGCCAGCCTTAGGAGCTGGTGGCCGCAAGGCCGTAGGGGTTCGAGTCCCTTCTTCCGCACCACCTTTATCCAATTTTCGGGGAAAATAGGCAAAATTATCAAAAAGCCCGTCAGTGCGAGGCCTTTTCGAGGGAAGACCGATGCAAAGATATGCAAGAAATTGCAGCCTTGTATCGCTCGTTGGGTCACTATCGGGTCACAGACGATAGTACGTTTATCAAGGGCTGAGTCCCTTCTTCGCCTATAAGTTCTCCTCGTTCCAATCCCTTACATATTCGACAGCTATTGGTTAGGCGCTTCCGGGTATGGAACGGAGAAGCGAAATGCAGTCAACTCGCATGAGTTTCGGTGCGCCGGTTGAAGTGTGCGGGCTCAGAAGCCACGAGGAGAGATGCGATGACGGATGCGAAATCGGATGTGCTCACGAATGTTGCTGAAGCGATCGGCTCGACGCTGGGAACGATCGTCTCGCAGGCGAATAAAGCGAAGAAGGAATTGACCGGAGAGTTCAAGGCTGCGAGGCGCGGCGTAAACCGCAAGGCGCGAAAACGGACAGCTCGAAAGAGGCTGCGCAGTGCGAAGAACCGCGCCCGCCGAGCGGTGGGTAAAGCGACTGCAACCTCCCGTCGCGCCATGCGCGGAGCAGCGGCGAGTTCGCGTCGAGGCGTAACGCGGGAAAAGAGAAGCATGCGAAGGGCGGCTCGCGCGGGATCGCGCAGCCGGCGTCGCACCCCCTAGCTACCAGCTAACCCGGCATCAGTCTTCAGATTTACGGAAGGGCGAACGCGACGAAGGCGTTTCCGGAGGCGGCGAAAAGATACTGCTTGCCCGCGACTTCGTAGGTGACGAAGTTCGCGCCCGTTTCGCTGCCGCCAACGGTGAAATTCCATAGCAGCTTCCCGGTATTTGCGTCGAGTGCGAAGAAATTCCCTTCGTCGCTCGAGGAAAAAACGAGGCCCCCGCCCGTCGCGAGCGTCGAGACCTCGGTCGGGGCAAGCAGCTTGAATTCCCACTTGCGATTCCCCGTCACTGCATCCAGCGCGCGGACGGCCCCGTAAGCATCGTCGCCACCGATCGTGATACGGCCGCCGCCGCCGAAGCCCGGGAAATCGACGCGGTCTTTCCCTGACACCGTGTAGGCGCTGATCTCCCGCGAGGAAACGTAAAACATTTTCGTGATCGGCGAATAGGACGGGCTGTTCCAGTTCGTGCCGCCGTGGCCGTCGGGGAAATTCAGCGTGCCTTTGAGCGTCGGTTCGGTATCGGGATTCATGATCGGGCGGCCGTTTGCGTCAAGCCCTTTCGCCCAAGTCTCGGTGACGAACGGCTGGCCGGCGATGAACTTCCCGGTGACGCGATCGAGCACGTAATAAAAGCCGTTGCGATTGGCCAGCGCGAGAAGCTTGCGCGGCTTGCCGTCGACGGTAGCGTCAAAGAGCACGGGCACTTGAATCGAATCCCAATCATGCGTGTCGTGCGGCGTGAACTGGAAATACCATTTCATTTTCCCCGTGTCGGCATCGAGCGCGAGCATGCAATTGGTGTAGAGATTGTCGCCGGGGCGCAGTGAACCGTTGTAGTCGGGCGCAGGATTTCCGGTGCCCCAATAAATGAGGTTGAGATCGGGGTCGTAGGAGCCCGTGCCCCAGGTTCCGCCACCACCGATGCCGGTCATGTCCTTGCCCCAGGTTTCCGAGCCGCGCTCACCGGGCAGCGGAATCGTGTAGCTGCGCCAGAGGCGCTTGCCGGTTGGGGCATCGTAGGCGTCGACGTAGCCGCGAATGTCGACATCACCACCGGAAATTCCCACAATCACTTTCCCATTGATCACGCGCGGCGCGGCGGTCATCGCGTAGCCATGGTTGTTGTCGTCCACGTGCACGGACCAGCGAACTTCGCCAGTCTTGGCGTCGAGCGCGACCAGATGCGCGTCCAGCGTGCCGACGAAGATTGTGTCACCAAGAATGGCCACGCCGCGATTCGAGCGATGAACGCCGATGGTGTAGAGCCGCTCTGGCAGCTTGGGTGCCCAGCTCCAAATTTTTGTGCCGAGGCGCGCGTCGAGCGCGGTGACCGTGCTCGGCGGCTCGGTGATATAAAGGACGCCGTTCGCGACGATCGCCGACGCCTCAATCGGCGCTTCGCCAGTGTGATTCGGTTGGTACATCCAGGCCGGCTTGAGCAGGTGGACATTTTCGCGGTTAATCTGCGTAAGCCGCGAAAACCGCTGCGAGAAATAGTCTCCGCCGTACATCAGCCAGTCTTGCGGCGTGGAATCGGCCTTCAGCAGACGGTCGTAGGTGATGTCCTGCGCGATGGCGCGTTGCGGAATCGCGCACGCGAGAGCGGCAGTGGCGAGCGCGGCGGATGCGACGGACGCGAGCGACTTCTTCATTGCGCCCCCTTCAACGTAGATAGGTATGCGACGAGGTCGTCCATCTGCGCGTCCGAAAGCGTGCCTTTGAAACTCGGCATGATGCTCTTGCCCGGCTCTTTTTCGAGCTTGGCCAGCGCGGGCTTGCTAAATCCATGCAACTTTCCCTGCGCGTCCTTCAGCACGATCGAAAAGGAATCTTCGCCGACGCGAATGCCTTCGGTGGCGTGGCCGTCCTTTTCGACCGCGCGGAACATTAGATATTGCGTAAAGCCGCCACCACCGGTGAAACCGCCCGCGGGCTTGGGGAGATTCGCGCCGGGATCGATGAGGCGCGCTTTCAAATTCGCGGGACCGCGCTGCGCTCCGATTTTCGAAAGCTCGGGGCCGATGTCGCCGCCGACGCCATCGATCATGTGGCAGGCGGCGCAGCCGGAAGACTCGTAGACGGCCTCCCCTTTCTTCGAGTCGCCTGCAGCGGCAGGTTGGGGCGCGGAATCAAGCGAGCGAATCCAGGCGACGATGTTGGCGGCGTCCTGCTCGGTGAGGATGTAGGAGCTGGGCATGCCGGTGCCGGGGATTCCGCGGCGAATGATATTGGAAACGGCAGCGTCGCCCAGCGCCTCAGGGACGCCGTGGAGATTCGGGCCTTCTTCGCCCGTGGCATCGAGCCCGTGGCAATTGACGCAATTCTGCTGAAAGAGCGCCTTGCCGGCTTCAGGATCGAGCGGCCCGAGCTTAACCGGTGGACCGGCAGGCGGCGCCTGCGCACGCGTTGGCGGCGCGAACGATAAAGTTGCGATGATAGCAAACGCGGCGAGGGTGCAAATATTCTTGGCGCGTATCAGAATCGTCCTCCGCATTCGAAAACGCGAATTGGTATAGCACAGTTCCCGCGGCAGCAAAAGATAAGGGCCCGGATGAGGACGATTGACGAGCATCATCGCAGTGGTCATGCAAGTTACCGGTAATCCGACTTCCATGATAGGTCGTTGTCAAGAGGGCAAAAGCTCTGCTGACGCGCTTCGCAGGAGCGCCGGTGTAAACTCTTTTTGCTTTCTCCTCGCGTCGGCTGGCCTCTCGGCCGTGGTTCCTGTTCCAGATTGAACCAGGAGTTGGCCAGATTGACTTAGACAAACCCTCCATTGCGAGTGGACCGTTGTGGTAATTTTCCAAACGAACAAAATGGGCCGCATCAGCCGGGCAGCCGATGCATCTAAAGGGGGAGTTGCGGACGCCCGTCTTCCGCCCAAAGGAGAACTTCATGAGCACCGCCACAACGGCGCCAACCGCCATTGCTTACACCATTGACCCGGCCCATTCCGGCGCCGGCTTCAAAATCAGGCACTTGATGGTCGCCTATATTCGCGGAGGATTCGGAGGCGTCACAGGCGATGTGATTCTCGATCCGACCAATCCAGCCAACACTAAGATTAAGGCCAGCATCAATACCACCACCCTGCATACCCAGGATGAAAAGCGCGATGCGCACGTGAAAGGCGCGGATTTTCTGGAGACCGACAAGTACCCCACCATCACCTTCGTGTCCAAGAAAGTGACGCCAGATGGCAAAGACCGATGGAAGATCGTCGGCGATTTGACATTGCACGGCGTCACGAAGGAGGCAACCCTCGATGTTGAAAGCGCAGGCGTCGAGGCGAAGGATCCGTGGGGCAATCTCCGCACCGGCGCTGAAGCCACTGCGGTGATCAGGCGCAGCGACTATGGCCTGAAATTCAACGCTCCGCTCGAAACCGGTGGCGTGATGCTCGGCGAGGACGTGCACGTCCATCTTGATATCGAACTAATCAAAAAGGCCTGATCAAACCATCCTTATAACGAATCGTCTGCACCACCAGTTCGGACGGTCCCGATCGCAAACGATGCGTCGGCCAGAGGGCAAAGTCCATCTGATCAACGCGGTAACCTGCGAGTGGAGTACCGTGCGGTAATCCGCATCCAACGGATCGGGAATAGGTTACGCGAGAGCCTTGCCGTACAGTACGAGCAGACGGCTCCATGCTTTCTCGGCGAGCGGCTCGTTGTAGACGCCCGAATCCGGCGGACACCAGCCGTGCATGGCCGCGTACACTTCGAT
>Ga0335078_10018779_pt1 | contig 10280 bp, 7 predicted proteins | sample Lox_Sample_32_FD_206711 | JGI IMG/M metagenome (GOLD analysis project Ga0335078, IMG submission 206711) | Soil microbial communities from Loxahatchee National Wildlife Refuge, Florida, United States - Lox_Sample_3.2 | ecosystem: Environmental > Terrestrial > Soil > Wetlands | place: USA: Florida...
CGACCTGGGCGCCGTTGGCGAAGTCGCCGAACTGCGCTTCCCACAGCGTCAGCGCATTGGGCTCGGCAAGCGAATAGCCATACTCGAAGCCGAGCACGGCTTCTTCCGACAGCATCGAATTGATGACTTCAAAGCGCGCCGCGCCCTCGCCGAGATTGTTGAACGGCGTGTAGCGGTTCTCGGTCTCCTGATCGAGCAGCACAGAATGTCGCTGCGAGAACGTGCCGCGTTCGGAGTCCTGGCCCGACAGCCGCACCGGATGGCCTTCCAGCAGCAATGAGCAGAAGGCAAGCGCCTCGCCGGTCGCCCAGTCGAGCCCGGCGCCGGTTTCGATCGCCTTGCGGCGGTGCTCGAAGAAGCGCGTCAGCGTCCGGTGCAGATGGAAGTCAGCCGGCAGCGTCGTGATCTTCTCGCCGATCTTTCTCAGCGTCGCGATGTCAACGCCGGTCCTGCCGCGGCGCGGATCGTCGGTCTCGCCGGCGCTTTTGAAGCCGGCCCAACGGCCGTCGAGCCAATCGGCCTTGTTGGCGCGGTAGCTGGTGGCGGCGTCGAGCTCGGCGTCGAGCCGGCTACGCCAATCCGCCTTCATCTTGTCCACCTCGCCCGCTGTAACGACACCTTCGCCGACGAGTTTATCGCCGTAAATCTCCAGCGTCGTCGGATGTTGGGCGATGGCCTTGTACATCAACGGCTGCGTGAACGACGGCTCGTCGCCTTCGTTGTGGCCGTGCCGGCGGTAACAGAACATGTCGATGACGACGGGCTTCTGGAACTTCTGCCGGAATTCGGTGGCGATCTTGGCGGCGAACACGACCGCTTCCGGATCGTCGCCGTTGACGTGGAAGATCGGCGCCTCGATCATCTTGGCGACGTCGGACGGATACGGCGATGAGCGCGAATAGCGCGGATTGGTGGTAAAGCCGATCTGATTGTTGACGATGAAATGCAGCGAGCCGCCGGTGCGGTGGCCGCGCAATCCCGACAGTCCGAACGATTCAGCGATCACGCCCTGGCCGGCGAACGACGCGTCGCCGTGGATGAGAAGCGGCAGCACCATGGTGCGATCCTGCGCCGTGGCGCCGAGCTGATCCTGCTTGGCGCGCACCTTGCCGAGCACCACCGGATCGACGATTTCCAGATGTGACGGATTGGCGGTCAACGACAGGTGCACCTTGTTCTGGTCGAACTCGCGATCCGACGAGGCGCCGAGGTGATATTTGACGTCGCCGGAGCCTTCCACCGCGTCGGGCGTCGACGAGCCGCCCTTGAATTCGTGGAAGATGGCGCGGTGCGGCTTGGCCATCACCTGAGCCAGGACGTTGAGCCGGCCGCGATGCGGCATGCCGATGACGATCTCGCGCACGCCGAGCGCACCGCCGCGCTTGATGATCTGCTCGAGCGCCGGAATCATCGACTCGCCGCCGTCGAGACCGAAGCGCTTGGTGCCGGTGAATTTCAGGTCGCAAAACTTTTCAAAGCCTTCGGCCTCGACCAGCTTGTTGAGGATGGCGCGCTTGCCTTCGCGGGTGAAGCTGATTTCCTTGTCGGGGCCCTCGATGCGCTCCTGGATCCAGCCCTTCTGCGCGCCGTTGGAAATATGCAGGAACTCGACGCCGAGCGTCTGGCAATAGGTGCGGCGCAAGATGCCGACGATCTGGCGCACGGTGCCGAATTCGAGGCCGAGCACCTTGTCGAGGAAGATCGGACGGTCGAGATCGGCGTCGGTGAAACCGTAGGTGCGCGGATCGAGCTCTTCCTCGTTCTTCGGCGCCTCGAGCCCGAGCGGATCGAGATTGGCGTGGAAATGGCCGCGGGCCCGATAGGCGCGGATCAGCATCAGCGCGCGGATCGAATCGCGGGTCGCGCGTTCGACGTCGGCCGACGACACCTCGACGCCGCGAGTCTGCGCCTGCACCTTGACCTTGGCGCCGATGGCTTTGCCGGCTTCCGCCCAATCGCCGTCGAGCGCGGCGACGAGATCGCCGCGCGGCAGCACCGGCCAATCCGGCCGTCCCCACGACGGCCCTTCGGCGTTTTTGGCGACGTCGCCGGCGTCGTCCTTCAAACTCTGAAAGAACGCCTGCCACTCGGCATCGACCGATTTCGGGTCCGCCTCATAGCGCGCGTAAAGGTCTTCGATATAGGCGGCGTTGCCGCCGTAGAGAAACGAGGTGAGGGCGAAAGCGGCGTTCGCGTCCTGACGAGACATGGTGCAGTCCTTGGGCAAATCCCGAACAAGGGAGCGGGGAGACGTGGCGCAATAACGTAGAAACCGAACACTGCGGTGGTCGGCATGCGAATCAGCCCGGCCCGGCGCTGGGAAGCTCTGTTTACCCTATTTAATGGCTGGATGCGGCAGGTAAAAGACGATAGAAATGAATCAGGATCTCAATATTTCCGCAAGGGTATGACCCAAGCGTGCCGGCGACGGCGATACCTTGATGCCGGCGGCCTCCATGGCGGCGATCTTGGATTCAGCCCCGCCCTTGCCGCCGGCGATGATGGCGCCGGCGTGGCCCATCCGCCGGCCCGGCGGCGCGGTCCTGCCGGCGATGAAGCCGACCATCGGCTTCTTACGGCCGCGCTTGGCTTCGTCCTTGATGAACTGCGCGGCGTCCTCTTCCGAGGAGCCGCCGATCTCGCCGATCATGACCAGCGCCTCGGTCGCCTTGTCGGCCAGAAACATTTCCAGCACTTCGATGAAGTCGGTACCTTTGACCGGGTCGCCGCCAATGCCGACCGCGGTCGTCTGGCCGAGGCCCTCCTGCGTGGTCTGGAACACTGCTTCGTAGGTCAGCGTGCCGGAACGCGACACGATGCCGACCCTGCCGGGCTTGAAAATATTGCCGGGCATGATGCCGATCTTGCATGCGCCGGCAGTCATCACACCCGGACAGTTCGGACCGATCAGGCGTGACTTCGAGCCGCACAGCGCACGCTTGACCTTCACCATGTGACCGACCGGAATGCCCTCGGTGATGCAGACGATCAGCGGAATTTCCGCGTCGATGGCTTCGGCGATGGCGTCGGCGGCGCCGGCCGGCGGCACGTAGATCACGCTGGCGTCGGCGCCGGTCTTCTCGCGCGCCTCGGCAACCGTATCGAACACCGGCAGATTAAGATGCGTTGAGCCGCCTTTGCCGGGAGAGACGCCGCCGACCATCTTGGTGCCGTAGGCCATCGCCTGCTCGGAATGGAAGGTGCCGTTCTTGCCGGTAAAGCCCTGGCAGATGACCTTGGTGTTCTTGTCGATGAGGATGGACATCACGCCGCCCCTTTCACCGCTTTGACGATCTTCTGCGCGGCGTCGTCGAGGTCGTCGGCGGAAGTGACGTTGAGCTTGGAGTCGGCGATGATCTTCTTGCCGAGCTCGACATTGGTCCCTTCGAGCCGCACCACCAACGGCACTTTCAGGCCGACTTCCTTCACCGCGGCGACGACGCCTTCGGCGATCACGTCGCACTTCATGATACCGCCGAAAATGTTGACCAGGATGCCCTTCACGTTCGGGTCCGAGGTGATGATCTTGAACGCCGCCGAGACGCGGTCCTTGGTGGCGCTGCCGCCGACGTCGAGGAAGTTCGCCGGCGCCATGCCGTAGAGCTTGATGATGTCCATGGTCGCCATCGCCAAGCCGGCGCCGTTGACCATGCAGCCGATCGAGCCGTCAAGCGCGATGTAATTGAGATCGAACTTCGAGGCCTCGATCTCCTTGGCATCTTCCTCGGTCTCGTCGCGTAGGCTAGCGATCTTCGGATGCAGGAACAGCGCGTTGTTGTCGAAGTCGGTCTTGGCATCGAGGCAGATGAGCTTCTTGTCCTTGGTGACGACCAGCGGATTGATCTCGAGCAGACTCATGTCGGTATCGACAAAGGCCTTGTAGAGGTTGCTGAGCAGCGGGCCGAGTTGCTTGGCCAGATCGGCGTCAAGCCTGAGCGCCTGCGCCACTCGGCGCACATGATAAGGGCAGACGCCGGCGACCGGATCGACCGAGAAGGTCGCGATCTTCTCCGGCGTGTCATGCGCGACATCTTCAATGTTCATGCCACCCTCGGTCGACGCCACGATGGCGACGCGCGAGGTTGCGCGATCGATCAGCATCGACAGATAGAATTCCTTGTCGATCGCCGAGCCTTCCTCGATGTAAAGGCGGTGCACTTGCTTGCCGTGCGGCCCGGTTTGGTGCGTCACCAGCGTTGAGCCCAAGAGCCGCGTCGCTTCCTTCTTCACCTCGTCGATCGATTTGACGACTTTGACGCCGCCCGCCTTGCCGCGGCCGCCGGCGTGGATTTGCGCCTTCACCACCCAGACCGGCCCACCGAGCTCGCCGGCGGCTGTCTCGGCCTCAACGACGGAAAACGCCGGAATACCGCGCGGCACCGGCACGCCGAATTCGCGCAACACCGCTTTAGCCTGATATTCGTGGATGTTCATGGAGAGTGGTCCGTCATCCTTTAGCTGCGAGCAACGGGCCCGGCCGAAGCGGCTGGCCCGATGACAAGCTCCGCGAGCCTCGAAGGATGCCGGCCGAGGCACCGGGGTCGTCGCCCTGCGAGGGCCGCGCTGCGCGCGGCCGCCTCAGGGTGACGGTTAGTTCACTTCCCAAGGTCGGGCGCGATCTTCTTGCAGGCGTCGACCAGGCCCTTCACCGCTTCCGCCGATTTCTCGAACATTGCACGCTCGGCGCCGTTCAACTCGATCTCGACGATACGCTCGACGCCTTTGGCGCCAATCACCACTGGCACGCCGACATAAAGGTCCTTGATGTCGTATTCGCCGTTGAGCCAGGCCGCCGCTGGCAACACCCGCTTCTTGTCGCGCAGGTAGCTTTCCGCCATCGCGATCGCCGACGCCGCCGGCGCATAGAAGGCCGAGCCGGTCTTGAGCAGGCTGACGATCTCGCCGCCGCCGTTACGGGTGCGCTCGACGATCTCGTCCAGGCGGGCCTGGGTGGTCCAGCCCATCTTGACGAGATCGGGCAGCGGAATGCCGGCGACCGCGGAGTAACGCACCAGCGGCACCATGGAGTCGCCGTGGCCGCCGAGCACGAAAGCGGTGACGTCCTCCACCGAGACGTTGAATTCGTCGGCCAGAAAATAGCGGAAGCGCGCGGAATCGAGCACGCCGGCCATTCCGACCACCATGGTTTTGGGCAAGCCGCAGCACTTTTGTAGCGCCCACACCATGGCATCGAGCGGATTGGTGATGCAGATGACGAAGGCGTTGGGCGCATATTTCTTGATACCGGCGCCGACTTGCTCCATCACCTTGAGATTGATGCCGAGCAGATCGTCCCGGCTCATGCCGGGCTTGCGCGGCACGCCGGCGGTGACGATGCACACCGCGGCGCCTTCGATGGCTTCATAGGAATTGGCACCGGTCAGGCGGGCGTCAAAGCCCTCGACCGGCGATGCCTGGACGAGATCGAGCGCCTTGCCCTGCGGGACACCCTCGGCCACGTCGAACATGACGACATCGCCGAGCTCCTTCAAACCGATAAGCAGCGCCAGCGTGCCGCCGATCTGACCCGAGCCTATCAATGCGATTTTGCTTCGCGCCATCAGACAAATTTCCTTGATTGGTGAAGAAGGCCCGACTATCGGGGTCATTAGCCGTTTCGCATGACGCGTTCAAGTCGGGGCAGATCGCAACGCCGGCGGCGGCGGGAACGAAAACGGTCGCCACACGCTTACGGTGAGGGAACGCGAGCCGGATGACGACCGACACAGGCCACGCAGGTAAGGCCCGGCCAGCGCAGCGGTTGTTCCGCATGCTAGGCCCCGGCGTCGTCACCGGCGCCGCCGACGACGATCCGAGCGGCATCGCCACCTATTCTCAGGGCGGCGCCCAGTTCGGCTACGCACTCGGCTGGACGATGTTCCTCACCACGCCGTTCATGATCGCCATTCAAATGGTGAGCGCCCGCATCGGCGCGGTCACCGGCCAGGGTCTCGCGGCCAATTTGGACAAGGCGATGCCGCGCGGCATGTTGTACGGCATCGTTGGCCTTCTCTTGATCGCCAATACGCTCAACATCGCCGCCGATGTCGCGGCAATGGGCGATGCGCTATGCCTAGTCGTCGGCGGCCCGGTACTGGTCTACATCGCGTTGTTCGGAGCAGGCTGCCTCGCCGCTGAGATCCTGATCCCATATCACGCCTATTCGGGATACCTGAAAGCACTGACGCTGGTGCTGTTCGCCTACGTCGCCACGGCGTTCACCGTCCGGATACCGTGGGGTCAGGTGCTGGCCGCGACCTTCGTGCCGCGCCTGACGTGGGACCGCGATTTCATGCTGATGCTGGTCGCGATCTTCGGCACCACGATCAGCCCGTATATGTTCTTCTGGCAGGCTTCGCTTGAAGCGGAAGGGCGTAAGTTGCGCAGCAAAGCAGCGACCGCTGCGGCCGCCGCCGCCCTCCCCAACCGTCTCGCCGACAAAGATTCCTTTCGCATTGAAATAGACACCACTGCGGGCATGGTGCTTTCGAATCTTGTCGCCTTTTTCATCATCGTCACCACCGGCGCAACCTTGCACGCGCATGGCATCACGCATATCGACACGGCCCAGCAAGCGGCCCAGGCGTTGCGGCCGCTGGCCGGCCCATTGGCGTTTTTTCTATTTGCGCTCGGCATTATCGGGACTGGCCTGCTCGCGGTGCCAGTGCTCGCCGGCTCGGCCGGTTATGCCGTGGCGGAGTGCTTCGGCTGGGAAGGCAGCCTCGAATTGCCGGCGCGCGGCGCGCCGGGGTTCTATCTTACCGTCGCGGCGGCGACGCTCGCCGGCCTTGGCGCCGCGCTGACCCCGCTCGATCCGATCCGCATGCTGTTCTGGAGCGCCGTCGTCAATGGCGTGGTCGCGGTACCGCTGATGATGGCAATGATGATCGTGGTCGCCAGCTACAAGATCATGGGCAAGTTCGCCGCATCGCGCGCCCTGATGATCGGCGGCTGGGGCGCCACCGCGCTGATGGCCGTTGTCGTCGCCGCGATGATTGTGACCAGCTTGGGCGATTAGAGTCGCAGTTTCGCCGATCAGAGAAAATCGTCAATAAAAGCGACCAGGGGTGTTTTCCGGATCAAGCTCTAGGTTTCGACAATCCCGGTCGACGCGCCGCTCGTCCGGGCGTGTGCCGTGCCATGCGGCCGCGCCAGATAGGCTTGCGAGCGCATCTCGATCAGCCGCGAGGCGGTGCGCTTGAATTCGGCCGCCTCGAACCCTTCGTCCGCGCGATAAAGCGCATCTGGTTCCGCGGCGGCCGAGGCGATCAGCTTCACGTTATGGTCGTACAGTGTGTCGATCAGAATGATGAAACGCTTGGCGGCGTTGCGGTTGTCGTAGGTCATCGCCGGCACATGGTCGAGGATGACGGTGTGATATTCATGCGCGATGCGCAGATAGTCGGCGGCGGCAAGCGGCCGTTCGCACAGATCGTGGAAGGAAAATCGCGCCACGCCCATGAAGGCGCGCGGCACATGGACGCTGCGCCCGCGCACGGGGAGCTCCTGCGGCGCCCCCGCATGTCCGCCGGTGAGCCGCCGCCAGGCGTCGTCGAGCTTGCCGTCGGCCGCGGCATCGGCCGGTACGTACCACACCGGAAGGCCGACGAGCTTTTCCAGCCGGAAATCGGTACGCGCATCAAGCCGCACGATGTCGAGACGATCGTGCAGCATATGGATGAACGGCACGAACAGCGCGCGATTGAGGCCGTCCTTGTAGAGGTCGTCCGGCGCGACGTTCGAGGTTGCGACCAGCACGATGCCGCGGGCGAACAATTGCGCGAACAGCCGGCCGAGGATCATGGCGTCAGCGATGTCGGCGACATGGAATTCGTCGAAGCAGAGCAGCCAAGCTTCGTCGGCGAGAGCGTCGGCGACGAGCCGGATCGGGTCTTCGCCGACCTGCGCGCCGCGCTTCATGTCCTGGCGGACCGCGTAAACGCGTTCGTGCACGTCAAGCATGAATTCGTGAAAATGCGCGCGGCGCTTACGTTCGACCGGCGAAGTCTCGAAGAAGAAATCCATCAGCATGGTCTTGCCGCGGCCGACTTCGCCATAGAGGTAGAGGCCCTTGATTGGCGGCAATGCGCGCTCGCGGCTCGCGAACAGCCAGCCGAGCGCCGAGGATTTCCGCGCCAGACGGTGTTCGACGATGCGCGCCTCGAGCCGCGCCATCATTTCAATCACGGCAAGCTGCGCCGCATCGCTCTCGACGCGGCCGGCGGCGACACCGGCCGCATAATGCGCTGTGACGGAATTGGCCATCGGAGATTGCTGCCGACTAACGGGCGGGAATTAACATTTGCGGGTTAAATGCGGCGCAATCCGTTAAACGTTCAACGCTTGCAGTGTGCATGCCAAGTATCGCGCCGAGTATTTGTTGAATTGCCGTCGTGAATTCGTCGTAATGCTGCAAGCTGTGGAAGCCATGCGTATACGGAATATGGGCATGTTGCTCAATCCTTCGCCTTGCCAAAATTTCGCGGCACCCAACATGATGTTTTGATTCGTCGGGCGTGCAAACGCCCGCGCGCTTTCCGGGAGGAAGCGAGAAGGTGGGCTTCGGCGACATCAATGTCAGGAGGCCCAATGCACGAAGTCCTTCCCGAGAGCGGTGTCATCCGCAAATTGTGGGTCGGCGAGTCGGCCAAATACCGCGACCACGTCCTGCGGCTCGATCCGGAGAGCCGGCGTAACCGGTTCGCCGGCGCGGTGTCCGACGACTTCGTCCGCAACTACGTCGATCTGGCCACCGGCCTCGACGCCATCGTGCACGGCTTTTTCGTCGACGGCGTCCTGCGCGGCGCCGCCGAGCTGCGGCCGCTCGGCTTGCGCTTGCCGCATCAGGCTGAAGCTGCGTTCAGCGTCGAGAAAGCCTGGCAAAGTCACGGCGTGGGCTCGGCGCTGCTGCGCCGTACGCTGCTTGCCGCCCGCAACCGCGGCTATCGGCATCTGCACATGGCGTGCCTCGCCGATAACCGGCGCATGCAGCAGCTGGCGCGCAAATTCGACGCCGAGCTGACGTTCGATTTTGAGAGCGTGATCGGAGAAGTCGAAGCGTCGCGGCCGACGCCGCTGTCGCTGATCCGCGAATTGATGTCGGACGGCCACGGCTTCGCCACGGCGATGCTCGACCTGCAATCGCGCATGCTCAGAGCATGAGGCGATTGCTCTCCAAGGCACGATCAGGCTGCTTCAGAGCGTGACCCGGGCTTCGCGCCCGTCCGCGCTGTGGCGGGCGAGCGGATAGGCCTCCTCGACGATATAGGGCCCGCCGCCCACGGAGGCGCGCGAGGAGAACAGCACGAAGCGCGAGACCGAAAACGACGCCGAGCGAAAATGCCCGCGCGCGGCGAGATAATCGGCGACCTGATGGCTCGACGAATCGCGCAACCGCGCCAGCGTGACGTGCGGCGTGTATTTGCGGCCTTCAGGCTCGAGTCCCAGCCGTTGCAGCAGCCGGTCATGTTCGGCCTGCAGCTCCATCAGCGCCGCGACCGGCGTGGCGGCCGCGACCACCGCACGCGGTTTGCGTCCGCCAAAGGACGACAATCCGTCGAGGCGAAGCTCGAACGGCCGACGATGCACGCGGCCGAGTACGCCGGCGATCTCGCGTGCCAGCGCGTCGTCAATATCGCCGATGAAGCGCAGCGTCAGATGATAATTCTCGGGATCGATCCAGCGCGCGCCCGGCAGACCGCCGCGCATTATCGCCAGCGATTGGGCGACCACGGGCGGGATTTCGAGACCGGTGAACAAGCGGGGCATCACAACCTCCCGGGCTCGAAGGGCGAATCACGATAGCCTCAGAATGGGGTCAACGCGGCGCCGGCGCAACCCTTACGACGGACTTTGCTTGTGCCCCTGCGCCTGAACGATGAGTTCCCGCACCGCTGGTAAAATGCGCTGAACGATCACGGCCACGCCGCCGGCGTTCGGATGCATGCCATCCTGCTGCGTGAGACTCAAATTGGCGGCGACGCCGTCGAGGAAGAACCGATAGAGCAGCACGCCGTATTTTGCCGCCAGCTCCGGATAAATGCGCTCGAAGGCTTGGCCGTACTCGGCGCCCAGATTTGGCGCCGCCCGCATGCCGCACAGCAAGACAGAAATGTGACGCTGTGTCAGCCGTTGCACAATCGAATCCAGCGCAGCGCGCGTTACCTCGGGTGCGATCCCGCGCAGCATGTCGTTGGCGCCAAGCTCGACGATGACCGCGTCTGTTCCTTGCGGCACCGACCAGTCGAGCCGGGCGAGCCCGTCAGAAGCGGTATCGCCGG
>Ga0335078_10018780_pt1 | contig 10280 bp, 7 predicted proteins | sample Lox_Sample_32_FD_206711 | JGI IMG/M metagenome (GOLD analysis project Ga0335078, IMG submission 206711) | Soil microbial communities from Loxahatchee National Wildlife Refuge, Florida, United States - Lox_Sample_3.2 | ecosystem: Environmental > Terrestrial > Soil > Wetlands | place: USA: Florida...
CCCCAGCGGCGCCGGGGTTTCCGGGGTGTCCGGCGGGGCCGCCGGACACCTCAGCGAGGCCGACGCAGGCAGCCTTGGCGGGACCGCGGCCAGCGCCGCCCCGCGGCGCAAGGCCGGCCCGGCGCCATTCGACGACCCGGAGTTCGTGCCGCCCTCCTTCAGCGACCCGGCCCCCGGGTCGGACGGCCCCCGGTTCGGCGGCCAGAGTTTCGACCGCCCGGCCTTTGGCAGCGCGCCGTTCGGCGGGCACGGGTTCGGCGCGGACGACACAACCTTGGTCGGCAGCGCCGCCGCCGACCCGCCGCCGGCCGGCAGCGCCGCCTCGGACGGGCCCGGGTTCAGCGGGTCCGCGTTCAGTGGGCCGACCCCGGGCGGCCCGGCATTCGGCGACGTCCCGGGCGAGCCGCCCGCGGGCCGTTCTCGGCCCGCCGATGCCCGGCCGGCCGACGGTGCTCGCGCTGGCCACCGCCCGGCCATGACCGACCCGCCGGCCCCGCCGGTGCGCACACTCGGGTCTGTGCACCGGCTCAATACGGTGCGGGCACCGAAGACCACCGGCCACCCGCCCTGGGAACCGGCCGAAAAGCCGACCGGCGAGCTGCCCTGGATGGACGCGCCTGCGCGCGGCGGATCCGGTGGCCGGATGATCCCGCCGCGGCGGTCGTACCCGGGCGGCGGGTCTGCGGCGGATGGCAGCGGCGGTCCGCCGGGTGGCGCCAGCGGAGAGCCGGCCGGCCCGTTCAGCGGTGCACCGGACCGGGCCTTCGGCGAGCCAGGTAGTGGCTTTGGTAGCCCGGGCGGTGGCTTCGGCGGCCCCGGCGGTGGGTTCGGTGGCGCACCGGGAGCTGGCGGGCAGGCGGCTGGCGGGCCAGCAACTGGCGGACTGGAAGGCGCCTTCGGCAGCGGCACCGGCCAGGACAGCGGCCTGATCCCGCCGGACGCCGGGGGCGGGCTGCCCCACCGGGGCCAGCCTGGCCGCGGGCCGTTCCCGGACCTCGACCCACCCCCGCCCGCGGGCCCGCCCGGTGGCCAGCGGCCCGGCCCAGGCGAGGACGGACCGGATGCAGCGGGCCCGGGCGGCGCACCGCCGCGGCGCTACACATGGAACCCAGCCGATACCACGGTCTCCTTCCCGGCGGTGCCGAAGGAGCCGAAGGACGAGAACCGGCGCGGCTGACCGGCCTGCCTGCTTCGCGGCCCTGCTGGGCGGCTGGCCGTCGGCCGCGCAGCTGGCCGTCGGCCGCGCAGCTGGCCGCGGGCCGCGCAGCTGGCCGCGGGCCGCGCCGCAGGCCGTCGGCCGCGCAGCTGGCCGGGAACCGCGCAGCTGGCTGGGGCCGGCTGGCTTCAGCGGCGCGCCGCCTGGCCGCTGGTGACGACCAGCGTGAGTGCGGCCAGGGCGGCCACGCCGAGCAGCAGCACCGTCGGCGACGCGTAACCGCGCAGCACCGACAGCAGATACGGGACGGCGAACCCGAGGTAGGTGGCGGCCTGGAACACCGCGGTCAGCCCGGCCAGCTCACCCGGCTGGGCTATCCGCTGCACCTCGGCCAGGCCATACACCAGGCAGCAGCCGTAGCCACAGCCCAGGATCACCGCCGCGGGCAGCACCAGAACCGGCTGGCCCAGGTGGGCCACGCCCGCCTCCGCGGCTATCCCCGCCGTCACCAGGGCCATGCTGGTCACCAGCAGCCAGGGCCGGCCAGGCCGGGCCAGCCTGCGGGCCACTGGCTGGATCAGCACACCGGACATGGCCGTGCACAGCGCGACCAGCGCGCCGAAGAACACCGCCGGCCCCGCCACCCGCCCGGCCATCAAGCCGGGTGCATAGACCATGGCGATGGCCGCCGAACCGAACACCCAGGGCGCGAGCGGCAGGACGATCCGCAGGAAACGCGGCTCACTGAGCCCCTGCAGGCGCAGCAGCCGGATGCGGCCGTCCGCCTGTCCCGGTGCCCGGGTCTCGGGCAGCCGCCAGACCAGCACGGCGGCGCAGCCGGCCAGCCCCAGCTGCGGCAGGTATGGCAGCGTGGTGGGCAGCGGGGCCCACTGGGCCAAGGCACCGGCGACCAGCGGGCCCAGGCCGAATCCCAGAGTCATGGCCACGCCGGCCCGCCGGGCCCCGGCGCCCGGATGGGCCGTCGTGTATGGCGGGCTGGACAGCTCCTTGATCCACGCCGTGCCCGCACTGAACCCGCACCCACTGGCCACGCCCATGATCACCCGCCCGGCGAACAGCCAGGCCACGCCGTGCGGGCCCATGATCAGCACCACCCCGGCAACGATGGAGAGCACGACCGAGCACTCGACGACCGGGCGGCGCCCGATCCGGTCCGATACCCGCCCGGCCACCAGCAGCCCGGGGATCAGGCCGATGGCATACATCCCGAACATCGCTTCCACCACCGCCGCGGTCAGGCCCATCAGGGGCCGGTAGAGCAGCAGCAGCGGAGTGAACTGGTTGGCTCCCCAGCCGATCACCGCCACTGCGATAGCCGCGCGCAGCCAGTGGCCCGCCGGTGCGGGCCGGCCAGCGGGCTGCGCCGGGCGGAACGGGACACGCGCCGCGGTTACGGCGCTGTCCCGGGTGGATGCCGTCATCGTCTGCCTTCCGTGTTGGGCTTATATGTCGAGGCTCCCGCAGGCGGCCGCGCCACCCAAGTGGCAGTAATGACAATGTGCGCTAAATTAGTGACATGGACCAGCATCTGATCGCGGTCGCTGTCACGGCCGGGGCACCCATCTTCGAACTGGCCATCCCGTGCGAGGTATTCGGCAGGCAGCGCCCCGGGTTCCCGGATCTGGGCTACGACTTGCGGATCTGCACGCCGGGGCCGGTACGCACCGGGGGTGGCTTCGTGCCCGACCCGGCCGACGGTTACGACCTGCTGGAGCGGGCCGACACGGTCATCGTCCCTGCGGTGTGCGAGGCGTATGACGAGCCGCCGGCCGACCTGGTCGCGGCAGTCGCGGCGGCCCACGCCAACGGCGCCCGGCTCGTGTCGCTGTGCTCCGGCGCGTTCGTGCTGGCCGCCGCGGGCATCCTGGACGGCCGCCCGGCGACCACGCACTGGTTCTATGCCGACGAGCTGGCCCGCCGGTACCCGGCCGTCCGGCTGAACCCGTCAGTCCTGTATGTCGACGATGGCGACGTACTGACCAGCTCCGGCACCACCGCCGGTATCGATCTGTGCCTGTACATCGTGGCCCGCGATCACGGCGCGGCGATGGCGAACGCCCTGGCCAGAAGGCTGGTTGCGCCCGCACACCGGGGTGGCGGCCAGGCTCAGTACATCGAGCCGCCCGGCACTGACCAGTCCGGGGCCAGCCTGGCGCCGCTGCTGGACTGGATGCGGGCACACCTCCAGGAGCCGCTGACCGTCGCAACCCTGGCCCAGCGGGCGCACCTGACCGAGCGGACCCTGATCCGGCAGTTCTTCGCCACCACCGGCCAGACCCCGATCAAGTGGCTGAACGCGCAGCGCGTGCAGCACGCCAGGCAGCTCCTGGAGACCACATCGCTGCCGGTCGACCACGTCGCGGAGGCATCCGGCCTGGGCAGCCCGGCCAACTTCCGCCGCCACTTCACCGCCGCCGTTGGCGTGCCACCGAGCAGCTACCGCCGCACGTTCCGCACCCCGGCCGCCAGCTAGCCGCGCCGTTGCGGCCGCCGCCGCGGTGCCGCCTGGCCGCCGTTCAGCTCAGCTTTGCGGACGGAGGCGTAGACCGGCACGTACTCCTGCCCGGACAGCTTCTGGATGGCCTGGATGACCTCGTCGGTGATACCCCGGCGGGCTTTGCCCCGCGCGGTTTCCCCCTGGTAGGCCTCGAAGGTGAGCGGCTCGCCGATGCGGATGGACACCCGGTGCAGCCGGGGCACCACGTGACCGGGGGGCAGGATCCGGTCGGTGCCGACCATGGCTACCGGGATCACTGGCACCCCGGAGTTGAGCGCCAGCCAGGCCACTCCGGTGCGGCCCCGGTACAGCCGCCCGTCCGGGGACCGGGTGCCTTCCGGGTAGATGCCGAACAGCTCGCCGCTGCGCAGCAGGGCGAGCGCCGCGTCCAGCATGTCCTGGGCCGCCCGGGAGCTTTCCCGGTCCACCGACAGCTGCTTGGTGGCCCGCATGTAGGCGCCCGTCAGCCGCTGGGTCAGGCCCTTGCCGGTGAAGTATTCGGACTTGGCCGCGAAGGTGAGCGGCCGGTCCAGCATCAGCGGCAGGAAGATCGAGTCCACGACCGACATGTGATTCGAGGCCAGGATGGCGCCACCGGCGCGCGGGATGTGCTCGGTCCCGGTGATCTCCGGTCGCCACAGCGTATGCAGCAGCGGGCCAGCGACCAGCCTGGACATCGTGTACTGCACCCGGTTCTCCCCGAACTCGTTGGCGGCGGCTGCTCAAAGATAACCGGGGCGGACCGCGCGGCGCCGCATGGGCCAGCTGGGCTAGTTGGCGCAGATGTTCTCGCTCGCCGTTCGCGAGGAAAGCGTCGGCGACGGGGTCGGGTCCGCGGCCTGCGGCGAATCGGAGGCGTGGGCCGTGGTCCCGTAGTCACTGCCCAGCACGAGCGTGAGCTTGGGACTGCTCCCGGGCACCTGCTGGATCGCCGAGCCGGGCAGCTTGGATTCCAGCAGCTTGGCCTTGGCCTCGCTGCCCGCGTGATACCTGATCATGGTTTCCGTGACGTCCTGCGTGGACTCCTGGGTCATGCTGGTCACGTCGAAGCCATCCTGCTGGAGCAGGCGGCCCACAGTGTCCTGCAGCCCATACTGCGACGTGCCGTTGCGGACCACGACGGAGACCGTGTGCGGCGGGATCTTCGGCTTCCTGGCCTGGGTGAGTGACGCGCCGCTGACCTGAACGTCGTTGCGGAAGTCCTGGAAGATAAGGCTGTCCTCGGGCTGTGTCCACAGCACATTGGCCGTGTCGGTCGGCACCACCAGCTGCCGCGGGTAGGTCGGCAGGGTGAAGAAGGTGACCTGGCTGGCGGGCAGGTTCTTGACGCTCATCGCGAGGTCATAGAGGCCGTGGATGCCGCCGAGCTGGCTGTCGATAGTGATCGACTTGGTGGCCGCGTTGAGGAAGTTGTAGATCGCCACCGGGTTCAGCAGCTTGCTCTTCACCCGCTCGACGAGTGAGGACATGAAGGCCTGCTGCCGGCCGATCCGCTCCAGGTCGCTCCCGTTGCCGAGGGTGTACCGGGCCCGCACGTAGGCCAGTGCGCCCAGGCCGTGCAGGAGGTGGTGCCCGGGCTTGAGGTGCAGGCCCGACTTCGGGTCGTTGATGGCCGTGGTGTTGCACTCTTCGACGCCGCCGAGCGCGTTCACCATGTCGCGGAAGCCAAAGAAGTTGATTGATACGAAGTGGTCGATGTGGATACCGGTGTCCTGCTCCAGCGTCTTGATCGTGCAGGCGACACCCAGATCGGTGTGGTTGCCGTCCAGGTTGCCGAGGGCGAACGCCTCGTTGATCTTGAAGGTGGTCGGCGACGACATCTGCCCGTTGCCCATCTTGCAGGACGGGATGTTGACCCACGAGTCGCGCGGGATCGACATCACGTTGACCCACTTACGGTCGGCCGCGATATGCATGATCATCAAGGTGTCGGACTGGTCGGTGTTGAGTCCCTGGCCGAAGCCCTTGCCCTGGCCGTGCCGGGTGTCCGAGCCGATGATCATGATGTTCTCGGCCTGCGGGTGCAGGTCCACCGGCTGGCTGCCCAGTTCGCCGGAGATATTGATCTGGTGCAGGTTGCCGTTCAGGTGCCGGTAGATAGCGTAGGCACCGCCCAGGGCGATCAGCAGCACCACGGCCACCCCGCCGCCCGTCCAGGCCAGGATCTTTTTCTTCCGGCCCGGGTGCGGGCGGTGCGGGGGCGGCACTGGCGGCCCGTCCTGGCCTGCTCCGCCCGCCGCGCCGGCCGCCGCTGGTTCACCCGCTCCGCCCGCCGCTGATACACCCGCTCCGCCCGCGGCCGCTGATACACCCGCTCCGCCCGCGACCGCTGATTCGCCCGCTCCGCCCGCGGCGCCCGCGGATTCGCCTGCTTCGACCGCGCCGCCCGCAGCCCCTGATCCGCCCGCTCCGTCTGCGTCCGCCGCGTTAGCCGGCGACGGCTCATCGGCCGGTCGCACCGCGTCCGCGGCATCGGGGGTGGTGCCTTCTGCCGGGATTGCCGCATCGCCGCTGGGCTGGCCTGCGGCACCGGCCGAAGACTCGGCGCCTGGCCCAGGCTCATCCATGTCAGCGGGCCCCATGCATAGTCACCCCAGACCCAGATCCGGCGGGGGGCTCTGACAACTTTCCCGGCGCCGCGAACGACCATCGCGCAGCGTTACGTCGAGAAGCACAATCCATCTCACTTGGCGCAACGTTGTAGCCGGGCAGATAGTTTCACAGTCCACTACCTACCCAACTAAGACGAAATAGTCTCCTTGATCACAAGTTACGCTGCGTAGCTATCAGCAGGTCCTAGCTGCCCGGTCCGGCTGACGCTGCGCCCGGAGCTCACCCGCCAGCTACTGGCCTGGCCGGGCGACCAGGGTGTGATCGGCCGCTCTTGACGCTCACCGTCCAGCACCAGGTCGACCCGCTCGGTGTAGAACGCGACCAGGCCACGGACGTTCAGCGCATCGTGCAGCGGGTCGGCATAGGTCCACGCGATGTCGGTGAGCAGATCGCCAGCAACGCGCACCGACCAGTACCCGGCCTGCCCCTTGTAGGCGCAGTAGGTACGTGTGCCGCTCGGGATCAGGCCGGCCCGGATATCTTCCCGTGGCAGGTAGTACCGGGTCGGCAGCATGGTCTCGAACAGCAGCACCGGCCGGGAACTCTGCGCCAGCACCTGGCCGCCCAGCTCCAGGCTGACCTCCCGCGAGCTGGCCAGCACGTCGACACGGTGGAACGGGTCGCGCGGATGCGCCACGTTGCGTTCGTCCTCTTCGTACCAGGCATCGAACGCATCGAAGTCCAGCACCACATAGCCGGCCAGGTCCGCATCGCGCGGGCGGAATCCCGCCCCGGGCCGGGTCTGGCCGCCGGCCCGCACGTCCAGCACATCTCCCTCGGTGCTGTGCGCGGCAAACGGGACCGATGGGTCGAGAACTGGGCGGGCGGACAGATCCGGGACCTGGACACCCATGCCGTCTGTGACGTCCGCGTCCGCGCTGCCCGCTGGGACCAGGTCGGCGCGGAAGTCGTCGGCCGGCACGGCGTAAGACGGCACGACCCGCCGCGGTTCCCAGACCAGGACGGCTCTGGTCGTGTCGGCCACGGTGCCGCCGCCCAGCACGGCCCGGATGCGCTTAGCCGTCGGCTCACAGCGCAGCTGGCCGACTCCGCTCGCCAGGAGGCTGCGGAACTGAACACTCATCGCAGGTAGCCCATTCTTCAAGCCTGATCCTTCCGTCAGCGCAGTGCGCGGAACGCGGCGCGCAGCTCTTCGGAGAACAGTTGCGGTTGTTCCCAGGCGGCGAAGTGGCCGCCTTTGCTGGCTTCGCTGAAGTAGGTCAGGTTGTGGTAGGCCTGCTCGGTCCAGCTGCGTGGTGCCTGGACGTACTCCTCCGGGAACACCGTGACTGCCGCCGGCAAGGAGACATCGGCGGGGGCGTAGAAGTTGCGGCCGGTGACGGCTTGCTGCCAGTACAGCCGCGCCGCGGACGCCGGGGTGTTGGTGAGCCAGTACAGCGAGGTGTTGTCGAGCCAGTCGTCGCGGGTGATGGCGCCATAGGGCTGCCCGGCGAACAGCTGGGCGAGGTGCCCGTAGGTGGCGGTGTCGTGGTCCAGGAGCCAGGCCGCCAGGCCGACGGGTGTGTCAGCCAGGCTGTAGCCGATCGTTTGCGGGCGGGTGCCCTGGATAACGCCGTAGCCGCGGTGATACGTCGCGAACGCGACTTGCCCGTACGCGCGTTTTTCCGCGTCCGGCAGGTCAGCCGGCGCCGGCTCACCGTTGCGGATGTGACCGAGCATCACCAGCGGGACCATCTGCGCGAAGCTGACGTGGATGCCGGCCAGCCCGCTGGGTGCCTGGCGGCCCATCGCGGCCGTGATCGCGGTGCCCCAGTCGCCGCCTTGCGCGACGTAGCGCGTGTATCCGAGCCGGTCCATCAGCACCGCCCACGCCCGCGCGATGCGCTCGGGGTCCCACCCGGTAGCGGCGGGCTTGCCCGAAAACCCGTAGCCGGGCAGCGACGGGATCACCACATCGAACGCGTCCGGCGCGCTCCCGCCGTGCTCAGCAGGGTTGGTGAGCGGCTCGATGATCTTCAGCTGCTCGATGACCGAGCCGGGCCAGCCGTGCGAGACGATCAGCGGCAGCGCGTCCCGATGCGGCGACCGGACATGGATGAAATGCACGTCGAGGCCGTCGATGCTTGTCATGAACTGCGGCAGCTTATTCAGCTTCGCCTCGCATCTGCGCCAGTCGTATTCGCTGGCCCAGTAGTCCGCGAGGTTTTGCACCGTCGCGAGCTGCACACCCTGTGACTGATCATCGACAGGCTCCCGCTCAGGCGGCCGCCACGCCACGACCCGCCGCCGAAGGTCGGCGATCGCCTCGTCGGGCATCTCGACCTGAAATGGCCGCATGGCTGGTTCTCCATTCATAGCAGCAGTGCCGGTACTAACGAAGCGGCCGGAAGCCTGCGCGGATCTCTTCTGAGAACAGTTGCGGCTCTTCCCAGGCGGCGAAGTGGCCGCCCCGGTCGGCCTGGTGGAAGTAGATAACACGTGGATAGATCTTCTCGACCCAGCTCCGCGGCGCCGGGAAGATCTCGCCGGGGAACGCGGAGAAGCTGACCGGGAGTGTGACCTGGGGAGGAGCCTGGCCCGCGGCATGAGCCGCCGCCTGTCCGCCTTCCCAATATGAGCGGGCGGCGGAGGCCCCGGTACCGGTCAGCCAGTACAGCGTGATGTTGTCCAGGACGTGGTCGCGGGTCAGATTGCCTGCGGGCTGGTCAGTGGTGAAGGCCCGGGAGATCTTGTAATAGCTGTCGGTGTCGTGATCGAGCATCCAGGCCGCCAGCGCGACCGGTGAATCCAGCAGGGCGTAGCCGATCGTCTGCGGCCTCGTGGCCTGCTCCAGGAAGTAGCCGGAACCGCTCGTCCGGAAGGTGTTGATAGCGCCGAGCGCGGCGCGTTCTTCCTCAGAATCCGCGGGCAGGCCAGTGACGCCGCCCAGTGCCTGCCTCAGGAAGTTCAGGTGGATGCCAGCCAGCCCAGGGGGCGCCTGGCCGCCCATCGCGTCGGTGACGGCGGCGCCCTGGTCGCCGCCCTGCGCGACGTAGCGGGTGTAGCCGAGGCGGCGCATCAGCTCCGCCCAGGCGCGCGCGATACGGCCGGGGTCCCAGCCGGTCTCGCCCGGCTCGGCGGAGAAGCCGTAGCCGGGCAGGGACGGGAGCACCAGGTCGAACGCGTCCTCGGCGCGCCCGCCGTGCGCGGTCGGGTCGGTGAGGGGGCCGATCACCTCGAGCATCTCGATGACCGACCCGGGCCAGCCGTGCGTGATGATCAGCGGCAGCGCGTCCGCGTGCGGCGACTTCACGTGGATGAAGTGGACGTCCAGCCCGTCGATCTCGGTCTTGAACTGCGGCAGTGCGTTCAGCTTCGCCTCGCACGCGCGCCAGTCGTAACCGGCCATCCAGTGCCGCGAGAGCTCCTGGAGCGTGGCTAGCTGCACGCCCTGCGCCCGGTCCTTGACCAGCTCCGGGCTGGGCCAGCGCACGGCCGCGACGCGCCGGCGAAGGTCGGCGATCGCATCTTCGGGTACGTCGAGCCGGAAAGGGCGGATTTCAGTTTCGGCGGCCATAAGCCTCTACCTCCCCGGCGTGGCCCGCGGCGACGGACGGCTGGGCCGGCTCCGGCCGGTCCAGCGCAGCGAGCTGTATCCGCGTCAGCCAGATGGCTGGTGCAGCCCATAGTTGCCGATCGGCGGGCACGTCGCCCCCGTCAGATCCCTGGTCTATGCCCCTGGCCTAGGTCAAGCCCCAACGCGGTCTTGATGTGCGCCTGCTCGGCTGGTCACCTGACCGGCATTCAGCGGTTCCCGGCGCCCCCGCACGGCCCGCCGGTGCACCGCCAGCCGCAGCCCGGTCCCGTCTCCGGGCATGGGCTGGCGCCGGCCACCAGCCGTCGTGAACCAGAGCCGGTGATCCGGTATTCACCCGGATTCTTCGGCGGGCGTACTCGATGGCCAGTGAGCGGGCGACCAGTCACCCGCTGGGTCTGTGGTCTGCCCCAATTCGATGAGATGACCGTCGGGATCGCGGAGGTAGCAACGCTTCT
>Ga0335078_10018781_pt1 | contig 10280 bp, 8 predicted proteins | sample Lox_Sample_32_FD_206711 | JGI IMG/M metagenome (GOLD analysis project Ga0335078, IMG submission 206711) | Soil microbial communities from Loxahatchee National Wildlife Refuge, Florida, United States - Lox_Sample_3.2 | ecosystem: Environmental > Terrestrial > Soil > Wetlands | place: USA: Florida...
TGTCTCCGGCGAGCGCCGCCGCCACCCGCTTGCCGCAGATATCGAGTCCTTCGACCAGCTTGATGAGACCGTCGGTCGTGGGAGGCTCGGCCAGGAAGTCGGGTGTGAGATTATGGCGCTTGAGGGCACCCTTGCTTTTCGAGCCGCGGGCAATCACCGTTGTGCGGGCGAGCGCCTCCTTCAAGGCGTCGTAGGTGCCTAACTGCTGCGCTGCGTCCAGTACAGTCAGAGCGCCGATGCCGGTATAGAAGATCACGACGGCGAATTTCCCCGCGAGCGCCTCCTCGATAAACTTGCGCACGGGCTCTTCGACGCCCAGCGATTCAGGGAAAATCAACGGACAGGAGACCACCTGCGCCCCGCGAGCGGCAAACATCGCGCTGAATTCGCGTTGCCGTCGTGTCTCGAAGAGCCCAACGGTAATGCCTCTGAATGTAGTAGAGTCCGGCATGGCCTTGCCTTGCAGTATCCCTGACCCCTCGATCCTAGCAGAGTGCGGCCTGAAAGAGCGAATCCTGCGCGGAATTGGCTCAAAATACGAGCCTCGCGGACGCACAGGAATAAGCTGTCCAACCTGACACCGCTGTTGGGGCCAAGCACTCAGAGCTGGCCGCAAAAAGAAAAGCGGCAACCGCTGAAACGCGCTTTCAGCGGCTGCCTGACCAGATTCAACCCGTAAGAGGCGGCTGAACATGGCTGCACCGAAGATACACCGACCCACATTCTCCACACAACCGGGCCGCACCAGGGTCGCAACCGACGCGAGAGCCAACACCGCCCACAACGGGTCAGGCCCCCTCAATGCGGACCCGCTGAGTTTGATCGTGGATCGGACCCCGCCGGATCAGGAACGCGAGGGGCCAAAGGCAAAAGGCCGATGACCGCCGTGGATGCCCCCAAATCGCCGCACGGCGTGTCCAGCGGTGTTCCTGAAGCGTTCTTACAACCCGCCTAGGATGCCAGCTTCCTCAATCCGCTGGGCCGAGCTTGCCGCCGTCCGGGAAGGAATAATCCACTCGGTCAGGGGATGCGGGGAGCGACAGTCCAGAGATATCATCACCGGAAACTGCGCAGCGCAGTTCGGGCAAATGGCTCCCGTTTGGAAGGTGTCGAAGGGCTTTCCGCAGCGGGGGCATTTCCAAAAACTCCCCGCCGGTGGTGGGGTCTTGCACACCGGACAGGCAAACCCCTCTCGGCGGGGCAACTTGGCCAAACGTGACAGCGCTTGCGCTTGTCGCAGTCCCGTCCAGCAATTGGTTAGGATAAATACGGCGAGAATGCCAAACCAGATGGATTGTATCCACACCGCAAGGATGATGAGCCCCGCCACGCCGACAAAACCAATCACCGCGGCCGCCATCAAGCTGCGGGCACGTCCTACCACAAACCAGAGCAAAGAATGAAGAATCTGCCCGCCATCCAGGGGATAGATGGGCAGCAGATTGAAGATGAGCAAGCCCAGGTTAATAACCCCGAGCGCCCGCAAAAACAAGCGGGCATCAGGCATCGTATCCGCCAACCCCGACCATCGGTTCAATATCCCGAGCAGCGGCACCAGGACAAGAAGCGCCACGTTCACCAGCGGCCCCGCCGCGATGCTCCACAGCATCGCTCCTGGCCGTGGCGGCGGGTTTACATAGGCCACTCCGCCGAGAGGCCAGAGCACGATCTGATTCGCCGTTCCTCCGACCTGCCGACAGGCCAGCGCATGGCCGTACTCATGCAGCATCACTATGAGAAACAGCGCCAGATACTCCAGCACGTTCCAGGTGAGGGAGGAATAGCTTTTCGCCCGGTTGCTGATTTCAAACGCCGCGACCAGGAACCAGGACCAATGCAGGAACACGTCAATCCCCGCGAAGCGGATCAGGTGGATCGACCCCTGGCGTATGCTTGTCATGTTCAGGCCGCCTCACACGCTGCTCGGCACCAAGCCTGTTTGCCGCCACCACACCGAAGGGATGCCGCTCGGGCGGCTCCGTGACCGGCGCTTCCGGCGCTCGAAGCTCACCTCGGCTTCCCCGATGGTACCGACACTGTGGCAGAGGAGTAAGGTGGCCGCAGTGATGAGGGTCACAGCATCCCTGAGACACAGCAAGGGATTTGCGAGGATTTGCAGATTTATGGACCGCTCCAGACGGCTGTCAAACCCCTTCCGGAGAGAGGCGCTCAACCATACCGCAAGGAGATTTCCCTTCCGCGTTCGTAGCCCGTTCAGTAGGATGATGGCTATGTGCGGTCGATACCGGCTGTCGAGCACGGAAGAAGAGGTCGCGGAGTTCTTTGAAGCGGAGCCGACGGAGGAACTGCACCCGCGTTACAACATCGCGCTCTCGCAGCCGATGGCCGTGATCCGCCAAGTAGGGCCTGGGCGTGCGATCAGCATGGTACGTTGGGACCTCGTTCCGTTCTGGGCCAAAGATCCTTCCATCGGCTCCCGGTTCATGAACGACCGCAGCGAAACGGTACTCGACAAGCCCTCCTTCCGCGAACCCTTTGCCCAGAGGCGTTGCCTGGTTCCAGCCGACGGGTTTTATGAATGGAAGAAGGCGGGCCCGCGCAAGCAGGCCTTTCACTTCGGCATGAAGGACGAGTCCTTGTTTGCCTTCGCGGGTCTTTGGGATCACTGGAAGTCGCCGGACGGCACGATCCTGGAATCATGCACGATTCTGACAACTGCTCCCAATGAACTGCTGCAAGATGTCCACGACCGGATGCCGGTTATTCTCCACCACGACCACTACGACATCTGGTTGACTGCTGCGCCGGCCCAGAGGCAGAAGTTGAGGGAGTTACTGGTGCCCTTTGAGTCTGAATTGATGGCACGTTATGAGGTCAGTTCGATGGTGAACAGTCCGCAGAACGATTCACCAGCTTGTGTGGAACGAGTGCTGCCGGTGCACGACCTCTTTTCGAGCATCTGATTTCCGACGGCATGGTGGCCAGCAACGCTGCGCTCGGCCCGTCAGGCAAGGTCGTCAGCGGGAGGTAATCGTCGATGGAAGGCGCTAAACTCATTTCACCGCCGCCTTCAGTCTCCGTCACTCTCAGGGTGAGTTCACTTGGAATTTAAAGGCGAAGGCCTGCCGGCACGGCAGGTGTTCTGCAACCTCAGCAGGGATGTCGACCGTCAAGAAGTCTCCCCTCCGTTGCCACCTCAAGGGTTCCCGTACCCCGAGCATCCACACGGGAGAGCCCTTCACAGCCCGCACCGATCGAATCGCGAGTTGGTTCCCGGGCCACTTCAAGCAGATAGCGTAGATTGTCCGGCCGTCCTTGCTGGACGTGAACCAGACTTCTTCTCCTTCTTGAAAGACCTCGCGAGGCCGGGTGTTGTAAATAGCTTCTTCGTTGACTCGCAGCCAGTCACCTACATATTCCAAGCGTTCCACAGCCTCCGGCGCCCAGGTTCCGTCGGGCATGGGGCCGAATCCGACCTCGAAATTCCCACCCTTGGCGCAGACCTTAATGAGGCTTTCCAGAACCCATTCAGCCGGGTGGTACTCGTCGCTGGGGACGTAAGAGAACGATGTTCCGCACGGATAGATGACCTTCCAGAGCCCGCGAGGAGGGCCGCCGGGAATCTCCCTTTCGGGCGTGTGGTAGTCACCGTACGCTCCGATGCCGCGGTCGCGCATGATAACACTCGGCTGGAGCGTACGTGCCATTTTGGCTATCTCCGCGATCTCTCCTGCCGCCGCCTCCGGCCAGCCGATGTCGAAATCGAGCACGTCGATAGGCCCGTAAGCCGTCATCAATTCACGAACCTGTTGCCGCTCATGGTCAATGAAGGTTTGCCAGCGCACCGGATCACTTTCTTTCGTGAATCTGGGGTTGTACTGGTAATGAAAAGGGTCCCAGGCGAACGCCGGATCATGCCAATCGACGTGCGAGTAATAGAGCCCGATCTTTATGGCTTTCTTCCGGGCGGCCCCCACGATGGCTCCCACAATGTCCTTCTTGTAGGGGCTATCCGTGATGCTGTAGTTGTTGGTCACCATTCTCGTGTCCTCGCACCCCCGGTCGAAGGCCTTGGCGGTGAGGGCGGGCGACTGTTGCTGGATCGTGGTGGGCCACATGCAGAATCCATCGTGGTGCTTGGTCGTGAAGGTGAAGAACCGGATCCCACAGCGGCGGAACAGGTCCATCCAGGCATCAGCGTCGAAATCGGCGGGGTTGAAGAACTGGTAGAGGACGTTGTAGATCTTCCAGAATTGCTGGTTTGCCCCCGCGAGGCCCCAGGATTCGTGGCTGCCGATCAGGCAGTACAAGCCCCAATGGATGCGGATTCCGAACTTCAGGTCTTTGAACGCGTCAATCGCGGACTGGGGAGCGTGTTGATAATCAGGATCTACCGTTCTGGCCCAGCCACGCTGCATCGCCTCCCGATCCAGAACGGCATTCAGCACCTTGTACCGGCTCTCAGAGCAGGGTTCGTCATCTGGCCCCACGCCAACGGCGCTGACGACACCATCCTTCATGCCGGAGGAAGCGGGACCGAGGGCGCCCATCACCGCGATCGAGCTTTCAAGGAAACTTCTTCGTCGCATCTTCATCCGCTCCTCTCGCCGGGACGCATCCCGCAAGACTCTACGCCTGGACCATTTGAGGGAACCCTGATATATCACTTTAGTGGGGTCCGTCAAGTATTATCGGCCAGGAGGGCCGGGAGCCTGCCCCAATGAAGGAGCGTGAACGCGTGAAGAAGACCAGCAGACGTGGCTTCGTTAGCAGCTCGGTGGGGCTCTCGTTCGGCGTCGGTCTCGCAAAGGATGGTATGGGGTGGGCCCCATTGGCCAGAGGTGCTTCGGGCCGGCCGGACTCCGTTCAGAATCCCGGAATCTCCCCGGCACCCAGCACCCTGCCCGGAACATCACCGCTCACGATAACTGGGGATCTGGCGGCACAGATGGTGGAGGGGATTCACAAACATCTGCTGCGTGCCACCGCCGAATCCCTCGAAAACCGGCCCGGCCTCTGGAATCGCAATTTCAGGTCTGCCCGAGACTACGAGGAGTCGATCGCGCGTGAACGCGAGCAATTGCGGAAGATCATCGGCGCGGTCGATCGCCGGGTGCCGGAGCCTGTACTCCAGATGGTCGCGGCGACGCCGGCGTTCCCCGAAATTGCGCGCGGAGCGAGGTTCAAAACGTACGCGGTGCGCTGGGAGGTCTGTGACGCGACCGTCGGCGACAACAGCGCCTTGGAGGGAGAAGGTCTGCTGCTGGAGCCCCTGGCCACAACTGTAGCTCGGGTGGTCGCGGTGCCCGACGCGGATTGCTCGCCGGAGGCCCTGGTCGGCCTGGCGCCCGGAGTTCCCCCAGCAGCCCAGTTTGCGAGGAGGCTGGCGGAGAATGGCTGCCAGGTGATCGTGCCGATGCTAATTGATCGCAGGGACGACTGGTCGGGAATTGACGGCATCAAAATGACCAACCAGCCACACCGGGAGTGGATCTACCGCATGGCGTTCGAAGTCGGTCGCCACATCATTGGATTTGAAGTGCAAAAGATCATGGCGGCCGTCGACTGGTTCGACGGGCAAAACAAGGCCAATCCGCTCCCTTTGGGCGTGTTCGGTTATGGGGAGGGAGGACTTCTCACCTTCTATGCTGCGGCCCTCGACCCTCGCATCCGAGCCGCGGCGGTGAGCGGCTATTTCCAGTCCCGGCAGGAACTGTGGAGGGAACCCATTTACCGGGATCTGTGGGGAATACTGCTCAAGTTCGGAGACGCGGAAATTGCCGGCATGATCGCTCCACGAGCTTTGATTGTGGAAGCCTGCGCGGGCCCCCACGTTGAGGCAATGCCGGCGTCCGAGGCGTATCCGAGCAACGCCGCTTGCCCTAACGGTGCACTGGCCACTCCACCTCTCGACGACGTTCAACAAGAGGTGGAGCGCGCCCGCCCGTTTTTCTCCAACTTGAATGCCGCTGGTCAACTGCAGCTTGTCGTCAGCGCCGAAGGCCAGGGTCTGCCGGGGTCTGAGAAGGCTTTGACGGCATTCCTCCGGTCACTCGAAGTCCAACGAACCTTACAGCGGTCGGAAGAACAACTCCGTGACCTGGGCGGAACCTACGATCCCCGGCCCCGGTTGCATCGTCAGTTCCAACAGATGGTCGCTTTCACACAAGGCCTGATCCGCCTCTCGCCCCGGCGCCGTGCGGACTTCTGGGCCGGCCTCGACGCCTCATCCATCGAGCGGTGGAAGGAAACGACGAAGCGACGGCGCCAGTATATCTGGCAGGAAGTCATCGGTCGCATGGCGGCGGCCACGCTGCCACCCAACCCCCGCACGCGGCTGATTTACGAGACTCCCGATCTTGCCGGATACGAAGTTGCGCTTGATGTGTGGCCCGACGTTTTCGCTTACGGCATTTTGGTTTTGCCCAAGAACATCCAACCAGGCGAGCAACGGCCTGTGGTCGTGTGCCAACACGGGCTTGAAGGGCGTCCTTCCGAGGCGGCGGACCCCAGGACCGCCGAAGGCTACATGCATCACTTTGCCGTGAAGCTGGCACAAGAGGGCTTCATCACCTTTGCGCCGCAGAACCCGTACATCGGCGGAGACAAGTTTCGCCTCATCCAGCGGGTGGCGCACCCCATCAAGCTGGCACTGTTCTCGTTTATCATTGGACAACACGAGAGAGTGCTGGAATGGCTTTCCGAGCAGCCCTATGTTGACTCCCAGCGAATCGCCTTCTACGGGATCTCCTACGGCGGGAAGACGGCCGTACGCGTGCCGCCCTTCGTGGACCGTTATGCGGTCTCGATTTGTACCGCCGACTTCAATGAGTGGGTGTGGAAGACCACCAGCGTCGAATCTCCATACAGCTACCTTCTTCTGCCCGAATACGACATGTATGAATTTGACTTCGCCAACGTCGTCAACTACGCCGAACTAGCCATGCTCATCGCGCCACGCCCGTTCATGGTGGAGCGAGGGCATGAAGATGGCGTGGCGCCGGACGAGTGGGTTGCCTACGAGTACGCACGGGTGCGGCGGTTCTATGCCGAAATGGGCATCCCCCAGAACGCGGCTATCGAATGGTGGAACGGTCCCCATGCTATCCACGGGGTCGGAGCCTTCGAGTTTCTTCGCCGGCACTTGCAGTGGCCTGGTCAGAGCACGCAGGAAGGTTAGATTAGCCGGCGCTAAGCGAGCTGAGGTGGGCCCGACAGGCCGGAAATCCAAACCCGTGGGCGAAGCATCGCTGCTGGGAGCGATTTTCGATTGTAGATGGCCCCCATACTCTACGGCCGGCGAGTCTTCTTCCAGGTGGCGAGGGAACGGGTGTTCTTCGAAAACCGGGTGGATTGTTTCCGCGGAGCACTTATCATACTGCTGAGAACGGTTCCGAAGTTGAGGAGATGGCTCGACGATGATTTTCGGAGAGCCCTCGACTTTGAACGCGAAAAGCAAACATCCCCGTTAGGAATCGCCGGCCGATTCCTGGTGTTGGAGGCATAACCCGTGGACAACGGCAACGATCGACGCACCTTCATGAAGATGGTATTGGGGGCGTCTCTTGCGTCGGCGTTAAAGGGCAGCACACCAGGCGTGGCACAGCCCGCTACGCGAGACGGTCCGCCCGGCGGGAATACTCTTCTCGAGCCCTTTGATTACAGCGGCGTTCGTCTGCTCGACGGACCGCTGAAGAAGCAGTACCAGGCAGCGCGCGACTACTACTATCAGGTTCCCAATGACGACATCCTGAACGGGTTCCGCCAAAGGGTCGGACTATCCGCGCCCGGCCGCGGCCTGGGCGGTTGGTGCCAACGGGACGCGGGGGAGGTCCTCGGCCAATGGCTCAGCGGCATGTCCCGGATGTACAAGGCCACGGGTGACACGGCAATCCTGGAGAAGGCTACGTACCTAATGCACGAGTGGGCCAAGGCCGCCGCCAAGGACGGAGAATACTTTTCGTCGCGCCGGAACCTTGGTCTCGAGCATAGCCACTATATCTTCGACAAGACCGTCTGCGGCTTAGTGGATATGTGCCTCTACGGCGGACAGAAAGATGCCTTGCCAATTCTGGAAACGATGGTCGATAGGGCCGCGGCGATCTTCGACCGCACTCGGACCCCGCGAGCCCTAACAGTCCTGACTCGCTGTCGTGCGGCAACGAGTGGTATACGCTCGCGGAGAACCTCTACCGGGCTTATCAGCTCACAGGAAACGCCAAGTATAGGGCCTTTGGAGACGTCTGGCGGTACCCAACTTACTGGGACAAGTTCAACCAGAGTCCCAATCCGGATATCCATGGTGTCCACGCCTACAGTCACGTCAACACACTGAGCAGTGCTGCGATGACCTACGCCGTTACCGGAGAGCCGCAGTACCTGACGACCTGCGTCCGCGCCTACGGCTACTTCCAGCGAACCCAGTGCTATGCCACCGGAGGCTACGGGCCGGACGAAGCACTCGTCGCGCCGGACGGCTCCTTGGGGAAATCTCTGGAGCAGAGTCTAGATACCTTCGAGACACCGTGCGGTTCTTGGTCAATCTTCAAGCTGTCCCGTTACCTCATCGGATTCACCGGGGACGCACGCTACGGCGACTGGATTGAGCAGATGGTGTACAACGGCATCGGCGCCGCCCTACCCATGCACGGCTACGGCCGGACCTTCTATTACTCGGACTACATGCTCGGTGGATGTCGCAAGATCTACTATGAGGCGGCGTGGCCTTGCTGCTCGGGCACGTACATCCAGGATTTGGCCGACTACCGTAACATCATCTACTTCCGGAATCGCACCAGCCTCTGCGTCAACCTATTTGTCCCCTCCGCGGTCGTCTGGAACAAGGATGACGAGGAGATCCAAGTGGAACAGGCGACTGGCTTCCCAGAGTCCGATACAACAACCCTGACGGTGACGCCCAGTAAGGCCGTTGCCTTTATACTGAAATTCAGGGTTCCTGGATGGTCCCGTGGTGTCGCGGTCAAAGTGAACGATTCAGAACTGAACCTTGCTGGCCGACCCGGCACCTGGGCGACGATTGACCGAACCTGGAAGCGGGGAGATCGAGTGACGATTCGGATTCCCATGGAGCTGGTGCTAAAGCCCATCGACGCCCAACATCCCAACCGCGTTGCGGCCGTGTACGGGCCGGTTGTTCTCGTGCAAGGCGGCGAGACGATCGTGGCCCGTAACCCGCACACCTGATGAATTCAGGCGTCGCGCGATGCCCGCTGTCACACTAGCTCGGCATAGTCTCCGGTCCCGCTAGAGGCTCTTCAGGAACTGCAGTAGTCGATCATCCGCCCGGTAGCGACCAGCCTTGCCGTTGAGAGGTGTGGTCTTTTTCAGAGCTTCCTCCTTGAGGGCAAGATTGGCGTCGAGATAGATTTGGGTGGTTTCTACCGATTCGTGACCCAACCAGAGGGCAATCACGGAACGATCCACACCCCCTTGCAGCAATTCCATCGCCGCCGAATGCAGAGGATTTTTAGCTCAGCGGGCGCGCAGATGAGACGTTGAAGACACCGTTGATGTTGGTCGCGCCCGCTGAGCTAAAAATCGGGTATTTGTTTACCAGCCTGAGAGTCTCTCTGAATTCGACCTCGTGAGAGATTCCTCTGGACAAAAGCCGACGTTTCCGCTACCGTAAGGTGGATGCGACCGCGCGCACACACCGACCCGCCACCGAAAACCCTCGAATTCGTTCCCAAGCAAGACCTGGACCGGGCGCAGCGCGAGAACGAGCGACTGCGAAAACAGAATGAGCGCCTGAGACAGGAGAATGAGCGGTTGCGCAAGGAACTGGAAGCAGCGCTTCGAGCCAGCAAACGGCAGGCGGCTCCGCATTCGCGGGGAAGAGTCAAGGGCTGTCCGAAGCGGCCGGGGCGTAAGCCGGGCCGGAAATACGGCCGGCGGGCGTGCCGTCCCGTTCCACCTCGCGTCGATGAGCAGATTCAGGTTCCCCTGCCGGAACAATGCCCGGATTGCGGTGGCCAAGTGAATTATGAGTCCACCGAGGCGCAATTCCAGGAAGAGGTTGTCCGGCGCACGGTCGTGCGTCGTTTCGATATTGAGGTGGGCAGTTGCCAGAAGTGCCATCGTCGAGTCCAAGGACGTCACCCGCTGCAGACCTCCGACGCGGTGGGCGTGGGTGCCGTGCAGTTGGGGCCGGAAGCGCTCACCCTGGCCGCCCTCCTGAACAAGCAGATGGGGCTGTCGCTGGGGCACACGCAACAGGTGCTGGCCCAGGGCTTCGGGTTGCAGGTCAGTCGCGGGGGTCTGTATCGGGCTCTGGCGCGGATGGCGCGTCGGGCCGAGCC
>Ga0335078_10018782_pt1 | contig 10280 bp, 9 predicted proteins | sample Lox_Sample_32_FD_206711 | JGI IMG/M metagenome (GOLD analysis project Ga0335078, IMG submission 206711) | Soil microbial communities from Loxahatchee National Wildlife Refuge, Florida, United States - Lox_Sample_3.2 | ecosystem: Environmental > Terrestrial > Soil > Wetlands | place: USA: Florida...
GTTTTTTTGCGCGTGTTGATCAGCCGATCTATTCGCGATGCCATTTCATACTCGAAGTTGGAAAGGTCTTCGATGACAGGTATGATTTGTTTTTGAGCACGATATTCGAGAACTAATCCCATGAACGCGCGCTTCACTTCTAGTTTGTCGTTGTTTACAACCTGGACTTGCACCTGCGGGATCCCCTCGGAAGTCGCCTTGCTTACATCGGCATCACTCGTCGGATCGTATATTTCATATTCCAATTTCCCGCCCGAGAAGCTTCTTAATTCCTGAAGAATGTCCATCAGGGCACGCCGATTATTGCTGTAGGGGGACGGCAGATCCGAATTGAAATATACCCTGACAATCAAACGATCTTTCAGAGACCCGAGCAGCTTTTCCGTCGCGTGTGAAAGAGTATTTATTCTACCGGCGGTCAGATCCAGTCGGATGAACCACCCCGATGCAACAACATTTACGAAGACAATTATAATGAAGTACAACAACATTTGTCCGATTGGTCCCTTTCGGGACTGGAGAGCTTCACGAGCGGATTTCTTCATTTAGATTTTAGCTCCAGCCATTTCATCGTAAGAACAGAAAAAAAAGTGGCGACTCCACAAAAATAAACCACATCCCTGAGGTCAATCACCCCTTTGTAGAAATTCTCCAGATGAAAATCTGAGCTTGCATACTGGAGTACGTACGCAATTTGCCCGGTCGCAAGGGACGTGACCTTGTCAAGGATGAAGAAAATAAATAAAATGAAAAGGGAGATGATAAAAGCTGCGACCTGGTTCTGAGTCAGGCTCGACGCAAAAATGCCGGCCGATACATATCCGGCTGACAAAAACAAAAGGCCGAGATAGCCGGCGAGAACCGTGCCTCCGTCGACCTGCCCCAGTCCTGCGAGCACGAAATAATAAGCAAACGTCGGAATAAGTGCTGCCGCAACCGTGATGAGACCCGCCAAGAATTTTGCCATGACGAGGTTTCCTCTGCTGACGGGATGGGTCGCGATAATCTCGATCGTACCGCTCCTGAACTCTTCCGAGAAAGTCCGCATCGTCAAGGCTGGAATAAAAAACAGATATAGAATAGTCGTCAACGAAAAAAATGGCCTAAGAGTCGCCACATTCGCCAGGAAGAGATTTTGAGCAAACATGTACCCTGATATCAAGAGGAAGACAACAATGACGACATAAGCTGATGGAGTCTTGAGTAAAATTAACAATTCCTTCTTGAGTAAAATCCTGAAGCTACCGTTGTCCTGTTTCATTGTCTCCCATCGTTAATTCTCTAAAGACCTTTTCCAAATCCGAGCCTGCGTTGTTTATGCCAATCAGTTTAAATCCGTTGGCTACGCAAGCGTCGAATATTTTTTCCCTCACTTCGTTATTGTCCTCGAGCGGCACTCTCATTGAAATCAGACCCGATTCAAGTTCGGCAGAGACCTCCTTTGCTCCGGTCACATTCGAGATGATTTCCTTCACTTCCACGATTGACTTAGTCGTTTTCAATGCCAGGGAGAGGCCGCCGACGCCGTTCTTTTGCAATTCTTCCGTCGTCGCGTCAAGAACTAGCTTCCCTTTATTAATTATCAGAACCCTGTTGCACAACGCCTGCACCTCGGAAAGAATGTGCGTGGAAAGAACCACAAATTTTTCAAGTGCCAACTCGGAAATCAATTTGCGAATCTCGATCACCTGGTTGGGATCGAGGCCGGATGTCGGCTCGTCAAGGATCAGAATTTCAGGATCGTGGATAATTGCCTGCGCAAGCCCGACCCGTTGTTTGTATCCCTTGGATAAGTGACTGATCGGTTCATAAAGCACGTCCGGCAAGCCGCAGCGATCGGCGACATAATCGAGTCTTTCTTCAGTCTTCTCCCTGCCGAGACCGGATAACTGGCCGGCAAATTCCAGATACTCATGAACTTCAAGCTCGGTATACAACGGATTGCTTTCAGGCAGGTACCCGATCTTCGACCTGAGTTTGAAATTATCCGGGTTCACTTCTTCATCATTTACGGAAATTCTACCATTTGAGGGAGCGAGAAAGCCCGTGATGATTCTCATCGTAGTGGTCTTCCCCGCGCCGTTCGGACCAAGAAATCCGACAACACTTGGAGCATTTATCTCGAAGGAGACGCCATCGACTGCGGCTACGGGGCCGAAAAATCTGGTCAGTTCAGCAACTTTTAAGCTCATAACGGTTGCAAATTTATCTTCACTTAGCAAAATTATCAACACAAAAACAAATAAAAATGAAATGAACTTCACTTCTTCCGATTCGTCTAATGAATCGAAGCTCAATGTTAGAAGAGCAAAGGAAAAAATACTCATCGACCGCGCGTTGGAGGGCGACGAGACCGCTTACTCGGAAATCATCTCCCTTTACAAAGGAAAGGTTGCGGCAACCGTCTATTCAATTCTTGGAAGAGAATATGTCGAAGAGATCTCCCACGAGGCTTTCATCAGGGCTTTCAATTCGATCAAGAGGTATCGGAGCGATTCGTCATTTTACACTTACCTGATAAAGATAACCGTCAACTTATGCCGGGACGAAATAAGACGAAAGAAAATAAAACGCACATTCAATTTCACGGAGGTCTTCAATAGAAGTGGCAACGATGAATCCTCGGGAACCGGAAATCCATCGCCAGGCCAGGAGCAGATAAAATCCGATGTGTCGGTTGATCCGGCAAATATCTACGACTCGGGTGAAACGATCCGGATTGTGAGAGATGAGATGGAAAACTTGAGTTCGGTTCTTCGGGATGCCATCACGCTTCGGGAGATAGACCAGTTGAGCTATGGAGAGATCGCAAAACTCTTAAAGATAAGCGTCGGAACTGCCAAGACCCGTGTGTTCCGTGCGAGACAAGTACTCAGAGATAAACTAAGCGGAAGGCTGAATTATGAAAAGTAATTGTCACAACATTATTTTTGCCGACGGTTTTGTTCACGACGAACTCGATCGATCTGAGCAGGACAAGTTCATGCTCCATCTTGAGACTTGCAGCGAATGTCGAAATGAGGTCCAATATATTCGCCGACTTGCAGAGACATTGAATACGGCATATTCTCCTCTTCTCGACGAAACGTTCAATTACAACATTGTCAAAAATCTTCGCAAGGAAGAACTTGCCGAAGAACGAAAGGAAATACGCGTCGCGTTCGAAGACATAGTTATTAGTCTGGCGACTCTTCTTGTGATTGTTATTCTGGGATTGCAAGTGTTTGATCGTCCGTCGGTCTCGCCGGTGGAAATGGCGGGCTCGTTGACAAGTATTGAGAGGATTTCATTGGAACAAGAAAATCTCTCCAATGACCAAGTACTCGAGCTGGTCTTCCGCCCGGCCGCCGATGCGCCTTTGGTGCAGGGAAGCAAATGATAGGCTCCGTACTACATATGACGAGAAAAAGAAGCTGGAGTAGTTTTAATGTTTACTAAGAGAACGCTTTGGATATCGATAATTGCTTCTATGATTATCGGTGGAGTAGCAGGCTTTGTAATCGAGCGGTACAGAATTCAGAGCGGTGATTCCCATTTCGGAAAAACGAGATTCATCAGCTACATGACAAAGGAACTTGACCTGACGCAGACACAACGGAGACAGCTTGACTCGATAATTGATTACGTCCACCCCAAGTTCCACGCAATACGAGAGAAGTTTAACGCGGATCTCCAAAGTCAGATGGACTCTACAAAAATGATGATCACTAATATCTTGACAAACGAACAACAACAAAAGCTCCAATTTGTGTACAGCCAAATGAAGAGCAATTCAGACAATCATTAGGACAACATTTAAATGAGTAATAATAGAAAACGTGCCTATGCCTTCATTTCAGGCGTGATAGTTCTCCTCGTTCTTTTCATGTATTTTCGGATTAGGGCTAACGCAAATGATCCGGTGAGAAACGCGAGACCGATCCCAGTAGTACAAATTTCGACGGCGGAAAGGGGATCGATTTCGAAAACGATTCAGTTCACGGGAGACATCGATCCTTATCAAACCGCAAACATTTATCCGAAGGTAAATGGAAATCTCGAAGAGGAGTTCGTCAATATCGGGGACTACGTTAGAAAAGGCCAGCTGCTTGCCTTGATAGATACAACGATTTATTCACAGAACGTCGGACAGGCAAAAGGCACTTACATGCAAGCCGAAGCGACATTGATAAATGCAAAGATTACCTATGAGCGCAACAAAAGCTTGCTGGAACAAAACCTGATCGCCAAGCAGGATCTGGACAATGCGGAGACCGCATATAAAGTGGCACAGGCACAAGAGGTCGCCGCGGAGGCAAATTACAAGAACGCCGCAACCCAGCTCGGCTATTGCCGAATAGTTGCCCCTTTCGACGGCTATATAACACGCCGCTACTTCGATCCGGGAGTATATGTCACAACATCGACCAATGCACAAGGTTCAACACTTTTTCTATTGTCCGAGATACAAAAAGTAAAAATCATGGTAAATGTTCTAGAGAATGACGTCCAATATCTCGGAAATATCACGACCGCCGACGTGACTGTCGACGCATATCCCACTCAAATCTTCAAGGGTAGAATTACGAGGATCAGCCAACAATTCGATCTTGCCACAAGGACGATGCCCGTACAGGTCGATTTGGACAACTCGCAGCGACTGCTGAAGCCGGGTATGTTTGCGAACATCAACCTGATTCTCGCTCGAAAGGATGACGCTCTGATTCTTCCGACCCAGGACATTATGAAAGACGACTCCGGCAGCTATGTCTACACGCTTTCAAAGGATAGCACGGCACGAAAAACTTATGTGAAGATCGGAATTTCTCAGGATAACCGGAATGAAATTCTTGCGGGGATAACCGGTTCCGATCGTTTACTTACAGTCGGTCAGGACCTGGTCAATAATGGAATGAGAATAAGGGTAGCGAGGTAAAGATTAATTGTGGTTAAGGCGACTCGCATAAGGAGCCGCGCCGTAAATAAAAAGAAAAAAAGGAAGCATAATATATGTGGCTGACGCGCTTGGCGTTGAGATATCCTATCTCGACATTGATGGGGGCGATTGCTGTTTTTGTTTTGGGCATAGTTTCACTCCTTCAGCTTCCAATAGATATGCTGCCGAATATCCAGATACCCGTTGTCTCTGTGATTACATACTACAACGGTGCTGCACCGAGCGACATGGAACAATCCGTGACGGTCCCGATCGAGCGATCCGTCAGCAGCACTAATGACGTAAATTATGTCCAATCCAGAACCCGCGAGGGAGTCTGCCAGGTTTACGTCTATTTCAACTGGGATGCAAATACGGATGTCGGACTCGTCGACGTTATTCAGAAAATAAACAGAACTTTCAGCCTTCTTCCCACGGGCGTGTCTCAGCCCATCGCATTGCGATTTGACATCTCGAACCTTCCCGTCTGTACCATCGTACTGAGCAGCGACATGGACGAGCGGGATCTGTACGACCTCGCATACAACGTCATCGAGCCTCAGATTGAACACCTGGACGGCGTTGCATCAGCTGCGGTCACCGGCGGCAAAATTCGAGAAATTCACGTTGTTCTCGACAGGAATAAAATTGAAGCGCTTAACCTTCCGCTGGAAGATGTTACAAATGCAGTTGCGAATTCAAACCTAATCATCCCCTCGGGAGATTTGAAGACCGGGGTCTTCGACTACTCGCTGACGACTGAAAGCCAGTATAATGTGGTCCAGCCGATGGAAAACATGGTTGTGAAAGTCATCAATGGGGTTCCAATCCGCATCAAAGACATTGGCTATGTTCAAGATTCGTATCAGGAGCAGACTGAGATAGTGAGGGTGAATGGACAGCACGGAGTCGTTCTCCGTGTCTTGAAATCTCCGGATGCAAATACCGTGGACGTTGTCGATGAAGTAGTAAAGGAAATTCCTAAGCTCCAGGGCGTTCCACCGTCGGTCAAATCATCGTTAGCATTCGACCAGAGTTTATACATTAGAGATTCCATCAGCGGCCTTCAGCAAGAAGCTTTGATGGGAGCTTTGCTTGCCACAATTGTGATTCTGCTCTTTCTAAGGAATTTGAGAAGTGCGCTTGTGATTTTTGTTGCGATACCGCTCTCAATTTTGGTCACGTTTATCTATTTCAGATTCAGTGCGACCACTTTAAACATCATGACGCTTGGCGGACTTGCTCTCGGCGTCGGCAGATTGGTCGACGACTCAATCGTCGAACTTGAAAACATCACCCGACATTACAATTTCATGGAGCGTCAAAATGTAAGTCGAATGCAAGCCACCCTCGATGCTGCACTCGAAGTGGCGGGGCCGATTTTCATTTCTACTCTGACGACGGTAATCGTTTTCCTGCCCGTTATTTTTCTCAGCGGCGTCGCGAAGCTCCTCTTCATGCCTCTTGTTTTGACTATTACCGTTGCACTGTTCGGTTCATTTTTCGTATCGAGAACAGTTACGCCGCTTCTCTGCAACAAAATTATACAACCGGAGAAAGAGATCGAACCGACTTCTACAAAGTTTATCGACCGGCTGAAACTAAGCTCTAAGAATTTCTTTGAGAATGTCGACAATAATTATCAAAAAACCATCGGATATACATTGAAACACAAGCGCAACGTCGTATTCGGTGTTTTGGGATTTGCAGTCCTGTCGTTTGCTCTGTTCAAATTTGTCGGGACAGAATTTTTTCCCGACCAGGACGAGAGCCAATTTAGCATATCGGTCAAGCTTCCTGTCGGCACTCGCATAGAAGAGACGGAGAAGTATATAGCCAAAGTTGAAAATGTAATAAGATCGAATGTCCCTGAAGTAAAAACAATAATTTCAGATCTTGGAATCCCCAGCCAGAAGAGCGGCAACCTTTTCAGTCAGAACCCGGGGACATACGCAGCTAACATCTCAGTCCAGCTCGTGGAGCCCACACAGCGAGGCCGGTCTGAAGCGGAAATTGTAAACACTTTGAGGCCTAAATTGCTGGCCATGCCGGGAGCAAGAATGTATATTACGCCCGGCGGCTTTCTTCATTTTCTCCTGAACTTTGGATCCGCTGCACCAATCGACGTTGAAATAATGGGATTCGATATTCCAACCGCGAACCATCTGGCTCAAGAGGTTTACAACATGGTACGCTCGACGCCCGGAGCGGTTGACGCGCAAATAAGTCAGGACCCGAACCTGCCCCAGCTACGCGTGATAGTAGACAGAGACAAAGCCGGCGCTCTCGGAGTGAATGTTGCAGATGTGGCGAACACCGTGGCCACCGCCATTGACGGCGACGTCGCATCGCTGTACCAGGATCCACAGAACGGTAATAGCTATAACATACTTGTCCGCCTCAACGAGAGCGACCGAGACAGAATAGACGACGTTCGACGTCTTACGGTAAACAGCAGTTCGGGACAATTAGTGACGCTGGGAAACATTGCTGAAGTCGTGATGTCAAGCTCACCCGTCGAGATCGACAGAAAGTATCAACAGCGAATTATCGACGTTACGGCAAACGTCGCCGGCAGAGATTTGGGAAGCGTTTCGGCTGATATTCAAAAGAAGCTCAATTCTCTGGTCATTCCAAGCGGATTCCAGGTCGTCCAGAGCGGAAACATAGAGCAGCAAAACAGCACATTCAAATCACTGGGCCTCGCCCTTTTGCTTGCCATCATCATGGTTTACATGGTCATGGCTTCGCAGTTCCAATCGCTTGTCGATCCATTCATCATCATGTTCACAATTCCGCTTGGAGTTGCGGGCGTCGTCTGGGCATTATTCCTGACCAACACTACCCTCTCCGTTACTTCTTTTGAAGGAGTCATCGTCATGGTCGGCATCGTGGTCTCGAATGGAATACTGCTTATCGACTATATCAACCGCCTGCGGAAAAGAGGGATGGAGCTGCATGAGGCGGTAATGACCGGCGGCCGAACGAGGCTACGCCCGATCTTGATGACATCGCTGGCGACCGTCTTCGGTTTAATCCCGATGGCTCTGGGAATGGGCGGCGATAAATCGCAGGCTCCACTCGCAATTGCAGTTATCGGCGGACTTACTGCTTCTACTTTTCTCACTCTGATTTTTGTTCCTACTCTTTACACAATATTTGAAGAAAGATTCAAGCGAGAACTGAAGGCAGCAGAATGAAGATGTCCTTCTCCAAATCTCGACCACGTGGCTCCTGATACGAGCGTGATACGGAAGGAGTTCTCCGCTGCGGTCACTTTCTGATCGGTATAATACGGCCGACTCGATCATATCACGCCGGTGGAATCCGGCTTTGCCGGTTGAATCGTGTTGCCGAAGCCATGCCCCGTCTAAATGAAGTTCGGAAAGATTAGATACCATTTCTCCAGATTCCTTAATCCCCCCTTAGACCCCGGAAAAGGATACGATCTATGGGCAGATATCTATGATTCGAAAGAAACGAATCTGGTATTTATGCTTGAAGATAAAATTCTTGATTCTCTCTTAAAGGAAACAGATTTGAGCGGGAAAGTCCTTCTCGATTTCGGATGCGGCACCGGAAGAAATTGGCAGAGGCTTCTCAACAAAAAGCCGCGGGAAATAATAGGCTGTGACATTTCACGGAGAATGTTGGAGCAACTGAGGGTAAAATTTCCGGATTCTAAAACCTACCGGATGAATCGATTGTCGGAATTGCCATTCCGGCCGGAGTCATTCGATTTCATTTTCTCTACGCTGGTTGTCGGGCACATTAAAACACTTGAACCTGTTTTTGAATCGTGGTACAACTGGCTGAGACCGATGGGATCTGTGCTTGTCACTGATCTGCACCCGCAAATCTTAGCGTCCGGCGGTAAAAGAACCTTCCAAAAAGGCAAGAAAACCTACGAGATTCAAAACTTTGTCCACTCGCTTGACCAACTGAAAAATTTATGCTCGCGCTTCGATTTCCGTGTCATCGACGTAAATGAAGAATATCTTAGCGAAGAACTGAAGGAATTTTACGAAAGTAAGAACGCATTGCACATTTACAATAGGTTCTTCGGTTTGCCACTCGTATACGGAATGCTGATCAGGAAGTGATGTGCTTTTATTAAATCTGCATGTATTGGGAAGAGACGACCATCAATGGATAGAAACCAGAGGAAACAGCATTCACGCGATCGGCGCGTCGGAGAATTTCGTTGCGGGTGACGACTCGTTCAAATTTGAATTTGAAAATGCAATTGCTTTCCCCGGCTTGGTCAATTCCCACGATCATCTTGAATTCAATCTATTTCCAAAACTCGGGAACGGAAAGTATAACGACTACGTCGAGTGGGGTGAAGATATTCATAAAACAAACGGCGAGACAATCGAGAAAATAACAAATATCCCGTTACGCACGAGAATGAGGTATGGAATATATAAAAACGTGCTTAATGGAATTACTACGGTGGTCCACCATGGAAATTTTGCTGTGGACGACAACTATCCCATTGATGTCCACTCAAACTATAATTATCTGCATTCGGTGAGACTCGAAAGATATTGGAAATTGAAATTGAACCTCGCACCCAACCGCCTTCCCTTCTTAATCCACATAGGCGAAGGAACCAATCAAGAATCATATCAGGAAATTGATGAGCTCATTCGACTGAACCTTTTCAAGAGAAGAATCATCGGCATCCACGGAATCATGATGGACGAAAGACAGGCGGAACATTTTGAGGCGGTTGTCTGGTGTCCGGCTTCCAACTATTTTCTCTACGGATCAACTTCGCACATCCTGAAAATTAAGCGAAGCACTTCGATACTTTTCGGTACGGATTCAAATGTCAGCGCAGACTGGAACCTCTGGGACCACCTGAGATTGGCGAGGAGCAATTCGCAGCTCGATGATCGGGAATTATTTGATGCCTTGACTTCGACAGCTGCAAAGGTCTGGAATCTTGATGGGAACGGCTCTCTTTCTCCAGGTTGCAAAGCAGACATTGTGATTGCCGAAAGAAAATCTCCCGATTTTTTTAACTCCTTCTACGCTCTCAACCCGAATAATATTCTGATGGTTATAAAGAATGGTAAAATAATTCTCTTTGATCCGACCTTGTTAACCCAAATGCAATCTTCAGGTGGAGATTTATCGCAATTTAATAAATTGGTATTCGACGGTAGCATCAAATTCGTACGTGGACTTCCAGTCGAGTTGATTCCCGGACTCGAGCCCTTTCTGCGGAACAGCTAGGCGTCGGGTCACTTACATCCCTTCAATTTCAGGCTGACGATATCTGAACAGCCGCTGAAGAATTTGAATTTCATATGGAAACCGGTATACGTGAGTTGCATAACGCCATGAACCGACAGTT
>Ga0335078_10018783_pt1 | contig 10280 bp, 9 predicted proteins | sample Lox_Sample_32_FD_206711 | JGI IMG/M metagenome (GOLD analysis project Ga0335078, IMG submission 206711) | Soil microbial communities from Loxahatchee National Wildlife Refuge, Florida, United States - Lox_Sample_3.2 | ecosystem: Environmental > Terrestrial > Soil > Wetlands | place: USA: Florida...
GTTTCTTGCCCGTACGCGTTCCGCGCGACCTACAACGGGAGGTAGCGAAGTTTTCATTCCTCCGTGTTGCGCGCGAGATGCCGTCGCTGCGGCAACTGCGACCGGTGGGTTGGTCTTCGCTAATGCGTTCGGTGACTGGCTTTAAAACGGATATCCCAGAGACGGCACCTCTGAATCCAGACATACGTGTGGGGATCTTCGACGGGGGTGTCCCGAAGGATGTGCTTCCTTCTGCCGTTGTGCAAAGGAAGAAGGCGAAAGGGCTGGGAGCAGCCGTGCCCGATGCGCAGGGGCACGGCCTCGCCGTTACCTCGTCTTTTCTTTATGGCTCACTTGTTGATGGCCAGGAGCCGCGGCAGCCATTCGCATCCGTGGATCACTACAGGGTCATTGATCAGAACACGGTACATGACCCTCAGGGCGAGTACTTTGAAGTGCTTAACCGCATCATGGACATTCTTGGGCAAAACCACTTTGATTTTGTGAACCTAAGTCTGGGACCCGACCTGCCGATTGAAGACGATGAGGTGCATGTCTGGACTGCATCTCTGGATGCGCACTTTTCCAGTGGAAGAACTCTCGTGACCATTGCCGCTGGCAATGCCGGGGGCAACGATTGGGATTCGGGAAACGCACGCATTCAAACTCCCGCCGATGGAGTGAACGTATTGGCTGTCGGTGCTGCGGACAAGACTGGCAAAACCTGGAAAAGAGCTGAATATAGTTCTATCGGACCGGGCAGGCGTCCAGGATTTGTTAAGCCAGATGTCGTGGCCTTCGGTGGTTCGCCAGCCGCTCCGTTTTGGGTTCTCGATATGAATAAACCCGGATACGCGTTACCTATCCAGGGCACAAGTTTTGCCTCGCCCAATGCGTTACGCGCAGCCGTTGGCGTGCGCGCGTATTTGGGACCTGTCATCCAAGCGATAGGATTGAAAGCCCTCTTGATTCACCACAGCAATGATGGCGAGCATGATGCGCGCGAAGTCGGGTGGGGGAGAGTTCCTTCAGACGTCGAAGAGTTGATCACGTGCCCCGATGATACGGCTCATGTGATCTATCAGGGATCTCTTGATGCCAGCAGCTATTTACGGCTACGTGTTCCACTTCCGGCAACGGGTTTGACCGGAAAAATTAGAATCACGGCGACGTTTTGCTATGCAACTGAGGTTGATCCTCAAGACCCTTTCAACTACACGCGTGCGGGACTCGAGATCACATTTCGCCCCAATAGGGACCGTTTCTCCAGGACGGAATTCGGCACCTCAAAACAGCCGTCTCCAAGGGCGTTTTTCTCCTCGAAAGGGTATGCACCAGAAGATGAGCTTCGGCGTGATGCTCATAAATGGGAAACCTGTTTGAAGGCGACAAAGAATTTCTACGCAGACACGCTTAAAGACCCCGTATTTGACGTTCACTACAACGCGAGGCTTGGGGGAGCGCAAACAAGCCAGGGGAAGCCAATTTCTTACGCGTTAGTCGTTACTGTGCATGCGACGCACATTAAAGATCTGTATAACAAAATTGCGCAACGGTACCGCACGCAGCTTGAACCACTCAGGCCAATAATTAAGCTTCCGATTCGAACTGCCTAAACCCCAACATTAGCCATTCGAAGTGGAACGCATGGGTAGCAAGGCTGAGCATATATTGACTTCAAGTGGTAATGATCGGTGTCTGCTGTGTAATCGCTAATCCCAAGGACTTCAAAGACGAAGCGGTGTCCTGGTCGTCGCTCAACGTGGACAATGAAATTCAGAGAGCTCGCGATATTTGCCTTAATCGCGCGGTAAGGTATTTCCACCCCGCTTTGTAGAGTACGCGTCGTAAACCGTGAAATCCCCAGAGCGGCAGAATTGGCATGTAGAGTTGAGATAGTGCCCCTGTGGCCTGTGTTGAGGAACTGAAGCAGATCGAAAGCCCTTCCGCCGCGAATTTCTCCAAGCTACAATGAGGTCAGACCAAATGTCCGCAGCGGTCCCGACTACCTGGTGCGGCACCAAGTACTCATTGTATCTAGCAAAAGCTAAAGCTGCTTGGTATTTAAGTGGCCACTCAATATTGACGTGGCCGCTACAATTAGCGGGGCCGGAAATCCAAGCTGCGGGTAATAAAGATTTACGGATTCGAATATCCGGCCAACCCGGTTCGCCGCTCGCCCCTTGTATGCTGGACGCCCGGTTCACATTCCAAGATATCGCAGACGGATACCTTCGGCATGTCCGCTCCGTTGCCAGGCATGCTCCTTGATTAGGCCCTCTCTTCTGATGCCGGGAACGCCCGTCGCCCTGCAGAGAACAGATTACGCCTGAGCGAAGCGCATTCGACTTTCGCGTTCCTCCCGTCCGCCAATTCCATCCCGCCGTACTCACGCCGTTTTGCGCGTCTCTTTCCTCGATGGCCTGGTCTTGTCTTGCACCGCCACCTCTGTGTCTTCATTGTGCTTCCCGTCCCTCCTTGACCGCTCTCACCGATGCATTTTTTGTTTCCCCTTTTTCTTCCCGTCGCTCTCAAGCACCGCGAGCGAAAGAGAGACGGCGCCCGGCGGCACGGCGGTCTTCTGCTTCGCTGTCGCGCCGGAATCGGTCTTGGTTCCTCCCGCCGAGCGGGCCCCTCCAAGAAAGCAGACCTTGGCACTTGGGAGCCGCCTCCCGCTCGCGCCCTCCGGGTGGTGTGCCTTGAGAGACTCAGGGCATCAAAAGGAGAACGTCGATGTTTGACAATTCGGTAAGACTCGTCGGATTCGTAGGCAAGGACGCGGAAGTGAAAACCACGAAGACACAGCGTGAATTCACGGTGCTGTCGCTGGCGACCACGGCGTCCTGGAAGGACAAGAACGGTGACGGCTACATCCGCCGCACGGAGTGGCATAAGCTTGTGGCCTGGGGGAATCTCTCGACCTTCGCCGCCACCCTCCGCAAGGGCGCGCATCTGGCCGTCGAGGGGGAACTCCGGTATCGCGAGTTCGTTCCCAAGAAGCAGAAGAGAGCGAAGAACGGCGACCAGAAGATTCGCGTAGCCGAAATTCATCTCTGGCGCATCGCGAAGCTCGACCGCGCCGAAAAGCGCGACGCCGATGCGCCGGTGCCCGAACTCGGCACCGAAGGCGAGGACGTCCACTTCTAGGACGTCCTCCCTAGGCTCCCCGCCACAAGCGGGGAGCCTCTTTTTTTTGTGTATCGCGCGTTGTCGTCGAAGCGGTGTCCGCCGAAACGGGGTCGCGCCCCTTTGTCCGTAATCCCGGACAAAACGAAGAAAAACCACCCAGGCGCGAACCGCCTGCCGACGATGAGCGCTCCGCCAGACACATCCCCGCTGCCGGTCGGAAGAAACGAAGAGGGCTGTCCCCCTCTTTCCGAAGCACGATACTCCCGTTCACGGGAGCCTCGAGGAGGCTCGTCATGCGAGACAGGCCCTGCTGCCGTTGCCCTCTCTGCCGCATCGAAACCGAACTGCTCACCGACTTTCTGGACCCGGACCTTCAGGAGGGCTGCCGACACGTTCTCGCTTCAGGCCCTGCACTCGCAGTGTTCTCAAGCCCCGGTCCGCTGCTCGAATCCTTGCGCCTTTGCCGCGAGACTTCGTCCTCGGACGCCATCCTCTCGGCCTTGCTGCGAGCCAAGGAGATTTTCCGCAATGGAATCGTCGAACGCCTGATGATCCTGGCGTTTCTTCCTTCGATGCACGCCTCGCTGCGTCATGTGGCGAAGCACTATCCGCATCTCTCTCCGGACGACGCTTCGCAACAAGCCCTGCAATCCCTCCTGCGCTTCCTCGAATCCGAGCAACTCCACGCCCGCCAGACCTTTCTCGGCTTCGCCATCTCGCGGCGCGTGAAGCGCGCCATCTTTGAATGGGCGGAGCGCGAAACGCGCGCGCGGGTGCTAGAGCCCGAAGGCGAGGCGCTCGATTTCGGCTCCCCCCAAGACTCCGTCGAGCGGCTTGTCTTTCTCCGGCACTTTTTGAATCGCGCCGTGCGCCGCGGCGTGCTGAGCGATGACGAATTGAATTTGCTCGTCCAGTTCAAACTCGAAAATGGCTCGGAGAACGGAATCCCCGAAGGCTCCTCGAACGCGCACCGACAGCGCTTGAAACGACTGCTCTCGAAATTGCGTCGGCTCGCTGGTAGTCGGGGCTCCCAGCGACGGCGAAAGCGCTCTTGAACGGGCACACCCCCCTGTCCTGCGTTTTGTGTCGCAGGAATATTTTCTTTTGTGCGCGACACATTTTCCGGTCTCAGCGCTGATTAGGTATAGAGAGGGGAGTTCGCGCCGGCAAACGCGGACGGCGGCCCACGATGGGGATGGGGACAGGCCGCCTTCGCGTTCCCGCGAGTCCTTCGCACGGTAGCCCTCGATCCCTTGCGGCGCCTCGCGAGTTCTGCGGAGAGCGGAGACGTGAAGGGAGTCGTCGGCCCGGCTGCGTTCGGATTCCTGAGGGCCGGCGCGTGTTCCCCGTCGTTTCGTGTGTTTCTGCCATTTCCTTGCGAGGTCTCATGAAAACAAGAGTGCTTCCCTTTATCGTCCCGTTCAGTTTGTTACGCGGTGGCGCGGTGCTGTTGGCCGCGCTGCTGCTTGCCGGCCCTGTCTTTGCGCAGGCCGGTAATTCCCCCTGGGAAAATGCCGTCAACGTCCTCCAGCAGGCGTTTACCAGCACCATTGCCCGCGGCCTTTCGCTCGTGGCCATCGTGGTCTCCGGTCTTACCTTCGCGTTTGGGGAGGGCGGCTCCAAGAGGGTTCTCGCCGGAGTGCTCTTCGGCGTCGGCATGGCCATCGCTGCAGTCAATTTCCTCGCTTGGCTCTTCCCAGGATGACTGCTGAGCGACCGCGAGTAATCCGCCATGGCCTACGAACGACGCATCAATGCCGTGCAGCGGTCGCTTTCGCGACCCCTCACTATTCTGGGCGCAGAGCGCAGGCTGTTTTTCTTCGCCATGTGCCTCGGGGCCGGAACGTTCAACCTCCTCGGGAGTCTTTTGGGCGGCCTCCTCATGTTCCTGCTGCTGTATTTCGTCGCCCGCTGGGCGACCGCCACCGATCCGCAGATTCTGCGACTGCTGCTCCGGGCAGCCAGGCTGCGCAACCACTACGACCCGCTGAAGTTCGCTCCGATCCGGGTGACAAGGAACGCAACATGATGAGCCTGCGGCGGATATTCCAAAACTACGACGAAGCGGGTTCCCTCAACGCCATGGTGAACCTATTCGGCTTTCTCGGCCCCCACGTGTTCCTGACGAAATCGGGTGAAGTCGGAATTGTCCTTGAGATGCAGGGCGTCGATTACGAGTGCCTCGACGCACCCACCGTGGATGGACTCACCAAGCGCCTGGAATCGGCGCTGCGCCTCTTCGACGAAAACTACCGCGTCTACCAGATCCTGTTCCGGCGCAACTGCCAAGCCATTCCCCATAGCCTCTGCGGAAACCCGGTTGTCGACGCTGCGATCCGCGAGCGCATCGCGTACTTTGCCGAAAAGGCCGACGACTTGTTTTCGTTGTCCATCTATTTTGTGGTGTTGTGCCCGGCGCTGAGCGCTCGCCGTTCTCTTGCGGCCACGGTTCTCGAGTTTCCGGAACACCCCCGCAAAACCCTCGATGATCTGCAAGCGCTGCTTTCCTCCACGGCCAGCGTGAGGCTCGGCGGGCAGGAGATCACCCTGGCCGAAGCGGCGCTTTCCCAGAAGGTCGAGAACTTCCGCACGCATGTGAGCGACTTTGTCGCCGTGCGCGTCCTCGGGAAGCAGGAGGCATTTGCCGTACTGAAGGGCACCTTGAATTTCGATCCTCGGAAGCTCGAACTCGCGAGACTCAAGCACGACACCTTCCTCGACTACTACCTTGCGGAATCGCCCATCGAGTGCCATCGCGGGCACCTCCGCGTCGGCGACTACTATGTCAAGGTGCTCACGCTCAAAGAGCCCTCCGTCCACACCTTTCCACTCCTGCTGAGGGGCCTCTTGGAGGTGCGGGCCAACTATCACGTGGTCACGGAATGGAAAAAGGAGGAGCCCGGCAAGACCCGCCGCGAGATTCAGGCCAAGCGCCGACACTTCCACAACACCAAGCGTTCCTTTTTCAGCCAGGTCAACCTGAACGATGCGCCGCCTCAAGAGGCTTTGCTCGACGATGCCAAGGAGTCACAAGTGCGGGAACTCGGTCGCAGCATCGAGGAGATCGAGCTGCACGGTAACTACTTCGGACGGTTCTCGCTGACGGTGGTAATTTACGACCAGGACCTTGCCGTTGTCGAAAGGGCCGCGGCCGAATTCTACAAAGTGTTCAGCGTGCATGACGCCGAGCTCTACGAGGAACGTTACAACCTGCTGAACGCGTTTCTGGCCGCCGTCCCCGGCAACCACGCCTTCAACCTGCGTTACCTCTACCTCCTCAACAGCAACTACGCGGACCTGTCGTTTCTCTTCACCCTGCATTCCGGCGATGCCCGCAATCAGCAACTCCGGAAGGAGTATCTCGCTGTGCTCGAAACGAATCACGGCACGCCTTACTTCCTGAACCTTCACTACCGCGACACCGCCCATACCCTTATCCTCGGCAGGACGGGATCGGGCAAATCGTTCCTTTTGAATTTCCTCATTACGAACCTGCAAAAATACGATCCCTGCACGTTCATCTTCGATTTAGGCGGTAGCTTTGAAAGCCTCACGCAGCTGTTTGGCGGGTCGTATTTGCGCGTCGGGATGGAGTCCACGGGAATCACCATCAACCCGTTCTGTCTTCCCCCGGCCAAGGCCAACCTCGATTTCCTGGCCTTGTTCGTGAAAGTGCTTCTCGGAAGCAAAGCGCAACTGCTCGAACCAGCAACGGACCGGACGCTCTACGAGCAGATCGAGAATCTGTATTCGCTCGACCCGGCGCTGCGCACCCTCGACGTGCTCGCGAATACCCTGCCGCGTCACCTTTCGGACGCCTTAGCCAAATGGATGCGCGGCGGCCAGTTCGGATTTCTGTTCGATAACGCCGAGGACACCGTCTCGTTTTCCCGTTTCCAATGCTTTGACTTCCAACACATGAGCCGTTATCCGGAGCTGATCGAGCCGCTTCTGTTTTATCTTCTGCACCGGGCGAACGAGGTCATCACCCATCGGGAGAGTGCCGTAACGTTCAAGGCGTTCTTCATCGACGAGGCATGGGTATTCCTCCAAAATCCAAGCATCCGCCAGTACGTCACGGAAGCCTTGAAGACCTGGCGCAAGCACAACGCGGCGATGGTCCTATCCACGCAGTCGCTCGACGAGCTGAAGCGCTCGGAGCTGCTTGACATCATTGTCGAGAGCTGCGCCACCAAGCTCTTCCTCGCCAACCCGGACATGGACCGGGATGTGTACCGGCGGCAGTTCCATCTCAACGACACCGAGGTGGAATGGATTTCGACGCTCCTTCCGAAGCGGCAGTTCCTCATCAAAACCCCGGAACTCGCCAAGGTCGCCAATCTCAATGTCGACCGTCGCAGCTACTGGCTCTACACCAACGATCCCTACGACAACCAGCGACGGAAGGAAGCTTTCGCGGCCCACGGGTTCGAAAAAGGCCTGGATGTTCTGGCCGGAGGCCCCGCGCGATCGGCTCTTTAGCACAAGCCGCTGAAACATGCACGAGTCATGCGGTGCTCATCAGGCTCATGTTGGTGGCGCTCGTTACCGTGCTGGTGCTTTTGGCTCATGCCATTGCCGGCTGGCTCGACGGGCGCGATCCCTGAACGAACCGGGTGGCTGTCGCGGGACTCTCAAGAACCCGGTCAGCCGATAGCGTTCGGTGAGATCACCCTGGCGGTCAGGCGGCCCTGGGGAAAGTCCTTTGGGTTGAGCGTGACGATGAGGTCGGCTTCGCCTTGCTCGGCACACATGCAAAACGGATCGTCGTCGGGATCGGGTGAAATCGCAGGTCCCCGACGGATCTTAACCACCTCGGCTCTCTCGCGAAGGAGATTCACGATTCGGCCGATGATGTGCGGACGGACGTGCAACCGAGTCAGGATTTCCTTGTACTCCTCGAGGATATCTTCGGACAGGAGCCAGACAAAGTTTCCCTGCTCCGTCCATCGGCGCAGCAGATCAGCGCTTCGGTTCTTTCCCGGCACCATCGTTTCCTTGAAACCTGAGATGCCGGCAATGAGTACGCTCGTGTCGATCACCGCCCGCCGCTTGCGTTTACTAACCTTCCGCGGCAACGGTAATCTCCGGCGCGCGTCTCTCTTTGCGGTAGCCGCGAACGGCAAGCAGGATTTCCTCTTCGGAAGCCGCCCCGAGATCCTTTGCCGCTTCAATCAAGGATTCCAGAAACTCCTTTTTCCATCCCCTTCGCCTCCGGCCACGTGGCAGGTCCTTGTAAAGATCCACGCGATTCAGGCGCTCTTCCACTTGTTCATCGAGCGCTCGGAACGGTACGGCGAGCTTGATGGGTTCCTCGTCCGCCGCCAAACGGCAGCTGAATACGACGTAGCTCGGGTTTTCGGTCCTCAGCCTTTGCTCGGAGGCGCTGAACACCTGCATCAATTTCGAGAGCACGCCGGTGTTCGTTCCCAAGGATTCCTTGACGTACAGCGCCAGTTTGGCGGCGAGGAGCTCTTCGCGGTCGAAAAAATAGCTGCCCCGGAAACGCCGGGGCTTCAAAACCCCGAATTGCACGAGGTTCTGCAATTCCTTGGGCTGCACTTCGAGCACTGCGCTCGCCTGCTTGAGTTTTAGTCTCGTCCGCGTCATGCCGATACCCATTAACGTCTAAAGTTTAGATTGATTTATGCGGAAAGTCAATGCCGGTTGTCCGCCAACCCTGGGTTCCTGCGGCTCCGCCCGGGGTGGCCCGCCGCAAGCAGAACCCTGGCACCCCCGGTTTCGGCTTTTGTGTCGCAACAATATTTTCCTCCCTGCGCGACACATTTTTCGCTCTCGCCGCTGATTAGGTATAGAGAGGGCCGTTCGCGCCCCACAACGCGAGCGGCGGTTGCAAGAACGAAATTCCAATCAAGGAGTAATGTAATGAACTTCCTTTCTTTCCGCGCAGCATGGAGAGCTTGCCTTCTGTGCACCGCGCTCGCTATTGGGTTTCTCGGCCAAGCCGTGGCCGCTGGGGACGGTGCGCGGGTCGTGAAGTACGCCAAGGAGGATGTCGTCCCCGTCCATGCCAAGCTGCGGTTTTCGACGCTGATTGTTCTTCCCGACGACGAAGAAATCCTCGATTTCACCACCGGCGACCGGGAATTCTGGATCGTGAACGGCGCACACAACCTCTGTTATGTGCATCCGGCGCAGGCTGGCATCCGCAGCAATCTAAATCTGATTACCGCGAGCGGGCATGTCTATTCCTTTTTGCTGAGCGAAATCAGCAGCGATCCCAACGCGCAACCCGACTTGAAAGTATTCGTCGAACCGAAGGACGGACCCGCGTCGAGCGGCGCCCTGCGCGGCTACGTGCGGGCGGCCGACGCCCAAGCCTACAAAAAAGAACTTGAAACCGCCCGTGCCCAAGTGGCAGATCAGGTCCAAACCGCGCAGGCACACGCAGCCGAGGAGATCAACCGATTTCGTTCCTCCTACGCAACCAAGCTCCAGTTTGACTACGCGCTCGACCCGAAGCTCTCGCGTGAACCCTTCCTCGTTTCCGCGATCTACCATGATGACGCCTTCACCTACCTCCGCTGCAGCGCGAGAGAGAAGCCTGCGCTCTACGAGATCAAGGATGGGAAGCCCTACCTCGTCTCGTTCACGGTCGAAAACGGCGTGTACATCGTGGGGAAGGTTCTCGATTCCGGCTACCTCGCCGTGGGCAAGAAGAAACTCGCGTTCGCGCGCGTGACCACCGCGAGGTAAGAGGACCCATGACATCACCGCCGCCGATTCAGGACAAAGCGCCGAAGCCTCCCGGCCTGCTTCCCAAAAACGTGCAGTCCTGGCTCCTCGCGGGCCTCGCCGTCTTCATGGTCGCCATTATGTGGCTCACCGGAGGCAAGAAGCCGCCCGCCCCGTCGCGCACGATGCCACCCGCGCCCACGGTCGCGGCCCCGCTTGAGGTGAATGAAGCCAAGATCGTCGAGTTGCAGAAGCGCATCGAGGAACTGCAGCGCGAGCAAGCCGTCGCCCAGAGCGCCCTCGCGCAGCAAACCCGCAGCCTCGCGGCTGGTACTGCGGATTCGTCCTCGTCCGCCGCTCCGGGCTCTCCGGGCGTTTCGGCTCCCGAACGGCCCGAGGATGCCATTGACGCCGAGCGCAAGAAGCGAGCGTACATCTCTCTGTTTGCCTCAAATGTGGCGCTCACGTATCGGAAG
>Ga0335078_10018784_pt1 | contig 10280 bp, 10 predicted proteins | sample Lox_Sample_32_FD_206711 | JGI IMG/M metagenome (GOLD analysis project Ga0335078, IMG submission 206711) | Soil microbial communities from Loxahatchee National Wildlife Refuge, Florida, United States - Lox_Sample_3.2 | ecosystem: Environmental > Terrestrial > Soil > Wetlands | place: USA...
AACGCCAATCACAGTCGGATCGCCCCATAGCATCTTCGCCGGCACCGTCGTGCCCGATGACGCGGCACTCTGGCCGGCAGCAGCGGCTGCATGAGGACCTTCGCCACCAATGACCGACCATGCAAGAATCCAGGCAAGGCCAAGCAGGCCGCAAACCAGAAAGCCGGTTCGCCAACCGAAATTGACGATTACGTATGTGAGGAGCGGACCACCGGCCAAGAGCCCCACGCTGATGCCTTGAAGGACCACCGCGCTCGGCACGCTCCGCTTGTCGGCGCCGAACCAATTATAGCAAGCGTGCAGTGCGGTCGGGAGCCCCGGCCCCTCCCCCGCGCCCAGTATGATCCGACACCCGATCAGCACGGCAACGGAACTCGTGAAAAAGATCGGGATCTGCGTCGCCGACCACACCGCTGCAAGCGTGACTAGAATCCACTTGGTCGGAAAGCGGCCAATCACAAACATCCCGACGGCCATGCCCGACAACGAGAACAGCAGAAAGAAACTGCTGCCGATCAACCCGAACTCCTTCGGGGACAGCGACAGTTCCTTCATCATCGGTACCGCCGACAGTCCAAACACCAGCTTGTCGAAGAAATTCAGCGTCTGGAACAGAAACAGCATGATCAGCACCGCGAAGGCCCGACCTCTAGCCGGTACTGCCGTAGCTCCCTGCACTGGCGTCATTGTTGCTTCCCCCGAAAATCTTCTTGGTCATCGTGTTGGTTCTGCAGACGCGATGACAGCTCCGTCATCATGGCGGAAAGTGCCGGGACGTCGGAGCTGACTCCAAATACGTAATGATCGGGACGAACGATCGCGGCAGCGCATTCGTGCCGCTCGAACCATTGCGCAAGCACACCGCTTTCTTCGGCGAGCGCGCCGCTTTTGGCCGGGCCAAGCGCTTGACCGATGCGAATGATGCGCATCTCCAGCGCGCGCGCGTAGCTTTCGATAGCGGGAGTAACCGCGAGACAGCTGCCGTCATCGAGCACGAGGCGCCAGCCGGTGCCACAGGCAGCATCAAGCAACTGTCTCCCCGCCGGCGTGCGCACCCATGGCTGTGGAAACAGCGTACCGTTCGCAGCGTGCGGCGCAGTCGAAAGCAGTCCGCGCGAGAGCGGCGGGACGATGTCCTGACGGGTGATGGTGCGTGGCTTTCCGCCGCCTTCAGCGAGAAGGCGCGCGTCGCGCGCTTCCGCCGCGACAGGGTCACGTTCGCAGATGACGTGGCCGATCGCCTTGATGCGTGTCGTGAGTTCGCGCACATGGGCGCGACGTTCCTCGCCGTAACTATCGAGCAGCTCTGGGCCTGATCGGCCGCATAGCACTCGGTGAAGTTTCCAGACCAGATTGGCCACATCGCGAATGCCCTGGCACATGCCCTGCCCGATGAAGGGCGGCTGCTGGTGGGCGGCATCGCCGGCCAGCAACACCCGGCCGCGCCGCCACTCGGACACCACCAGCGCATGAAAGCGATAGCTTGCGGCTCGCCAAAGTGTCGCGTCGGCCGGCGTCAGCCATTTTTGCAGCAGGCGCCAGACCTGGTCCGGCGCTTCCATCTCACGAGGATCTTCGCCCGGCAGCAACATGATTTCAAAGCGGCGGTGCAGGCCGGGTCCGATGATGAAGGTCGTCGGCCGCGCCGGATCGCAGAACTGGGCCGCCGTCCGCGGCAATTTCGCCGAGGCTGCTTCCGATACGTGAAGATCAACCACGAGCCAGGGCTCGTCGAACACCATATCTTCAAACGCGATGCCGAGTTGTTGGCGAATCCCGCTGGAGGCACCGTCGCAGGCGATGAGATAATCGGACGTGACAGTACGGATCGAACCGTCGTCGCTGCGCAGTTGCAGCGTCACACCGTCGTTTGTTTGTGACAGGCCTATAAGCTCGGTGCCGAGTTCGACCTTTACGTCGGGATAGGTCTGCGCATGCTGCCGCAAGGCCGCCTCTACCGGCGGCTGGGTGAACACCATGCTTGGCGTGTAGCCCAACGGGTAGGGTTCGCTCACCATATCGATGCGGCGGATCAACTGACCTTTGGCGCCGAAATGCTGAGAAGCCGGGAACGGCGCGATGTAGGACCGGACGCGTTCGGCGACGCCGAGATTATCCAGGAGCCGCAGGATCTCGTGATCGATCGCAATCGCACGCGGCTTGTCGTAGACGGCGTGCTGACGGTCTATCGCGAGCGTGCGGATCTTGCGGTCCCCCAGCAGGCTGGTCGCAACCGCACCGGTGGGGCCGAACCCTGCAACCACGACCTGGAATTCGTTGGGCTTGACTGACATTGGCCTCGATCGATGGCTGCTTGGGCTGGCTCAGCCGGCGTATGGAACGGCGAGTTGTGCGGCCCTGACGTGATCTGCTTTGGGTGGCGCGATGCCCCACTGATCGGTACGACCGGGCGGCCAGACCCACTCGGTGGGGCCACGAAATTTGTAGTTATCGTCGACTTGCAGCACTTCGGCGGTGTACTCGATGACGAAGCCAACGGGGTCGATAAAGTAGGCGAAGACATTGTCGCCAGGTCCGTGACGACCGACGCCCCACGCGATCGGAAAACCTGCGTCGATCATGCGCCCGGAGCCACGCATCACGGCATCGAGATTTGGCATCAGGAACGCTACATGATTGAGCCCGTTGACCTGCGCATCTGCGATCACAACGGCGTGGTGATCGCTGTTGCATCGGACGAAGGCCATCAATTTAGTGCGGTCCGTTAAGCGAAAGCCGAGCGCCTTTTCATAGAACGCAGCCGTCGCATCGGCATTGGTGCTGTTGAGGTTGACGTGGGCGAGCCGCTGCGGCCGATCGCGTCCGGACAGCTTGTCGGCATGGACGATATCCCCATGGACGAACCGCAAAATGCCGCCCCCCGGTCCACGCACGGTCATGACGGTACCGCCGTCGGGCGCTCCATTCGGACCCGCGGGAGAAATCACCTCTCCGCCTTGCCCAACGACCTCGTGAGCGATTGGCGCGAAGTCGTCGGCTGAGGCTACGCGGAACGTGACCGCGCGCAGTTCAGCTCGCTCACTGCGGTACAGCGCCACCACATGGTGATCACCCCCTTCGGCGCGAAGATAGGTCAACCCGCCACGGCGCGCGACGACCTCCAGCCCCCAGACCTCGACATAAAATCGCTCGGAGCGGTCGATGTCGGGCGTACCCAGATCAACGCTGCGCAGGGCGGAGACGGGAAACCGGGACAATATGCTCTTTCCTTTTTCGCCCGAGGCGGTCTAAAACCTATATTACATAAAATATCTCTTTCAACCAATAATTTATATATTCTAGGATTAAGTCCAGATTCGTATAATATGACCAGTTCCAGTTATGGAGGCGAGCGGTGATTACGGCAGCGGCTCAATTGGTGGCAGGGCCGTCGACCCAGGCCAGCAATGTCTATGACCGGCTGCGCGACGACCTGCTGTCAGGACGGCTCGCACCGTCGCGCAAGCTACAGATGCGTTTTCTGGTTGAAACCTACCAGACTGGCCAGACGCCGCTGCGCGAGGCGCTCAACCGCCTCACCTCCGACGGCCTGGTCGAAGTGCGCGAACAGCGCGGCTTCTACGTCAGGGATATCAGCCGCGCCGAACTGGCCGAACTCACCAAGACTCGACGCTGGGTGGAAACGCTCGCGTTGCGCGAATCCATGGCGGCCGCGACGCCGCAGTGGGAGGAGCAGCTTCTGCTGGCGCAGCATCGGCTCAGCCGAACGCCGCGTTCGCTGAATGAAAAGGAATTCGAAGACAATCCCGAATGGGAGCGACTGCACCGCATTTATCATCGCACCCTGATCGGCAACTGTGGATCGCAGTCTCTGATCAATTTCTGCGAGCAGCTTGCCGATCAACTCTATCGCTATCGGCGGCTATCGATCCGAAAGGCGTTCCCTTCGCGCCAGGTTGGCGACGAGCATCAGGCCATCGCCAGCGCGGTGCTGAGCGGCGATACCGAAGAGGCGGTTGAGTTATTGAGCGCTCATTATCAAAGGACCGCCGACGTCATCTTGCAGGACGAGGCAATCTTTCCAGAACTCCGGCTAGCGCCAGGCGGCGGTTAGCGGCCGCGACCTGCCGATAACATCAATTCAGGCCGCGATATTGAGATTGCCGCCGACGCCGGCACCTACATTGGCGAGCGAGGGCGATCCGGCGCCGAGCAGGGTCAGCACGGAGGACTTTTCTGTATCGAGGTTCGATTTCAGGACAGAGCTCGAGATCTGCTGCTGGGTATTGCCCGCCTGCAGCGAAATCAAACTCAGGGCCAAACTTGCTACATCCATACCCGTCACTCCCGTCGCCGGCGAAGCTATCCCGCAAGGGTTAACAAAAACTGGAGATCGGGCGGAGTTATCGCGTCGGAACCGGCTTGTCGCCGCGATAGTCGTAGAAGCCGCGCTGAGTCTTGCGTCCCAGCCAACCCGCTTCGACATATTTCACGAGCAGCGGGCACGGGCGGTACTTGGAGTCGGCGAGCCCTTCATGCAGCACCTGCATGATCGAAAGGCAGGTATCGAGACCGATGAAATCGGCGAGTTCGAGCGGACCCATCGGATGATGGGCGCCAAGCTTCATCGCCGCATCGATCGCCTCGACATTTCCGACGCCCTCGTAGAGCGTGTAGATCGCCTCGTTGATCATCGGCAGCAGGATGCGGTTGACGATGAAAGCCGGGAAGTCCTCCGACACCGCAACTTGCTTGCCGAGCTTGGTGACGAATTCCTTGGCGGCGTCGAATGTCACGTCATCTGTGGCGATGCCGCGGATCAGTTCCACCAGCTCCATCAACGGCACCGGGTTCATGAAGTGGATGCCGATAAAACGCTCGGGCCGGTCGGTCGAGGCGGCGAGCCGCGTGATCGAAATCGACGAGGTGTTGGAGGCGACAATGGCGTCCGGCTTCAGCAGCGCGCAGACGTCGTGAAAAATCTTGCGCTTGACGTCTTCCTTCTCGACCGCGGTCTCGATCACAAGGTCGCAGTCGGCGAGCCCATCCATCGACTCGGCGAGTGAAATCCGATCGAGCGCCCGCTTGCGGGCATCGTCGGTGATGGCCTTCTTGGCCACCTGGCGCGACAGGTTGCCATTGATGGTGGCCATGCCCGAATGCAGGCGGTCGGCGGTGATATCGTTCATCACCACATCGAAGCCGGCCAGGGCCGAAACGTGGGCGATGCCATTGCCCATCTGGCCCGAACCGATCACTCCGACTTTCTTAATCATGACCGCTATCCCGCCATTCATCTAAAGCGGCTCACTCGCCGCTTTTCGCATCTACTTTCCGAGTTTGCCGATCGCGTCGGTCAATTCCGGAACCACCTGATACAGATCCGCAACCAGACCGTAATCTGCGACCTGGAAGATCGGCGCATCCTCATCCTTGTTGATCGCCACGATGACCTTGGAGTCCTTCATGCCGGCGAGATGCTGGATCGCCCCGGAAATGCCGATCGCGACATAAAGCTCCGGCGCCACCACCTTGCCGGTCTGGCCGACCTGCCAGTCGTTCGGCGCGTAGCCCGCATCGACAGCTGCGCGCGAAGCGCCAACGGCTGCCCCCAATTTGTCGGCGAGCGGCTCGATATATTTCGCGAAATTCTCGCGGCTTTGCATTGCCCGACCGCCGGACACGACGATCTTGGCCGAGGTCAGTTCGGGACGGTCGCTCTTGGCGACCTCCTCGCCTACAAAGCTGGAAAGACCGGGATCGGCCGCAACCGCGGCGTTCTCCACCGCCGCGCTGCCGCCGTCACCGGTGGCCGCAAAGGTCGAGGTCCGCACCGTGATGACCTTCTTGGCGTCCTTCGACTTGACGGTCTGGATGGCGTTGCCGGCATAGATCGGCCGCTCGAAGGTGTCGGGCGACACCACCTTGGTGATTTCCGAGACCTGCATCACATCAAGCAGCGCAGCCACGCGCGGCATCACGTTCTTGAAGCGCGACGTCGCTGGCGCGACGAAGGCGTCGTAGTTTCCTGCAAGCGAAACGACCAGCGCCGCCAACGGCTCGGCCAGGTCATGGGCATAGGCCGCATTGTCGGCGAGCAGGACTTTCTTGACGCCGGACAGCCTGGCTGCGGCGTCGGCGGCCGCCTTGGCGTTCTCGCCGGCGACCAACACGTGGACGTCGCCGCCGAGCGCCGCAGCGGCGGTCATCGCCTTGGTAGTGGCATCCTTGATCGATGCGTTGTCGTGTTCGGCGATCAGAAGCGTTGCCATTACAAAACCCCCGCTTCGGTCTTGAGCTTCGACACGAGTTCAGCGACGTCCTTGACCTTGACGCCGCCCTTGCGGCCGGGCGGTTCGGAGGTCTTGAGAATTTCGAGCCGCGGACTGAGATCGACGCCATAATCTGCCGCGCCCTTCTCGGCGATCGGCTTCTTCTTGGCCTTCATGATGTTTGGCAGGCTCGCATAACGCGGCTCGTTCAACCGCAGGTCGGTGGTAACGATCGCCGGCCCCTTGAGTTTCACGGTCTGCAAGCCACCATCGACCTCGCGCGTCACCTTGAAGTCGGAACCATCGACTTCGAGTTTGGAGGCAAAGGTCGCCTGCGACCATCCGAGCAGGGCTGCCAACATCTGTCCGGTCTGGTTCGAGTCGTCGTCGATCGCCTGCTTGCCCAGGATCACGACCCCCGGCTTTTCCTCGTCGGCCACCGCCTTGAGAATCTTCGCGACCGCCAGCGGTTCGACATTGCCCTCGGCCTTGACCAGGATGCCGCGGTCGGCACCCATGGCAAGACCGGTCCGGATGGTTTCCGCCGCCTGGGCCGGCCCGATCGACACCACCACCACTTCGGTTGCCTTGCCGGCCTCTTTCAGGCGCAGCGCCTCCTCAACGGCGATTTCGTCGAACGGATTCATCGACATCTTCACATTGGCGAGCTCGACGCCGGTTCCATCGCTCTTGACGCGTACTTTGACGTTGTAATCGACCACCCGCTTGACCGGTACCAGGACCTTCATCGACCCTCTTTCGTCAGTAACACCACGATTTTGAAGCTTGAGGCGCGGAACCTAAAGCCCCCGCCCACCCCGGTCAACGCGTGAGGGCCAAAAATTGCCCTTTGAAGTCAGCGATTCTGGCCGGGCACCCACAACACGTCGCCGGCGCCGTTACCATTGGCAGTTCGGCTGGCGATAAACAGGAAATCCGACAGCCGGTTCATGTACTGGACAGCGGCGTCGCCGACGGGTTCGTCCGGCCGGGCCGAGAGTTCCACTATGATCCGTTCCGCTCTGCGACACACGGTTCGCGCCAGATGCAGATGGGCGGCGGCCGGGGTGCCTCCGGGCAGCACGAAGGAGTTTAGCGGCTGAAGGTCCGCATTCAACCGGTCGATATCGCGTTCGAGGCGCTCGACCTGGCTCGACAGCACGCGCAGGCGTTCGGCCTTGCCCTCGCGCTGGGGCACCGCGAGGTCGGCGCCGAGATCGAACAGATCGTTCTGCACGCGCCCGAGCATCGCATCGAGCTCCGGCGCTACGGCCAGATGAAGACGCGCAACGCCGATCGCCGCGTTGGTCTCGTCGACGGTCCCGTAGGCTGCGATCCGCAGGTCGTATTTCGGACGCCGCTCGCCGCTGCCAAGCGCGGTGGTGCCGTCATCGCCGGTGCGCGTATAGATACGGTTGAGGACGACCATACCCAATCTCCATTTAGTGACGGCCAGCCGCCCACACCGTGATCATGATGACGACGATCGCAACGAACTGAAGCAACACCCGCAATCGCATCAACTTCTGCGAGGTGTTTGGCGATCCGCCGCGCATCATGTTGACGAGGCCGAACAGCAGCACCAGCGCAACCGCACCCACCGCGAGGGGGACAATAAATGTACTGAGGAACGAAGCCATCTAGTGGTCCGATTCTAGCATTCGCATCCCTTCTCGACGGTCACTTTGCGAATGCCAAAATCAAAGGACCACTAGCAACATAAGTTACTGGCGGAGTCTTGGATTTGACATTCGCTTCCGGATTTGCGGCGCCTGCGAATGTCAAAATCCACCCCGCCAGCCCTACATAACACTGCCATCGCCGATCCGCTATCGTGGCTGCAAACGGCCCATACTGGCTTTTGGCGGAATAATATCCGAATGTAGCTTGGTTCTTCACGCTAGGGTAAGCCGTGCGGCAGATTCGCTATATCTTTCATGTCTGCATCGACGCGTTCTACACGTTCCTGGCTGACGACGGCTGGGCGATCGCCAGCCACATCGCGCTCTCGACCCTGATGGCGCTGTTTCCGTTTCTGATCGTACTGACCTCGCTCGCCGGCTTCTTCGGCTCCAAGGAACTCGCCGATCAGGCCGCGGGACTTCTGCTTCAGGTCTGGCCAAAGCAGGTTGCCGACACGCTGTCCGGTCAAATCCACGACGTGATGACCACGACCCGTGGCGACATCCTGACCATCGGCGCGGTGCTTGCGGTCTACTTTGCATCCAATGGCGTGGAGGCACTTCGCGTCGCGCTCAACCGCGCCTATGCGGTGATCGAGCCGCGGCGATGGTACTGGTTGCGGCTGGAATCGATCGGATACACACTGGTTGCCGCCTTCACTTCACTCGCAATGGCCTTCCTGATCGTGCTCGGGCCGTTGATTTTGGAAGCCGCGCGGCGCTACATCCCGCTGATCGTCGAGAGCAACGAGAATCTCGTCAACATCGCGCGCTACAGCATTACGATCCTGGCGCTGGTCGTGGCGCTGTTCGTCCTGCATGCCTGGTTGCCTGCCGGCCGCAGGGGCTTTTTGCAGATCCTTCCGGGGATCGTCTTCACCGTCCTCGCGTCGATCATCTCCGGCACGGTATTCGGACAATACCTGGCCCGCTTCGCCAATAATTATGTCACGATGTATGCTGGTCTTGCGTCGGTGGTGATCGCGCTGGTGTTTCTGTACTTCCTCGCCGCGATCTTCGTCTACGGCGGGGAACTCAACGCCGCGATCATCAAGTCGCGCCTGCCGCGTGGCGTGACGCTTCAAGCAGCGCAATCGCTAAAGCCCTCGGAGACACAGGCTTGACCAGAAAGGCGTCCGCGCCCGCCGCGCGCGCGGCCGTCTCGTCGTCGCTGCGGCCGGATACGCCGATGATCGCGATGGCCCCGAACGGCGGATCAAGCGCGCGAATCCGCCGGATCGCCTCGATGCCGTCGATGCCCGGAAGCACCATGTCCATCAATACCGCATCGAAGTCGCCGTGTTTGATCCGATTCAAGGCGTCTTCGCCACGGCCGACGAATTCCGCCTGATGGCCAAGTTCGGTCAGGACGGCATTGAGCACGACCCGTCCGAACGGATTGTCCTCGACCGAGAGCACGCGCAAGCCCCGCGCGTGATCTTGTGGGTGATCGTCGCCCTTAGCTGGGCCGTTAAGCTGCGCCTCGGCGCGGTCGAGCCGCACCGTCAATGTGAACGTCGTCCCGCCGCCACGGCGCGGCTTCACCACGATGTCGCCGCCCATGGCGCGGGCGATTTGTTTTACCGACGACAGTCCGAGCCCGGCGCCGCCAAAGCGCGCGGCGATTTTCATATTGGCTTGCGAGAACGGCCGGAACAGCCGCTTGATCTCCTTCAGAGTGAGCCCGATGCCGCTATCGGAAACCGCGAAGGCCACGCCGACCTTGCCCTTCGCCTCTCCTGTCGATCGCACAGAGAGCGCAACGGCGCCCTGTTCGGTGAATTTGGTGGCGTTGTCGATCAGGTTTTCCAGCGCTGCCCGCAAGCGGACGGGATCGCCGGTGACGAAGGTGGGCAGGCCTTCCGAAATCTCTATTCGCGACTGCAAGCCCTTGGCGGTGGCCCGGCCGGCCAGCGCATCGCCGACACCATAGGCCAACGTACGCAGATCGAAGAAGTCCCGGCGGACGCCAAAGCCGGAACGCCCGCTTTTGGCGGCATCGACGAACAATGTCGCCAAGCTTGCCAGATGTTCGGCGCCCGCCTTGATCGTATCGACCCAGCGCCGCTCCCGCTCGTCGAGATCGGACGTCGCGAGCAAATCGCTGATCGCCAAAATGCCGGTGAGCGGCGTGCGCACCTCATGCGCAAAGGTGGCCAGCGCCGTCTCGACAATGCCGGGCGCAGCCGTCTTTCTTGCCGCCTTGGCGGCTTTCCTGGCCGCAAGCCTGTGCGGCCTGCCCGCCGCAACGCCTGTCTTACGCTTTTTCAGCGGTGTCCTTTCCGGCCGTTGCCGACTGCGCCGTGGACGCGAACCCAACGCCATGATTCCCCCAATCCTGGCCGGCTCCACAATGGCATGGCGG
>Ga0335078_10018785_pt1 | contig 10280 bp, 9 predicted proteins | sample Lox_Sample_32_FD_206711 | JGI IMG/M metagenome (GOLD analysis project Ga0335078, IMG submission 206711) | Soil microbial communities from Loxahatchee National Wildlife Refuge, Florida, United States - Lox_Sample_3.2 | ecosystem: Environmental > Terrestrial > Soil > Wetlands | place: USA: Florida...
CCACTACTTGTGTAGTATCCATCTGGTTCTCGCTTGGTTCCTGCGTGGAAAACCTTGGCACCAGTCTGCCCTTCCGCTTCTGCGATCCCCTCGATCTTCTTGCCAGCCTCGAATGGTCCTGGGTAGCCACCGGAGGCCATCACCACACACGCGCTCGCTCCGGGCTTCCACCGGGCTCGGAAGCGCCCGAGCTCGCCACTGAGCAGCGCCTGAAACGCGGCAGCTAAGTCGAAATCCATGCGCATGACGATCGGTTGCGTTTCGGGGTCGCCCAGCCGGCAGTTGAATTCGAGCACGATCGGGCCATTCGCGGTCAGCATGATCCCAAAATACAGGAAACCGCGATAAGGCCGGTTCTCTTTTGCCAATCCCTCAAGCGTCGGCAGCACGATCGTTTTTTGGATTTGGGCTTCGAGTTCCGGCGTGAGCAGGCTGTCCGTGGAATACGCGCCCATTCCGCCGGTGTTCGGGCCGCGGTCGTGATCAAAGACGCGCTTGTGATCGCGCGTCGGCACGAGTGGCATGAAATTCTGTCCGTCTGTCAGAACGATGTACGAAAGTTCGGGGCCGCGGAGCGCCTCTTCAATCAGGATCTGCGCGCCGCCTTCGCCGAATTCGCGCTGCACCAGCGCGCGATCGATGAAACCGCTGGCCGCAGCGCGATCCGGCGCGACGAGCACGCCTTTTCCCGCGCACAGGCCGTCCGCCTTGATCACCAGCGGCCACTCGGAGCCGAGCGCCGCTGTGGCCTGCGCGGCGGAGTGAAAGACTCCGATTGTGCGGCCCGAAGGGACTCCGTGCCGCGCCATGAAATCCTTCGCGAACACTTTGCTACCTTCGAGTTCCGCGCCGCGCTTCGAGGGACCAACTAATTTCAAACCGCGTAATGCGAACGCGTCAGCCACGCCCGCAACCAGCGGCACTTCGGGGCCGACGACCGTGATCTCCGCGCCCAGCGTGCCTGCGAGAAACGCGAGGGAATCGGGGTCGTCCATGCGCGCGGGGAAGCATTCGACTTCCGCGGAAATTCCGCCATTGCCGGGAGCGCACCAGACGCGCTGAACCGATGGCGACCGCTGCAATTTCCAAACGAGCGCGTGCTCGCGGCCGCCGCTGCCTAGAACCAAAATCTTCATGGTCGAATCACGATAAACGCCGCGCGCAACCGTGTCAACCGCTGGCGCGCGCATGCGGCGCGCGTCATTCCACCGGCATCCAACGAGCTTGCTCGAATTGCCTGTTGATGCCTAGACTGTGACTCCATGCGCGTACTCGGCATACCTTGGGATTTCGCGGCCATCCTGGTGGTGCTGGCCGTCATCGTGCCTTGGCGCGGAGCTGTGCGCATTCGGGAACTGCTGAGCCGTCCAAATCTTGGCACGCGCGAACGCCTTGCGCTTTACGGCTCGACGATTGCGTTTCAGTGGATCGCCGCCGGCGTCATCATTTGGCGCGCCGCGGCGCGCGGCGTTACGCCGTTGCAACTTGGGCTTGCGATTGGCCACTCGACGCGCACGATCGCTGTCGCGATCGGCATGACAACGCTTCTCGCAATTGTGCAATGGCAAGGCCTGAAGCAACTTCGCAAGATGACACCGGATCCGAACTCGCGATTAGTGCAATTTCGCGAAAAGATTCTTCCGCAGAATTCCGTCGAGTCGCTGGTGTTTGCCGCTCTGGCTTGCACAGTCGCAGTGTGCGAAGAATTGATCTATCGGGGCTTCGTATTTGCTGTCGTCATCATGGCGGCCGGAGGATCGCTTACAATTGCGATTTTAATTTCGGCCGCGATTTTTTCCGCTGCGCACGCCTATCAAGGGCGCCAGGGCATGGTGATGACATTTCTATTGGGCGGGCTGTTCGCGCTGACGCGGGTTTGGACGCTGAGTTTGGTTCCGGCCATCGTCACACACTTGGTTGTCGATTTAATCTCGGGGCTGTCCCGAGCCGCGGCCCTACGCCATGCCCCGGTAGTCGATGGTGCGGGTCCCGGATCGTGAGACGTGTAGTAAGGTAGTAGTATATATAACTACAATGTCAACACATACTCTGTCGGCGTCCAACATTTTCTCGGCGCTGCAACCCTTCGGCGTCTCCGCGACGCCCGAGCAGATCGAGGCCATACGGCGCTACGTTAGTGTTTTAGTCCTTTGGAATGAACGAGTTGGGCTGACGGCGATATCGGATCCAGTGGAGATTCTGACGCGCCATTTTGGCGAGAGCCTGTTCGGCGCGCGCCATGTGCCAATCGGACACAGTCGGCTTGCCGACATTGGCACAGGTGGCGGTTTTCCTGGATTGGCGATTAAGATCTTGCGGCCGGAAATGGAACTTTTTCTCGTGGAGTCAAATAAGAAGAAAGCCGCGTTTCTCGCGGAGACGATCCGCGTGCTCGACGTTAATCATGTCGACATCGTAACCGAGCGGTTTGAGGATTGGCGGCCGGGCGAGAACAGCCTCGATTTCATTACGAGTCGCGCACTGGGCCGGTACACATTTCTGATGCGCTGGGCCGCGGAAATGCTAAAACCATCTGGGAAGCTGATCTTGTGGCTGGGCGACGACGAGGGGAATCGCGCGCAGATGAAGCCCGGATGGCGTTGGGATCCTCCGGAGCGAATTCCGTTGAGCCGGCGGCGACAGGTGCTCGTTGGGTCGCCAGCGAAGCCGTCCATCGGTTAGACGTTCCACGTGAAACACTCCTGCCGCCTGGCCTGTGGTAAATCGCGCCAGATACGCCAAAAGCCTCCTGCCCGCGGCGAATTCCGTCGATGTTCGGCGGGATCAGTGTTCCACGTGAAACACTCCGAACACGCCAGCGGATGATCTCTACCCTTGACCATTAAAGGCTCACCCAAGAGTTTTTGACCCTGTCTACCGCACGATTGTTCCACGTGAAACATCTTGCGCGTGCAAATTGTACCTGGTAGAGTCCTGGCTGTGCGGCAGGGGGACTGTTGGGAAAGGTAATCGCCATCGCCAATCAGAAGGGTGGCGTAGGGAAAACCACTACGGCCATCAATCTGGCCGCCTCTCTTGCCGTCTCCGAACAGCATGTTCTCCTGATGGACTGCGATCCGCAGAGCAATACTACCGCTGGAATAGGCTTTCCGAAGGATCCCTCGCGCCGAAGCATCTATCATGCTTTGATCTTGGGAGAACCGGTCGACCGAATCATACTTAAGACCCAGGTGGACAATCTTGACCTTTTGCCATCTGAGAAGAATCTGATTGGGGCCGCGATTGAACTGGTTCCCGTGGAAAATCGCGAATTTCGCATCAAGGCGATTACGGACGGCCTGAAGGATCGCTACGATTTCGTCTTGCTCGACTGTCCGCCAGCCCTCGACCTTTTGACGCTCAATTGTCTGGTGGCGAGCGACTCGGTCCTCGTGCCGATCCAGTGCGAGTACTACGCCCTTGAAGGTCTTTCGGAGCTGCTGGATTCTTTGATGCGGATCAGAAAGACGCTCAACCCGAGCCTGGCCGTTGAGGGCTTCCTTCCGACAATGTACGACGAGCGCACGACACTTTCTCGCCAGGTAGCCTCGGATCTCCGAAGCTTCTTCGGCACACAGGTGTTCGATACGGTTATTCCACGGAATGTACGTTTGGCGGAAGCCCCAAGCCACGGCAAGCCAATCATATTCTACGACATTAGTAGTAGAGGAGCAGAGGCATACATTCAACTCGCCAAGGAGGTAATCGCCAATGCCCAGAAACGCATTGGGCAGGGGGCTTGAGGCCCTGATTCGCGAGCGCGCACCGGAGCCGCCTGCCGCGGGCACGGCTACAGCGCCCAGCGCGGCCACTGCAGCCGCCACGGCACCTGCGCTCGCGCCGCCGGGCCCATCCGGTCCGCAGATGGTGGACATCGACCTAATCGAGCCGAGCCCGTACCAGCCGCGCACGCGCTTCCGCGAGGAGGCGCTTGAAGAACTGGCGCGCTCGATCGCGACGAACGGAATCATTCAGCCGCTCGTGCTGCGCGCGATCGGTTCGCGCTACCAATTGATCGCCGGAGAGCGGCGCTGGCGCGCCGCGCAGCGAGCCGGACTGCAGCGCGTGCCAAGCATCTTGCGCGAGGTTCCCGAAGAACTGGCGCTTGAAATCACGCTCGTGGAGAACATTCAGCGCGAGGATCTGAATCCGATCGAACAGGCGCGCGCGTTTGACCGCCTGATGACCGAATTTCATCTCACCCAGGAAGATGTGGCCGTGCGCACCGGCAAGGAGCGCGCAACCGTTGCGAACTCGCTGCGCCTGCTAAAGCTTGAGCCGTCGATTCTCGAGACCATCGAAGACGGCAAGATTTCCGCCGGCCACGGCCGCGCGTTGCTGGGCGTGGGCGATCCGAAAATGCGGGCCACGCTGGCGGCAAGGGCGGCGCGCGGCGGACTGACTGTGCGGCAACTGGAGCGCATCGCGTCTCGGCGCGCGCGAAAGATCGATCGCGAACAAGAAGCTCCTGCCGCCGATCCGAATGTGCGAGCAGCCATCGAAGAACTCCAGCGACAACTTGGCACCCGCGTCACATTGCGACCGCCAACGCGAAAATTCCCGGGCCAGCTGCGAATTGAGTACTACGACGACGCGCAGCTTTCGGGAATCTACGAACGGTTGATGCGATAACTATATGTGTAGTAGAACGTGACTCCTGGAATGAAGCGTCTCCCATCTTGCGGGCGCAACCAATAGGGTGCAAAATACCGCGTCTGAGACAGCGCGGTTCGCGATTCCGTCCGAGGTGATTTGTGAGCTGGCCATTTTCCAAGCGAGAGTCCCCCGAGCAGAGAAGCGACTGGACAGGTTTTATGGATCAAGGCGTGCATCTTGAGGGCACGCTGGAGCTACCCGGCACATTTCGTCTGGACGCCACGGTGAAGGGCAACATCGTCTCTCACCACAGTTTGATTTTAGGCGAAGGCGCCCATGTGGAAGGTCAAATCGAAGGAAACCACATCGCGATTGCCGGCCATTTCGACGGCGTAATATTCGCGAAAGGCCGCGTGGAAATTCAAGCCAAGGGCGTGGTGACCGGCGAGATTCACGCGCCTTGTTTGGTGATCGAGGCCGGCGGGATTTTTGACGGCCAATGTCACATGTTGGCGGCCTCAGAAGCTGCCGGGCCAATCACGATTCCGATCCGCTCGGTCCGCGGGGCTACAAAACCCTCTTAGCCTCCAACCTATTTGTTGCCGCAATTCACCAATGCATTTAACGTGGTGTCTGCGAACGCGGGCACGACAACCGCGTCCGTATAGATGGACACAATCACACACGGCATCATCGGCGCGTTGATTGGCAAGGCGTTTTTCGCCGGGCGTGACGAACCCGCGGCGGATGGTCATCCTGCTCGCAGCGATCGCAGCGCGCGCGTGGCGATCGTGGCGACCACGCTGGGAGCGATCTTTCCCGATTGCGACAACTTAGCCGGCCCCTTGCTGCACAATCCGCTGGCAATCATGGAGTGGCACAGAAACATTACCCATTCGCTGGTGATGATGCCGGTGTGGGCGATCGCGCTGGCGCTAGGGACGTGGGGATTTGTGCGCTGGCGTGGCTGGCAGACGCCTTCGTGGCCGCGCCTGTTCGTGATTTACGCCGTTGGAATCGGCAGCCACATCTTTCTCGACGTAATCACCTCGTTCGGCATCATGATTTGGAGCCCGGCAAATTACACGCGAATCGCTTGGGACTGGATGTTCATCATCGATTTCACGCTGGTCGCGCTGGCGCTGGTGCCGCAGTTGGTGGCATGGACGCTGCGGCGGCCCGATCAGCAGAGGTGGCGAGCGGTCGGCGTCTGGATCGCTTGTACCGCCGCAGTGTTCGGGATCTACGCGTTGGCGCAGGCGGCGGGCTATCCGTTCGCGCGCTGGGTTGTGGGTTTGGCCAGCGCTCTGGTGGCACTGGCCGTGGGCGTTCCGGCGATAGACGGCTGGGGATTTGGCGTGCGCCGATCGACATGGTGCCGCGCAGGACTTGTTTTGACAGCGGCGTATATCGCAATTGCTGGCGTGGCGCATCACGCGGCGCTGCTGCGCACGGAAGCGTTCGCCGACGAGCACCACTTGCGCGTAGAGAACTTAGGCGCTCTGCCGCAGCCGCCGTCGGTGGCAACTTGGGAAGGGCTGGTGCGTACGCCGGACGGTGTATATCGGGTACCGATGGATTTGCGTCATGCGGCGATGGCCGCGCCGGTCTATTACGCGGACACGGCAAGCAAGCGGGCAATCGGCGAATCCGAAGATTTGCACGCGGTGCAGGTATATCTGTGGTTCGCGCGATTCCCGTGGTTCCGGTGGTCGGTGCGCGATGGGCAGCGCGTGCTGGAAATCTCCGATCTTCAGTTTCTCCGCATTACGGAGAGGCCCGATGGCGCGCCGGCGCGAACGGGCGTTGCGAACTTCACGATGGAGGTGGGGTTCGATCACGCGGGGCACGCGGAGTCCGCGGGTTGGGCGCAACCTGAGCGCTAGCGGGTGAACTTTTCTTCGTTTTCGAGGTATTCAGGCACCGCGAACAATTGCGTGGTGAAAACTCCTCGGGGACGGATGCGTGCGAGGGGTCGTTCGTCAGCGTCGTGGCGCGGCCGGATAGACGACGACTTGGCGTTCTTCGCCTTCGCCTTCACTCGCCGTGCGCACGCCGGCTTGCTCCTGCAGCGCCAGATGCACGATGCGGCGCTCGCGCGCGGACATCGGATTGAAGCGGAACGGTGACTTGGTCTCGCGCACACGCTCCGCAGCTACGCGCGCCGAAAGGCGCAACTCCTCGATGCGCAGGGCGCGATAATCGCCGGAATCGAAACGCACGCGATCGAAAAGTTGCGGGTCCAGGCGAATCCATCGCAGCGCGACATATTCCAGGGCCTTCAGCAATTCGGCATTCCGCTCAAGCAGTAAATCCTGATCGCGCCCGGCGAAAACCACACTGACTTCGGGATTCTCGAAGCCGGGTGCGGCGGCCTGCGGTTCCTGACGAATCTGGTAGGAAAGCTCGAGATGGGCCTTGGGAAGCAGCGCGTCAAGGCAGCGGGCAAGGGCCGCGGCAACTTGTTCGCGATCAACGTGGGCTTCGCGGTTGCGCGGCGCAACGGGCGGTTGTTGTTTGGCCTGAGGCATTGGATGTCGTGACTTCTCGAACGCGGTCAGTTCTTTTTCGGGCCCTTACCGCGGCCTTTCACGGGCGCGGGCATGGTGCGATTCAAATACCACTGCTGCGCCATCCCGACAAGGTTGCTGGTGACAATATACAACGCCAGTCCCGCGGGATAAAAAATAAAGAACGCCGCGAACGCCACGGGCATGATGGTCATCATGCGCTGCTGGGCGGGATCCACCTGCGGCGTGGGCGTCATCTTCTGCATCAAATACGCAGTCACGCCATACAGCACGGGCAGAATGTAGTGCGGGTCAGGAGCGGAAAGATCGTGCAACAGATAGAAATGAAATAGCAGCCACGGGGCGTGGCGCAGATCGATCGTGTAAGCGAGCACTTTGTAAAACGCGAACCAGAACGGAAACTGAATCAGCATCGGCCAGCAGGAGCCGAGCGGATTGATGCCTTCGCGCGAATAGAGCGCCATCACTTCTTCGTTCATCTTCTGCTTGCGCGGATCGCGCATGCCGTATTTTTTGTATTTTTCCTGGATAGCTTTTACTTCCGGCGCCACTTTTTGCATTTTCTGCGCCGAGCGCATCTGCTTAGTCTTCAGCGGATAGAACAACATGTTGATGAGAATCGTAAGCACCACGATCGCCCAGCCCCAGTCGGGCACATAGTCGTGCACCCAGCGCAGAGCGTAGAACAGCGGCTCGGAGAGAACCGTGAGCCAGCCAAAATTCAGCAATTCATTGAGCGGCGGCTGGACGGCCTTGAGCGGATCGAGACTCTTAGGGCCGACGTAAATGCGGACAGAGAGCGGCCCGGTTTCCGTCGTTCCGGCGGCCATTTCGGAGATCGCTTCTGTCGCGGCCTTGTCGCCCTGCTGAACGCTGAGATTCGTGACCCAATCGGTGAGCGTCAGGTTCGGATTGAAGCCACCCGAGGAATTCAGCGTGGGCAAGAAGGCCGCGGCAAAATATTGGTCTTCGATGCCGACGTAATCGTATGGGCCCGGAAGCGTCGCGCGGACGTTGGGCTGCTTCGGCTGGCCCAAGTTTTTCACGGCCAGCGTGGTGAGCTTGGAGGCCTGGCTGTAAAACACTTGCACGGGCAGCGTGCCGCGGCGGTATCCGATGTGCACGGTTGGATCGCCGAAACCGCCGCGCCACGCAAGGTCTGCGGGAATCTGCTGGCCATCCTTGCGGACGGTGAGATCGGCTTGGACGATGTAATCGGCGCCGAATTTCAGATGCTTGGTGACTTCGAGATGGCCGTCGCTCCAGATCATCTCGAGTTCGACCGGCGCTTCGAGGACGCCGGACGCCGCGGTCTTGCCTACGTTGATTACGTAGAAGCCGGAATTGGCAGCGGCTTCCAGTTGCGAATCGTTGAGCGCAACGGAAAGCGGCCAAGCGTCTTCTAGATGCGCGGTATCGGTGTGCACCAGATCGAGAGTCTGCGGAGGATCGCTGTCGTCGGTGAATTTCCGAAGCTGCCAACTGCGCACCACACCGCCGCGATTCCAAATCTCCACGCGGTAAAGAGGGCTTTCGACGACGATACTGTTTTCGCCAGCGGCAGCGCGAGCGGCGACGACGGGAGCAGGAGCTGCGGCAGCAGGGGCAGTCGCTTGAGGTGACGAGGCTGTCGTCGATGTTGTCGCCGCCGTCGCGCTGGCCGGAGCTTGCGGACCTTGCGGCGGCTGCGGCGGCTTGTAGAAAAACGACCAGCCGATGATGACCAGCAGCGAAAGCGCTGCTGCCAGCAAAATGCGAGACTGGTCGGAGCCTTCCTTCACGGCCTCGCTCCGTCAGAATCAGAAATCGCATGCGGTTCAGATGTCTCGATGACATCGGGAACCGGATCGAATCCGCCGCGCGAGAATGGATGGCAGCGCCCGAGGCGCCGCAGGGCGAGCCACGCGCCGCGGCGCGCGCCGTGAGTGCGAATGGCTTCCGCGGCGTAACGTGAGCAAGTGGGATGGAATTTGCAGGACGAAACCATCAGCGGCGAAAGAACGCCTTGATACGCGCCGATCGCGCCGAGCAGAATTCGCGCGGTCCCGTGAGGACGACTCAGGGTTGCGTCGCGCGGGGCTGCGGCGGCGGATTCTTCGGCGAATTCCGCAGGGCGCTCTGCAACAGTTTCCCCAAGTCCGCTTCGAGCGGCGCGAACGGAAACTCCGCCACCGAGCGCCGCGGATGAATCACGATGTCCCATCCCGAAGGATACTCCGATCGATTGCGCCGCAGAATTTCGCGGATGCGGCGCCGAATGCGGTTGCGTACCACCGCGCTCCCCAGCGCTTTCTTCACGCTGATGCCGAAGCGGCTGCGCGAGAGACTGTTCGCGCGATAGAAAATTGCGAACTGCGGACTGGAGCGCCTCTGGCCGCCGCGATGCACGGCCTCAAAATCCGAGCGGCGCAGCAAGCGCGCGTCCCGGGGAAACCCGAGCCCGCCGCTGGAAGTGCCGCGCTCAGATGGGCGTAAGCTTATGGCGTCCCTTCTTGCGGCGCGCCGCCAGAACTTTGCGCCCGCCGACCGATTTCATGCGCGCTCGAAAACCGTGCGTCTTGTGTCGGCGGCGCACTTTAGGTTGAAACGTGCGTTTCGGCAAGAAGGCCCCCTCGGTCCGCCTCAGCGGACCCAATCAAGCCCATGAGTTTATGCGACGCCGCCCAGGCGGTCAACTTGAGCGCGCGCCGCTCAAGCTTAAATTGGATTTGGACTCAATCGGTTATGGTCGATCGGTCTTCAGCTCCGCTACGGCGCGCGAGAAGTGAACCTTGCCTCAGAGTTTTCGCAGGCGAGCGTACGCCGGCGATGCTGCGACCAATTGCAGCGCGATGCGGACGGTCTTCGTGATGCCAGCGCCGCTCGCTCGTTGCGCCTCTCGAAGAAGGCTCAATGGCACGGATACCGTAATCTTACGCGTTGGCTGCATGGCTCTCACTCTCTATGCCACGCTGGGGACCAGTAGGGAACGTGGCGTGTCCTGGCGTCCGGAGCCGGGTAGCAGTATACGCTTGACAGGCTACCGCCGTAATTGTATGTTGTACATAGACACAGTACAATGCCGCGCCGTCCTCCACTGTTGCGCATCGATCTTTCGTCTCGCGTGCCCGCCTACGAGCAGATCTCCGGCGAACTCCGCGCCCTGCTCGTCTC
>Ga0335078_10018786_pt1 | contig 10279 bp, 9 predicted proteins | sample Lox_Sample_32_FD_206711 | JGI IMG/M metagenome (GOLD analysis project Ga0335078, IMG submission 206711) | Soil microbial communities from Loxahatchee National Wildlife Refuge, Florida, United States - Lox_Sample_3.2 | ecosystem: Environmental > Terrestrial > Soil > Wetlands | place: USA: Florida...
CGGCATCTGATGACGCCCCCCGTGGTGGCCGGCGGCACGATGCTCGTCGTCGCGCTGGCCGGCGTGGCGGTCAACGTGGCGGCCACCCTGCTGATCGCGCGGGCGGGCGGCTCAGCTGCTGACCGGCACGGCGCGCCGCGGAGCCTCAACCTGGCCGGGGCGTTCAAGCACATCGTCACCGACCTGTACGCCTTCGCGGCGACCGCGGCAGCCGGGGCGGTCATCCTGCTGACCGGGTTCGACCGGGCCGACCCGATCGCGACGCTGGTCGTGGTGGTGCTGATGGTGCACGCGGGTGCCGGGCTGATCAGGGATTCCGGGCGGATCTTCCTCGAGGCGGCGCCGGCCGGGCTCGACCCGGCGGCGGTCGGCGCGGCCATGGCCGCCCGGCCGCACGTCACCGAGGTCCATGACCTGCACATCTGGGAGATCACCTCGGGTATGCCCGCCGCCTCGGCGCACGTGCTCGTCGCGCCGGGCGAGGACTGCCACGCGGTCCGCGTGGACCTGGAGGCCTACCTGAGCCGCGAGTACGGCATCACCCACGCCACCCTCCAGGTCGACCACGCCGGCCTGCCGGCCGTGTCCGGGCTGATGCAGGTCAGCGAGCAGCAGCACTGCGACGACGCGCACGGCCCGGCCTACCGTCCCGGCGACGTCCGGTGAGCGGGCACGCAGGTCAGCGGGAGCCAGCCGGGTCCGGCCAGCTCACGGCCCATGCCGTGGACGGCGTGCGTCCCTGAAGCCCCGGGTGGCCCTCCGGTCATCCGCCGATGGCGGACATCGGGCGGTCGGGCTGCAGGAACGACGGGTCGTTGATGCCGTGGCCGGGCAGCTTGGCCGCGACGGCCCGCTGCCACAGTCCGGCCAGCTCGGCGTCGCCCGCTCCGGCGCGCAGCGGCCCGCGCAGGTCGCTTTCCGTCCGGGCGAACAGGCAGTTCCGCACCTGGCCGTCGGCGGTCAGCCGCACCCGGTCGCAGGTCCCGCAGAACGGCCGGGTGACCGAGGCGATGACGCCGACCCGGGCCGGGCCGCCGTCCACCAGGAACGCCTCGGCAGGCGCGGAGCCGCGCTGCCGCGGGTCGTCGGGGGTGAGGGTGAACTCCCGGCCGAGCGCGGCGAGGATCTCCTCCGCCGTCACCATCTCGGCCCGCTTCCAGCCGTGCTGGGCGTCCAGCGGCATCTGCTCGATGAACCGCAGCTGATAGCCGCGGCCGAGGCAGAACCTGAGCAGCGGCACCGCCTCGTCCTCGCTGAGGTCCCGCATGAGCACGGCGTTGACCTTGACCGGGCTGAGCCCGGCCTCGGCCGCGGCGGCCAGGCCGTCGAGCACGTCCGGCAGCCGGTCCCGGCGTGCGAGCTTGCGGAATATCTCCGGCCGCAGCGTGTCCAGCGACACGTTGATGCGGTCGAGCCCGGCCGCGCGCAGCGCGGCGGCGCTGCGGGTGAGCCCGATGCCGTTGGTGGTCAGCGAGATCTCCGGGCGCGGGCGCAGCTCCGCCGTCCGGGCGACGATGCCGGCCAGTCCGCGCCGCAGCAGCGGCTCGCCGCCGGTGAACCTGACCTCGCGGATGCCGAGCCGCTCGACCCCGACCCGGACCAGGCGCACCACCTCGTCGTCGGTCAGCTGCTCGGGGGCGGGCAGCCAGTCGAGTCCTTCGGGCGGCATGCAGTACGCGCACCGCAGGTTGCACCGGTCGGTGAGCGATACGCGCAGATCGGTAGCGATCCGCCCGAAGGAGTCAGCCAGCATCGTCCCAGCTTACGCGGGACGGCAAGCATCCATTGGTACTCATGACGTCTCCCGTCAACGGGACGGAAGCCAGGTTTTGCCCGGCGCAACCGCCCCTTGCGTTTCGTTAGCCGCGGTGAACCATCCCGTAGGCCCGCTCGGCCCGCAGCCGGACGACCAGGCGGCGGTCGCGGACCATGGCGGCCCGGTAGTCATCCCAGTCCGGGTGCTCCCCCTGCACCGCGCGGTACAGGTCGATCAGCTCCTCCACGGCCGCGTCCCGCGGGTCCCGGGCCACCGCCGACAGCTCGGCGCGCCCGTCCACCACGACGTAGGACCAGAAGTCGCCGCTGGTGACATGGAAGCTGACCCGCGGGTCGCGGCGCATGTTAGCCGTCTTGGCGCGGTCGTCGGTGGTGGAGATCCTGATGGCCTGTTCCTCCGGGTACCAGGCGTAGTTCACGTTGGACAGCTGCGGCCACCCGTCTTTCCTGAGGGTGACCAGTACTCCCCGCCGCTGCCCGGCAATCAGCTCGGCAAACCGCCCCTCGATCATGCTCCGGGAAACAACCCTCGTCCGCCCGATGTTCCGCCGGCTCAGCCAGGCGCGGCCCCGGCCGGGCCGCCCGGGATCGCAGATGTCACGCATTGCAATCACGGCCAGGCGTGCCTGTGTCCTGAATCTGAGGACCCGCTGAGGCGCAGCCAGGCATGCCACTACGGAACGTGACCAGAGATCAACATATTGATCTCATAAGCTACCGCGTGGTACAAGATTAGTGCGCGCGCGTTTTTCAGTGCCCTTCCAGGTCCGATGGGGTGACTCGTGCGTATTTCCCGTGTCGTTTTCAGCGCGGCAGTGATGGCTTCCTCCGTCGGCCTGGCGCTGGCCGTCACGCCGGCCGCCGACGCCGCGTCTACGGTCAGCTATGTCGCTCTCGGTGATTCTTACAGCTCAGGGCTGGGCGCCGGGAACTACATCTCGTCCAGCGGCAGCTGCGATCGCAGCAACAATGCCTACCCGGAGCAATGGGCCGGCGCCAACGCCCCGGCCTCGTTCGTCTCGGTGGCCTGCGCGGGCGCCACGACCGCCGACGTGGTCAGTACCCAGGTATCGGCGCTGAGCGCGAGCACCACGCTGGTCAGCATCACCATCGGCGGTAACGACGCGGGCTTCTCCAACGTCATGGAGACCTGCGTGCTGGAGTCAACCAGTTCATGCCTGAGCGCTGTCTCGGCCGCCGAGGCGTTCGTGACCAGCCAGCTGCCGGCCAAGCTCACCACCACGCTGCAGACGATCAGGGCCGACGCGCCCAACGCGACGATCGTAGTGCTCGGCTACCCCGACCTGTACGACCTGTCCAAGTCGAGCACCTGCATCGGGCTGAGCACCAAGGACCGGACCGCGCTCAACGGGGGCGCCGACGCCATCGACAGCGCCCTGGCCACGGCCGCGGCGGCCGGCGGCGACACGTTCGCCGATGTCCGCAGCCAGTTCGCCGGGCACGAGATATGCGACTCCGGCAGCTGGCTGAACTCGGTGGACATCTTCGCGATCAGCTCGTCCTACCACCCCAACGCCTCCGGCCAGGAGCAGGGCTACCTGCCCGTCTTCACCAGGAACGCCGGGTGAGGACGGGCCAGCCGGGCGGTTCGCGGAACACCTCGCGTACCGCGCGGGCCTGCTGCGCCATGGCCTGGATCCCGGCGACGCCGTGCTCGTAAGCCGAGAGGCAGGACAGGTGAACTGAGTCCAGGATATCGCCGCCGGGTCACACCGGGCGCCCGGCCGGGGCCGGTCAGTCCGGCGCCCGCGCGGGCGCCTGCCCGGCGACGGGCGGCGGGGCCGAGCTGGTGCCCGCCGGCAGGCGGCGCGTGACGGCCAGCGCCACCAGGGCCACGGCCGCCGCGGCGGCGAACGCGGCGGTGACGCCCAGGCGGAGGTTGCTGCCCGCGGCGGCGGCCACGGCCGCGCCGCCCACCCCGATGCCGAGCGCCGTGCCGAGCACGTCGGCCAGGTTCAGGGACGCCGAGGCCTGCCCCTCCTGCCCGGGCAGCGCCTTCTGCAGGGTCATCAGCGACAGCGGCGCGTAGGCCAGCCCCATGCCCAGGCCCGCGACGGTCCAGGCCGCCAGCGCCCCGGCCACCGGCACGGCCGGCTCCAGGGCCAGGACCATCCCGGCCATGCCGGCCAGGATGATCACCAGCCCGGTCCGCACCAGACGGCGCCCTTCCCAGACGCCGCTGAGCCTGGCCTGCACCCAGGCGCCGGCCGTCCAGGCCAGCGTGGCCCCGGTGACGGCGAGGCCGGCCACCACCGGGCTGCGGTGCCGTATCGCCGTCACCGCCAGCGTCACGTAGGCGTCCGCGCCGAAGAACGCGAACGTCAGCAGGCCGCGGCTGGCAATCGTGGCGGGGAGCCCGGGGCGCCCGGTCAGGGTCCCCGGCGGGACCAGCCGGCGCAGGGCGGGCAGCCCGGTGACGCTGCCGGCCGCGATCAGCGCGAGGCCGGCCGGGATCGCGCCGGACCCGGCCGCCAGCGTCAGGCCGGCCAGGATCATCGCCGCCCCGGCGGCCGTGCGCAGGCCGTCGGTCAGCCGATGCTCCCGCGCCTGGGACGCGGCGGGCGGGCCGAGGCGGATCAGGGCGGGCACGGCGATCGACCCGGCCACCGCGACCACCGGCAGCAGGCCCAGGAACACCCACCGCCAGCCGAACAGGCGCGCCACCTCGGCGCTGACCGCCGGCCCGGCCAGCCCGGGCACGACCCACGCGGTGGACAGGACCGCCATCATCCGGGCCCGCAGCGCCTCGGGCAGGCTCCGCCCGATCGTGACATAGGCCACCGAGGGCACCGCTCCCGCGCCCAGGCCCTGCAGCACCCGGCCCGCCACCAGCACGCCCATCGAGGGCGCCAGGCCCGCCACGGCCAGCCCGGAGCCGAAAAGCACCACCCCGGCTACGAACGGGACCGCGGGCCCCCGCCGGTCCGCCTCCCGGCCGGCCGCCACGATGCCGACCACGCTGCCCAGCATGAACCCGCTGAACACCCAGCCGTACAGGCGCAGCCCGCCCAGGTCCCTGGCGACCACCGGCATCACGGTCACCACGGCCAGCGCTTCGGACGCGACGAAGGTGATGGTCAGCACCAGGCCCGCGGTCAGCGCCCGCCGCTGCGGGGCCCAGAGCCCCGGCACCCGGCCCTCGCCCGTACCCCCGGCCAGCCCGGGGCCGGCGGGCGTCACCGGTCCCGGGTGAGCCGCCTGCGGTAGACGATGCTCCCGGCACCGAGCAGGATCGCCGCCGCGCCGATTCCGAAGAGCAGGCCGTCCTGCAATCCGGCCGTCCCGCCGCCGCCGGTGACCGGGGCGGCGCTCGGGATCCGGCTTTCCGACGGGGTGGGCGTCACCGTCACGGTGGCGGTGGCGGTATGGGGCGCGGGGGTGGTCGTGGCCACGCCGGGCGTGCCGGGCGACGTGGTGCTGCCGGTGCCGGGCGACGTGGTGCTGCCGGTGCCGGGCGTTGTGGTGGAGGAGGCAGGCGCCGTGGGCGAGCCGGTCGCGGTGGCCGAGCCGGTCACCGTGGCCGAGAATGTGGGAACGGTCGGCGTCGAGGATGAGCCGCCCGAGCACGCCGACACGGCCAGGGGAACGAGCAGGGTCAGGGCGCCCCAGCAGAGGGCGGTCAGCCTCGCGCCGAGCGCCGTCCCCGCGATCGTCACGCGCACCTTCATGGAACCCTCCTCATGCGCCGCCAGATGACGACTGTTTTCCCGGTCCCGGCATCAGATACCCGTGCCGGAAGAGAAAACGCGTGACCGATCTGGTCACCGCCCGCGCCACCGCGGGCTGGTCCGGCGAAAACGCCGGCGGCCATAAACGTGAGGCCGGTGGCCGACGCTGACGTGCAATGGCCCGTTTACCATCGGAATATTAGGCTAACGGAGTAGATCATCCCGGCGGAAGGGACGGCGACATTGCCGGACGCGGCGTGGCGGCGGATAGCCGGGTTCCGCGTGGTGGTCGCCTGGCCGCAGACCGGATATGCCCCGCCGCCGGTCGTGCCCGCCGCACGAAGCCTGCGCGCCCGGGCAGCCGGCATCGCGGGGGTCCTGCTCATCGCGGCCGGGACCGCCGTCCTGGGCGTCGCGGCCGCCGCCCAGGTGCACGCACCGCAGCCAGCCCGGTCGGCAGCGGGCGTCATCGGGTCGCCGGCCCGCGGTCCCTCGCTGCCGCGATCCCTGCCGGTGTCGGTGAGCATCCCGGCCATCGGCGTGCGTTCCAGGCTGCTGCACCTGGGACTCAACCCCGACGGCACGATCCAGGTGCCGTCGCTCCAGACCAGTTCCGATGAGGCGGCGTGGTACAAGTACTCGGCGACGCCTGGCCAGATCGGATCGTCGGTCATCGAAGGTCACGTGGACAGCCATCAGGGACCGGCCGTCTTCTTCCGCCTCGGCGCCCTTCGCCCGGGAGACGCCGTCGACGTGAGGCTCGCCGACGGGATCACGGCCATTTTCCGCGTCACGGGCGTCCGCGAGTACGACAAATCCAGATTCCCGGCCAAAGCCATTTTCGGCGCGACCCGCTACGCCGCCCTCCGGCTGATAACCTGCGGCGGCGCTTTCGACTATGCCACCGGCCATTACCTCAGTTCCACGGTGGTATTCGCGTCGCTCGCCTCCTCGCGGCCGGCCCGCGGCGGGCGCGGCTGAGGCTCCCTAGCTGGCCGGTACCTCCTGCTGCGCGGCCAGGGCCGCCAGGAACCGCATGGTGGCGGTCATCGCCTCGTGCCGCCACAGGACCAGCGTGTGCTCGAATCCCGTGGTGGCGCGCAGGCGATCATCGAGGGCGGCGGCGACGGGTAGCAGCCGGGCCTGCTGCGCGCGCAGCAGGTCCCGCGAGTCGCCCCCGATCCGGTCGAGCAGCGCGAGCTTGACCATGAGCTCGGACCTGACGTCCCGGGCGTGCTCCACCGGCGTGCCGAGCCACGCGGTCGCGGCGGCCTGCCCGGCCGCGGTCGCCTCGTAGAGCGAGCGGACCGGCCCCTGGCTGGTCCGCTGCTCCCCTACCGTCCGGATCAGGCCGAGTGCCTCCAGCCGCTGCAGGGCGCGGTACACCACGGCCTTCGGCACCGACCAGACCTGGCCCAGGCTGCCGTCACGGGCCAGCAGCCCGACGAGGACCAGGCCATAGGTCGGTTCCTCGCGGACCAGGCACAGCACCTGCCATTCGGCCAGCGACATCCTCTCCGGGTCAGCCATGGCCCAAGGCTCAGGCTCCCGCCGCCGCGGCCAGCGCCCGCCCGGTCAGCACCCGGGCCAGGTGCCGCCGGTAGTCTGGCGCGCCGTGCAGGTCGTCCGGGGGATTCGTGCCCTCGTCCGCGCCCGCGGCCGCGGCCCGCAGCGCGTCCCGGCTGGCTTCGGCCCCGGCCGCGGCGTTTTCCGCGGCCGTGGCCCGCAGCGGCGTCGGGCCCATGTTGGTGAGCCCGACCCTGGCCTCGGCCACGGACCCGTTGGACCGCCGGACCAGCGCGGCCACGCCGACGATCGCCCAGGCCTGCGCGGTCCGGTGGAACTTCTCGTACCGGAAGCCCCACCCGGGCCCGAGCTTGGGCACCCGGATCGCGGTCAGGATCTCGTCCGGCTCCAGGCTCGAGGTCAGGTAGTCGACGAAGAAGCCGGCCGCGGGGATCTCGCGCTCGCCGCCCGGTCCCCGGGCGACCATCGTGGCATCGAGCGCCAGCACCACCGCGGGCAGGTCACCGGCCGGGTCGGCATGCGCCAGCGCGCCGCCCAGGGTGCCGCGGTGCCGGACCGCCGGGTCGGCCACGGTGGCCGCGGCCTGGGCCAGCAGCCCGCAGTGCTCGGCTACCAGCGGGTCGTGGACCAGCTGGTAGTGCGTGGTCCTGGAGCCGATCACCAGCGCGTCCCCGGCGTCGGTCACGCCGCGCAGCTCGGCCAGGCCGCCCACGTCGACGAGCAGTTCCGGGTAGGCCAGCCGCAGCCGCAGCAGCGGCAGCAGGCTCTGCCCGCCCGCGATGACCTTGGCGTCGTCGCCGCCGCCGGCCAGGGCGGTCACCGCCTCGTCCAGCGACCCGGGGCGGACGTAGTCGAACTTCGCCGGAATCATGCCCTGTCTCCCGTCTGCGCGCTGCCCCGGGCTTCCTGGATCGCCCGCCACACCCGCTCGGGGGTGCAGGGCATGGTGATGTCGTTGATGCCCAGCGGGCGCAGGGCGTCGATGATCGCGTTGACCACCGCGGGAGTCGAGGCGATCGTGCCCGCCTCGCCGACGCCCTTGACGCCGAGCCGGTTGGCCGCCCGGCTCTCGGTCCGGTCGGTGACATAGGACGGCAGGTCGGCCGCGGACGGGACCAGGTAGTCCGCCAGCGTGGAGGTGACCAGGTTGCCGTCGTCGTCGTAGACCGCCTCCTCGTACAGCGCCTGCGCGATGCCCTGGGCGAGGCCGCCGTGCACCTGGCCCTCGACGATCAGCGGGTTGACCACCGCGCCGATGTCGTCGACGCACACATACGAGCGGATCTTGACGAAGCCGGTCTCGGTGTCAACCTCGGTCGCGCACAGGTGGGTGCCGTGCGGGAAGGAGAAGTTGTCCGGGTCGTAGGTGGCCTCGGCGTCGATGCTCGGCTCGACACCATCGGGCAGGTTATGGGCCAGGAAGGTGGCCAGTGCCACCTCGCCGATCGTGACGCCCTTGTCCGGGTCGCCGCGGACCGCGAACCGCCCGGCGGTCCACTCCAGGTCGTCGGCCGAGGCCTCGAGCAGCCCGGCCGCGATCACCTTGGCCTTCTCGACGACCTTGTCGCAGGCCGAGACTAGAGCCATCCCGCCGACCGCCAGCGAGCGGGACCCATAGGTGTCCATGCCCTTGGGCGAGACCTGCGTGTCGCCGTGCAGCACTCGGATGTCCTCGAACGGCACGCCGAGCTGGTCGGCGACGATCTGGCTCCACGCCGTCTCGTGCCCCTGGCCGTGCGCGCTGGATCCGGTGACGACCTCCACCTTGCCGGTGGGCAGCATCCTGATCGACGCGTGTTCCCAGCCACCGGCACCGGCACCGAGCGAGCCGAGCAGCCGGGACGGCGCGAGCCCGCACATCTCGGTGAAGGTGGAGATGCCGATGCCCAGCTGGACCGGGTCATTGCTGGCCCGGCGCCGCGCCTGCTCGGCGCGCAGCCCGTCGTAGTCGAACAGCTCCTTGGCCCTAGCCGTGGCCGCCTCGTAGTTGCCCGAGTCGTAGGTCAGGCCGGCGATGGTGGTGAACGGGAATTCCTCGTGCTTGATCCAGTTCCGCTCCCGCACCGTTAGCGGGTCCATGCCGAGTTCAGCGGCGAGTTCGTCCATCATCCGCTCGACGCCGAACGTGGCTTCGGGACGGCCTGCACCCCGGTAGGCGTCGGTGGGCATCTTCGTGGTGAAGATCCCCGTGCACTTGAACGAGTAAGCGTCCATCTTGTAGATGGCCGGGAATATGAACGCCCCGAAGAGCGGGATGCCTGGCGTGAATAGCATGAGGTAAGCGCCCATGTCGGCCAGCAGGTCCACGTCGAACCCGCGGATCCGGCCGTCGCTGTCGGCGGCGATCCGGAGCCGCTGCCACTGGTCGCGGCCGTGGTGCACGGTCATGTTGCCTTCGCTGCGCGACTCGGTCCACTTGACCGGGCGGCCCAGCTTGCGGGCGATCAGCACGGCGAGCACCTCTTCGGCAGTGACTTGCAGCTTAGAGCCGAAGCCGCCGCCGACGTCCGGGGCGATGACCCGGATGTTCTGCTCCGGGATGCCGGTGACCAAGGCGAGCATGACCCGGAGCACGTGCGGCACTTGGGTCGCCGACCATAGGGTGAACTCCCCGCCCACGACCGAGCAGACCACCGCGCGTGGCTCCATCGCGGCCGGGATCAGCCGCTGCTGGCGGTAAGTGCGCTCGATCACGACGGGCGCGTCGCGGAACGCCGCCTCCATGTCACCGTTGGCGAAGACCCACTCGTAGCTCTTGTTGCCCTGCTCGTGGACCTTGGGCGAGGCCTCGTCCAGGGCCGTCCTAATGTCGAGCACCGGCGGAAGTTGCTCGTAGTCGACCTCGATCGCGGCCAGGGCGTCGGCCGCGGCGTACCGGTCGCGGGCGATGACGCAGGCCACGGCCTCGCCGACGTAGCGCACCTCGTCCACCGCCATCGGCGGGTGCGCCGGGATCACGATGTCCGGCGTGACCGGCCAGCCGAGCGGCAGGCTGCCCTGCTCGGCGGCGAAGTCCGCGCCGGAGTAGGCGGCGATCACGCCCGGCTCGTTCCGGGCCGGGCTGACGTCCACCGAGGTGATCCTGGCGTGCGCGTACGGGCTGCGGAGGAAGGCGATGTGCAGCATCCCGGGCAGCGTGATGTTGTCGGTCCAGTTGGTCTGGCCGGTGATGAGGCGCTCGTCTTCCTTGCGCAGGCGCGCCTTGCCGAGTTCGGCGGCTTTGGTCTCGGGTGACTCAGTCGCGGTCATTCGCTCACTCCCGCCTGCGCGGCGCGCCGCACGGCGCG
>Ga0335078_10018787_pt1 | contig 10279 bp, 7 predicted proteins | sample Lox_Sample_32_FD_206711 | JGI IMG/M metagenome (GOLD analysis project Ga0335078, IMG submission 206711) | Soil microbial communities from Loxahatchee National Wildlife Refuge, Florida, United States - Lox_Sample_3.2 | ecosystem: Environmental > Terrestrial > Soil > Wetlands | place: USA: Florida...
CCGCCAGGTAGGTCTGGAGGTTGGGGTCGTCGAACCCCTTCCCCACCTTCTCCGTGATGAAGTCGAGGACTGTCCCGGAGTAGTCTGACTTTAGGTACTGGGGCTTGAGCGCTATCTTCACCCCCACGCTGACCTCGCCCGAGTCCGGCTTCTCCTCGGCGGCGAGCATCCTGAGGAAGGTGGTCTTGCCGAGGGCGTTCGCCCCTATCGCCCCGAATATCGTCCCCGCTGTGAGCTCTCCGCCCTTGGCGTCGAGCTTGAACCCCGGGAACGATTTCTTCAGTTCGCCGTACTTCGCCAGCACCTCGGCCGACTGCTGTGCTTCGACGCTCGTGGTGACGTCGAAGGTCACCGGCTTGTCCCTGAACCTGGTGTTCTCGTTGGGGAGGAACCCGTCGAGCAGGGCGTTGATCCCGCTCCTGGATGGATAGAGCGAGGAGACGATCCCGTACACGCCCGGCTCGCCGTAGACAATCTGGACGTAGTCGCTGGCGTAGTCGAGGAAGGTGATGTCGTGCTCGACTAGGAGGACGTACTTGCCCTTCTCGGCGATCGACCTGATCAGCTTCGAGACCGCCAGGCGCTGGTATACGTCGTTGTACGAGGAAGGCTCGTCGAAGAGGTACATGTCCGCGTCCTTGAGCGAGGCAACCGCGACCGCTACCCTCTGGAGCTCGCCTCCGCTCAGCTCCCCGACGTTCTTCCCCATCGCCTCCCCCAGCCCGAGCGCCTCTACCACCTCCTCTGTCTCGCCCGTCTCGTCCATCTTCGCCAGGAGCGATGCCACGTCCTTCTTCCAGACCTCGGGGAGCTTGTAGACCGCCTGGGGCTTTAGCGATATCTTCACCTCTCCCGCCTCCACCCTCTCGAAGTGCTCCTTGAGCTCCTTACCGCTCAGGTACTCGAGTATCTTCCTCCAGTCCGCCGGGTGCTCATAGTCGCCCATGTTGGGGACGAGCTGCCCCGAGAGTATCTGGAGGGCTGTGGACTTGCCTGTCCCGTTCCTGCCGACGAGACCGACGACATGGCCCTTCCTCGGGGTGGGCAGCCTGTAGAGCCGGAAGGTGTTCACCCCGTACTGATGGATCTTGTCCTCGCTCAGCTCCTCGCTCAGGTTGAGTATCGTGATCGCCTCGAAAGGGCAGACCTTGACGCAGATCCCGCAACCTATGCAGAGCGGCTCGGAGATCACCGCGAGCCTGGGCTTGCCCTCCCCAAGGACGATGCACTCGTCCCCGTTGATGTTTACGGGGCAGTCCTTGATGCACTCCAGGCCGCACTTGTCCGAGTGGCAGAGGTTCTCGTCTAGCCCCGCTACCCTGTGCACCATGTCCGGAGGGGCACCGCCCTACGCGCTGTCTTTGAGTCTTTTCGCGATGGGGCAGAAGCTGTGTATCGCCGGGTCGCTCGCCAGCCCGAGACCGTCGTAAGAGTACCTCTTCCTCGTCTCCCTCCACACCTCGGTCTCCGAGGCCTCCCCGTTGAGGTGCATCATCTCGTGCTCCTCTATGATGGGCCGGAGCCTGCACGTCGTGCACATCTCCTTGACGAAGGCCACGCCCCGGCCCGCGGAGTTGAAGAGTATGGCAACGCCCGTCCCTCCCATCAGCCATATCATGGCGAGCGCCGCGTAGATCCCGAACGCGCCGTCGAACATTGAGGACACGACCGCGGTCGAGGAGAGAAGGACTACCCCGAGCGCCAAACCCTCCCTGCCCCGGGGGAACGAGAACCCTATCGCCCTCCTCGGTAGCGACGAGATCAGAAGGGGTGGGATGAGTATCCTGAGCAGCTTCGACAGCGGGAGAACTAGGACCCCGTCGACCGCAGCTATGGGCGTGGGGAGGCGAAAGGCCTGGGCCAGGGTCGAAGGGCCCGCATCTCGTCTTGGATGGCCGCCGCTAATCGTGCCCTTCGGCCCATCGCCTTCCGAATTCTCCATGGGACCTTCCGACATGAACTAGTTTCCAGTTCGCTATTTATGCGTGCTACTAGATTTGTCCATGACCTTCCTAAGTCTCGACGCGACCTTCGACTGGAAGCCCTTGAACTCGCCAGGGTTCTTGGGGGTCAGGTCGAGCGAGAGAGGTGAGATGGAGATCGCCCTCCTCTTGTGGACGGTGTACGCGTCAGAGTCCCTCCGGAAGCTCGGCAGCCTCGAGCCCCATATCCAGTAGTACGGCCTTCCGCGCGGGTCGTTCCTCTCGAGGACCGAGTCCCTCCACTTCCTCGCCTCCAGGGTGGTTATCTTGACGGGCGTCTTCCAGGTCGTCCCCCATGGGAAGTTGACGTTGAGCATGTCCGCGCCTCTGGGCATGCCGTGCTCGAGCACCTCGCTGATTATCTCGGCCGCTATCCGCGCGGGGATTGCGAAGTTGGGCTCCCTCCTACCATGAGGTATCGTCTTCCCCGGGGGTATCTCCATCGAGAAGGCGATCGCGGGTATCCCGAGCAGCGCGGCCGAGAGGGCTGCTGCGACGGTCCCAGACGCGAGTATGTCCTGGATCGTGAGGTTCTCGCCCAGGTTTATTCCCGAGACCACGGCGTCGGGCCTCCTGGGAAGCAGGTTGTGGATGCCGATCATGGTCGAGTCCGCCGGCGTCCCGCTGACCGCGTAGCAGACCCTCTTCCCCACGTGCACCTTTGTGACTCGAAGCGGCCTGTTGAATGTCAGGCTCATCGCGGCCGCGCTCTGCTCTCCCTCGGGCGCGATTATCATGACGCTCCCGAGCGAGGAGGCCGCATCGGCCAGGGCGGTTATCCCCGGGCTGGTCACCCCATCGTCGTTCGAGACCATGATGAGGACGTCTTCGTCCAAGCGTTTTCTACTCCAGCCGTCCCTCGAGGGCCGAGATAAGGCATATGCGCCCTCTGTCTTGCGAAAGGAGACAGAGATGGCGCCAAATCTCGTGCATCGGATAAAAACTTAGGCACAATGCTAATAAGCACACCAGAGGTCAGCATTACCCAACGTGACCGGTGCATGAGCCAGCAGCAAGTCCAGCTCAAGGTATTGGAAGCCTACACGAGAGACGTAGGCCGAGGCGTGGCCAGGATCGACTACGACGCCATGGACGCCCTCGACGCCTCCACCGGTGACGTAATCGAGATCAGGGGCAAGAGGCGGACCGTCGCAAAGTGCCTCCCCCTCTATCCGTCCGACGAGGGCAGGGGCATCGTCAGGATAGACGGACTCATCCGGAACAACGCGGGCGTGGCGATAGGGGACATGGTGATAGTCAGGAAGGTAAAGGCGCCGCCAGCTGAGAAGGTGGTCGTCGCGCCCCTCGAGGCTGTCCCTCCCATCGACGAGAGGTACCTCGCGGACACGCTGGAGAGCGTCCCCGTCACAAAGGGAGACAACGTCATGATACCCTACTTCGGCGGCAGGCTGACCTTCCAGGTAATGGGTGTGAGCCCGGTCGCAGAGGCGGCCCTCATCACCCAGAGGACGGTCTTCGTCATCTCAGAGAAGGGAGAGGCCCTCCGCGGGGTCCCGCAGGTCACTTACGAGGATATCGGCGGCCTCAAGGACGAGATCCAAAAGGTCCGCGAGATGATCGAGCTCCCGCTCCGCCACCCCGAGATATTCGAGAAGCTAGGAGTAGAGGCGCCCAAGGGAGTGCTGCTGTATGGCCCGCCAGGGACCGGAAAGACCCTGCTGGCCAAGGCCGTGGCCACTGAGAGCAACGCCCACTTCATACCCATCTCCGGCCCTGAGATCATGAGCAAGTTCTACGGCGAGTCAGAGGCGAGGCTCCGCGAGATATTCAAGGAGGCCAAGGAGAAGGCGCCGACCATCATATTCATCGACGAGATCGACTCAATCGCCCCAAAGAGGGAGGAGGTCACCGGCGAGGTGGAGCGCAGGGTTGTCAGCCAGCTCCTCTCTCTGATGGACGGCCTCGAGGCAAGGGGCAAGGTCATCGTCATCGCGGCGACCAACCGCCCGAACGCCATCGACCCGGCGCTGAGGAGGCCAGGCAGGTTCGACCGCGAGATAGAGATCAAGGTGCCCGACAAAAAGGGCCGGTACGAGATACTCCAGATCCACACCAGGCACATGCCGCTCACCCCGGACGTCGACCTGGAGAAGCTCGCGGCCGTGACGCACGGGTTCGTGGGCGCGGACGCAGAGTACCTCTGCAAGGAGGCCGCGATGAAGACCCTCCGCAGAATGCTCCCGGAGCTGAAGCTGGAGGAGGAGAGGCTCTCCCCGGAGATACTCGACAAGCTGATCGTCACGATGGCCGACTTCGAGGGCGCGCTCAAGGACGTCATGCCATCGGCGATGCGCGAGGTCTACCTGGAGACGCCGGACGTAAAGTGGGCCGACCTCGGCGGGCTCGAGGGGGTCAAGCGCGAGCTCCAGGAGGCAGTCGAGTGGCCGCTCAAGTTCTCTGATCTCTACAAGGCGATAGGCTACAACATGCCCAAGGGCATCCTGCTCTACGGGTCGTCAGGCACGGGCAAGACGATGCTGGCGAAGGCGGTCGCCACGGAGAGCGAGGCCAACTTCATCAGCGTCCGCGGCCCCGAGCTCCTCAGCAAGTGGGTGGGTGAGTCCGAGCGCGGCGTCAGGGAGGTCTTCCGCAGGGCGCGCCAGGCGGCGCCTTGCATCATCTTCTTCGATGAGATCGACGCCCTCGCCCCGACCAGGGGCATGGGCGGGGACAGCATGGTCACAGAGAGGGTCGTGAGCCAGCTCCTCACGGAGCTAGACGGCATCCAGCAGCTCGAGGGAGTGGTCGTCCTCGCCGCGACCAACAGGATAGACATGGTCGACCCGGCGCTGGTGAGGCCAGGACGCTTCGACAAGGTCATCCCGATACCGATGCCCGACAAGGAGTCCAGGCGCCAGATACTCCAGATCAACATGGAGGGCAAGCCGATGTCCAACGAGGTCAAGAAGGACCTCCAGGCGCTGGTAGAGATGACCGAGGGCTTCAGCGGGGCTGACGTGGCCGCGCTGGTCAACACGGCCGTCTCCATGGTGCTCCAGGAGTACGTCGCAAAGTACCCGAAGCCAGACGACGCGAAGAAGCACCTCGATGAGGCGATAGTGACCTATGACCACTTCAAGGAGGCCGCGAAGAAGGTCCGCTCGTCGCGCGAGAGCAAGCCGATGGAGAAGGTCGCCGTCCCCTACTACCGCTGACCTCCTGGGGAAGCAACAAATCTTAACCGTCGCCAACCGCCAGCGGGCGAGCTAGTCCGGGATGTCTTCGCAGGAAGCAGGCGTGATAGGGAGGGGCACCTGGCTCGACCGGGTCGCCCACGAGCTCCTCGAAAGGGAGAATGCCCTCGGCAGGGACACCTCGCTCCTCAGGGTCGAGAGCGGGCTGGGCGCCTCGGGGATCCCGCACATCGGGAGCGTGGGTGACGCGATCAGGAGCTATGGTGTCAAGCTAGCCCTGGAGACGGCCGGATACAAGTCAGAGCTGATAGCGTACTCTGACGACCTCGACGGGCTCAGGAAGGTCCCCGCGGGGTTCCCGCCTTCTCTCAAGGAGTATATCGCACACCCCGTCACCCGCATCCCCGACCCGTTCGGGTGCCACCCCTCCTTCGGGGCGCACACCGGCGGGCTTCTGCGCTCGGCGCTCGATGACCTGGGGATCCCATACAAGTTCATGAGCGGGGCGGAGGTCTACAAGAAGGGCCTGCTCAACGAGCAGATCAAGAAGATACTCGACAACGCCAAGACCGTGGGCAGGGCGATCAAGGACATCACCGGCCAGGACAAGTACCTCGAGGTCATCCCCTACACGCCCATCTGCCAGAACTGCGGGAGGCTCTACACGACCGTGGTGACGTCGTACGACCCAGCCTCGGGTATCGTCCGCTACAAGTGCGACATCGCGGAGATCGGCAACGCGATGGTCAAGGGGTGCGGCCACGTCGGAGAGAGGAAGGTGACCGAGGGCGAGGGTAAGCTGGTCTGGAAGAGCGAGTTCGCGGCCAGGTGGGCCGCCCTGGGAATCAGGTTCGAGGCCTACGGCAAGGACATCGCCGACTCTGTGAAGGTCAACGACTGGATATCCGAGCACGTCCTTGGCTACCCGCCTCCCTACCACGCAAGGTACGAGATGTTCCAGGACAAGAGCGGGAGGAAGGTCAGCAAGTCCGTGGGGAACGTCATCACCATCCAAGACTGGCTCAACTACGCCTCACCCGAGAGCGTCAGGCTCCTGATGTTCAAGCGCATCGTCGGGGCGAGGAACATCTCGGTCGACGACGTCCCTGTCTACATGGACGAGTTCGACGAGCTGGAGGATTCGTACTTCGCCAAGAAGAGGGACCAAAACGCGATGAAGGACGCCAAGCTACGCGGCTTGTACGAGTACACCATGCTCCTCCAGGTCCCCCAGAAGCCATCGCTGCACGTCCCCTACAGGCTCCTCGCCGAGCTGGCCTCGACCGCCCCCGAGGGCGCCCTCGAGGAGTACGTCTCGAAGCGCCTTGTGGCGTACGGCCTGATCAAGGACTCGCCGAGCGAGGCCCTATTGACAAGGATCAGATGGGCCGCCGCATGGTCGAAGAGGGAGGGGACCGTCACCCAGGCCGCCGAGCTCCCCGAGCTCTCCGTCAAGCAGAAGAAGGCCCTCCAAGACTTCGCCGCTCAGCTCTCCAAGGCCGCCACCGCCGACGAGATCCAGGGCGCCGCCTTCGCCGCGATGAGGGGTAACGGCCTCCAGGCGGGGGAGTTCTTCCCACTGGTCTATGCGATCCTCCTCGGCTCGCAGAAGGGACCTAGGCTAGGCGCCTACGTAGTCGACGCCGGGCCCAAGACCGTGGCGGAGAAGCTGGCACGAGCCGTCTCCTCTTCTAGAAAACATAACTAGTCTCCCTCCGCGACGCCGTTCAGGGCCCGTAGCCTAGTACGGATCAGGGCATCAAACCGTGCTCGGTGTGTTAGCCTGCGAAGCTGGGGGTCGCCGGTTCAAATCCGGCCGGGCCCGCCAACCTTCCATCCTGTCCTCGCCCTTCAGGCGTCCCAGACCTGACCGGTCACAAATAAATCCCCCAACAAAAGCAGACAGTCCATGAGGCAGAGGCGGCCCCTTTCGGCTCTCGGCACGTGCGCTGTCCTCGCATCCCTCCTGTTGGTCTCGGCCGCCCCGCACCCCGCCAGCGCAGCTACCGCGGTCTCGGGGATATCTCATGTGATCGTCCTCTTCCAGGAGAACCACACCTTCGACAACTACTTCGGGACCTACCCGGGGGTCAACGGCCTCAACGCCCCCGGCGCCCTGGCGGAAGCGCCAGGCGGGCCCGGCGCGAAGCCATTCCTCCTCACGAGCGCTACGCCCAAGAGCATGAACAACAGCTGGACGTCTGCCCACAAGGCCTACGACGGCGGGAAGATGGACGGGTTCCTCGGCGCTCAGGGCGGGTCGAACCAGACAATGGGCCACTTCGACTACCACCTCATCCCCTACTACTGGGACTACGCGTCCCAGTACGTCCTGATGGACAACTTCTTCTCCTCGGTGATGGGGCCGAGCCTCCCCAACCACGTCTACATGATCGCCGGGCAGGCGGGCGGCCTTACCATCAACTCCCGGAACGAAGAGCTGAACTTCACGTCGAACAGCATCCAGGATGGCACCATGGAGTTCCAGTCCGCTATCAACGAGCTCCAGGCGGCCAAGGTCTCGTGGCGCTACTACGCCGGCTACTACTCGGAGCTGTCCAACTGGAACCCCCTCCCGACGATGGCCTCCATCAAGGACAACCAGACCATGTTGAAGAACCTGGTGGACACCGACCAGTTCGTAACAGACGTCAAGAACAACAACCTCCCCAGCGTGTCGTGGGTGATGCCCGAGAGCGACGAGGTCAGCGAGGAGCCACCGGGCAACGTGACCCTCGGCGAGCTGGCGGTGACCGCCGAGATAAACGCCGTGATGTCCAGCCGCTACTGGAACTCCACGGTCATCTTCCTGACCTGGGACGACTGGGGAGGCTGGTACGACCACGTAACTCCTCCGCAGGTCGACGGCTACGGCTACGGGTTCAGGGTGCCCCTGCTGGTGATCTCGCCGTACGCGAAGCAGGGCTATGTGGACGGCACGCAAGGCGACTTCACCTCGATACTCAAGTTCATCGAGACCACCTTCCACATACCGACGCTCTCGACCCGCGACGCGGCCGCCGGCAACATCCTCGGGGCTTTCGACTTCAGCCAGAGGCCGAGGGCGCCCCTCGTCCTGCCGGGCTCCTTCCTTCCGAACCACTACCCGCTGACCTACCGGAACGGGTCTGTTCTCGCCCCGGTGCCGCGGGGACAGCCGGGCGTCCCGTCAGGGACCGTATCCGACTCCGACCTCGAGTACACTGGGGTCCTGGTCGCCGCCGTCTCGGTGTTCGTCCTCGCGTGGGCGGTCCTCTCGCCGAAGAAGCCTCCCGCCGAGGCGGCCCCAGAACCCGTCTCGCGCTGAGCCGCGTCGCCCCTATTGGCCTAGCCTGTGCAGCACCAGGAGGGCGCGGAAGGTTATCATCTTGCTCGGCCTCCCCGCCTTCTCCAGGCCGAACGGCGTGGGCGCCTGCGAGACGTGCTTCCCGTACCATTCGGCCATCCCTCCCTCCAGGTCCGGGTGGACGGCGTCCAGGTTCCACCTCCCGTCCGGCCTCCTCTTGCTCTTGAGGAGCGAGACCGCCCCCTCCAGCCTGGGGTCGTCGCCGAACCCTAGCGCGGTCATGAAGTCCAGCCCGACCAGGAGGTCGTAGTAGTAGTGGACCGGGTAGTGGAACCTGTACCAGGGCTCGTACCTCGCGCCCTGCTGGTCCATCGACTTGCGGAGGTAGAACTCCGCGCCCTTCTCCACGGCAGTCTTGTACCCCTTGCCCCACTTGTCGCGCGGTAGCGCGGCGAAGGCGCTCATGCCCTCCCAAGAGTCCAGGTTCCCTCCCGACCCGAAGCACGACCATCCGCCGTTCTTCCACTGGTTATCGATGAGCCACTCGAACCCGCTCCTCACCTTCGGGTCGTCCTCGTACCCGAACTTGACCAGGGCCCTTGTGGTGTTCCCGGCGATGCACAGGTGGCTCCTCTTCGACCCGTCCGCACCGAACCCGCCGTCCTCCTTGGCGAACCTGTCCCTCCACGCTTCGGCGGGGCTCCTTATCCTCGGGTCCTCCTTGGTGAGACCGAGGTCGGAGAGTATCAAAAGCATCCAGTTCGTCGAGAGGTACTTGGGCCTGTACAAGTTCTCGCCGTGGACCCACCACCCGCCGTGCTTCTGCTTCGCGAGGATGTCGGCGGCCCACCCCGTCTTGCCGATCGCCTTCTTGGCGGCCTTTACCTCGCCGTCCTTCTCGGGCCGCCCCAATATCTGCGTCAGGGTCAGGTACCTGATCGACGGCTCGTCCTCTTCGAGCAGCCAGTCCACCGCCTCGTCGTCCTTGGGCGCCACCACCTTCCGCGCTCACCCCTCCCCGCGCCCTGGGGCGCACCAGCGGTGCATCCTGGACAGCGCGCCATAGCAGAACGCCAGGGACCACTGGATCCCCGGGATGCCCGCCGCGTACCTCCCCGCCTTCGGAGAGAGCGCCCGGACCAGAGGGAGGATCGCGCTCGAGCCGCTGGCCACCGCCCCTCCTCCCGACCTGCTCAACCTCACCAGGTGGAAGGAGGCGTACCTGGCCTCGGGCGGGACTCCCTCGAGGAGCCCTGCCTCGTCCGCCTCGGCGATGGGCATGAACTCTATCCTCCTCGCCGCGTCGAAAAAGCCCACCAATGCTCTGAACCTAGAGCACGGCCCGCACGCCGAGTCGTACGCCAGGATGAGGCCCACCCTCGCTTTCATCTTTCCGCTTCAGCTTCCCGAGGCGATATAAGGCCTAGTGAAAGTAATAGTATCGTCGGCCTAGTTACTCTGGTCGTCCCACAATAGATTAATGCCCGCCCGGAATGGCCCCGTCTGGTCTTGTCCGCCATCGAGGTGTCCTCCCTCCAGAAGGCCTATGGCGCATTGAAGGCTGTGGACGGTATCTCCTTCTCCGTGAGCCAGGGGCAGGTCTTCTCGCTCCTCGGGCCCAACGGCGCGGGCAAGACGACGACCATAGAGATACTCGAAGGACTGAGAGAGAGGGACGGCGGCGACGTCAAGGTGCTCGGGTTAGACCCCTGGAAGCAGGGGTACCAGCTCCACAAGAAGATAGGCGTCATCCCCCAGGGGTTCAAGTTCGTCGACTACGCCACCCCCAAGGAGGCGATCAGGTACTACGCCGACCTCTTCGGTGTCAAGGCCGACCCGGAAGCGATACTGAAGAA
>Ga0335078_10018789_pt1 | contig 10279 bp, 10 predicted proteins | sample Lox_Sample_32_FD_206711 | JGI IMG/M metagenome (GOLD analysis project Ga0335078, IMG submission 206711) | Soil microbial communities from Loxahatchee National Wildlife Refuge, Florida, United States - Lox_Sample_3.2 | ecosystem: Environmental > Terrestrial > Soil > Wetlands | place: USA...
AAGGTGTTTCGCTGCACCGGAGACCTGGTTATTATTTTTCCGTCAGAGTGCCGGTCACGGGGTTATAGATATAATTATCGCTCTTCAAGGTCAGGCCGCTCGTTGTTGAAAGCTCATCGAGATCTGCTGGATACCTGCCGTTCGCGGCATAAAATTCCTGGATCGACTTCTGGATCTGCTCGATGTTTATTTTGGCATCCAGCTTTTGGGCGTTTTTGTATGCCTGCACCATCGTGGTTCCGTAATGCTGTGCGGGGTTGTCGTTACAGGACATAATCAGAAACAGGGAGCTTACTAAAAAGACGAGTCCTGATTGATACAATACCATCTATTCTCCCCCCTGATGACGAACAGACAAGCATCCGAAACAGCGCTAACGCCTAAACAGATATTACAGTATCATCAAGATAAAGAATTTTACCATTAATGATAGTCATAATACAAGATTTCGTTTCCCTAAGCAAGTCTGAATAGAGATCGCCAGTATTTTTTACCGGTAAAGCAACGGCAATAACATCTGATTTCATTCCGGGCACAATGGACCCGATCTGTTTGTCCATTCCCAGGGCCCGGGCACCTCCCGAAGTGGCGAGTAAAATGATATCCTTCGGAGTGAGCCCATCGTGACGGTGAATTTGGTAAGCGTAGCGCATTTCGTCCCACATATTCAGACTTGGGGAACTGGCGAGACTGTCGGTGCCGAGACCAACGGAAATCCCTGCATCCAGGAACAGTTTCAGTGGCATTCTTCCCACGCCAGTTACTTTATTGCTTCGCGGGCAGTGCGCAATCGACACTTTCTTGTTTTGTATGATTCTGATGTCCTTATCCGTAACCTGAACTGCATGTACGGCCAGAAGGTTTGGGGAGAGAAACCCTATTCTGTCCAAATATTCAAAAGACGAAAAACCCCTCGGGGCCCAATCAAGATTCCAACGGGCGAATTGATAGAGCCTTTCGAGGCCGCTCGATTTTCGTTGGAGCAATCTGATCTCATCTTTTGATTCTGCAATATGCATGGCCAATGGGGTATTCCTCTTTTGTGCTGCTTTCCGAATATTACGCAATACCGTTTCTGAAACCGTATAGGGCGAATGAGGAGAAAGGCCGGATTGAACAAGCACCGAGTCTCTTCTCCGAGGCAAGCAATTCTTCGGCTTCAGCCCCTCTTTTTCTGACACCATATTTATTTTTTCATAATACACCACTGCTCTGAGACCGCTCCTTTTGAGCAGGGCAGGACTTATACCATGTGTGCAGATTTCTCCAACCATAGTGGTGCCTGTTTGAATGAGCGTGCTGATATTGTTGTGCACAGCAAGTGTGTAGTCTTTGATGGCCAGTTTTTTTTTGGCAGCAATGAGATTTAAAACCCATTCCGGGAACGTCTTGCTCCGTATTGTATCGTCTAGCGTGGGAAGTTCAAGATGGGTGTGCGTATTGACCAGTCCCGGCATCAAAAAGGCATTTTGCAGGTAAATGATCTTCTCATTAGGAAATTGTTGCGTGATGTTGCGTAATGCGCCAACAGCACGTATAATTCCTTTATTTATCAATATGGCTCCATCGGAAACTATCTTAGCATGGGAATTACAAGTCATTAATTTAGTAGCTGTTATTATCATAGAGGTTTGAATTGATGCTAACATTCGATAATTTACTTGTCAAGAAAGGATCTTGTGCCATTTTTTGTCAGTGTCCAATGACAAATAATGGCGTTTTCGTAATGAATAACATATAAGCTATTGATAATATGACTTTTAAGAAATGGCATATGATGTGCATCAACAAAGATCAGAAAACTTAAGGCTAATGAGAGGAGGTGAGAATCCCATATAAAGCCTTAAACAACGGTAGCGAGTAATATAGTATCTTCATATATCTAACACAACTAACTTTATGGGAGGTAACAAATGAAAATTAAAAACAGCAAAGGTTTTACACTTATCGAACTCCTGATCGTGGTGGCAATCATCGCCATTCTGGCGGCAATCGCCATTCCGCAGTTTTCTTCATATCGTATCAGGGGTTTCAACGCCGCTGCTACGGCGGACGTCCGTAATGCAAGAACCGCCGAAGAAGCCTTCTTTTCTGACTGGCAGGTTTATGCATCAACTGCCGGTTCCGGTCCCCTTGCTGCAGGCGTTTATCCTGCCGGTGGTACGGCCGGTGCTGGAATCGCGATGCGTAGTGGGTACGGGGTATCAATCGCTGCTTTTACAATAGTTGCTGCGCAGGCCCCTACTGCAAATACACTCTTTAACCCGAGCGTTTCACAAGGGGTGTCACTTGTTGCCAATACCACTGCTGCTACAGGTGGTCAATATACGCTCATATCGAAAAATGACAGCGGTGACAGATGCTTTGGTGCGGATTCCGATACCACGTCACTTTACTGGGTAAACGGTGTTCCTTCCGTTGGCATACTTGTTGGTGCTGCTCAAGGTCCTGATTCGACAGCGCTTGCTACCGATTTTTTCCCTGGAGTTGCGGGCGCAGGAGCATGCGCGGGTAATGGTGCTGGTACTCAGCTAGTCTGGACGACCTTGTAATTTTTTACCATAATGCAGACATTCCGAAAAGGCTGGGGAAACCCAGCCTTTTTCTTGACACACTATCTTTCAGATTCTATAATATTCCAAAACAATTACATAAATGAAATCATCGTCCCGCCATTGCATGTGCACTCATCATACTGATACTGTGAAAAAGGTGGATTCTCTGTCATGATCACGATTAAAGGCATTTCAAAGGTTTTTAAAGAGGGGATTACAGGAAAGCGAATCATGGCGCTTGAAGGGCTCGATCTTGATATTCCAAAGGGAGAGGTTTTCGGCTTTCTCGGCCCGAATGGTGCGGGGAAATCAACAACCATCAAAATCCTCATGAACCTCATTTTTCCCGACACCGGCACAGCAACAATCGCTGGTAAAGACGTACAGATCCCGGAAGCGCGCAAACGGGTCGGATATCTTCCGGAAAACCCCTATTTCTATGATTATCTTACTGCCGACGAACTGCTCTGGTTCGGTGGAAAAACTGCCGGCTTGACACCGTCCACTATCAGAGAACGGTCTGATTTCCTTGTTCAGAAAGTCGATCTGGACAATGCCAGGAGAAGACCGCTCAGGACATACTCAAAAGGAATGCTTCAGCGGGCGGGTTTGGCACTGGCGCTCATTCATGATCCCGATGTTATCATTCTCGACGAACCTATGAGCGGGCTTGACCCGGTCGGTCGTAAGATGGTTGGTGATCTATTGGTAGAACTGAAGCAGCAGGGGAAAACGGTTTTTTTCTCTTCTCACATTCTGAATGATATAGAACGGTTTAGTGACCGTGCTGGAATAATCATCAAAGGCAAACTCAGGCTCGTCGATTCTTTGACAAACATTCTTAAAGGAAACAAGAATCTTGAGGATGTTTTCTTACGCGAAGTTGCATCGGCGGAAGGAGGAGTAGCTGCATGACATCACTGTGGCCCATTGCGTTCATCACGTTCAAGGAAGGAATTAGAAACCGCGCTATCTATGGAATTACCCTTTTTGCGCTCCTGCTTTTTGGCGCGACGGCCCTTGTTGCGACAATGGTTCCGAGGGAAGTTGGCAAAGTGTCTGTTGACATGGCCCTCTCTACTATATCGTTCTCTGGCCTGCTTATCGTCCTCTTCGTCGGTATAAATCTCATGGCAAAAGACCTGGACAAACGGACGATCTATACCGTTCTTGCCAGATCTGTTTCGCGACCGCAGTATATCGTGGGCAAGTTCCTTGGAATGGTTCTTCTCATTACGGTAACAACGCTCTCATTAAGCGTGATGGCTATGGCAGCGACTTTCATTCTCAAGATGACGCATGCTGAATTCTTCACACGATTTTCCTGGTCGATGATAGCTCTATCGGTTTTCTTGACGACACTCATGCTTATTCTACTTTCGGCAGTCAGTTTTCTCTTTGCCTCTTTTACTTCAACTTCGTTTATTACCCTGGTTCTGACTATCATCACTTACATCATCGGTCAGTCCATCAGCGGAGTTAAAGCACTGATCGAGTCTCCTCCTCAGGCTTTGGGTTTTACCGTTTCACCGGTTACTATGAAATTAGTTCAGGCAGCATATTATCTCTTCCCTAATCTTTCACTCTTTAATATTAAACTCCAGGCGGCGCATGATCTGCCGGTCGCAACGTCTTATGTTGTATGGACCGTATTGTACGGCGTTGTATACATCTGTCTTGCAATCACACTGGCGGCTCTTATCTTCCGGAAGAAGGAGTTTCCTTGATGCGGAGGCTGTTCCTGATAATATTGGTGTTAATAGCAGGATATCTCCATGTGGTGTTCCTCGGGAAAGCATCTGAGGAAATGAAAAAACTGCCTCAAGGCGATGACCATGCTTTTATTCTCCCATCGCCGATTTTAAAAGTAGCTGCACTCGAATACCAGGGCCTTGCATCTGATGTGCTCTTTTTGAATTCCATGGCTTTTATTGGCGAAACACAAGAGCGTAAAGAGAGACCGAGGGTCAAGGAATGGGAATGGCGCTGGTGGTTGAAAACACTTGATGCGGCAACAGATCTAGACCCATATTTCTTTGATCCCTATTTTTATGCAAATGCATTCCTCCCATGGGATGCTCATATGGCTGAGGAGACGAATCATCTTCTGGAAAAAGGGAGCCGCTACCGGAACTGGGACTGGATGCTGCCGTTCTTTATCGGCTTCAATGATTTCTTTTTTTTACAAAAAAATGTTGAGGCTGTCCCCTTTCTTATGGAGGCATCCCGCAGACCAGGCGGCGAACCAATGCTGGCAAGTATTGCGGCACGTCTTGCTTTTAAAGAAAACCAAACCGAGACTGCAATCTTCTTTTTGGAGGAAACGGTGAGAAGGACTGACGAGGAATCTCTCAAGAAGATCTATGAAACCCGGATACAGGCTCTGCGGTCGATAGCTATTCTTGAAAAAGGGGTAGCCTCGTATAAAAAGAAATTTGGCAAATTACCACCGACTGTTGACGAACTGGTGCACCGAAATATTATTAATAAGCTTCCGTTGGATCCGTACGGTGGCACTTATTTCGTTGAGCAAGACGGCAAAGTGAGAAGCACTACAAGTTCGGATCTGGAGCCGTATATTTCCCCGGCAATGAAATCCTTCCATTGACTGGTTCTATCTCCTCCGATTCTCCTCATGTCTGATGTCGACCTTTTCAAGCTGCTCAATACTCTTGCGCAGCCGGTTGTTTTCTTTCTTGGCATCAAGCATCAATTTTAGAACTGCCTCCCAGTTCTTCGCATCATTGACTTTTTCGTGGTTCGGATAATGATTGACAAAGTTCTCAAAATCAGCAAGGGCCTGCGTGTAATCCTTTTGCGGATTGTCATAGAATGCATGGAGGTGAGCGATCGCGAAAAGCGCATCAGCGGCAATGGGCGCCTGCGGATAATCCTTGACGATTTTCCGATATTCGGTGATGGCGTCGGGGTATTTCTTTTCTTTCTCGAACGAAACAGCCTTTCGTAAATCAAGTTCAGGTCCGGGTTCCGAAGGATGCATGACAGGGACACAACCCGCGATCATAATCAAAAAGCACAGAATAATTGCCTTGCTCACCCACTCCTCCTCTTGTCTACGACAAATACGCTCCCGGGGAGCGTCTTTGCATAATCCTTAAGCTCTGCAGCGATTTCCGATGCCTCTAGAGGGTTCGTCAGCTCGCGCCGTTCATTTGTTACGATAGCGATGGATATGGTCATTATGGGAAACTGCATTTCGATGCCCTGTCTTGTTTTTCCCTGGATATAGCCTCGTTCCCGGTCGGCCGGTTCATAAAACAACGGAATCCGCTTGTCAAAGGCTGTCGTGACTTCCGACGATAATTCGCGCATGCGGTCCGGTGTTGTAATGACAACAAAGTCATCGCCGCCGACATGGCCGATAAAGTCATCCGTTCCGCCTTTTGATTTAACAGCGATCTCTATGATTTTGGCTGTCTCTTTGATTACCTCGCTGCCATTCGCATAGCCGTAGCGGTCATTAAATGCCTTGAAATTATCTAGGTCGAGGACGCAGAAGGCGAGGGGCTGTTTGGACTCGAGGCGTTTTTTGAGGACATTTTCAATGGCGATGCCACCCGGCAGGCGGGTGAGGGGACTGGCGTCGAGATACATTTCCTCCAGTTTCTTTAACCGCTTACCCATGGCAAGAAATGCCTCGGAAAGCCTGCCGATCTCGTCATCTGTTTTAATATCCGGGTCGTAATCGAAATTGCCTTCAGCGATGTGAGCGGTAGCTACTTTGAGCTTGTGAAGAGAAGAGGAAATATGGTGGGTTACCACTAGACCGGCGACGGCGCCGGCAATAATACTGAAGAGACAAAGGAGCGCTGTCGTAAGGAGTGCCGTGCGCCCGATGGCACTGATCTGCATCATCTTCCTGTCCTGTGCGTCTTTGGCTTCGGAAGACATGGTTCGAAGGGACCCAATGAGTGATTCCAGTACTTTTTTCATTTCATTGTTCGACAGGGCATTGGCTTGTTCCATATTATTGCCCCGGATCAACCTGACTTCTCGACTGAAGAGTTCATTATACCTGGTATGCAGCCTGTCAATGTCCGCGAGCGGCAGGTTCGACTCATCTGGTAAGTTTTGCAGCGCCACGAGCCATGCCTTAAACTCCCGACCGCGATTTTCAAAAAGAGAAGACATCTCACGACTTTTTAGAATCAAGAACCGTTTTTCATACATATCTTGGCCGAGAAGGGAGTCGAGCATTTTGTCCGAAATTTCCTTCACCACGATGTCCATCTTGACGATACTCTGATTAAGGCTGTTGATACGTTGTAGATTGACCAGTGTATAAACGACGACCATGACGGTGAGCGCCACCAGCGTCATGTATCCTAGTAGCATTTTGCTGGCGATGCTCATGCGGGCAAAGAGCCGCGACGGGACGAGCCAGTCTAGAAATGGGGAAGAGGAAGGATCGTTCATGTCAGACGGAAAAGAACCCACATCGTTAAGTTAACAAAAAAATATGGAATTGTCAACAATTGTATGGAGTTATGGGCAAATTACGGAGCTTCGTCCTGGATGCCTATCTCATCGGTCTCAGGCACCGATTCATCGCAGTATTGATGAGGTTCAGTACCCGGCAGATAGGCTTCACGGATTGAAACCTTGCATTTTTCCGTGCTGAGAAGGCCAGTTTTTGGGTCAATCTGCTTGAAAATAATCCCGTCAGGAAGAGAAAAATCCTCAGCCGGTTGTTCGGCAGTAGCTTTTTTCATGAATTCGAGCCAGATGGGCAAGGCCGCGCGGGCGCCGGTTTCCTTTGGCCCGATGCTTTCCTGATCATCATAGCCGACCCAAACTCCTGCTACGAGATTAGGCGTATATCCGATAAACCATGCATCACGATAATCGTTCGTCGTGCCCGTCTTGCCCGCAGCGGGTCGACCGAGTTCACGCGCTTTCCAACCAGTTCCCCGCTCGATGACGCCTTTCAGAAGGTAGGTAATCAGATAAGCCGTCTCGGGTTTCATGACCTGCTCCGGCAATGAATCATTCATGTAGAGGACCTGTCCTGAGCTGTCGGTGATAGACAGTATCGAGACAGGACCCAGTTTGGTGCCGTGGTTGGCGAATACCGCGTAGGCTTCGGTAAGTTCGTCGAGTGTCAGTGACGAACTGCCGAGCGCTAGCGGCAGATAACGCGTCAACGGGCTACGAATCCCCAGTTTTTTCGCGTACTCGATTGTATCGTCGATGCCAATTTTCTCCATAAGCCTGATGGTCGGTACATTCAGAGACTCGGCAAGGGCGTTTCGGAGCGTAACGGGACCTTGGTAGGTGTGTGTAAAGTTTTCAGGAGACCATGTCTTTTTTCGGTCTATTTTGATCGTCAGTGGCGAATCGTCAAGCAGCTCGGACGGGCTGTAACCCTGTTCCAGGGCCGCGGCGTAGATGATGGGTTTGAACGCGGACCCGGGTTGCCTGAGGGCTTGCATAGCGCGGTTGAATTGGCTGCTGCTAAAATCACGGCCGCCGACCATGGCGCGAATGCGTCCTGTTGATGGCTCCAGGGCAATAACCGCCGCCTGGAGCGGTGCATGCCCTGCTTTTGCGCGATGCGACTCGATTTTCTCCAGACCGGCCGAAACGGCTTCTTCGGCATACGTCTGGAGTTCATCATTGAGGCTTGTATAGATATTCAAGCCGCCTGAGTAGAGGATGCTCGATCCGAAGCGTTCTTCTACTTTCTGACGGACATATTCGACGAAGTACGGCGCCAGACCGCTTCTCTTTTCCGCTGTTTGTACCGGTAGCGGGGCTTTTTTTGCCTCGTCAGCCTGTGTTCTGGTAATGATACCCGCGGCGGCCATTCGGTTTAATACATAGGCGCGTCTGGACGCCGCGTTTTGAGGAGATTTGAACGGCGAGTAATATTTGGGAGACCTGGGTAAACCTGCAAGCAGGGCGCACTCTGCCACATTCAGGTCTTTTACTGATTTCCCGAAATAGATGCGTGCAGCTGACTCCACGCCATAGGCTCCGCTGCCGAAGTACATCTGATTCAGGTACATGGACAGGATCTCGCGTTTCGTATAGCGTTGTTCGATCCTCAGCGCCAGGACCATTTCCTTGAGTTTTCTCTTGTAACTTCTCTCCGGTGTGAGGAAGAGGACTTTGGCCAACTGCTGGGTCAGCGTACTGCCGCCTTCCAGGACTTTCCGTGCGCGGATGTTCCGAATGAATGCCCTTGCCATGCCGCGGTAGTCGATGCCGGGATGGCTGTAAAACCTCACGTCTTCCGTAACGATGAGCGCATCGATGAGTATCGGCGGCACATCGTCCAAAGATACGGGTCTGCGGTTCTCGAGAAAAAACTCGGCAAGGAGCCTGTTGTTACTGGAATAGACTCGCGATGTAATGCTGGGGCGGTATTCCTCGAGGGCCTGGACCTGAGGAAGATCCCAAACTGAATAGAGGGCAAACCCGACCGCCCCGCCGGTAAGTATAGCGAAAAGGACCAGCAGGAGGGGGTAGAGCATAGTCGTGCTTTTTTTCATGGAGCACATTATACCTCTCGGCATCTGAAAAAGCAAAGATGGAGAAATGGGCACAGAAGATCTCCCCGAGGAATCGGAGCGGAAAATTGGATAATTTCTTGACAGCGGGGCTACGTATGATGTAGTGTAAGTGCGTACTTACAATTTATATCCAATGGGCAGGCGCGGAATGAAAAAAACGGAAACAAAGCAGCGATTGCTGGAATCAACGCTGCATCTTATGTCCGAGAAAGGTTATCTCGGCGCCACGACACGCGAGATCTCCCGCAATGCCGGCGTAACAGAACTCACATTATTTCGGCATTTCGGAACCAAGGAAAAGCTTTTTTTAGAACTCCTCAGCAGCTATGCTTTTTTGCCGAGGCTCAAGGAGCTTATGCCGGAGCTCGGCGACCTAACTTACGAACAGGCGCTTATCCTGATCGCGGAGAAGTTCCTGACCACGCTGAAAGAGCGAAAATCGATGATGAAAATACTGTTGTCAGAAATTCATATTTATCCGGAAAAAGTGAAAAAAATGTACCGTACCTATGTCGATGAGGTTCGTGTGACGCTCGCGGGCTATTTCGTTTTGATGCAGAAAAAAGGGGTTTTAAGAAACGTTTCTCCGGAAGTCGCCGCATGGACTTTCCTGGGCATGCTCTTTCATTATTTCAGAACGGAAGAAATCATGAAAGAAAGCGAATGGAGCAGGCCGTAAAGGACATGACGGATATTTTTATCAATGGCACTCAAAAATTCAATTAATCGGTGCGGAGGAAAATCACGATGAATTGGTCTGGTAGTTGCCGGCTAGTTTTTCAATCGCTGTTTCTGGCATTAATCTTGCTGTGTATCGCGGTAGCGGATGCGTCGTCTGAAGAGAGTGTCCCCCCGGTTCAGGAAAAGCCCGTAGCGCAGGATCAGGGATTGATTAACAAAGAGGCAGACATGAAAAGCGCGCCGACGGTCACCATGCTGACCTTAAGCCAGTGCATTGATATAACACTCAGAACAAATCCGACCATCATTGCCGCACTGTACTCCGTTGATGTCAGTAAGGAACAGGTAGGCGAGGCCCTTTCAAATTATTATCCCCAGGTGAGCGCCCAGGCGGCATATAACAGACTTAAGCCCTACCCGGGGATGTCGCTCGTTCCCCAGACAGCATACAATGCATACACGGGCAGTATCAGCCTTAATCAAACGATCCTGGATTTTGGAAAGACG
>Ga0335078_10018791_pt1 | contig 10278 bp, 9 predicted proteins | sample Lox_Sample_32_FD_206711 | JGI IMG/M metagenome (GOLD analysis project Ga0335078, IMG submission 206711) | Soil microbial communities from Loxahatchee National Wildlife Refuge, Florida, United States - Lox_Sample_3.2 | ecosystem: Environmental > Terrestrial > Soil > Wetlands | place: USA: Florida...
ACGAGCGGTGAATCTGAGTACTGGAAAAGCGCACAGCGAAGAATCGCTGTGCCACTCCACTCGATCTAGTGTTCCGCTTCCTTGGCGTAGTTTTTATTCCACTCCGGGATTTCCACGACCAGGTCGCGCGTGCCGTCCGGGACGCACTGGCAGCCGAGGCGCGACTTGACTTCGAGGCCGGGCGCGTCGTCCAGCTGATCGAGTTCGGCGTCCGTCGGTTCGTTGCAGGATTCCAGGCCTTCGTGGACGATGACGTGGCACGTCGAGCAGGCGCAGACGCCGCCGCAGGCGTGGTCCAGGCCCATGTGAAAACCCGTGGCGATGTCCAGGATGCTTCCCGGCAGGCCTTCGCGCGCGTAGGGAACTTTCTCCGGATCGACTTCCACTGTTTTTCCCTCGCGGAGAAACGTCACCTTGAATTTCTTCGTCGCGGGCGTGTATTTGACTTGTTCGATGTAGGGGTTGCTGCCGCCCATTGTCGTCTCCTTCTTGAATGCTCTCTTCTAAAATCAGGGCCACAGATTGAAGTCTGTGCCACTACACGTCGCCGAGTTTTTTGCCTTCCAGGGCCGCGCCTAGCGCGCGATTCATCATGCGCTCGGCGAGCGGCGTCGAGGCTTGATTCAGCACGTCCATGAAGGCGCGTACTTGCTTGTAATCTTTCCCGGCGACCGCTTCGCGCAACGCGGCGATCGCGCCATCGATCGTGCGGCGCTCCTCTTCGGAAAGGTCGCCCGGCGCTTCCGCCAGCTCGCGCGCCAACGCTTTTTCCGTCAGTTGCAAAATGCTTTCGGCTTCGTTGCGCGCCTCGATCAGCTGGCGCTCGGAAAAATCCTGTTCGGCGAATTCGATCGATTCCTCGAGCATGCGCTCGACTTCAGCGTCGTCCAGGCCGTAAGTCGGCTGCACGTTGATCGAATGCTCCGTGCCGGCGCGCAGATCGGCGGCGGAGACTTGCAAGATGCCGCTCGCGTCGATCAGGAATTTTACTTCGATGCGCGCGAGGCCCGCGGGGCCCGGCGGAACTTTTAATTGGAAGCGCGCGAGGGAGCGGCAATCCTTGGCCAGCTCGCGCTCGCCTTGCAGGACGTGGATGTCGATGCCGGTCTGGTTCTCGACGCCGGTGGTGAAAAGTTCCTGCGCGCTCGCGGGCACCGTGGAATTTCGCGGAATAATTTTGGCCACCACGCCGCCCATGGTTTCGATGCCGAGCGAGAGCGGCGTGACGTCGAGCAGCAGCATGTCATTCACGCCGCCTTCGAGAATGTCCGCTTGCACGGCGGCGCCCAGCGCGACGACTTCGTCGGGGTTGAGTTCCGCGTGCGGGCGGCGTCCAAAAAATTGCTCGACCGTCTGGCGCACCAGCGGAACGCGCGTCGAGCCGCCGACCAGCACCACTTCCTCGATTTCCGCGGGGTTGAGTTTCGCGTCCGCCAGCGCCTGGCGCACGGGGCCCATGGTGCGGTCCACGATGGGGCGGATCCGGCGCTCGTATTCCGCCCGGGAAATTTCGCGGAAATAGACGCCGCCGTCGGGCAGCGCAAATTTGATGGTGGCCTTGTCCGTTTCGGAAAGTTCATGCTTGGCGGCGATGAGAGCCTTGCGCAATTCCTGAACGACTTCGGGATGCGCGGCGAGATCGACGCCGAGGCCGCGAATTTCGTCGCGCGCCACGGCCTGCAACGCGTTGTCGATATCGTCGCCGCCGAGATGGGTGTCGCCGTTGGTGGAGAGCACTTGATAGATGTCGCCCTCGGTGGTCGAGATGAGTTTCAAGATCGAAATGTCAAACGTGCCGCCGCCGAAATCGTAGACGGCGACCTTGCCGCGCTTCTGTTCGTGCAGGCCGTAGGCCAGCGCCGCGGCGGTCGGCTCATTCACCAGCCGGAGAACTTCGAGGCCGGCGAGGCGCCCTGCGTCGCGCGTGGCTTGGCGCTGCGCGTCGTTGAAGTAGGCGGGCACGGTGATGACGGCGCGCTCGACCGAATCCTGAAAATAATTTTCGGCCCAGCTTTTCAGCTCGCGCAGGATGAACGCGGAAATTTCCGGCGGCGTGAAAACGCGCTCGCCGAGGCGAACGCGGATCACGTTCTTGCTGGCCGGATCGATGCGAAACGGAAAAATTTTCAATTCGTCCTGCACATCGGCGGGGCCGCGGCCCATCAGGCGCTTCACGGAGTAGATGGTGCGGTCGGGCTGCGTGAGCAAGCGGCGCTGCGCGGCCTGGCCGACGACAATCGATCCGTCCGCGTCGACGCTCACAACGGAGGGACACAGCGGCGTCCCGTACGGGCCCGGGATACACTTCGGCCGTCGCTCGCGCTTATCCTGAAAAGCGATCAGGCTGTAGGTGGTGCCGAGATCGATGCCGACGGTGCGGGGCATGGTTTAGGTCGTTTCTCCTCGATGCCGGTTGCGGTGACTGGTGACTGGTGACTAGTGACTGGTGACTGCTGACTGGTGACCGGTGAAAACCAACCCCGTCGCCCCACGAGGTTTTTCACCAGTCACCAGTCACCAGTCACCAGTCACCAGTCACTAGTCACCAGTCACTAATTCCTGCCTCACTCCATTCACCAAATTTCTGATATACGAGCGGCGGTTCAGGACTTCGTTCATGCGCTCCATGAGTTTCCTTTTTGCCGGCTCGTCGGCGCTGGAGTCCAGCGCGGAGTCCCATTCCGCGGAGACGCCGGCGAGTTCCTTGTCCACGTCCGCCAGCGAGGATTCAAATTTGTGTTGCGCGGATTCGAGCTTCGCGCGCAGACCCTCCATTTGCTCCGGGCTTCCACCCGAGGCGCGCGCTTCGCGCAGCTCGTCCAGCGATTCGTTCAATTCAAAAACTTCCTCGAGCAATTCAGGCGGGGCCTGCTGCTTTTTCTGGCCTTCCTTGCGCATGCCGTTGAGGCTGAGCAAATATTCGACGCGGGCGACCGGATCGCGCAGCGTGCGATAGGCGTCATTCAACTGCGAAGTGAGATCGAGCGAAAGGCGGCGCTCCTCTTCCGTGGCGCGCGCGAAACGATCGGGGTGCAGCTTCCAGGAGAGCGAGTGGAAAAGCTGCTCGAGCGCGGCCTGGTCCAAGGTTAATTTTTGCGGCAGGGCGAAGAACGCGAAGTAATCGGCGCCTTTTTGCAGCGGCTGAATTTTTCCGCAGGCCGGGCAGAAGCGGGCGCCTGCTGTCTGCGCGGAGCAGTACTGGCAGGTTGCGGAAAGTTCGACGCTTGTGATTGGCGCGTTCATAGATTTTGTGGAACAGGCTTCAGCCTGTGAGTTTTAAGATTAGGAAGGAACAGACCCCACAGGCTGAAGCCTGTTCCACAAAATTCCGCGAACAAAAAAAATGGCTGGCGGGCTCCCCATCCCGGCCAACCAAGTGTTTCAATCGATTCGAGAGGAAGCGCTTCGTTCCCTGAAAGTGAGTACGAGCTTGCTTTAAAACCGACAGGCTGAAGCCCGTCCTACTTATTGCGTGAACGAGCTGCCGCAGCCGCAACTGCGGGTGGCCTGCGGGTTTTGGAAGACGAAACCGCGGCGCATCAGGTCTTCCTGATAGTCCAGCGTGGTTTCGTTCAGGTAAAGGAAGCTCTTCGGGTCCACGAAAAGGCGCGCGCCGTTTTCCTCGACAACTTTGTCGCGGTCGCGCGCTTGCGTTTCCAGACGCATCGCGTACGTCAGCCCGGAGCAGCCGCCGCCCTGAACGCCCACGCGCAGGCCGCCGGTTTCCGCCGCCACGCCTTCCTTGGCGAGCAGCTCCTGAATTTTCGTTGCCGCTTTTTCCGTTACGTGAATCATCTTTTGTTCTGACCCGTTTTGTTTCAACCTGTTTGCAATTTCAGATTTGAAATTTAAGATTTCAAATTGAAATTAGATTCAAGGGCGCAGTCGCTCGCTAAGCGCCGCTCGACGATCCATTAGAGACCGGCATGGCAAGACAAATTCCGCGCGCGCAGGCTGTCAGTCGCCCGTAGCGGTGGCCGCCGGCGTGGAAGTTTCCTTCTTTTTCTTCCAGTCCGCGATGGCCGCCTTGATGGCGTCCTCGGCGAGCACCGAACAGTGAATCTTCACGGGCGGGAGGTTCAACTCGCGCACGATGTCCGTGTTCGAGATAGACAGGGCTTCCGCGACCGTCTTGCCCTTGACCCACTCAGTGGCGAGCGAAGAGCTGGCAATCGCCGAGCCGCAGCCGAAGGTCTTGAACTTGGCTTCTTCGATCACCTGCGTTTCGGGATTGATCTTCATCTGCAGCCGCATGACGTCGCCGCATTCGGGCGCGCCCACGAGGCCGGTGCCCACGTTCGGATCTTCCTTGGGCAGTGTGCCAACATTGCGCGGGTGCTCGTAATGATCGACTACCTTATCGGAATAAGCCATTTCACTCTCCTCTGTATTTGACGAATGAATCTCGATTTAGGATTCATCCCGGATTATCCTCCGGGATGCTCCCTAGTGTTCCGCCGAAGCGCTCCAATTCATTTTGCTCAGATCGATGCCTTCCTTAGCCATTTCGTAGAGCGGAGACAACTCACGCAGCCGCTGCACGACTTCGATGACGCGGCTCGTGACGTAATCCACTTCTTCCTGGGTATTGAAGCGGCCCAGCCCGAAGCGGATCGAGGTGTGCGCCAGGTCTTCGCCGACGCCCAGCGCCTTCAATACGTAACTCGGTTCGAGCGTGGCCGAGGTGCAGGCCGAGCCGCTCGAAACGGCGACGTCGTTAATGCCCATCAGCAGCGATTCGCCTTCGACGAACGCGAAGCTGATGTTGATGTTGTGCGGAAGGCGGTGAGTCATCGAGCCGTTGATGTACACTTCGTCGAGCTTGGAAAAGATGGTGTCTTTCAAGCGGTCGCGCAAACCGCGCAGGCGCACGCTTTCCTCAGCCATCTCGTTTTGGCAAAGCTCGGCGGCCTTGCCGAAGCCGACGATGCCCGGAACATTCAAAGTGCCCGAGCGCATGCCGCGTTCGTGGCCGCCGCCGTCCATCTGCGCGGAGAGCTGCACGCGCGGGTTGCGCCGGCGCACGTAAAGCGCTCCGCAACCCTTCGGTCCGTAGAGCTTGTGCGCGGTGAGGGAAATCATATCCAGATTGTCTTTTTGCACGTCGACCGGAATTTTGCCGAGCGCTTGCACGCCATCGGAATGGAACAGGACGCCCTTTTCCTTGGCAATCTTGCCGATTTCCTGGACGGGCTGAACCACGCCGATTTCGTTGTTGGCGTACATGATGCTGATCAGAATCGTTTTCGCGGTGATGGCGCGGCGCAGATCGTCGAGGTCGATGCGGCCGTCCTTGGCGACGGGGAGATAGGTTACCTCGTAGCCGTACTTCTCGAGGCGTTTACAGGTATCGAGAACGGCCTTGTGCTCGGTGACCTGCGTGATGATGTGGTTGCCCTTCTCGCGGTACATTTCCGCGGCGCCTTTGAGGGCCAGGTTATTCGATTCCGTGGCGCCGCTGGTGAAGATGATCTCCTTCGGCGTGGCGTTGATCAGGCGGGCAATTTGCGCGCGAGCGTTCTCCACCGCTTCCTCGGCCGCCCAGCCGAAGGAGTGGTTGCGGCTCGCGGCGTTGCCGAACTTCTCGTGGAAGTAGGGCAGCATCGTCTCGACCACGCGCGGGTCCACCGGAGTGGTGGCGTGATTATCCATATAAATTGGCAGTTTAATGGCCATGCTTGTTTTTCCCCCGTCTCGAATTCTTACCATCCCCCTGACGCATTTCCTTCAAATTCGATGCCGCGCCCTGCGCAGCGGCTCCGCTAAAACCTAAATCGACAGCCCAACCAACTCGACATCGGGCGAATCCTCGGCCATCTGTGAAATCGTGACCGAGCGGAGCACTTGCGCGATGCTTTCGTTCACTCGCCGCAGCGGCTCGCGCACCGTGCAAGTGGAGCTCTGATCGCAGTTGCCGTGATTCGTCACGCAAGACGTGATGACCACCGGCCCATCCACGGCGTTGATCACATCGAGCGCCGAAATATCCTTCGGGTGCCGGGCCAACCGGTAGCCGCCGCTCGAACCGTGGCGCGCCGTCAAAAGCCCATGCTTAGCCAGCCGTTGCAGCACCTTGGCCAGAAGCGGCGCGGAAATTCCATAGGCCTCGGCTATATCGGATGCGCTCTGCGAAGGTTCGTCACGATGCGTCGCCAAATGCCTGACGGCGATCAATGCATAGTCCGCTTTCTTGGAGAGCTTCAGCATACGATATGCGACCAAACTAGTCCCAAATGAATCTTAATGCCAAGCCTGGCCCAGTGTCAAGCAATTCCATCATCGGCAACTCCCACCGGGACATTAGCTTACATTACGACCAAATTAGTCGCCTTCGTCAAATTCGATCCAACGAAATGGGTAATTTAGGGGTTGACTGGAACCATAACGGGGGTGAACGGTCAGTCCGGCTGACCGAGTAGCTTAGGGATTTCGGCCAAGGTACACCCGCAACGCGAAGGTGCAGGATTTCGGATTTAAGCTGCCCGCCCCAATCCTAGCCTCTCGTCCATTAAATCGAGGCGGGCCCTTAATTAGTTCCCGGGCAGGACTTCGACGAACCCCATGCGAGAGGAGAGATTCCCGCTCCACCAAACGCGATTGGGATTGTTCGGATCGACTTCGATCCTTCGGGAGTCCGACTCGGAATCCGGGAGAGGGAATTCCACCCATTCGCCGGTTTTGGGATTGTAACGGGCGATTTTGTCGGCCATTTGCTCGCTCACCCAAATCAGGTTGTTTTTGCGGTCCACGCTGACGGAATAGGTGCCGGGAGTTTCCGTGGGCGGGGCGAAAAACGTCATCTGCTTGGTTTCGTAATCGATCTTCATGAGCAGGCCGGCATTCCAGAGTCCGACCCAAATATCGCCGCGGGCGTCATGGCTCATGCGCCGCGGGAAGGCTACGCCGTCGTAGGGGATTTTGTACTCTTCGACCTTGCCAGTCGCTGGGTCGATCCGGGACATGCTGTCGGCCGCATCTTCGGCCCACCACACGGAACCATCGCCGGCTACCGTGATGCCGTAGGCGCCGGTCGGCTTTTGCGTCGCCACGTAGGAAGGCGGATCGTAAAACTTGAATTCTTTTGTGGAGGTGTTGAGCATGCGCACCTGATTTCCGGCGGTCTCCCAGATCGTTCCGTTGGGATGAATGAGCATGGAGTTGCCGCCGGCATCGGCGCGATTGTCCTTGGGCCAATCGTACGTGGTGAATTTCCCTGTGTTGGTGTCGTAATTCAGCCAGCGGTAGTTGGCCCCGTCGGGAACCCACAACTGGCCCTTGGCGTCGATCTGGAGGTTGCCCAGCACCTGGCCGTCGTCCGCGGCGACGCCCGCGGGAATGGAAACTTCGGTATATTGGAACGTTATGGGATTCAGTTCGCCCAGCTTGCCCATGCGCTGGCTGACCCATCCGTTGCCGTGCGGGTCGACGGCCACGTCATGCGGCTCTGCGCCGACGCTGGTGTCCGAGATGTCATATTGAACGGCGCGGTAATGGAGGGCTTTTCCTTCGAGCAACGTGCGCGGCAGGCGGTCGTTCAGATCCACCTGGCGCGTGGGCCCGTAATTGGCGGAAAGGTAGTCGATGGCGAGCCTGGCTTCGTCCGGGGTTAAGTCGCGGAGTCTTGCGGTGCGCATGCGGGCGCGCATCCGGCGGACGGTGAACGCCCAGTCCTCGCGCGGCATATGGAAGCCGATGAATTGCTTCACGTCATGGCAGGCGGTGCAGCGCGCCGCGACCAGCTTCTTGCCCTCGCCTTCCGGCAATTCTCGCGAGACGGTAACCATGAGCGCTTCGGGAGTTTTCATGGGCCAGGCGTGCGGCAGCATGGGTCCTCGCATGGCGGTCAGCGACAAATCCAGCTTCGCGGTTTTTCCTTCGGCCACGTCCAGCGGCGCGGAAACATTGCTTTGATAGCCGCCGCCGATGCCCTGGACCACGTACTGGCCCGCGGGCAGATTGCTCACGGTGTAGCGGCCTTGCGCCTGGCTGATGACCATGAATTCGAGATGGCGCGCGTTATTTTTCAGCTTCACGAACGCGCCGGAGATGGGTTTCCCGGAAGCATCATGGACGACGCCTTCGATCGTGGAATGGTTTTCCGCGGCGCGCGCAATTTGGCCGCAGAGGAAAAGCAAGACTGCCGCGAAAATCGCCGTGAATTTCGATCGCGTAGCGTTAGATTTCATTCCCGGTCTCCTTATTTTTTCTTGGCGGGCGCCTTTGCGTTTAGCCGACATCCCATATCGCTCCAGCCCGGAGGCGCGACGACTCAATGCTTCAATATGTGTGTTGGGGCCTGGCTGCTCTTGGCGGAGTATACGCCTATTCCGTTTCGGAGGGATCGCGATATTTGCGACTCGGGATTGGGCCATTGCGAGAGTGAAGGGCCGCTGCGAACTTCGGGGGAGAAACTTAACACAGAGAACACGGAGGGCACAGAGATGCGATGCAGGAGTGCGGGTGGAGATCAGCTTCCTCTTTGCGGCTTCCACTTTTTCAGGAATTCGATTACGTCTTCGGGGCCGATGCGCACCGTGGACTCGAATTCTCCCTGCTTCTGGCTGACCACCAATTTGCCGTCCGGATCGAGAATCGCCAGGCTGGGCACTCCTTTCTTGAGCGGAATCTGGTATTTGTCGGCGAGATCGAGATTCGCGTCGTAATCGCCGACGTTAACGTGGACGACATGGAAGTTCGCGTTCACGAGCGGGGCGAATTCCTTCGAGCGGAATGTGGCGTCCAACACGTGGCAGTCGTAGCACCAGTTTCCGCCGAACACCAGGATGACTCGCTTGTGATCCTTGACGGCCGCGGCAAGGGCCGAGGAAATTTCCGCTTTGGCTTCTTCGGGCGGCGGATAGAGTTGCGTGTTGGGCTTGGCCGGTTCCGGCAGGCGGCGGGCTTCCTTGGCGCCCAAGTCGCTGCGCTGCGTGGCGATGATTTTCCAATCGCCAAGCTTCTGCACCCAGACTTGGGAGGCGGAAACGATGGCGGATTTTTCTCCCGCGCCCGTCTTAAAATCGGCTTCCATTCGCAAGACGAGAGACATCACGCCGGGCTGCAGCGTTTTCGCCTCGAGGACTTTGACGTCCAATCGATCGAGGCCGGCGGACTTGAGGGAGGACCAGAACGTGGGCTCCTCGGCGGGATCCAACGTTTCTCCCTGAGGCGTTTTGGCCCTTGCCGGAGGAGCCGTCGTGTAGAGTCCGAGGAGGACTGCTTTGTCGCCGGAGAGCACGGCGGATTTCCAATTGTCCAAAGGCTCGAATGCGAACGACGACGCAGATCGAGAAATTCTTTTTGCGTGGGGCTGCTGAGGGGCAGCCTGAGCCCAGACGGCGGCCGGCGCGCAAAGGAATATGGCTGCAATCCAAAAGATGGAAATCGTCTTCATTGCTTGTCATATCCTATCAAATCCAAACGCCGCAGGACTTAATTTTCAAACGGAGCAGGGCTCTCCGGCAACTTTTACAGATCACAGAATCTAAGTTGAGAACATTGCGATCTCCGCGGACGCATGCTCTTGCAGCGAATTTGTTGTGTCAGGTTGTATCAGGCCCGGAAGATAGGGTATTCTGAGCACACGATCATTTGAAATCGAAAATTTCCGAGGAAATACCGGCGAGGCGCGTCGAAAAATGCAAAATCGGTTTTGGGTTTTCGTGATTGTTTTATTCGCGGCTGGCACATTCTCGCCGCGAGCGTTGGCGCAGGATTCCGCGTCTCAATCCTCCGGCGCCGCAAAAGATCGGAAAGCGGCTGCGGCGCCCGCTCCGATCCATGACATTTCTGGGACCTGGGAGCCGGCCAACGGGCCGGGCGACGGAGTCCAGCCATTCGGCGTGGCGAACATGCCTAATGACGGCAAGCCGGAGCATCAACTGCCTTATACGGAATACGGCTTAAAAGCCTATCTGTCGCATAAGCCGCTGATTGGGACCAATGAAGTTCGCCCCACGTCCTACAACGATCCGCGGGATACCTGCGAACCGCTGGGATTTCCGCGAGCCGATTTTTATAATTTGAGAGAGACGCAGATTCTCCAGAGCCAGTACAAGGTCGCGATCCTGTACGAATATGGGCAGGCCTGGCGCGTGATCTGGACGGATGGGCGGGAGCTTCCCAAATTGGTGGATGGGGGAGTGCAGGTAGGGAACGAAATTCGAGAGCCGCGCTTTTATGGCTACTCGGTCGGCAAATGGGTGGATGACACGACGCTCGTCGTGCAGACCGTCGGTATGATGCCCGAAGATAGAGTCTGGCTGGATGGCACGGGCC
>Ga0335078_10018792_pt1 | contig 10278 bp, 9 predicted proteins | sample Lox_Sample_32_FD_206711 | JGI IMG/M metagenome (GOLD analysis project Ga0335078, IMG submission 206711) | Soil microbial communities from Loxahatchee National Wildlife Refuge, Florida, United States - Lox_Sample_3.2 | ecosystem: Environmental > Terrestrial > Soil > Wetlands | place: USA: Florida...
GTATTCGCTCGGATCCGGCGGCTCGGTCTGGGAAATCACTGGTGGGGAGGCCGCCTTTCCGCACTGTGATAACGTGAGGTGGCTGGAGGACCAACAGAGATGAAACGACTTTACGCGGTCGCCGCGAGCGTGGCGGTGCTGGCGTTTGCCGGGCTGGCGCAACAGGCGCTGGCGGAAGGCCCGTACAGGGTCATCAAGACGGTCAAGGTGGGCGGCGCGGGCTTCTACGACTATGTGTTTGCGGATGTCGACGGGCGGCGGTTGTACATCCCGCGTCCGGGTGCGGCCGACGTTGCCCGCATCACGGTCTTCGATCTGGATTCGCTGGCGCCGGTGGGCGAGATTCCGAAGGCCAATGCGCGGGGCGTGGCGGTCGATCCGAAGTCGCATCACGGTTTCGGGAGCAGCAAGCCGGTGGTGATGTGGGATACCAAGACGCTCGAAACGATCAAGACGATTGACGTGGAGGGCGGCCCGGACGGCATCCTGTTCGATCCGTTCAACGAGCGCGTGTGGGTCTTCAGCCACCGCGCGCCGAACGCGACCGTGATCAACGCGAAGGATGGGTCGATCGCCGGCACGGTGGATCTGGGCGGCGCGCCCGAGCAGGCGGTCAGCGACGGCAAGGGCCATTTGTGGGTAGACCTTGAAGACAAGGACAACGTCGCAGCTGTGGACGCCGCGACGCTGAAGGTGACGGCGCACTACGATCTGGCCGGCAAATGCGGCGGGCCGGGCGGGCTGGCGCTGGACGCAAAGAATCATATTCTGTTTGCCGCGTGCCACGAACCAGCTAATATGGCGATCCTGAGCGCCGACGACGGCAAGATCATCACCACGCTGCCGATCGGCAAGGGAGTGGATGGCGCCGGATTCAATCCGAAGACGATGGAGGCGTTCAGCACGCAAGGCGACGGCACGCTGACCGTCATCAAGGAGAACAGTCCCACCAGCTTCGAGGTGGAACAAACTGTGCAGACGAAGACGGGCGCGCGGACGATGACGGTGGATACCAAGACGGGTCGGATCTTCTCGATCACCGGGGAGTTCACGCCGCCTCCGCCGGGACAGCGGCGGGGACAGATGGTGCCGGATTCGTTTTCGATTCTGGTGGTGGGGAAGTAAGCAGCTCGAGGTTGCGGGGCTAAAGCCCCGCGCGGGCTGAAGCCCGCCCCCCAAGGCGCTTCAGAAGGGCTAGTGTTGCGGCGCGATGGCACTTCAGGCAGAGCGTGCGCATGTTAGTGAGGTTGCACTCGCCTCCGCCTTCGGCCACGGGCACAATGTGGTCGGCGTCCCACAAGTGGCGGCGACGGCCCCAATCCTTCTCGAATTGGCGGCGGGCGGCGTAGTCGAGCTTGCGCTTGTCTTTGCGCAGGGCTTCGGTGTCGAGGCCGCATTGCGCGCAGACGCCGCGATCGCGCAGGAAGACTTGCGCACGCAGGTAGCCGGGATCGGTGCGCAGTTTCCACTCGTGGACGCACGCGTCCGAGCAGAAGGTGCGGCGGCCCTTGGGGACCTCGCCGCCGCATCGGCGACACGGCTGACGGCGGCGGTCGCCGGCCCATCCGCCAGGCTGCGCGCGGCGGGTGCTCACAGGCGCAGATCGTAGCTCTGCGCGCGCATGCCATCGATCAGGCGGGCGCGGATTTCGCCCACTTCCTCGGAGGACAGCGTGCGCTCCGGCGAGCCGAGGGTCAGCCGGAACGACACACTCCGGGTTCCTTCGGCGAGCGGCGGACCGGCATACTGGCGCTGATATTCGATCGACACCAGAAGCGGTCCCGCGAGCGCCGCGAGCTTCAGGCGCAGGTCGCCGACCAGTTCGCGCTCCAGGGTTACAACGGAAAGATCGAAAGCGCTCGAAGGGTAGCGGCGGATGGGCGCGTAGCGCGTGCCGGCGGGCGCGGCGGCCTGGACGACCGTGAGATCCAGATCCAGCATGGCGGTGCGGCCGTCGCCCAGCGAGGGATGCAGTTCGAAGAGGCGGCCGGCGACGGCGCCGTTCCAGTGGATCTCGGCTGCGCGGGCGGGATGCTCGTAGGGCCGGGCAGCACAGGGGCGCGCCTCTGCGCCGGGCATCAGGCACTGGGAGGCGCGCTTCAATTCAAAGAGGCCCGCCGCGCCGTCGCCATCCTTGCTGTAGATTGCGGCGGCCAGGTGTGGGATCTCGCGCGGCAGGCCTGGCGGCTGCGCGTGAATCTCCCGGCCGACTTCGAAGATGCGGAAAGCATCGAAGCGCTTGCTGTTTTCGAGCACATTGGCACGCAACTCCGGGAGCAGCGACATGCGCAGCAGCGACTGGTTCGGGGCGATGGGATTGGCGACGGTGACGTGATCGGCCGGCGGCATGCCAAACGCGAGCGCATCGGCTTCGGCCACAAACGAGTAATTGTAGACTTCGGTGAAGCCCTGGTCCACGAAGATGGCGCGCACCCGGGCATGGAAGGCGCGCGCAGCATTGGCGGGCGGCACGGTGGTGAGGACGGCGGGCGGGCGCGGCTCGATGGAATCGTAGCCGATCATGCGGCCGACTTCTTCCACGAGATCGTCCTTCACCGAAATATCTTTGGTGGCGCGCCAGGAGGGCACGGTCACGGAGAACACGCCGGGCGCAGCGCTGGATGCAGATTCGGAAACGCCGAATGCCAGCCGCTCCAGGATGTCGCGCACCTCATCGGGGCTGACGTCTTTGCCGAGCTTGCGCACCAGCCAGTCCATGGGCAGCAGGATCGGGGGCGGCGGCGGCATGAGCTTGCGCTGGTCGGCGAGGCCGCCTACCAGGCGGATGCCGGGCGAGAGTTCCTGGAGCAGTTCGACGGCGCGCGCGAGGCCGCGCACGGTGTTGGCCGGGTCCTGCGATTTCTCGAAGCGCATGGAGGCGTCGGTACGCAGCTTGAGCGCGGCGGAAGTGCGGCGCACGCTGACCGCGTTGAAGCACGCGCTTTCGAGCACGATGCGGGTGGTGCCCGCGACGATGGCGCTATCCATGCCGCCGATCACGCCGGCGAGAGCGACCGCGCCTTTGGCATCGGCGATGACCAGGTTCGAAGGGCCCAGCGTGAAATCCTGTTCGTTCAGGGCCAGGAAGTATTCGCCTTCGCGCGCGCGGCGGATAAAGATGGTGTCACCGTGGAGCAGGTCGCGATCGAAGGCGTGCATGGGCTGCGCCAATTCGGACATGATGAAGTTGGTCATGTCCACGATGTTGTTGATGGGATTGAGGCCGATGGCGGTAAGGCGGTATTGCAGCCAAAGCGGCGAAGGCTGCACGGTGACGTTTTCGAAAACCAGCGCGCTGTATCGGGGGCAGAGATCCAGGTCTTCGATGGAGACGTGAATGGGCGCGGGCGCGGTGGGGATGAGGGACGGCTGGACCGGATCGACGAGCGGCCGGCGCAGAATGGCGGCCACTTCGCGGGCCATGCCGTAGTGGCCCCAGAGGTCGGGACGGTGGGTGATGGACTTGTTGTCGATCTCGATGATGTTGTCGGGGGCGCAGCCGGCGAGGTCTCCGGCGAGTTCAAGGATGCCGGCGGAGTCGCGATTGATGCCGAGTTCCGCGCCGGAGGCCAGCATGCCGTCGCTTTCGACTCCGTTAATCATCTTCCGGCCGATGGGGACGTATGCGGTGAGCATGCCCGGGTGGCAGTTGGGCGCGCCGCAAACTACTACCTTATGGCCGTAGAGGCCGGTTTCGACGGCGGCCTTCACGTTGTGGCTGCCTGAGATGGGCTCGACGGTTAGCACCCGCGCGGCGCATGCCTGGGCCAGCAGCGCGCCGGCCTCTTCGATGCCTTCGCACTCGGCGGTGCGCATGGTGATGAGGCGCTCGAGTTGGCGGGCAGGGACGTCGAGCGCCGGGACGTGTTCGCGAATCCAGTTATATGAGAACTTCATCAGAATTGCTGTAAGAAACGCAGATCGCCGCTCTGGAACAGGCGGACGTCGTCAATGGCGTAGCGCATCATGACCAGGCGGGTGAGACCCAGGCCGAAGGCGAAGCCGTTCCACCGGTCGGGATCGATGCCGCTCATACGCAGCACGTTGGGATTGACCAGGCCGCAGGGAAGCAGTTCAACCCACCCGCTCTGTTTGCAGACCGGGCAGCCGGGACCGCCGCAGATGAGACATTGGATATCCAATTCAAACCCCGGCTCGACGAATGGGAAGTAGCCCGGCCGCAGACGCACCGTGACTTCGCGCTTGAAGATGGCGCTGAGCAGCGTCTTCATAAAGTAAATCAGGTGAGCCACGGAGACATCGCGGTCAATCATCATGCCTTCGAGCTGATAGAAAGTGTGCTCGTGGGAGGCGTCCACGTTTTCGTTGCGGAAGGCGCGGCCGGGCGCGATCATGCGCAAGGGCGGTCCGAGGCGCTCCATACCGCGAACTTGCACCGGCGAGGTGTGGGTGCGCAGCAGGTTGCCATCGGTGAGCCAGAAGGTATCCTGCATGTCGCGCGCGGGGTGGTCGGCGGGGATGTTGAGCGCGTCGAAATTGTGGTATTCGTCTTCGACCTCGGGGCCGTCGAGAACGGCGAAACCGAGGGAGACGAAGAGGTCTTCGATTTCAGCTTGAATGCGGGTGATGGGGTGCAGATGGCCCATTTGCGGGTCGGGCGCGGGGAGCGTAAGATCCAGCCACTCGGTCGAGAGGCGGGCTTCCAGGACGGCGGCGTCGAATTGGCGCTGGCGGGATTCGAAGGCGGATTCCAGCGCCTGCTTGGCGGCATTGAGCAGCTTACCGATGCGGGCGCGGTCTTCGGGGGGGACCTTGCCCATATCTTTGCCGGCTTGGGTGAGCGAGCCTTTGCGGCCAAGCACTTCGATGCGGACGGCCTCCAGCTCTTGCGGCGAGCGGGCGGACTGGATGCGGTCGAGCGCGGCGGATTCAAGATGCGGCAATTGTTGTTCGAGCATCAGGGGGAGATTTCATTCTAACTGCTTTGGCGACGGGCGCGCGAGGCTCCATTCGCCGGCCAGCATGGCGTACAGGAAGCAGCTCTTCCACACGCCGTGGATCTTCAGATTGCCGACCATGAATCCTTCCCTGCGCATGCCCACTTTCTCAAGGACTCGCGCCGACGCGGGATTCTCCGGAACACAGGTGGCCCAAATCCGGTGCAGGCCGAGCGGGCCGAATCCGAAATCGAGCAGGTGCTTGACGGCTTCGGTGGCAATTCCCTGGCCCCAGGATGCGGGCTCGACCAGGTACCAGATCTCGCCTTCCTCGGCGCCTCTCAGGATGGCCACACCGCACAGCCCCACAAGATTGCCTGGCGGGCTATCGGTCACGGCGATGGCGCGCACGATGGATCTCCACGGGTCAGACGGCGATTCCAGCAGCGCATCGCGGAGGAATTTCTCGCTTTCTTCGCGCGAGGATACGGGGAAGAGCATGTGGCGCACCACATCCATTCTGGAGATCAGGGCATGGATGGCGTCGATATCGCCCGGCACCAGATTGCGCAGCGTGACCATGGTTTATTCGCCTGGCGGGCGAGTCTTCCAGCGGCGATGAATCCAGAGCCACTGATCGGGGTACTCGCGGATCACGGCTTCCAGTTGGCGGTGGAGCGCACGCGTGCCGGCCTCGGCGTCGCCGGCCATGTCGATGGGCGGATAGAAGCGCAGCACGTACTTGCGCTCGCTTTCGATCCAAAGGGCGAAGCCGGGAATCACGGCCGCTCCGCTGTGCGCCGCCAGTTTGGCGAAGCCGGTTCCGGCGCAGGCGGGGACACCGAAGAAGTCCACGAACGTGCCTTCCTCGAGCGACGCGTTCTGGTCCACCAGAATGCCCACCGCTTCGTTACCCTGCAAGGCCTTCAGGATGCCGCGCGCATACTCTTTCTTGCCGATCAGGTGGTTGCCTGAGAGGGTGCGGTGGCGCTCCACCAGTGCGTCGATTTTGGGATTGTCGAGGGGGCGGATGACGACGTACATGGGGGCGGCCATCCAGGCCTGCGCGAAGGCGCTCAGCTCCCAATTGCCTAGGTGCGCGGTGGCGAACAGCACGCCCCGGCCGCGTTTGCGGGCCTCTTCGAAATGCTCGAAGCCTTCGTAGCGGATCCAATCGCCGATGTTGCCGCGATGGATGCGCGGAAAGCGGGCGAAGGCGACCAGGAGGCGGGCGATGGAGCGGAACACACCGTCGACGATGCGCTGGCGGGCGTGGCCGTCGAGCTCGGGCATGGCCATCGCCAGATTGGCGAGGGCCACGCGGCGCAGGCGCGGCAGCGCCAGATCGAGCAGCGCCGCATATCTGCGGGCCAGCCAGTGGGCGACCGCCAGCGGCGTCCACGCCAGCGATCCGACCACCGCCAGCGCCATCCAGTACTCGAGGTTATTGCGCAGGGCCGAGCGGCTTCGCATGAAACGCCATTGTAGCGAGAGCGCACGCCCGCTTCCCAGAACCGGACACTAAAGTCGGAAAACAATGTGTGGGAAATGGAAAGAAATCGGCCCTTTACGTGCGAAGGCGGGGAACCATGGACGCCCTTCTGCGCGATCTACGCATGGCTTTCCGGGCGCTGTCCCGGCGGCCGGGAGTTACGGCGCTGGCTGTATTGTCCCTGGGTCTGGCGATCGGTTTCTGCACCATAGGCTTCAGCCTGCTGGATGCGGGCATGTTGCGCGCTCTGCCGGTGCGCCAGGCCGCGCGCCTCGAGTGGCTTGCGGCGCGCGACCGCGAGCAGCGCGTCGCCGACTTGACCTGGATCGAATACCAGGCGCTGGCCGGCCGCACCCGCACCTGGGAGGGCGCGCTGGCGGAGTGCCGGATGGGCCCCAAGGTCCGGTTGCCGGACCGCGACGATTTTCCGATTACAGCCGGAGTCTCCGAGAACTACTTCGACCTGTTGGGGGTGAAGGCGGTGGCGGGCGACGTGTTTCACGCGGGTGGCGGCAGCGACGGCGTGGTAGTGATCGCCGACCACTACTGGAAGACCGCGCTGGGTGGCGACTTGAATATCGTGGGCCGGACACTGGCGGTGGGCGATGCTTCGCTGCGCATAGCGGGCGTGCTACCGCCGGGCTTCTCCGGGACACACCGCGGCTTGCTGGTGGAACTCTTTGTGCCGCCCCAGACGTTCTTCGGCTCGCTGGGGTTCAAGGACCATCTCGACCAGCACCTGGCGGATTTCGAAGTGGCGGCGCGCTTGCGGCCCGGCGTCACGGTGGAGCAAGCGCAACGGGAGGAGGAATCCACGCTACGGCAACTTGAGCAAGGCGGCCTGGAACCGGCGCCTGGACGCAAGGCCGCCGTCTTCCCATTTGCGGAGTTGAGAGTCGTCTTCGTGGCTCTGCTGATGGCTCCGCTGTTCCTGGTCCTGCTGGTGGCCGCCGCGAATCTGGCCAACCTGCGCCTGGTGGACAACGAAGCGCGGCGCCGCGAGACAGGTATCCGGCTGGCGCTGGGAGCTGGCCGCGGGGACTTGCTGCGCCAGCACACGAGCGAGACGCTGCTGCTGTGCGGCTTGGGAACGGCGCTTGGGTTGGTGCTGGCCGGCTGGCTGATCGATGTGCTGCCGGCGATCCTCTACGCGGGTCAAAACTACATCGATTACGGGGTTCGGCTGGATGGCCGGACCTTCGCGTTCAGCGCGGCTGCTTTGCTGGTGGTGGCCGTCATTGCGTCTCTGATCCCGCTGAGCGACGCCTTGAAGCACCGGATCTTGCCATCCATTCAGACATCCATCGGGGGCAGGCAGTCGCGCTGGCTGACGGCCCTGGTGATCGGGCAGATGGCCTTTGTCACAGCCGTGATGTGTTCGGCTGGCCTGCTCTGGCGCAGCTTGCAGAATGTCTCCGCCATTCGCCCGGCTATGGACCCCGGCCGTCGGATCCTGCTGGCCGAAGGCTATTGGGGCAGCCGGGTGCCTGCCGCGATGCGCGCCGAGGGCCTGGCGGGCCAATTCGCCGGCTTGCCGGGCGTGCGGCGGGTGGCGTATGCGCGGCGGGCGCTCCTGAGCGGTTCCGGCGGAGGCGCGGCGGTGGACCTCGAGATGCCCGGACAGCCCAAGACGTCCTTCTTTTACGACCAGGTCAGCCCGAGCTATTTCGCCACTACCGGCGCGCGCATCGTCGAGGGGCACGAATTCAGCTCGTCGGACGGGCGCGATACGACGCCCGTAGTCATGGTGAGCGAAGCTTTTGTGCGGCGGTTCTTCAGCGGCCGGAATCCTCTGGGCGCGTGGATTCGGATTGACGGACGGGACCGCCAGATCGTGGGCGTGGTGGAAGACGGTCCGACCAACGATCTGAAGGAGCGCATACGACCGTACTTCTACTTCCCATTCGCCCAGATGCCTACATACGAGCTGACCTTCTTTGTGGAGTCCGCCGGAGACCCGGGGGCGCTGGCCGCCGCGGTGCGGGCCCTGGCGCGCCGGGCCGATACGGTGTTCATCTTCCGGGACATGCACACACTGCGGCAACACATGTTCAGCGCGCACGAGGAGGAGTCGGTACTGACGGGACTTGCGGGGGCGCTGGCGCTACTGGGGCTGGTGCTGGCGGCAGGCGGATTATTCGGCGTGACCTCCTACGCAGTCAGCCAGCGGATGCGCGAGTTTGGCTTACGCGTGGCGCTGGGCGCGCGAGGCGCGGACTTGCATCGCCAGGTGCTCAAGAGAGCGGCCCTGCAGGCGGCAGCCGGCATTCCGTTGGGCTGGGCGTTAGCCTTCGCCGGCAGGAAAGAACTGCAGAGCCTTTTGTACGGCGTGAAGGCGGGCAACCCTTGGGTGCTGGCTGCTGCCAGCGGCCTGGTGGCGCTGGTAGCTCTGATCGCCGCGCTGCGACCGGCGTTTGCCGCGGCGCACGTGGACCCCATGGTGGCGCTCCGGTACGAGTAACGCGAAGAGCGGGGCTCAAGCCCCGCGTGGGCTAAAGCCCGCCCCACCAGCGCCGCGGTGGTGGTGGAAGCGATGCACAAATGGCTCGGCTAAGCCCCACACCAGCAGGAACAGGAATGCGGAGCCATACACCAAATCCCGGCTGAGACCCTCCCAACCCGGCAGCGGCGGCGAGAATCCGACGGCCAAGGCTGCCAACACGCTGAGCACATGCCAGTACCAGCGCGCGTGGAAAAAGTAGACGAAAACCAGGGCGAGAGCGACGGAGAAGCCATAAACCACATACACCAACAAAGTAGACATGGTCCACTCCTGCTTGTATTCTAGCTCTAAAGCGGAGTTTTGGAGCTCATTAAATGCGCTGGTTGATCGGGACCTTAGTTTGCCAGGTTGTGGTTGGCGGGTCGTATCCCGCGCATTGGTGGACGCCGGTCCCCGAGGACCAGAAGGCGGTCTGGGAGATTCTGCCGCAGGCGGCCAAGCCGGGCCAGGTGATCCTTTCCAAACGCAACGAGCTGGGGATCCTGTCTAACTTCGCGGCCACTCCTTTCACCTTCCGCGGCAAGCGCTACGCCAGCGTTGAAGGGTTCTGGCAGATGATGCTGTATCCGGAAGGTCCGCGGGATGCGCGCGCGCAGGCGCCGGGCATCGTGTGGACGCACACGCGCGACGAGGTGGCGCGCATGACTGCTTTCGAGGCCAAGGATGCTGGGGCGCTGGGGGAGGCGAACATGAGGAAAACGGGCATCGACTGGGTGACGTTTGAAGGCAGACGGATGCCGTACCGAGCGAAGGTGAGAGGGGAGCATTACCGGCTGATTGTGGCGGCGATGCGGGCCAAGTTGGCGCAAAATCCGAAGGTGCGCGAGATTCTGATGGCTACCGGAGATTTGGTGCTGCGGCCGGACCACATCGAGGAGGCCGATGCTCCTGCGGAGTGGCGCTATTGCGAGATTTGGATGGAGATCAGGGGGGAGTTGCGGCGGGACTAAAGTCCCGCGCGGACTAAAGTCCGCCCTCCAGGTTATACTGGCTTGGAAATGAAATACGCGGCTTATGGATTGTTGTTGGCCGGGGCATTAGCGGCTCAGACGCCACAGTACCCTGCCCTTCCGAGCGAGATCCCGGCGAAGTTTGTGGAGCGCACCGACAGCTTCGATTATGCCAGGCGCGAGGTGATGATCCCCATGCGCGACGGCGTGAAACTGCACACTGTCATTCTGGCGCCTAAAGGGGCCCATGGCGCGCCGATCCTTTTGACCCGCACGCCTTACGATGCCAACGCGCTGACCAGCCACGCGCAGAGTTCGCATCTGGGTCCGGTATTGCAGGGCTACGACAACGCGACCGACGTGATCGTGGAAGGGGGCTACATCCGCGTGGTGCAAGATGTGCGCGGCAAGCACGGTTCGGAGGGGGACTACGTG
>Ga0335078_10018793_pt1 | contig 10278 bp, 7 predicted proteins | sample Lox_Sample_32_FD_206711 | JGI IMG/M metagenome (GOLD analysis project Ga0335078, IMG submission 206711) | Soil microbial communities from Loxahatchee National Wildlife Refuge, Florida, United States - Lox_Sample_3.2 | ecosystem: Environmental > Terrestrial > Soil > Wetlands | place: USA: Florida...
GCTACCCAAGGACAGTCAGCCGGCGGCGCGGTAGCTCTCCGCGACGGTGAAGGCGAGATCGAGTGACTGGCTGCGGTTGAGCCGGGGATCGCAGGCCGTCTCGTATCGCTGGTGCAGGTCACCCGCGGCGATCTCGTGGCTGCCGCCGACGCACTCGGTGACGTTGTCGCCGGTGAACTCGATGTGGATGCCGCCCGGGTGCGTCCCGGCGGCCCGGTGCACATCGAAGAAGCCGCGCAGCTCGTCGAGCACGTCGTCGAAGCTCCTGGTCTTGTGGCCGCTCGGAGCCTCGAAGGTGTTGCCGTGCATCGGGTCGCACACCCAGGCGACCGGGTTCCCGTCCCTGCGCACCGCCTCGACCAGCGCCGGGAGCACCGTCCTTATCCGGCCCGCGCCCATCCGGGTGATCAGGGTCAGCCTGCCCGGCACCCGGTCCGGGTTCAGCGCGCCGGTCAGCGCGAGCAGCTCGGCCGCCGTCATCCCCGGCCCTACCTTCACCCCGACGGGGTTGGCGACGGACCGGGCGAACTCGACGTGCGCGCCGTCCAGCGCCCTGGTCCGCTCGCCGACCCACAGGAAGTGCGCGGACGTGTCGTAGATCCGGCCGGTCCGCGAGTCGGTCCTGGCCAGGGCGTGCTCGTAGTCGAGCAGCAGCGCCTCGTGGCTGGAGTACAGCTCGACCGTGCGGAGTTCGGCCGGGTCGGCGCCGCAGGCGCGCATGAAGCCGAGTGCCCGGTCGATCTCGCCTGCCAGCCGCTCGTAACGCCGGCCCGCGGGGCTGTCGGCCACGAAGTCCTGATTCCAGGCGTGCACCTGATGCAGGTCCGCGTAGCCACCGGTGGTGAAGGCGCGGCAGAGGTTCAGCGTGACCGCCGAGCAGTGGTAGGCGCGCAGCAGCCTGGCCGGGTCCGGCGTCCGTTCCGCCGCGGAGAAGGCCAGCCCGTTGACCGCGTCGCCGCGGTAGGCGGGCAGCTCGACCCCGCCCCTGATCTCGGTGCCACTTGACCTCGGCTTGGCGAACTGCCCGGCCATCCGGCCGATCTTCACGACCGGGACGCTCGCGCCGTAGGTGAGCACGACCGCCATCTGCAGTAGTGTCTGCAGCTTCGCCCGGACGGCGGCCGCGGTCGAGCCGGCGAACGTCTCGGCGCAGTCGCCGCCTTGCAGAACGAAGGCCTCGCCCCTGGTCACCGCGGCCAGCCGGTCGGTCAGCTGGTCGCACTCGCCGGCGAAGACCAGCGGCGGCAGCGTGGCCAGCTCGGCGGTCACGGCGGCCAGGTGGCCCGGGTCCGGCCAGTCGGGCTGCTGACCTGCCGGGCGCTCGCGCCATCCGGCGAGCTCGGGCAGCCCCGCGGAACCGCGTGGCCCGGCCGGCTCCGGCGCCAGGTCGAGCCACCGCCCCGCCGACGTCGTCGCGGTCATGTCGGCCGCCTGGGCCGGGTCGCGGGTCGGATCACGGACTCAAGGCTACGGGCAGCGCGGCAGCGGCCGGCGCAGCGGGGCCGGGCGAGGGGGCGTGGTGCGGCGGGCCCGATGCGAGACGGGCTGATGCGAGAATGGCGCACATGGACCCCGGGGCATCAGGCAGCCAGCGCGCCGTCGTCCTGCTCGGCTCCACCGGGTCGATCGGCACCCAGGCGGCCGACATCGTGCGGCGCAACCGCGGCAGGTTCCGGCTGACCGCGCTCGCGGCGGGCGGCGGCAATCCGCGGCTGCTCGCCGAGCAGGCGCTCGAGTTCGGGGTCGAGGTCGTCGCGGTCGCCGCCGAGTCCGCTGCCCCGGACGTCCGGGCCGCCCTGGACGGCATCGCCCGCGACGGCGGCCGGGACCGTCCGCCGCTGCCGACGGTGCTCGCCGGGCCCGACGCGGTGGCCGAGGTCGCCGCCTGGCCGTCCGACGTGGTCCTGAACGCGGTCACCGGGGCGGTCGGGCTGGCCGCGACGCTGTCCGCGCTGGACGCCGGCCGGGTTCTCGCGCTGGCCAACAAGGAGTCGCTGATCATGGGAGGCCGGCTGGTCAGCGGCCGGGCGGCGCCGGGCCAGATCGTGCCGGTCGACTCCGAGCACTCCGCGATCGCCCAGTGCCTGCGCAGCGGCCGGGCCGGCGAGGTGCGCAAGCTCGTGCTGACCGCCAGCGGCGGCCCGTTCCTGCACGCCACCCCCGAGCAGCTGGCCGCGGTGACGCCCGAGCAGGCACTGGCCCATCCGACCTGGAACATGGGCCCGGTGATCACGATCAACTCGGCCACCCTGGTGAACAAGGGGCTCGAGGTGATCGAGGCGCACCTGCTGTTCGGCATCGGCATCGACGACATCGAGGTCGTGGTGCACCGCCAGTCGGTGATCCACTCGATGGTCGAATTCACCGACGGCTCGACCATCGCCCAGGCCAGCCCGCCGGACATGCGGATCCCGATCGCGCTCGCGCTCGGCTGGCCGGACCGGGTGCCTGATGCGGCCGCCCCGGTGGACTGGACCAGGCCGCACTCGTGGACGTTCGAGCCCCTCGACGACCGCGCGTTCCCGGCCGTGGCGCTGGCCAGGGCGGCCGGGCAGGCCGCCGGCACGGTTCCGGCCGTTTACAACGCCGCGAACGAAGAGTGCGTGGCAGCGTTCGTCGCCGGGCGCATCCCGTTCGCCGGCATCGTGGACACCATCGCACGGGTAGTCTCAGAACATGACGGCGGAGCCGCCGGATTCGGCCTGGCCGACGTGCTGGCCGCCGACGGCTGGGCGCGGCGGCGGGCGCGCGAGCTGACAGCGGCGGCGGCGGGCGCCAGGTAGGCAGGCGCCAGGTGGACAGGCGTCGGCCGCGGGCTCCGCGGCGGGGCGCGGGAAGGGAGAACCGGCTCGGTGAGTTACCTCATCGGCGTGCTCATCTTCGTCGTCGCGATTCTCGTCTCGATCATGCTGCACGAGTTCGGCCACCTCGCGACGGCCAAGGCGTTCAGGATGAAGGCCACGCAGTTCTTCGTGGGCTTCGGGAACACGCTGTGGTCCTTCCGGCGGGGCGAGACCGAGTACGGCGTGAAGTCGCTGCCGCTCGGCGGGTTCGTGAAGATCCTCGGCATGACCAGCATGGACGATGTCGACCCCGCGGACGAGCCGAGATCGTTCCGCAGCAAGCCAGGCTGGCAGCGGGTGATCGTGCTGTCGGCCGGCTCGTTCATGCACTTCACGATCGCGTTCGTGCTGCTCTGGGTGCTCGCGGTGGGAATCGGGACGCCCGAGGCCAAGTCCAGGGTGGTCACCGTCGCCGCCTGCGTTCCGGCGAGCGCGACGGCCAGCTGCTCGCCGGCCGATCCGCGGTCGCCGGCCGCGCTCGCGGGAATCAGGACCGGCGACGCCATCGTCGCCGTGGCCGGCCAGCCGGTGCACAGCTACGACGCGCTGATCCGGGCGATCAGGAAGCAGCCGGGTGGCACGCCGGTGACGCTCACCCTGCTGCGCGCGGGCAAGCGGATCGAGGTTCAGGCCAGTCTGGCCAGGCCGCGCTGGGACGTGCTGCACAAGAAGCACGTCTCCTTCCTCGGCGTGTCGCAGACGCCGGTGTACAACAGGTCCGGGCCGATCGCGTCGTTCAGCGCGGCTGGCAACGGCTTCGCGAACATCGTCACGGAGTCGTTCGCCGGCTTGTCCAGGATCCCGTGCGCGATCCCCGTGCTGTTCTCCAAGAACCGCAGCACTTCCGCCTGCGGCCAGATCAGCAGCGTCGTCGGGGCGGCCAACGTCACCGGCCAGGTGGTCTCGCAGGGCTACAGCTGGCAGGAGACGGCCGGGGCGATTCTCGACATCGTCATCTCGGTGAACATCTTCATCGGGATCTTCAACCTGCTGCCGCTGCTGCCGCTGGACGGCGGGCACATCGCGATCATCCTGTACGAGCGGGCCAGGGCGTCGGTGGCGAGGTGGCGGCGCCGGCCGGACCCCGGGCTCGTGGATGTCTCCAAGCTCATCCCGGTCAGCGTCGGCGTCTTCGCGCTGCTGGTCTGCCTGAGCCTGCTGCTGATCGCCGCCGACATCATCAACCCGCTGCACCTGCAGTGACCCAGCCACTACCAGCCCAGCCACTACCAGCACAGCCACTACCAGCCCAGCCACCATGGACACAGCGACGATGACCACCACGACAACTGCGAGGCGACCCGTTCGATGAGCCAGGACCAGCGTGAGGGGACCAGTCCGGTGAGCGTCAACCTGGGCATGCCGCAGCTGCCCCCGGCCCCGCTCGCGCCGCGCCGGGCGTCACGGCAGATCATGGTCGGCAAGGGCAAGAACGGCGTACCGGTCGGCGGCGGCGCACCGGTATCGGTCCAGTCGATGACGACCACGCTGACCGCCGACGTCAACGCGACGCTCCAGCAGATCGCCGAGCTGACCGCGGCCGGCTGCCAGATCGTGCGGGTGGCCGTTCCTTCCCAGGACGACGCCGACGCACTGCCGCAGATCGCCGGCAAGTCGCAGATCCCGGTGATCGCCGACATCCACTTCCAGCCCAAGTACGTGTTCGCGGCGATCGACGCCGGGTGCGCCGCGGTGCGGGTGAACCCGGGAAACATCAAGGCGTTCGACGACAAGGTGGGGGAGATCGCCCGGGCGGCCGCCGACGCGCAGGTGCCGATCAGGATCGGCGTGAACGCTGGCTCGCTGGACAAGAGGCTGCTCGCCAAGTACGGCAAGGCGACGCCGGAGGCGCTGACCGAGTCCGCGCTGTGGGAGTGCTCGCTGTTCGAGGAGCACGGCTTCCGCGATATCAAGATCTCGGTCAAGCACCATGACCCGGTCGTGATGATCAAGGCGTACCGGATGCTCGCCGAGCGATGCGACTATCCGCTGCACCTCGGCGTCACCGAGGCCGGCCCGGCCTTCCAGGGGACGGTCAAGTCCGCGGTGGCGTTCGGCGCGCTGCTCGCCGAGGGGATCGGCGACACCATCCGGGTGTCCCTGTCCGCGCCGCCGGTCGAGGAGGTCAAGGTCGGCGCGGCGATCCTGGAGTCGCTCGGGCTGCGCGAGCGCGGCCTGGAGATCGTGTCCTGCCCGTCCTGCGGCCGCGCCCAGGTGGACGTGTACAAGCTGGCCGACGAGGTGACCGCCGCGCTGGACGGCCTGGACGTACCGCTGCGCGTCGCGGTGATGGGCTGCGTGGTCAACGGCCCCGGCGAGGCCAGGGAGGCGGACCTCGGCGTCGCGTCGGGCAACGGCAAGGGCCAGATCTTCGTGCGCGGCGAGGTGATCGCCACGGTGCCGGAGTCCAAGATCGTCGAGACGCTCATCGACGAGGCGATGAAGCTCGCCGCGGCGATGCCGGGGCCGGAGGCCTGACGAGTGCGCCGCGTCCTGGCCGGCGTCGCGGCCGCCGCGCTGCTGGCGGTGGGCGGCTGCAGCCATGGCGCCGGCCAGCCGTCGGACGGCGGTTCCGGCACCCCGGCAGGGGCCGGCGACGGGTCACCGCGGCCGGCCGGCCACGGGACGCTGGCCTGGCGGGCGTGCGGCTCGGGAACCAGGCTGCGGTGCGCGACACTGCGGGTACCGCTCGACTACGCCAGGCCGGGCGGCCGCAAGATCACGCTCGCGCTGTCCGAGGTGCCGGCCACCGCGCCGCCCGGCCAGCAGCTTGGCGCCCTGCTGGTCAACCCGGGCGGCCCGGGCGCCAGCGGGCTCGGCATGGCCAGCTTCGTCGCCCAGGGACTCAGCCCGTCCGTCGCGGCCAGGTACAACATCGTCGGCTTCGACACCCGGGGCGTCGGGTCGTCGGTCCCGGCGCTGCACTGCGACCCGTCGTTCTTCGCCAGGGAGCGGCCAGGCTACGTGCCGGCCAGCGCCGCTGCCGAGGCGGTGCTGCAAGACCGGGCGAAGACGTACGCCGCGGACTGCGAGAAGCGGTACGGCTGGCTGCTGCCCTACCTGACGACCGAGAACATTGCCAGGGACATGGACCAGATCAGGGCGGCGATGGGCCAGCAGCAGCTGAGCTACCTCGGCTACTCCTACGGCACCTACATCGGCCAGGTCTACGCGACGCTGTTCCCGCACCGGGTCCGCCGGATGGTGCTGGACAGCACGGTCGACCCGACCGGGGTGTGGTGGGCGGACAACATCACCCAGGACTATGCGTTCCAGGCCAGGATGAACGCGTTCTACGCCTGGACCGCACGCTATGACCGGATCTACCACCTCGGTGCCACGCCGGCCCAGACCCGCCAGTCCTGGTACTCGGCGATGAGCAGGGTGACGGCCCACCCGATCGCCGAGCAGTCCGGGCCGAGCATCGGGCCGGACGAGCTCACCGACACGTTCGTCACCGGCGGCTACGACAACGGCTACTGGCCCGCCCTGGCCGCGGCGCTGGCGGCGTACCTGCACTCCGGGGCGGGCGGCCAGCTCGTCACGCTGTTCGACCAGGTCGGCAGGCAGCCCGAGAACGAGTTCGCCGTGTACAACGCGGTGGAGTGCGCGGACGTCGCCTGGCCGCGCAACTGGTCGTACTGGAACTCGGTCAACCGGCGGGTCTACCGCAGTGCGCCGTTCGAGACCTGGGGCAACGCCTGGTTCAACGCGGCGTGCGCGTACTGGCCGGTGCATGGCCCGGCCAAGCCACTGCGGATCGGCGCTGCCGGCCTGCCCGGGATCCTGATGCTCCAGGGCACGCTCGACGCGGCGACGCCGTACGCGGGCGCCCAGAACGCGCACCGGCTGCTGCCGACCGCACGGATGGTCGTGGTCACCGGCGGCGGGAATCACGGGCAGTCGCTGGCCTATCCGCCGAACGCCTGCGTGAACGGCTACCTGAACCGCTACCTCGCGACCGGAGCGCTGCCGTCGCACCCCGGCCTGGTCAACGCGACCTGCCCGGCGCTGCCCGACCCGGTGCCCTCCGGCTGACCCCGCCGGGCGGGTCGCCGGGCCGGCCAGCAAGGCGGCCCGGCCGCGGTGCCGCCTGCGTCCGGACAACATGCGCCATTCGACCTGGCCGCCTGCCGATACGCTTGAGTGGTGCTGCGCACCAGGGCTGGGAACGCGTCCGCGATCAGGCTGCTCTCTGATCGCGACCGCGACGAGGCACTGGCGCTGTGCGACCGCGATCCGGTCACGAATGTCTTCGTCAGCGCGCGGATCAGGGGCAGCGGTCTGGACCCGATGCGGCTCGGCGCGCAGATCTGGGGCTACTGCGAGGCCGGCCGGCTCGTCTCGCTCTGTTACAGCGGGGCGAACCTGGTGCCGGTCGCGGCGGTGCCGCAGGCGATCGCCGCCTTCGCCGAGCGGGCCCGGCGGCAGGGCCGCCGGTGCTCGTCCGTGGCCGGGCCGGCCGAGGCCGTCGGCGATCTGTGGCGCAGGCTCGCGCCGTTCTGGGACCGGCCGAGGGAGATCAGGGCCTGCCAGCCGCTGCTGGCCATTGCCGGTGATCCGCTGGTGGCGCCCGACCCGCGGGTGCGGATGGTGCACCCGGACGAGGTCGGCATCCTGCTGCCCGCCAGCATCGCGATGTTCACCGAGGAAGTCGGGGTCTCGCCGATCGGGCCTGACGGCGGGGCCGCCTACCGCGCCCGGGTGAGCGAGCTTGTGTGCGGCGGGAGATCCTTTGCCAGGATCGACGGCGATACGGTGACCTTCAAGGCCGAGGTGGGCGCGGTCACGCCCTACGCGTGCCAGGTTCAGGGCGTCTGGGTGCCACCCGACCGGCGTGGCCGCGGGCATGCCAGCCACGGCATGGCCGCCGTGGTGGCGATCGCCAGGCACACGATGGCGCCCGTGGTCAGCCTGTACGTCAACGACTACAACGCTCCGGCCAGGGCCGCCTATCAGCGGGTGGGCTTCACCCAGGTCGGCACGTTCATGTCGGTCCTGTTCTGATCGCCCCCGGCCGCGCCGGCGGCGGATAATTCGATGTACGGCGGGCAACGCCGGTGCTAGGCTCCTGTGCCCTTGTGCCGATGCCGAGCGTCATCGAGGAGGTGCGCCGTGGCCTCCGCCACTGAGCACGAAACCGGCGCGGACACGGGAGGCGCGGACACGGGCGAGGTGCTGGCGGCCGAGCGCGCGCACCTGGCCAGGTCGCGTGAGTACCTGCGGCTGATGCGCGAGGACGTGCTCGCGCTGCCGGCGCTCGCGGCCGACCGGGTCTCGCAGGAGTACCTGAAGGCCGACCTGTACCGCAGGGCCGAGTCGCTGCGCGATCTGCCGGATGCTCCGCTGTTCTTCGGCCGGCTGGACTACCAGGGCCCGCCGGGCACGGCGCCGGCCGACTCAGGCGCCGCGCCAGGCACTGTGCCAGGTCCCGGGCGGCCAGCTGCGGCCGGGCGAGCGACCGTCGAGCCCGGCGCCGGCGGCGTTGCCGAGCTGTTCCACATCGGCCGGCGGCACGTGCATGACGGAGACGGCCACCCCGTCGTGATCGACTGGCGCGCACCTGTGTCCAGGCCGTTCTACCGGGCTAGCCAGAGCGATCCGATGGGCCTGGAGCGCAGGCGCAGGTTCGGGTTCAGCGGCGGCCAGCTGACCGCGTACGAGGACGAGATCTTCACCGCCCCGGCAGGTACCGACCAGGGCGCTCCGGCGCTCAGCAAGATCATGATCGAGGAGATCGAGCGCCCGCGGTCGGGTGCGATGCGGGACATCGTCGCGACGATCCAGCCCGAGCAGGACGACATCGTGCGGGCCGACGCGACGGAGTCGGTGTGCGTGCAGGGCGCCCCGGGTACCGGCAAGACGGCGGTCGGGCTGCATCGGGTCGCCTACCTTCTGTATGCCCACCGGGAGCGGATGACCCGCGGCGGCGTGCTCGTGCTCGGCCCGAACAGTGCCTTCCTCGGCTACATCAGGAACGTGCTGCCCGCGCTCGGCGAGTTCGACGCCGAGCAGACCTCGGTCACCGAGCTGATCGCCACGGTGCCGGTCCGCGGCTCGGACGACGAGACGGCGGCGCGGATCAAGGGCGACGCGCGGATGGCCGTGGTGCTGCACCGCGCGCTCTGGCAGCGAATCGGCGATCCGGCCGGGCCGATCCTGCTGTCCCGCGGCTCGCGGCGGTGGCGAGTGGCCGCCGAGCGTCTCGCCGAGCTGGCGGCCGAGCTGCGGGACCGCGGCGTGCGGTACGGGACCGGCCGGGAGATGCTCTCGCACCGGATCGCGCACGTGATCCTCAGCCAGATGGAGATGGCCGGGGAGACCTGCGACGACCGGACGCACGAGTCGGTCCGCCGCAGCGCCCAGGTCCGCGCCGCGATCGACGCGATGTGGCCCAAGGCCGACCCCGTGCGAGTCGTGTTCGGGCTGCTCTCCGACCCGGCGTCGCTCGCCAGGGCGGCCGACGGCGTGCTGACCCCGGCCGAGCAGGACGCCGTGGCCTGGCGGAAGCCGCCGAGGTCGGCCGGAGCCGCGCGCTGGTCCGCGGCCGACGCGGTGCTCGTCGACGAGGTCAAGGACCTGATCGAGCGGACTCCGAGCCTCGCGCACGTCGTGGTGGACGAGGCGCAGGACCTGTCCGCGATGGCCTGCCGCGCGATCGGCCGCCGCTGCACCACCGGGTCGGTGACGGTGCTCGGCGACATAGCCCAGGGCACTACTCCGTGGGCCACGCGCAGCTGGGACCAGATGCTCGCCCACCTCGGCAAGCCGAAAGCCACCATGGAGATACTCACCATCGGCTACCGGGTACCGCGCCAGATACTCGACTTCGCCAGCCGGCTGCTCGGGCAGATCGCGCCCGAGCTCGCGCCTGCGATGTCCGTGCGCCAGGATCCCGGCGCGCTCACCGTCCGCGCGGTGCCGCCCGGCGGCATGGCCACGGCGCTCGCGGCGGCCTGCTCGGACGCACTGCTCAGCCCGGGGTCGGTCGCGGTGATCACGTCCGACCCGGATGTCGCCGCCACCGCCGCCATGCTGCGGGCCGGCGGCCTGCCGCACGTGGTGCTCGATGGCACGGCGGACCGCGAGCAACTGGTCGTCGTGCCGGTCGGGCTGGCCAAGGGACTGGAATTCGACCACGTCGTCGTGGTTGAACCCGGGCGGATAGCGGCCGCGGAGGCGCGCGGCCTGCAGCGGCTCTATGTCGCGCTTACCCGTGCGGTCTCAAGGCTGACCGTTCTGCACGCCGATCCGCTGCCCGAATCGCTGCGCTGACCGCTGCGAGATACCGGCAGAAATGGGCCATGGTCGGCCACTTCGGCGAGGGCACGGTAACGACTTAGCCAACGGCGCTTGCAGGTCAGCCCTGCTGACAGGCATCCTTTGACGTAGGAATTACATTCAGCGATTGCACGAGTACGTTAGGTGACTCAGT
>Ga0335078_10018795_pt1 | contig 10276 bp, 8 predicted proteins | sample Lox_Sample_32_FD_206711 | JGI IMG/M metagenome (GOLD analysis project Ga0335078, IMG submission 206711) | Soil microbial communities from Loxahatchee National Wildlife Refuge, Florida, United States - Lox_Sample_3.2 | ecosystem: Environmental > Terrestrial > Soil > Wetlands | place: USA: Florida...
CGCCGCTTCGGCAGTTTTCCGGAATCGTTGTGAGCCTCCGCGCATCCTGATTGGAGACCGACCCGCTACCGGTACCTTCTGTTCTGAGGCTTCCTATTATGGAGATTTGCAGAGAGTTCCTGCCCACTGCGGCCTTGCGGCCCTATGTCGAGTGCCTCTGGTTTACGCCGCCAGTGTCCGAGACAGGTTACGCGATTGTGCCTGACGGCTGCGTGGATGCCTGCTTTGTGCTCTCGCAACGCAAACCTCGTGCGATTCTCTTCGGCACCACCACACATACCAGTGCTTACGAACTGGAAGCGGGCGTCCCTTACTTCGGCGTGCGCTTCCGGCCTGGCTGTGCCTCTCTCTTTGTAACGGAGAAGATTGCGGAGCTCACGGACACCGAACTTCCGGTGAGCGGCTTGCTTGGGTTGAATCCCGAACAATTGGTCGATAGCGCGGAAATGACTTCCTGGCAGCGTCGCATTGAGTCGGCGCTTCTCTGCGTGCTTTCGAGCGGCGTCGACCGCCGAACCCTCATCGTTCGCGAAGCGGTCGCGATCATCGATGCGCATCACGGGAACATCCGAGTCGGCGCGATCGCGCGGCGCTGTTCTATCGGCGAGCGGCAGTTGGAGCGGTTGTTCCTGGAGCGAGTCGGCATTTCGCCCAAGCTATATACGCGGATTCGCAGATTCCGCTCCGTTCTGAGTCATCTCGACGACCCGCCCACCGAAGAGAGGCCCAATTTCGCAGACGTGGCCGCGTCTTTCGGCTACACAGATCAGTCGCACCTTGTGCGAGATTTTCAAGACTTCTCCCATAGTCTTGCCACGCAGTGATCTGAGCGCTCTCTAACGTTTACAGCCTCTTTCCAGTCCCGAGGATTTTCTGCAGCCGGATCTTGAGGTCGGCAATCGCTTCCGACGGCACTTGCTCCCCGTTCAAAGCCTGGTGTACTGCGTTGAAATACGCTGATGAGACCTCGGCATAGGCTGAGCCGGCAATGGTCGAGGGCCGGATGACGGCGCCATCCGCAAGCAATTGGCGAAGCGATGCGAACATTGGATTTGCATGGGCTATGCCTGGGTCCGCATAGAGCGCCGACCAGGTGGGTGCGTAGCCCCTCTTTATCGCATTGAAGCGCTGGACGCGCGAACTGGTCAGGAATCGTACCAGCTCGATCGCGGCCTGTTTATGCCTCGATCGATTACTCACCATGAGCTCGAATCCGCCCAGGACATCGGCGTGCTGTGCTCCCGGACTATCTCCGCGAGGCAGACTTGTAATTCCGACCCGAGAGCGCACCGGGGAGTCCGGACGCATGCTCTCGGTATAGGCATACGGCCAGTTGCGCATGAAGGCCGCGTCGCCGTCCTTCCATATTCGGAGTGAGTCGTCTTCGAGCTGCTCCGTCACTTGCGGCGGCGAGATCGTTCCAATCCAGCGGCGTGCCCGATCCCAGGTTCTTGCGGTAATGCCGCTGCTGAAGTTGACCGCGCGCTGGGAGTCGATCAGTGAACCGCCGCCTTCGGAGATCTGCCACTCCAGCGCATTGCAGGTGAGCGCTTCCGAGGGCGCTCCTTGCCATAAGTAGCCCCAGAAGTCGCTTCGCCCAGCGGCACGCTCGCCAGCTTGAATCACCTCGGCTTGGTGTTGCAGCTCTGCCCACGTCCGCGGCGGATGCTGAAAGTGGTACTTCACCAGCAGGTCCGGCCGATAGTAGAGCAGACTAAATTCCGCGAAGTAAGGAACTGCGACCAGCTTTCCGTCCACGGTGTCGTTTTCGACAAGCTGCGGCGCCATGCCGTCGAGGCGCCCGAAAGCCGGCCGCAGATCTTCCGCATACTTCGAGAGGATCCCAGGCCAGACGATGTCGATCGCGTAGACATCGGCGTGCCGAGAATTGCTTCCCAGATCCGAAAGGTAGGTCCTCAGCACGGCCGTCGTGTCGTTGCCCGGTCGAATCGTTATCACCTGTATTCCAGTGGCCTGCTCGAACTGCGCAAGAAGCTGCTCGTTCCAGACCTTGTCTGCCGCGTTCTCGGGCAGTGCAATGGTCACAGTTACGCCGCCCTTCTCGATTCGCGAGTGTTCCCGCGGCGTGACGGGCGGAGTTTCCTGCGATAGAGTACCCGAAAGACCGAGGTAGCTGGTGGCTTGGGCAATATGGCACTGCGCGGAGGCGGGCAGGAACACCGCCACGAACGCGATCGCACCTAGGAATGCGATGAAGATACTGGATATAACCAGCTTTTGAACAGACATCGTGGCGCCCCTGATTGAATGGGTGTTGGCCAAGCGCCGCAATCGTATCGGCGGCCTCGTCCACATTCCAAGTCTGGAAGGGAAGCACGATCCAGTCTTGTAAAAACCCGACAGCGGCAGCAGAAGGCGGGTGGCGCCGATCTCAATGGGATCACTCCCTGTTGAGGGTGCCCCCGGTCCCGCGCAGTTGGGGACCGGGGATACCGAGGGGTCAGGGCGGGTGCCCACATCTGGGAAGAGCCGGTTCTACCACTAACGCTGGGTGACTGGCGAAGGATGTCTGAGGCCTGGGCCACCCGCCCCTCGTGAACTCTCTGAGAACGGTGAAGGCGGATTTTTCCTGACGAGAAATCCACTCAGAAAATGCGGCTTTGGTGCGCACTGATCCCAAAAATGGTGCTGGCAACAATTCCTACCGAAAACGGCAAAAAGCGATATATTGGTTAGATCCTTCGCCTTAAATTTGGCTATAACGTAGTGGTGAAAGTTCTCGCCGTCACTGGTGAGGTTTTCGGCAGGAACCCGGTCGGCTCGGCACCAACCCGTTGGACTCTTGATGGAAGGAATCTTTGGGTGATTGCAGGATTAGATGGCACCGTAACGAGGATTCCCGCGACAAAGTAGGCGTCATCAGGAGGTTTTTTGGACTTCGAGTTTACATTCTGTTCGAGGAGATCGATCGAGAATTGCTATGAAACTTCGAGCACGCAGTCTCGTTCTGCTCTGCATCCTCGTTGTGGGCCGCGGGCTCGCCGCAGCCCAGTCTGCGCCGGTGACCGACGACGCCTACACCGACTACCATCAGGTGTCCGGGGCCGAAGAGGCTGTTATTGTCAGCAAGGACTTTTCGAGTTATCTCAAATTCGACCTCTCCGTGATTCCCCGCGGCGCAAAAGTCGATAAGGCGACGCTGCGGCTCTACTGCGTGTTTCTCGCCAACGCAGGCGCGATTGATGTCTATGAGGCCGGCGGGAGCTGGAAGGAATCGACTCTCACTTACTCAACGGCCCCACCTCTGGGCGCGTTGCTCACGGAAAAACCGCTTCCTGTTCTGCTGAACCAGTTCGTCGAGATCGACGTGACTTCAGCAGTGCAGAAGTGGGTGAGCGGCAAGGCCGCCAACAACGGATTCGTGGTCGCCCGAGGGAACAAAGTCGCGGTTATAAAGTTCGACAGCAAGGAGAGCACAACAACGAGCCACGCGCCGGAGCTCGAACTCGCCATCGGCGAGCCTGGTGTGGCCGGTCCCGCCGGACCCGTTGGACCGGCCGGACCGCAAGGCAAAACCGGCCGCACCGGGCCGATCGGCGAGACAGGCGCAACAGGACCTGCGGGGACCCGAGGTCCAATTGGCGCGACCGGCCCCGCTGGCCCTGCCGGGCCGCAGGGACCATCCGGACCGCAAGGTCCGCCTGGGGCCGGCGCCGGCGGCCCGGGTCCCGCGCAGATACGCGCCGCGCTGAACCTGTGGGGGCCGACAACCTATACGCTCGACACGAACCGGGTTTCGGGCACCTACGCACTTGCGTTCGACGGAACGTATCTTTAGGCCGTCAACCAGCTCACCTCAACCGTAAGCAAGGTCTCTCCAGTTACAGGCCAGGTGCTGGGCAGTTATCCGGTCGGCCATCTGCCGTATGCCATCGCATTCGACGGAACCAACATCTGGGTGGCGAACGAGGCCGACAACACCGTGACCGAGTTGCTGGCAAGCGACGGCAGCCTGGTGAACACCTACACGGTGGGAACAAATCCGCAGGGTCTGGTCTTCGACGGCGTCAACATCTGGGTGTCGAACGCCGCCGACGCTACGCTTTCGGAGATTTCGATCGCCACGGGCAAAGTAACGTCGATCAAGGACGTGCAGTACAATGCCTGCATTACCTTCGACGGCACCTATATCTGGGTGTGCGGACCGGGCGGGAATATTGCCAGAGTCAACGCAAGCCCACCCAACACCGTCGCGCTTCACGCTCAGCCGTACCCACTTACGGCTATCGCGTTCGATGGCATACATATATGGTTCGCCACCTCCGATGGAACGCTGACCGAAATAATGCCCAGCGACTTGTCGACGGTGGGAACGTATACCATCGGCCAGACTTGCACCTCGCTCACCTTTGATGGCGTATATCTCTGGGCGACGCTGGAAACCATGAACACCGTGGTCAAGATTTCAGCCGAGACCGGCGCGATCCTGGGCACGATCCCGGTCGGCGCCGCTCCCTCAGGCGCAGTCTACGATGGAACATACTTGTGGACGGCCAACTTTGGCGAATCCAGCATCACAAAGATTCGTGCCACGCGGTAACGGCGCAAGAACGGAGAGAGACATGCGAGATCAAGTCCGACGCCTACTGGTTTTAACCGCAACCGCAGGCGGGTGGCCCCGGTCTCGCTTTTGAGACCGGGGGTTTCTGTATGACGATGGAACAGCTTGTCTCGGTTATGTCGGCTGGATTACCAATCGACTTTGTCGGGCAGGAATTCGGCGAACAAATCGTCGTAGTAAGGCTTAAGCGCCTTCACGTCGGGCTTGGTGTGGCCTTTCGAATATAAGTCGTATTGATTGAATTTGAGCACCCAGGGCAGCATGGCGCGGTCCTGCGCGTTGGCGAGGTGATCGTAAGCGCCGTGGCGGTGCCAGGGATAGAAGGAGTGGAAGCGCAGCATATAAAGCGCTTCGATCTGCAGATACGGCTTCATGACTTCGGCGATGTAGCCGTCGTGACCGAACGACATGTGCACGTTCTCGAGGCCGCAGCTGGGCTCGTAGATGCCGTGTTTCGTCTGGTACTCGGGGACATTGCGGTCCGCGTTGTTGGCGAAGTACTCGTGGTAGACGATGTCCTCGCTCCAGGCGCAGCCCACCGGAAAGGTGTCGCCAACCACGCCCCACTGCGGCTCGCCGTAGAGGCACAGGCACTTGCCGAGATCGTGGAGGAAGCCGGTGAGGATCATCCAGCGCGGCTGGTTGTCGCGGCGCATCGCTTCGCTGGTCTGCAGCAGGTGCTCGATCTGGGTGAGGTCCGTGTCGGGGTCGGAGTCGTCGACCAGCGTGTTGAGGAACTCGGCCGCCTCCCAGATGCTCTTCTTGCCTTTTTGCAGGCTGAAGTATTCGCGCTCTTTGGCCAGCACGTAATCGACGGTCTGGTTCTCGTGATTGAGGCGATAGAACTCGGCGACGCCGGGCTGGGCCTGCGCGTCGTAGACGCGGAACTCCTCTTTGGAGCGGCCTTCGCGGTAGCGGCCCTCGACAAAATCGTCCCACTGGTCGAGCTTTGTGAGGGGCTGGTGAAGGGTGGCGCTCATGGGGACCTCCTCGGGTTGATCGCTTCTCTTTCAGTGTGAACGAAAAGGGGAACAGGTGGAAGGGAAAATTGGGTGAATGTTGATCGAGGACGATTCGAATGAATGACGATTGTCATCCCATCCTTTCGCAAACAGCGCGAAAGGATGGGACGCGAGCGTGTCGAGTGAGCATTGCCCCGCGTGCGGCGTCCCGCCGGTGAGGTCGGCCGGAGCCCGGGTGACTGGCTCTCGACGGACCCGCGCTGCGCCCATGATTCGTTTCGATGAGAAGAAATACACTTAAGTAACCATTACCGGCAGTCTCGGGCCCTGCATTGAGCATCTAAGTACACGGCTGATTGGTTCGAGCAAGATAGAGAGCCGGCTAAGTGACTATAAGTTGGACCGGCTGCTCCAGGGATTTGTGCAACCTATAAAGATATATAGATTTTAGAGTTTCCCTTCTCTCGCCTTGGCAGAAAGCACGAGCGGCATGAAATGTCGATCGCTCCATGGGCCAGGTTCGTGACGGAAAGTTAGAGACCCAAAAAACGGCTCAGTGATCCTCTCTGTTTTCCCTGGAGGATGGTCGCGCGCGCAAGAACGACTGCGCGTCGCCGAGGGGGAAAGTGTGTCACTGCGCTTTCAAGGTGAGAGCCATGAAAATTCCCTGTGTTTCCAGTCTGTTCCGGCAGGCAATCCCAACTTTCCACGCCGCGGATTCCGGCTTCAACCCGGAAGGGAAGGAAGCCGGCTTGGCATTTCGCCCGGCGACTGCATTGCGCGGCGGCGTGAATCCGCTGCTGCTTCTATTCGTCTTCTTGCCTCTCGCTTTCTCCGGCGCTCCACGGTCGGCAGCGGAAGCGGGCGGCGCGTCCGTGGCCGCGCAAGCCGCCACGCCGCATTCTCCTTGGGCCGAGCGGAACGCATCCTCGAGCGAAAGCAATCCTTCCTCGGGACAGGACGCCGCGCGCAAGCGCCGCAAACTCGGCTTGCTTCCGCAAGTCAGCCAGTTATCGTGCAGCAGCGCGTCAGAGACGGGAGCGGCCTCGGATTCATGCACCGTAACGCTGAGCGCTGCGCCGCTCCTCGTCTCGGAGACAGTGCAACTGATGAGCAGCAACAGCGCGGTCACGGTTCCCTCCAGCGTCTCGGTGCCAGCGGGCTCGACCAGCGCGAACTTCACAGCGGCGGCAGCCGCAGTGACCACCACGCAAACGGCAACCCTGACGGCCAGCGCAGGCGGGGCTTCGAAAACTTTCGCGATTCAACTGAATGCGTGGATTCCTGCGCTCACTCTAAGCGCCAGCAGCATCAACTTCGGCTCTGTCGTCGTGAACACCTCTTCGACGTTGTACGTCAAGCTCACTTCTTCGGGTACGGCGCCGCTGACCATCAGCTCAGGGTCGGTCACGGGGACAGGCTTCACGATCTCAGGAGTGGCTTTTCCGGTGACGCTCAATCCCGGGCAGAGTGCGACGCTGTCGGTCATCTTCGATCCCGCACGCGCAGGATCCAATTCCGGAACGGTGACGCTCTCCAGTAACGCGCATGCCGGAAACACCTCAACGATCGGCTTAAGCGGCACGGGCCTGGTAGTCGTCCGTGCCCTGTCGTGCAGCAGCGCCACGGAAACAGGGGCTGCTTCCGACGGTTGCACCGTCACCTTAAATGCGGCCGCTCCCAGCGGAGGAGTGAGCGTCGGCCTCGCCAGCAGTAACAGCGCGGTCACGGTACCATCCACCGTGGTGGTGCCGGCGGGAGCCACTAGCGCCGGATTCACAGCGTCTGTCTCGGCCGTCAGTTCGGCCCAGACCGCGACGTTGACGGCAACAACCGGTGGAGTCTCTAAAGCGTATTCCATTCAGTTGAATCCTGCCGGTGTGCCCACACTGCGTGTCAGCGCCGTCAGCATCGCTTTCGGCGACGTGAGCGAGAACACAACGGCGACGCAGTCACTGACGTTGACTTCATCCGGAGGGGCCGCGCTGACCATCAGCAGCATCGCGATCAGCGGTGCGGGATTCTCGAAATCCGGTGTCTCGACGCCGATTACGCTGAATCCTAATCAGACCGCAACCCTCGAAGTTCAGTTCGACCCAACCACGGCCGGATCCGCATCCGGCGCCATCGCCATTTCCAGTAACTCGTCCACCGGTGGCACCACAACCATCGGACTGAGTGGAACGGGAACCAGCCCGACAGCTTACCAGGTAGATTTAAGCTGGGATGCGCCGACCGGCTCCTCGGTCACGATAAGTGGCTATAACATCTATCGCGCCGTCGGCGGCAGTTCGAGTTATCAGAAGATCAATCCGTCCCTGGATGCGCAGACAGCCTACACGGATACCACCGTCAGCAACGGCGACTCTTACAACTATTACGTTGAAAGCGTGAGTTCGTCGGGTGGCTCCAGCGTACCATCGAACACGCTGAATATCAGCGTACCCTAACAGGCTGCGAGAAATCCTGCTCACGGTGCTGCCGGCTCGCCATGTAGCTGCTGCAGGCGTTCCTCAACGTGGGCCAGCTGGTCGGGGCCGAATTGGAGAGGCTGCGAGGGGATCAGCTCTTTGAGCCATTCGTAGGTGGATAACAGCTTGCCGAGATATTTGGGGTCGGGGCCCACCTCGGCAATCTTGCCTTCGAGGGCAATGGCCAAATCCCAGGCAGCGGCGCCGTACCTTGGCTCCTTTGTCAAAACCCATGCTCCCAATTCGATGGCCCGGTCATAATCCTTGGCGAAAATGTAGGCATCGGCCAGACCGTTCATTGCGCTGACGTTCTCCGGATCGGCCTCCAATGCCTTGGCGAAATAGCGGGAGGCCGCTCCAAGCTGCTCGGCCGGATCACCGGCGCCGGTTTCCCATGAGATCTGCGCGTTTGTTTTCTCGAGGTATCCGAGAGTGGCCAGCATGTCGGCGTCGTTCGGTTCGCGACGGAAGCCTGCCAGGGCAAGAGCCTTTCCGTCTCTTACGCGCAGAGCAGCGGTGGCGTAGTCACCTGCATCCAGATACCGCATGGCTTCGCTCTGGTATTGGTTGGCACGGCGAAAGATGTCTCCCAGCGAGAGCGGCTGCCCAATCTCGGCTGGAGCCGGCGCGACTTGTGCATGCAAGTCGGCGAGCGTCAGCTTCAGGTTGGCGAGCTCGCTCTGCAACGTTTCCATCGCCTTTGCCTGGCTTTCCTGGATGGCCGCCTGGCTTTTCGCCACTCCGTCAATCACGGCGCCAATTCCGCGCATGGTCTCGTTCTGCTCCATGACGGTCTTCAGGATCGTGTCCTGCTTGATGCCGATGCTTTCCAGCTGCTGCGATGTAATCTCCAGTTGCCTCAGCAGGATCGGGTCGGAGTTGAGATCGCTCAGTGCCTTTGCCGCCGCATTCTTCGAATCCGGTCCGGGCACCAAGAAGAGGGCCGGATACCGTTTCTGCAATTCGTCCAGAACCGGCGCGGCGGTCTTCTTGATCAACGGCCATGCGGCGCCAGCGATGCGCGCGCCTGCGTCATCGATGCCGAACTCGACCGCGCCGCGAACGACCATCTTCAACACGTTTCCCCAATCGCTCATATCGCCGCTCCTGAAGAACGAGGGAATCCTATGTCCGGTTGTGCAGGTCGAGATGAAATCGTGACCGGGATTCTACGAGAATTCTTGAGTTACGGTGACCCGTGGATTCTGCGCAAGGTTTTCCCACTCTGTGCTTCCCGATCAGGCAGCGGGCCGCGGCCAGCGCGCTTCGACCGTGGTCGAGATGCCGCCGCGCGGGCGGAATTCCCCTTTGACCATCGCCCACACCGGATCGCAGGCCTTCACCACGTCTTCGAGCACCTGGTTGACGATGTTTTCCTGAAAGATGCCGAGGTTACGGTAGGTGAAAAGATACTCCTTGAGCGATTTGAGCTCGAGGCAGCGCGCGCGCGGCATGTAGCGGATGGTGAGATGGCCGAAGTCGGGCAGGCCGGTCTTGGGGCAGACCGAGGTGAGCTCCGGATCGGTGATCTCGATCTCGTAGCCGGGGAACTGGTTTTCCCAGGTCTCGATCTCGGGGAAGGCGTGGTCGAGGCCGGCTTTGGCATGGACGTCGGTGTAGCGGGGTGAGGCGACGGTCATAGGGATATTTTACGAGAGACCGAGAATGGGGTTCGGGTCGAGGGCTGGTTTCCCCGAGGGGCTAAAAAGCCCCCGGGGGCTTTCAGGGCAGGAGTCGTACGGGCTAAGGCCCATACCCTTCAAGGCGATCCGCTACGCTGATCCCTGATCTCTGATCTCTTCGTATAATTCTGCTCATGCCAACCTTCCTCTCTGCTCTCGCTCTCGGCGCGGTTGCCGCGTCTTCCGCGCTGTCCCTCGCCCAGGCCACGAGCGCTCGACCGAAGACCGCCGCTCCCCGGCCTTCGACCACAGCTCGCGCGTCGCTGCTGAATCCCGCCTCGCTCACGGCAAAGGCGCCCGCGGAGTTCAAGGTCCGGTTCACCACCTCGGCCGGTATTTTCCTGGTGGACGTGCATCGCGACTGGGCGCCGCTGGGCGCGGACCGCTTCTACAATCTGGTTCGGCACGGCTTCTTTACCAACGCCAGCTTCTTCCGCGTCGTTCCCGGGTTCGTGGTCCAGTTTGGGCTCAATGCCGATCCCGCCATCAACAAGGCGTGGGATCACGCCAACATTCAGGACGACGCGGTGAAGCAGAGCAACCGGCGCGGCGCGCTGGTGTTTGCCACTGCCGGCCCCA
>Ga0335078_10018796_pt1 | contig 10276 bp, 8 predicted proteins | sample Lox_Sample_32_FD_206711 | JGI IMG/M metagenome (GOLD analysis project Ga0335078, IMG submission 206711) | Soil microbial communities from Loxahatchee National Wildlife Refuge, Florida, United States - Lox_Sample_3.2 | ecosystem: Environmental > Terrestrial > Soil > Wetlands | place: USA: Florida...
CTGCAGAACAACGGGGGTCCAACCCAGACCATGAAGCTACTCCACGGCAGCCCGGCGATTGATGCGGGCAACCCGAGCGGCTGCACCGATAGCAATGGCAATCTGCTGACGACGGATCAACGGGGTAGGCCGCGTCCCGGCAAGGAGGACACTGGCGGCTGCGATATAGGAGCGTTTGAACGCCAGATAGACTGATGGGAATGAGGTATGGATGGTAATCGCTTGTAGCGCCGCCCGATCTCCGGGCGGCTTTTCACTGCACTCCAAAAAATGGCTTGCACCGCAGCTTCCTTACGCAAACCTAACTCGATCAAGCCATTTATGAGCCGGCTCCAGAATAGGCAGCGGAGAAGGCTACATATAAAACAAGCTCAATCTAGGCAGCCCGTATTTCTCCAGCAAGCGCTTGTGCAGGTACTGTTTCTGTAGTTGATCGATTTGCGCGGCCGGCATCTTGCGGCGGTAAGACGCCAATTCACGATCTGCCTCGGCGCGCACATTGACAATTTCGGCATCAGGTGTAATGGCCAGCAAGGCGGCGAAGAGTTTTTCTTCCGCGACCGCGAGCCGGCGCTCCAGATCTTCCAGACGCGGCAGCGCACTCATCCCCTCGATTTCCGTTGCCATCTCACCCAGCCGGGAGGCGGTTTGCCCTGCCAGTTGTTGCAGCGAGACGCCGGCCTCGGCAGGCAACTTTGCACTCGCGAGTTGTTCCGCATTGCGCCGCAGAAAGGCTATGATTTCCGCTTTCTGGAATCCAGGCTCCTTCGCCTCCGGCTTCGCCGAGCCCAAACCGGCTTCTTTCAAGTCTTCCGCAGCCGTCAGTACTTCCTGGGCGCAGAATCCCAGGCCATTGATTTTTTTTGTCTTAGAAGGCCGCTCATTATAGTGGTCGAAGGTTACATCGATGCCGCGCAGCACGGCCTCCAGCGGAATGCCGGCATCCTTCCAGGTTTCGATCAGAGCCCAATCCAACGCGGTAAGCAATAAGATGCCGCCGCGTCGGCGCTGAAAGTGTTCCTCGATTTCGGTGAAGTAGTTGAAGTAATTTTGCACGGTGTCATAGTTCTCAAATGTCATCCTGACCGGCTTCAGGCCGAGAAGGACCTATGGATTTTCTCCGGGAATGCATAAATCCTTCGCTTGGCTCAGGATGACAAATCTGAACTGCGGAGTACACATTAGCGGGGCTTGCTGCCAGATTGAGATTTGCCGTGAGCGATCTTGCCAGGAGGCTCGCTCGACGAAACCTCGCGCGGCGGTTTGGCGCTGACGTTGCGTTCCCAGATAATGCGCAAGCCCTCCAGAGTCAGAAAATCATCCACATGCTGGATGTACTTCGAGCCCGTGCTGATCAACGACGCTAAACCTCCGGTCGAGACCACCTTGGTGTCCCGACCCAACTCCCCCAGCAGGAGTTGCAGAATTCCGTCGATCAAGCCAAGGTAGCCGTAATAGAGCCCGGATTGCAGGCTGGCGACGGTGTTGGTGCCGATGATTTTGGCCGGTTTGCGAATATCCACGCGGGGCAGGCGGGCAGTGCGCTCGAACAGCGCATCGGCTGAAATCCCGATTCCCGGGCAAATCACGCCACCCTGGTACTCGCCCTTTGCGGTCACACAATCGAACGTGGTGGCTGTCCCAAAATCGACCGAGATCACCGGGCCGCCATATTTTTCAAAAGCGGCAACTGAATTAACGATGCGATCCGCGCCCACTTCGGCAGGGTTCTCATACAAGACCGGCATGCCAGTCTTGATCCCCGGTCCTACGAAAAGCGGCTTGCTGTTGAAATAGCGCTCGCAGACCTGACGCAGCGTGGAGTCCAACGGCGGCACTACCGACGAAATCACGATCCCATGAATGCCCTTCACTTCCAGGTTGTCCATGGCAAACAGATTGCGGAAGAGCACACCGTACTCGTCCACGGTCTCGGTAGCGCTGGTTGCAACCCGCCAGTTCGCAACCAGCAGCTCGTAACGGGCATCCCCGGAACTGACAGCCTTGGACGGATTCGCCTTGGCCACACGGGCGAAAACGCCCAGCACCGTATTGGTGTTGCCCACGTCGAGGACTAAAAGCATAAGAAAAACCGGATGTTCCCGGTGTCGCAGTCGAAGCGAAGACTGGGGTTCGCCAAGACTATTTCGGCCGCACTGTTCCGCTCAACACCGTTCGCAAGCCTTGCGCGGTCCGCACCTGCAGAAAGCCGCGCGAGTCAAGACCCTCGGTTACGCCCTGCCAGAGGCCGTTCTGCTCGACGCGAACTTCCGCGCCCTGCACCGATGACGATTGGTCCGCGAAGCGGCGCAAGATCGACTCCCGCGCGCCAGCATTGTCCAGCAGCTCGCGATATTCCCGGTCGAGCGATTTTAGCAAAGCGGCGCAGAGCTGCAGCCGGGAGTGCTCGGTGCCGGTGGCCAAGCGCAACGAAGTAGCGGAGGATTGCAGATCCGCTGGGAAGTTCGCTTGATTCACGTTGATGCCGATTCCGGTCACCACATATCCAACCCGCGTGACTTCCGCATTCATCTCAGTCAAGATGCCGCAGAACTTCTTTCCGTTCAGCAGCAGATCGTTCGGCCACTTCAGGTCAGGGACCAGCCCGTCGTTGACTTCCTGAACCGCGGCCCGCACCGCCAGTCCGGTGGCAAGGGAGAGGATGAGGACATCAGAGGGAGGCAACGGCGGCCGAAAAATAACGGAACAGTAGATGCCCACCGAACGGGCCGAGTGCCACTGATTTCCCCCGCGGCCACGACCGGCAGTTTGCTGTTCCGCCAGGAAGACGCTGCCCTCGGGCGCGCCACCGGCCGCGGCCTCCATTGCCACAGCGTTAGTCGAGCCGATCTTGTAATAGTGATGGAGATTCTTGCCGAAAATCGTTCCATGCAGCAACGGCGCCAGAATGTCCGGCAGCAACAAGTCGGGCATCGCATTCAGGCTGTATCCGGTTGCCGGATGACCACCGATGTCGACGCCCAGCTGTCGGAGTTGCTGGATAAGCCGCCATACTTCTGAGCGGCTGGTGCCCAGCTCGGAAGCAATTTTGGTCCCGCTCATGACCACCGTGGCATGATCGACCAGCAGGCGGATGATTCGGCCCAGCCGAACGTCAGTCTGCGAGGCTAAGCTGCGCGTCGCCGCCGCCTTCGGCTGCGCGCTTCGGGATGGTGCCGGTCTCGTAATGGAAAGATTATCCGCGAGAACCCGCGTAACCACAATGGCTGGGGCCGGTTATTCCGGCGCAACCCGCATGCTAAGATCGACCGCGGGAGCGGAATGGGTAAGCGCCCCCACCGAAATAAAATTTACACCGGTTTCGGCATAAGCACGGACATTCTCCAGATTGATGCCCCCGGATACTTCAAGTGGAATGCGACGGCCGGCATGAGCGCAGCGCGCGACGGAGCGCTTTACATCGTCGACAGACATGTTATCCAGCAGAATCGCCTCTGCCCCGTGCTCCAGAGCTGACTCCAACTCATCAAGTGAGCGAACCTCGATTTCGATAAGCTGCTCGCCACGCCGGTTCTTGTGAGCCCGCTCCAAGGCCGGTACCACCCCGCCCGCCAGGGCAATGTGATTGTTCTTGATCAGCACGCCGTCCGACAAATCCAGGCGATGATTCTGGCCGCCGCCGCAGCGCACCGCGTACTTGTCCAGCGTACGCAGTCCAGGAGCGGTCTTGCGGGTATCGAGAATGCGAGCGCCCGTGCCCGAGACCGCATCCACGAACTTGCGTGTCACGGTTGCGATACCGCTGAGGCGTTGCATCATGTTAAGGATCACGCGCTCACAGGAGAGAAGCACCCGCGCATTGTGGCGGATCACGGCCACCGATTGGCCCCGGTGCAGGCGAATGCCATCGAAAATTTCGGGGTGGGTCGTGACCTGGTAATGCGAGGTCAGAGCGCCATCGAGCTCGGCGTAGACGTCGAGAATGCGCGCCACACAACCGATTCCGCAGAGAATGCAGTCCTGTTTGGCAAGAATCGTTGCCGACGCGCGCTGGTTCGGGTCGATGCAGGCATAGCTGGTCGCATCGCGCGTCGCCCGGTCCTCCTGCAGCGCGTTCTCGATGACGGCGGTGATGCGTCGGCTATTCCAGTCCATGGGTTTTGTAGGGCGGGCGTCCTCTCCCGCCTGCGTAGGACAGATTCTCGCCTGCCCAGAGGAGGCTATCCGGCCTATGTAGCTATTTCAGTTCCTCTAGCTTGCTCTGCGTTTTGTCATGAACCACCCTCAGTTCCTCTTGCCGCTTGCGCAGCCCGTCCACGACGTTCGGCGGCGCTTTGGCCAAAAAGTTTTCGTTACTCAGCTGCCGCTGGCCGTTGGCGATTTCTTTTTCAATCTTTTCGAGTTCTTTCTCCAGGCGCTCGCGTTCGGCGGCTACATCAATCTTCCTCTCATAGATTACATGCACATCGAAACGGGCGGTGTGACGCGCGCCCGCAAGTTTCGCCAGCGAGCCGTTCGTGAACTCGATCTGTTCCACATTGGCCAGGCGTTCGACGGCGCCGCGATTCTGTTCGATCAATCCTCGAATCTCAGCCTCCGGGGCAAAGACCTGAATCGGCACCCGCAGCTTGGGCTCGATCTTCAGCTCGGCACGCACGTTACGTACGCTGACGATCAAGTCCTGCAGGATCGCCATTTGAGTCTCCGCAGCCAGGTCCAATTGCCGTTCATCCGCCTGCGGATAGCCCGCCAGCGCGATGGACTTTAGTGGAGGCTTACCATCATAGATGGCCTGCCAGATTTCCTCGGTAATAAACGGCATCACGGGATGGAGCAGCCGCAAGGAGGCTTCGAACAGACGGACAAGGTTTTCACAGGCAGTGTGAGCAGATTCGCTTTCCATCATCAGGCGCGGTTTGATCAGCTCCAGATACCAGTCGCACAGCTCGCCCCAGAAAAAGTCGTAAATGCTGTTGGCCGCTTCGTGAAAGCGATATGTCTCCAGAGCCGCATTCACGTCTTTCGTGACCCGGTTGAAGCGCGAAAGAATCCAGCGGTCATCCAGCGTAATAGCCTCAAATCCTGCGATTCCCGTGTGGGGACGTCCTGTGTGGGGACGGGCGTCCCCGCCCGTCTGCCCCGGCCGCAGGCCCGGCCCGATCCGGTCCACGTTCATGAACATGAACCGGGCGGCGTTCCAGATCTTGTTGGCGAACGCGCGATAGCCTTCCGTCCGATGTTCATTGAAGGCGATGTCGGTTCCCGGAGCCGCCATCGCCGCCAGGGTGAAGCGTGTCGCGTCGGTTCCAAAGCGCTCAATGACATCGAGCGGATCGACCACGTTGCCCTTGGTTTTCGACATCTTCTGCCGCTCGGCATCCCGCACCAGAGCGTGGATGTAAACCTGGCGAAAGGGCACGCTATCATCTTTCTTGTCACCCCAGCCGCTGGCCTGCTTCAGCTTGGGATCCTGCTGATGACCCGCCATGAAGTGGCACCCGAACATGATCATGCGGGCCACCCAGAAAAACAGAATCTCGTAGGCAGTAATCAGCAGCGTGGTGGGGTAGAACACTTCCTGATCGCGGGTCTTCTCCGGCCAGCCCAGGGTAGTAAACGGCAGCAGCCCGGACGAAAACCAGGTATCGAGCACGTCGGTGTCCTGCCGGAGCTCGCCGCCGCACTTGCCGCATTTCGCCGGCGCCTCTCGGGCCACGATGATCTCCCCGCAGTTGCAGTGCCAGGCGGGAATCCGGTGTCCCCACCACAACTGGCGGGAGATGCACCAGTCATAAATGTTGTTCATCCAGTTCAGATAAATCGTCCGGTAATTCTCCGGGACAATCGTAATTTCGCCCCGTTCCACGGCTGCGGCCGCAGGCTCCGCCAGGGGCTTGATCTTGACGAACCACTGGGTCGAGAGCCGCGGCTCGACCACCACGCCGCAGCGATCGCACTTGCCCAGAGCAACGGTGTAGTCCTTCTCACCGACGAGAAATCCCTGCTCGCGCAGGTCATCGAGCACTCGTTTGCGCGCTTCAAAGCGATCGAGCCCCGCGTAAGGCCCGGCGTTCTGGTTCATGCGGGCGTGCTCGTCGATGACCTCGATCTGGGGCAGGTTGTGCCGCAGGCCCGCCTGAAAATCGTTGGCATCGTGCGCCGGCGTCACCTTCACCGCGCCGGTGCCGAACTCAGGCCGCGCCAGGTCATCCATAATGATGGGAATCTCGCGGTTCATCAGAGGCAGCAAAACTTTCTGGCCGCGCAAATGGGTGTAGCGCTCATCTTTTTCGTTCACCGCGACCGCCGTATCGCCCAGCATGGTCTCCGGCCGGGTCGTGGCCACGGTGATGAACTGCGTGGGGACGGGCGTCCCCGCCCGTCCGGCGGCGCCAAGCGCCGCAGCGTCCGTCCCGACCACCGGATAACGAATCTCGTATAGCTTGCCCGGTACCTCTTCGTGTTTGACCTCCAAGTCGGAGATCGCTGTCTCGCAGCGCGGGCACCAGTTGACGATGTACTTTCCGCGATAGATCAGCCCTTCCTCATACAGCCGGACGAAAACCTCGCGCACCGCGCGGTTCAGGTTCTCATCCATGGTGAAGTATTCGCGGTCCCAATCGACGGAGGCGCCCAGCCGCTTCATCTGGTCGAGGATGGCTCCGCCGTAATGCTTCTTCCACTCCCACACCCGCTCGACGAACTTCTCCCGCCCTAGATCGCGCCGCTTCTTCCCCTCTTTGGCCAGCTGGCGCTCCACCATCATCTGGGTGGCGATGCCGGCGTGATCGGTGCCCGGAAGCCACAGCGTGAGAAAACCGCGCATGCGGTGCCAGCGCACAATGATGTCCATCTGCGTCTGGTTGAGCATGTGCCCCATGTGCAGGCGCCCGGTTACGTTGGGTGGCGGGAGCAATAGAGTAAAGACGGGACGCGTCTCTCCCGGCGGGGGCGTAGGCAGGGAGAAGAGCTTTTCCTTGATCCAGTACTCGGCCCAACGCGCTTCGATCGCGCCCGGCTCGTACGATTTGGGCAGGTCATGGGGCATGGGAAGCTTCTAGTTTCTAGCTTCTGGCGGTTAGCTCGGGCGCTTCCAGCGATGTGCCGTTGCCGAGGGGCAGGCATTCGCAAGAAGTTTCGGCTAAAGGCTGAATTTCGATCTTACAGGCGGGCAGAAAACGGGGTCAAACGAAGGGGGGGATGGTATACGGCGACGGCAAAAGTGACCCCCCTCCGGTTTGGCAGATTCGTCACTTCCTGCAACGTAAACTGCTAAGATTCGACCATGAACAGAGGCATTCTGGTTCCGCCACCGCCAGACATCCAGCATGTGTCGTTCTCCGAAGAGATAAACGAGCAAGCCGCTGCAAGGTTTGTGCACTGGATGAACCTGATTTCCCTCGATAATCCACGGCACAACGCGGTCCACATGCTTTTCAATTCGAGCGGTGGGATGATCGTGGACGCCATCAACATGATGAACTACGTGACGGGTTACCCCGCCGACATCCCCATCACAATGTTCAATACTGGCGGCGTGCAGTCCGCAGCCGTACTGGTCTTTCTCAGCGCCGCACACCGAGTTGTTTGCCCCTACGCGAAGTTCCTGCTCCATCCCGCAGTCTGGAAAGCAGCGTCGGGGCTGAATACAGAGCAACACAGGATTGTGTCGAGGTCACTCGCGAAGACCGACAAGGACATCGACGACATTCTGAAGACCCGCATCAAGATGCCGCCCGCGAAATGGAAACAGGCACGGCGAGTCCAACTCGAAATCTCCCCGCAGGAAGCTGTTGACTTTGGACTTGCTGACGAGGTCGGCGACTGGTCGGTGCCACAGGGAAAGTCAATCATTTCTATCATGACACCTACGTCAAAATAGCAGCCTGAGTTGACGGTGATATGGAAGAAAAGCTGAGGGTCCTTACAAGTCACCTTTATGGGGCACCTGATAAATGAGCTATACAGACTTACTGCACAATCTCAATTTTGACCTAGATCCGTTTGCCAAAACGAATGCAGATGAGGAAGAACTTCTTAAGAGCTACTTCATCGAACCCCCATTCGAGGGTTGCGCAAGGTCAATGAGTGCTATCGCCTGGCTACGTCCGTTGACCGACGGACAAGGGCTCGATGTGCCGTGTTTCGCCCATCACACCACGTCGTGATGCCGATCATTGGAGGGCCAAGCTGAGCCGTGTAACTTTGGCTTGAGGTCCCTGAGTCCTTCCTCGCATTTCGGCCCCGCAAGACCCAAATCAAGGCAACTCGGAAACATCGGTTTTCCCTGACCGAGTCCTGCGCACGTCATCGCTCTTCAGGTGTCCGGGAAAACCCCACAAGTAACGAATCGTGACAGCCCCATCCTGTGGCTGGAGGCAAGATGAACGGACTACAGTGTCGCCATGTTCAACCCGCCATAGAGGTTTATTCCGCAATTCGGTCTTTATCTACTACTTTCCCAGAAGGAGGGGGACGTTATGAAACACAATCAATTCAGAGCCGCTGTGAGCAAGACGTTGGCGGCGGTTACACTATTAGTGGTTGTGACCGTAATGTTGGTGTCCGGGGCATGGGCGCAAAGCACCTTCCAAGTGCTGTATAAATTCCCGCCAGGCAAGAACGGAGGCCAGCCCTTTGGCACACTGGTCTTCGACCAGGCAGGAAATCTCTACGGCACCATATACGACAACGGTCCCTCGGGGGGTGGTTATGTCTTCAAACTGGCCCCGAGTTCGGACGGAACCTGGGCCGAGAGCGTGCTCCACAAGTTCTCGTATTCGAGAAGTACCCGCAGCGGGTTTGGTGCCTATGCTGGCCTGATCTTCGACACGGCCGGGAACCTCTACGGTACGACAGTGGCGGGCGGCAATCTCAGTGACTGCGGTGGTCTCGGGTGTGGCGTTGTTTTCAAGCTTACCCCAAACCAGGACGGAAGCTGGACCGAGAAGGTTCTCAAACGTTTCACCGGTGGCAAAGACGGAGCCAATCCGTATGCTGGCCTGATCTTCGACACGGCGGGGAACCTCTACGGTACGACAGTGGCAGGCGGCAATCTCAGTGACTGCAGCGGTCTCGGGTGTGGCGTTGTTTTCAAGCTTATCCCAAACCAGGACGGAAGCTGGAGGGAGAAGGTTCTCAAACGTTTCACCGGTGGCAATGATGGAGCCAATCCCTATGCTGGCCTGATCTTTGACACGGCGGGGAACCTCTACGGCACGACGGTAGCGGGCGGCCATGCCTGGGCCTGCGATGGTCTCGGCTGTGGCGTTGTTTTTCAGCTCATCCCAAACCAGGACGGAAGCTGGACCGAAAAGGTACTCAAACGTTTCGAGGGTGGCAGAGACGGAGGCAATCCGTATGCTGGCCTGATCTTCGACCTCGCGGGGCAGAACCTCTACGGTACGACGTACCTGGGTGGGGCTGACGATGGGGGTACCGTCTTCAGGGTCGGCACCTGGTGCTGTAGCTCCCATAGCGTGCTGTACAAGCTGCACTGCGGATCGGGGGGCTGCCGCCCCTTAACGGGAGTGATCCTTGACGCCGCCGGGAATCTATACGGTACAACCTCCGCTGGTGGCCTTCTATCTAATGCTGGAACCGTCTTCAAGTTGACCCTAGGCGCAGACGGCAAATGGGGGGAACAGGTGCTGCACAGTGCAGTTTGGTACCGAGTGGAAAGCTTGATTTTCGACGCCGCGGGGAACCTTTACGGGACGGCTGTCTGGGACAGCAGCGAGAAGAAGAGCTTGGTGTTTGAGATCACACCGTAGCGCAGTTCGCTGGAGCGCGCGCGGTCGGAACGAACCAATGGCAAAGGGCCCGGCGGCCAGCAGAAATCGCTATGCCGGGCCCTCTTGATTGCTGTCGAAACATCGCCATAGCGCTCATTGACCTGTAGTCCTGAGCGTAATGCTGATCGAGCGCACCTCGAAACAGACTACGGCGATTGCCACTACAAGGCCAAGCCACTCCTTCTCCACAACGGCCCAGCCGCACACGATCAAGCCGATGATGACGGCGACTGACTGCCAGAAAACAGCGGCGTCAGCCCGTCGATTGGAGAGCGACTGTCTTCCCGCAATGAACCAGAGTATTGAGACTGCGATCCCACCTATGAGCCAGTGCTTGGCCGCAAGGTCTGAAAGTGTGCTCATCAAGGAATGAGATTATAGCCGCAGGCTCCAATGATTGACGAAATATCCCGTTGGTGTTGAAAAAGTCTTGCGCGAGAAGCATAGCTTCTCGCGAGGCGTACCCTTTAGTCTTCTTGCGGCTTGGTTCTTTTTAAGCGGTAATTTCCATCAGGGATCTT
>Ga0335078_10018797_pt1 | contig 10276 bp, 9 predicted proteins | sample Lox_Sample_32_FD_206711 | JGI IMG/M metagenome (GOLD analysis project Ga0335078, IMG submission 206711) | Soil microbial communities from Loxahatchee National Wildlife Refuge, Florida, United States - Lox_Sample_3.2 | ecosystem: Environmental > Terrestrial > Soil > Wetlands | place: USA: Florida...
GTGTAGTGATGGCGCTGCTGGTAAATCAGCCCGAGCTGATATTGCGCTTCGCCGTCGTGCGGGTTGAGGGCCGCCGCCTCCAGCATGCGGCGAAAGTGCTGGCTTCTCCGCATGCCCGCGCCCAGGCTGCCGATCTCGCTGCCCAAATAATAATAGGCGAAGAACAGGAAGAAGGGAGACGCCAGCCACCCCAGCACAAATCGCAGCGGCCCCCAAAGGAAAACCGCTGCCGCCGGCGGAATCCACGACAGGCAGACAACGGCCGCCGCGGTCCGGTTCTCCGCGCCGAACACCGTGCGCACCGCGAAGAACATCAGGATCAAGAAATAAAGATATGCGAAGCCCGCCGCGAACCCGAACACCGCCGCCGGAAGCAGCCACGCAGCCGGCACGAGCGGGAGATTGGCGGCCGTCCACGCCATGGCGGAACAGGTCAACAGGGGAGAATAGTCGCGCTGGAAGACGCTTCCAAACCCGCCTCCCAAGCGGGCCAGCAGTTTGCTCAGCAGGAGCACGCCCGGAACGTAAAACACCGCCAGCACCAGCAGCGGCGTGTAAAACCTGAAGTGCAGCCCGGGCCCCAAAGGGATCCCCAGCAGCAGCGAAACGGCCAGCACCGCCAGGCTGGCGAACAGCAGACTACCGGCATCCAGGATCGCGCTCATCGCCGCGGCGGGCTTCCAGAACAGGTGCCCCAGGAGCTTAATGTTCTCGGCCAACACCGCAGGATAACAAGTCCGCCGGCGCCGCAGGCGGTTTATGCCGGCCTCGCCTCCACCCCCTCCCATCGCGCCACCACCGCGCTGGCCAGGCAATTCCCGACCACGTTCACCGATGTGCGCGCCATATCCATCAGCGCGTCGATGCCCAGCAGCACGGCCACTCCTTCCATCGGCAGGTGAAATGTCGAAAGCGTGCCCGCCAGGATCACCAGCGCCGCGCGAGGCACTCCCGCCACACCCTTGCTGGTCAGCATCAGCGTCAGCATCATCAGCAACTGCTGGCCGAACGACAAGTGCACGCCGGCGGCCTGCGCCACGAACACGGACGCCAGCGAAAGATAGAGCGTGCTGCCATCCAGGTTGAAGCTGTAGCCGGCCGGAATCACAAACGCCACGATATGTTTCGGTACGCCGAACTGCTCCATGTTTTCGAGCGCCAGCGGTAGGGCGGCCTCGCTGGAGGCAGTCGAAAATGCGATCAGAAACGGCTCCCGCACCGCCTGGTAGAACTTGCCTAACGGGATGCGCACCACCAGGGTCACGCCGCCGAGCACCACCGCCACAAACAACACTTGCGCGGCGTACATCGTCAGGATCAGCTTGCCGAGCCCGAACAGCACGCCGAAGCCCTTGCTGCCGACCGTCACGGCAATCGCCGCGCCCACGCCCAGCGGCGCCAGGTACATCACGTAGCGTGTGTAACGGAACATCACCTCTGCGAGCGACTCGCAGAAGGCCACCACCGGCCGGGCCTTGGCCCCGAGGGCCGCGCAGGCGGCGCCGAACAGCAGCGCAAACACCACGATTTCGAGCACATCGCCACGCGCCATGGCGTCGATGATGCTGGCGGGAAAGACATGCTCGATAAGGGAACCGGCGGCGGGCTGCGCTTGCGGCAGAGCGCCTTCCGTGGAGGTTTGGGCCAGTTTCATACCCGCGCCGGGACGCACCAGGTTGACGGCCGCCAAACCCAAAAACAGCGCGAACGTGGTGACGATCTCGAAGTAGACGATGGCCTTCAGCCCGATGCGGCCCATGCGCTTCAGATCGCCGCCCCCGGCGATGCCGTAAACCAGCGTGCCGAAAATCAGGGGCGCGATGATCGAGCGGATGAGCCGCAGAAAGACGGCGCTGATAGGTCCCAGTTGCCGCGCGAGATCCGGCGCCAGCGCGCCCACCGCTACGCCCGCCGCCATCCCCAGGAAAATCCAGGCGGTCAGCGAGAGGCGCTTCAACGCTCTCCCCACTTCAGCTTCTGGCGCAGCACGTCGAAGAACATCATGCGCGGCGGGCGCACCAGGTGCAGCGCGTACTGCGACGTGCGGCACACCACGTAATCGTCTCTCTTGAGCGGCTCGCCGATCTGGCCGTCGATCGTCAGAAAAACCGACTCGTCCTCGCCCCGGCAGCGGACTTCCACCACGCTGGTCTCCGGCACCAGCACCGGCCGGTTGGTGAGCATGTGCGGACAGATCGGCGTGAGGCAGATCGTGGGAACCGAAGGAAAGATAATCGGACCGCCGGCGGAAAGCGAATAGGCCGTCGAGCCGGTGGGCGTGGCGACGATCAGGCCATCGGCTTTGTAAGCGCACACGAACTGCCGGTCGACGTAGGTGTCCAGGTCGATCATGCGCGCGATGGACGCCTTGGTGAGCACCACGTCGTTGAGAGCTTCGTAGCGCGCCACGATATCTTCGCCGCGGCGTATCTCGGCGTGCAACAGCTTGCGCTTGCCCACGCGATGTTCGCCCCGCAAGGCGCGCGTCAACTCCGGATAGAGTTCATCGATGCTGATGGCGGTGAGGAAACCGAGGCCGCCCAAATTCACGGGGAACAGCGGAATCTCGCGGCTGCCGATGGCGCGCGCGGCCGACAGCAGGGTGCCGTCGCCGCCCAGAACGATCACCAGGTCGCAACCCTCCGGCACTTCGGGCCTGGGCAGGCCGTCGCGGCGCGCGGCGTAGACCGCGGTCCTTTCGTCGTAACGCACGCGCAAGCCGCGCTCCTCGAGCCACGCCAGCAGCTTGGGGACGACTTCGGCGGCGGCCGCCACGGCGGGCTTGGCGATGATGCCGATCGTCTTAATGGTGGGCATGGAGAAGGAACTCCCGGTTGCCTTCCGCGCCCAGGATGGGGCTTTCCATAAGGCCGGTCTTGAATCCGAATTGCCGTGCCGCTTCGTCCACCCGCCGGCAAGCGGCTTGTTGCAGCTCCGCTTCGCGCACGATGCCACCCTTGCCCACTTGTCCCTTGCCGGCCTCGAACTGGGGCTTGACAAGTATAACCATTTCGCCGCCTGGCTGTAACGTCCGCGTCACCGCCGGCAGGATCAGAGTCACCGAAATGAAGCTGACATCGCATACCGCCAGGTCGACCGGCTCTCCCAAATCCTCGCAACGCAGGTAGCGGGCGTTGAGTTTCTCGTGTACGGCCACGCGCGCGTCGCTCCGGATTTTCCAGTCGAGCTGGCCGCTGCCCACATCCACGGCGTGCACCCGCGCGGCGCCGCGCTGCAGCAGGCAATCGGTGAAGCCGCCGGTGGATGCGCCCACATCCAGGCAGATGCGCCCCTCCACGCGGATGGCGAAGCGATCGAGCGCGGCGGCCAGTTTCCAGCCGCCCCGGCTGACGTACGGCGGCTGCGCCAGGACTTCGATGCGGCTTTCCGCAGCGACGGCTTGGCCCGGCTTGCCGGCTTTGCGGCCATCCACCAGCACCTCGCCGGCCATGATGAGCGCCTGCGCCTTCTCGCGCGATGGAGCCAGGCCGCGCTCGAACAACAGACGGTCCAATCGCGCTTTCATGATTTGCGGTGGACGATCAGATCCGCGAGCTCGTGCAGGCGTTGCGCGCGCGCGCCGAAAGGCTCGATCGTCGCGTGGGCGCGGCGGCACTCCAGCTCGGCCATGCGCCGGGATTCCTCGATGCCGTACACCGCGGGAAAGGTGATCTTCTGCTGCCGTACGTCTTTGCCGGCGGTCTTGCCGAGCGCTTCCGACGATTCTTCCACGTCCAGGATGTCGTCGACGATTTGGAACGCGAGGCCGATGCGCTCGCCGTAGCAGGACAGCGCGTCGTACTCGGACGCGGTGGCGCCCGCGCAGATCGCGCCCAGGCGCAGGCTGGCGCGCAGCAGGGCGCCGGTCTTGGCCCGATGTATGGATTCGAGCAGCGCCGCGGTGGGCGGTTGGCCCTCCCCCTCGAGGTCCGCCACTTGGCCCCCGATCATGCCGCCTACGGTCCCCGCCGCGGACGCCAGTTCCGCCACCATGCGAGCCTTCCGCTCGGGCGGGAGCGCTTCCACGGTGGTGAGGACCTCGAACGCCAGCGTCAGCAGCGCGTCCCCGGCCAGGATCGCCATGGCCTCGCCGAAGACTTTGTGGCACGTCAGTTTGCCGCGGCGGTAGTCGTCGTTATCCAGGGCCGGCAAATCGTCGTGGATCAGGGAGTACGTGTGGATGAACTCCAGCGCGCAGGCGGCGGTGAATGGCGCGGCGCCGCCCTCCGAAATCGTGCGCGCGGCTTCCAGGCAAAGAATGGGACGGATGCGCTTGCCGCCTGCAAACAGGCTGTAGCGCATGGCGCGATGAATGGTCTCCGGGGGCTCGGTTTCCGGAGGCGCCAGCCGGTCGAGCTCCGCATCCACGAGTTTCTGCTGCTCGGCGAGGTAGTCGCGCAGGTTCATGCTTTCTCGGGGCGAAAGGGCTCGGGCTGGGTTTTGCCCTCCTTCCGGATGAGCATCTCCACGCGGGTCTCGGCCTCCTCCAACTGCTTGCGGCAGGTGTCGCTCAGACGCATGCCTTTTTCGAAAAGTTCGAGCGAACGCTCCAGCGGAAGATCTCCGGCCTCCAGTTCCTTGACGACCTTTTCCAGTTCGTCGAGACCCGCCTCGAAGGAGAGGACGGGATTGGGCTGCGCTTCGGATTCGGCCACCAAACTATTCTAACCAGTGGGACGCTGGCCTGCGGCTTGGCTCTCTCATCGCCGCCGGCGTGTTATGATTCGCCACCAGGGTTTCTATGCGCATGTTCGTCGTCGTGTTTCTTGCCGCGCTGGCGGCGGCTCAAACCAACCAGCCTCTCGTGACTCTCGACGAGTTCTTCAATTCCGTGGACATTCATAACGTGCGGATGTCGCCGGACGGCCATGCCGTGGTAATCGAGACGGTGCGCGCCGATTGGGAGGGCAACCGCTTCCGCAACGACTTGTGGCTGTATCGCGACGAGGGGGACGGCGCGCTGGTCGAGCTTACGCAGTCCGGACACGACCGCAATCCGGAGTGGTCGCCGGATGGCCGCTGGATCGCGTTCCTGTCCGACCGCGAGAGCGCGGACGCTGCCGGGAAAGAAGAAAAAGCCGGCGCCGGCAAGGCCGATAAAGACGAGCAGCCGGACCAGGTCTACGTGATCTCCGTGGGAGGCGGCGAAGCGTTTCCCTTGACGCACGGCGAAGAAAAAGTGCACGCCTTCGCCTGGTCCGCCGATTCGCGGCAAATCTTTTTCGCCACGCGCACGCCCTGGAGCAAGGAGCGCCAGGAAGCCTACAAGAAGGCCTGGAAGGATGTGGTGGAATTCCGCGAATCCGAGCGCGGCGATGCCATCGCCGTGGCCGAACTGGCCACCAAGGCCGTCCGGCAGATTGGCGTCACGCCATGGCGCGCCAAGCAACTGGAAGTGTCGCCGGACGGCAAGAGTCTCGCCCTGCTGACGGACTCCATCTCCGAGCGGCAGGAGGAAATGGAGGCCTACGGCATCTACCTGTTGGATACGGCGGGCGGGCAGCCGCGCAAACTGCTGCAGCGCCAGGCCGTCCTCGACAACCTGCATTGGACGCCCGACAGCCGCCACATCTTCTTCTCGTTCCTGAACGGTTCGGTGGAAGGAGACTACCAGGATGCGCAATCGCGCGTGTATCGCGTGGATGTGCAGGGGGACCCTCCGCGAGTCACGCGCTGGGCGGCGCGGTATAAGGGCGCCGTCACGGGCTTCGCCGTGACGCCCGCGGGCGGCCTGTTGCTCACCGGACGCATGGGCCTCGAGGTGCAAGTCTATAGCGAGGAGCCGCACACGTTCGTCATGCTGCCCGGCGCGAAGGGCGCCTACGAGCATGTCTCCACCGCCGCGCACTCGCCCCGCTTCGCTTTCGTGCACTCGGCGCTGCAAGAGCCGGCGGAGGTCTACATGGGCGACAGCATCGTCGAGTGCCGCCGGATCACCTCGTTCAACCGGTTGTTTTCCGAACGGGCCTTGCCCGCGGGGCAGCCTTATCGCTGGACCGCCGACGACGGGGTGCCCGTCGAAGGCATGCTGATTTATCCGCCCGGGAAACTCGGCGCGAAGAATTTGCGTATGCTGACCCTGATCCATGGCGGCCCGGGGGACGCCGATGGCAATCATTTCGAGGCCGACTGGTATCAGTGGGGGTCGCTGGCCGCCACCGAAGGCTGGCTCGTGTTCGAGCCCAACTATCGCGGCTCCATTGGCTATGGCGACCAGTTCGCTTTGGGAATCATTCCGAAAATCGTGTCCAGACCGGGCCGGGATATCCTCGAAGGCGTCGACGCCCTGGTGAAGGACGGCATTGCCGATCCGGACCGGCTGACGATCGGCGGGTATAGCTATGGCGGCTATCTGACCAACTGGCTCCTCACCCAGACCACGCGCTTCAAAGCTGCGGTGACCGGGGCGGGCGCCGTCGAACACGTGGCCAACTGGGGTAACGACGACACCACTTTCGACGATACGTACTTCCTCGGCGGCTATCCCTGGGCCGCCATGCAGAACTACAATGACGAAGCGGCTATCTGGCGGATCGATAAAGTCACGACGCCGACCCACATCGTGAGCGGCGCCGAAGACATACGCGTCTATGTGGGCGAACAGTATCTTCTCGAACGCGCCCTACGCGCGCGAAAAGTGCCTGTCAAGCTGCTGATCTTTCCGGGTGAGGGCCATGAGCTGGATAAGAATCCCTGGCACGGCAAGATTAAGGTGCGGGAAGAGCTGAACTGGCTGGAATCGCATGTTACCGCCGGGCCCTAAGTGCGGTTATGGTTGCAACGGATATCCACGAACGAGTTTGCACATCCGCGGCCATCGCGTCTTGGTGAAAAAGTGGGTGGTCACGTCCACCAGGTGATCGATCCCGATGTTCCCATTAATCAGATCTTCGGTCGGGGCGTCGAACGACCAGTAGATCATCAACGGCGTTCCCACGACGTTCTCGCGGGGGACTAAGCCCCAATAGCGGCTGTCGTCGGAGTTTTCGCGGTTATCGCCCATCGCGAAAATGAACCCGGCGGGCACCACCAGGTCGCCATGCACGACAAAATCGCGCACCATCTCCGCGGCTCGCGGCCGCAGTTGTTCCAGCGGAGCGCCGGAGGGAAAATTATCGCGGTAGAGATTCACGTTATCCGCGATATGCGTGGCGTAGGGCTCATGCACCGGCTTGCCGTTCAGAATGAGCTGCTTGTTCAAGAGGCGTATGTGGTCGCCGGGGACACCGATCGCGCGCTTCACATAATTCTGGCTGATATCCAGCGGATACCGGAAGACGATGACATCGCCTCTCTGCACATCCCGGTAGGGCAGCAAATGCTTTGTTAAAGAACCGGCGGGCGAGTATACGAGTTTGTCCACCAGCACGTGGTCGCCCACGAGCAACGTAGTTTCCATGGACCCGCTCGGGACGACGAACGCCTGTAATAAGGTGGTCGTGCCGAACAGCAACAGAACGATGGTGACCGCCCACTCGGCGATGAAACTCCGGTGTACGGGTCGGGAGACCGCACGCAGGCGGCGTATCACGTTTCCCTTCACGCTGACGATTATACCCGATCCGAATGGAGCGGGAAGCGCGCGGCCCACGGCTCCAGCGCCACACGCGCGCCATTGGCGAGATAGGCAATCAAATGATAGAAGCCCGCGATGGTCAGCAGCTCCAGGAGTTGCGGCGCATCCCAGCGCGCCGCCAGTTCGCTCCAAAGCTCGTCCGAGACGCGCGCAGTGTGGTGCAACTCGTCGGCCAGGCGCAGCAACAGCGCGTCCCGCTCGCTCCAGACGGCGTCGGCCGGCGAGCCGGCGGCAGTGGCGCGCAACGCTTCGGGGGAGAGCCCCGCAGCCGCGCCGAAGGCCGCCGCATGTACTCCCCATTCGTACTCACAGCCGCAGAGAGCGCAGGTGCGGTCGATCAGGATCTCGCGTTCGCGCGGCGCGATCGAACTTTGCCGGCCGAGAATTCCCGCGCCCAGCCCGCGCAGCCGGGAGCTGAGCTCCGGATGGCGCACGATCGTGCGAAACAACTGGAGCGGTTCCGTCGCGGCGCCCGGCGGCATCCATTTGGCGAGAGACTCGGCGATCTCCGGGGAGTAGGGCGGCTGCAGGGGAGCGATGCGTGGCGAGGGCATGATTCAGGCTTCTTTCGGGCAACGAAATCCGTAGCATTCAGGATAACGCTCCGAGAATCGAGGCGCCGCCGTCAGCGGTGCTGCGGGGCGGCGAGCTACGACCTGGCGTTGCGGTACGGCGCCCCTTATCGCGAAGCCTGAGTTGCGGTTGAGAACGTCCGGTTGCCAGCGCATCTGGGAAACCCGGCGCGGTCAACCGGTCGATGGCGGCGCCGGTTGATTCCTGGCGGACTGGGGATGCCCGCGGCAATCGTTTGCGAATCCGGCTGGTATCGGGGGCCGCTGTCTGCTACGCAAGTCCGCCTCCGGTTCGAGAACAAACCACGGCGACCGGCGGCGTTTCTTTCGGCGGCTATTTAGGCACGTAAATCTTGACTGCGCCGTCCTCGCTCGCCACGCGGATCTCTCCCGCTCCTTCCCGCACAATCTCGTCGAGCCGCGGCAGATCGAGGGCCGGATTATGCCGGGCGTCCCGGCCGCTTACCGTGAGCATGGCGAAGCGGTCGGCGGACCCCTCGCTCCCGGACGCGGACGTCTCGATCGAGAAGCAGCCGCCCGGCGCGGCGTCCCGCGCTGCGACCGCCAGGTTCATCAGGAGCATCTCGATCCGGCCCGCGTCGGCTTTCACCTTGCCCGTGCGCGGATGCAGAGCCGTCCGCAACTCGATGTCTCCGCCGAGGGCGCACCGCAACAGATCCTCCAGACCGGCGACCAGTTGATTGAGATCCACCATCCCCGCCGGCGCCGGTTGCCGCTGCGCGAACTCCAGCAGCCGGCGCGAGAGTTGCGCGGCGCGGGCCCGCCCCCGGCCGGCCTTCAGCAGGTTGGCGAGTCTCTCGGCAACGCCCGCGGTCAAACGGCCCAGAATCTCCGTGCGGCTCGCCGATACATGATCCGGCGCTCCCCAGTTCTCATCGCCGGAGCGCTGGTTCGCGGCGCGGAACAACAGGCAGACGCCCACGGTTTCGGCGTTGCGGTCGCGCACCGGGGCGGCGCTCCCCTGAATCGGCGTGCTCGTGCCGTGCCGGCCGCGCAGCAGGGTGTTCTCGCCCAGTCCGACGCTTAGGCCCTCCCGCAGCACTCTTCCCGCCGGGGAAGGCTGCAGCGATCCCGTCATGCCCTTGAGAGTCACGAAGACGTCGCCCAGCGCTCTGCCGGAAGCTTCCTCCTGGGTCCAACCGGTCAACTCTTCGGCCACGCGATTCATCACCGCGATCCGGCCGTTGGCTTGCGTCACGATCACGCCCTCATCGATGCTGCCGATGGCGGTCGCCAGCCGCTCGCCGCCTTCGATCAGTTGTCTCTCGCGCCCGTGCCGGTCGAAGGCCAGTTCGATCGCCGTGCGCAGCGTGCGATCGTCGAATGGTTTCAAAACGTATCCGGAGGGCGCGGTCTTCTTGGCGCGCTCCAGAATCTCCGCATCCGCGTGGGCCGTAAGGTAAACGACGGGAATCTTAAGCTGGTCGTACAGCGCGCCTGCCACATCGATCCCGTCCAAGGGGCCTTTCAACTTGATGTCCATCAGGACCAGGTCCGGCGCGGCGTTCACCGCCAGCCGGAGCGCTTCCGCGCCCGTAGCGGCGGATCCAACCACGTCGTATCCCAATCCCTTGACGCACTCTTCGATATCGGCCGCAACCACCTTCTCATCCTCCACCAACAGGATCCGGGGCTTGTTCATCTGGCTAAATCTCCTTTGACTTTTTCGCTGGAAACAGGAGCCGGCACAGCGTACCGGCCTGGCTCGACCGTTCCACGACGGCGTCGATCTGCTCCCCCAGAAGGTCCACCAGCCGCAGTCCCAAAGATCTTGTGCCGGCGCCGGCCGCAGTTTCGGAAAACCCTCTGCCGTCGTCGCTCACTGTGAGTTCAATCCGGCCGCCGGGCTGCGCCCGCAGGATCAGCCAGACGCGGCCTTTGTGGCCGGCCGGGAAGGCATGCCGCAGCGCGTTGGAAAGCAGCTCGTGCAGGATCAGCCCGCAGGGGATGGCCGTGTCGAAGGATACCGCGATGTCCTCCACCTCCGTGCGCAGCTCGATTTGCGCCGAGTTCACCCCATACGAACAGAACATGCTGGCGGCCAGGTTCCGGCTGTACTCGCCCAAATTGATGTTGGAAAGATCTTTCGCCCGGTGCAATTGATCGT
>Ga0335078_10018798_pt1 | contig 10275 bp, 8 predicted proteins | sample Lox_Sample_32_FD_206711 | JGI IMG/M metagenome (GOLD analysis project Ga0335078, IMG submission 206711) | Soil microbial communities from Loxahatchee National Wildlife Refuge, Florida, United States - Lox_Sample_3.2 | ecosystem: Environmental > Terrestrial > Soil > Wetlands | place: USA: Florida...
CCCGGCGGAGCGTGACGGCCGGGCGCCTCAGGCCCGGGCGGAGGCAGGCCGGGCCGGGCGCCCGGCGGGAGGCATGGCCGGGCGAAGCAGGCCCGGCCGGTGTGATTCGGCCGGGCGCGTCAGGCCCGGCGGGGAGGACACGACGCCGGGCCGGTAGCCCGGCACCAGGCATGGGGCCGGGCCGTCAGGCCCGGCCGGGGAGGGCCGATGCTGGAGGTTCGCCGGGATCACCGGTGCTGCGATCGCTTTGCCGGAACCGCGGCCGCCGTGCGCACATCGCGACGGCGGATGCTGAAGGCCGCCGTGTTTCCGCCGCGGGATAGCCGGGCCGGTCCGGCGGCGGATCCGGCGGCGGCCGGACTGCCCGCCGCGGGGCTGCTGCCGCGAGCCGTCAGCGGCACCGTGCAGGACGTGAGCCCGCACGTGCTCGTGATCGGGAACGGCGTCAGCGAGACGCGGATCACGCTGACGTCCGCGGCCACCGCCTGGCGCGGCGGCCCGCTGGACCCCGCCGCCGTGCAGCCGGGTGACCAGGCCGTGGTCCGGCTGCACCGCTCCAAGCGCGGGGTGGCCGACCGGATCTGGGCCAACATCGGCCGGGTGACGGGCATCATCGTCGAACGCGACGCCGATGGCCTGCTCGTCGACGAGGGCAAAACCAGGCCGCGCCAGTTAGTAAGAATCCCCGGCCGGTCGGCGGGCCGGATCCGGGTCCGCTTCCCCAACCTGGAACCCGGGTTCCTCATCGACATCATCGGGCTCAGGCGGCCCGAGGGGCTGGAGGCGCGGATCCCGGGAACATCACAGCCGGCCTACCCCGTCGACCGGCTGCCCGCGCCGCCGATGATTTCCGGGCACCTGCCCAGCGCGATCAGCGGGTCGGCCACCTGGCACGAGCCGTTCGAGGAACCGCCCGGGCTCCTCGGCGTCTCCTACCCGGCGCTCGACCCCGAGGCGGGGTGTGCCGAGGATCCGGTCGGCGGCGAGGCCGCGCCCCGGTTCGTCCGGCTTCCCTACCTCGCGATCGGCAGCCTGCTGCAGATCCGCAACGACTGCACCGGAAGTTCCTGCCTGCTGCCGGTAACCGGGTGCGCCGCCATCGCCCGGCTGTTCAACGACCGCTGCGTCACGTGCGGCACCTCGCCGCGCGGGCGCGTGGCCGACCTCACGCTGGCCAGTTTCATCGCGCTCGGCGGCGAACTGGACCGGGGCTGCTTCAACGCGACGGTCACGATCGGGCGGTGACGATGCTGAGCCACGCGTTGATCGAGATCCGGGAGGCGCAGGTCCCGCTGCTTTCGGCCATGCTGCTGGCCGGATGCGCGGCCAAGGCCGGGCGGGTGCTCCGCGTGGGCTCGGTGGACGCCGGGCTCGGCCCCACGGCGCTCTTCCCCTTGCGCCTGCGGCGCCAGGGGGCCCTGGCGTTGTGCGCCATCGAGTTCATCTGCGGCAGCGCGCTGATCATCACCGCCGGCCGGCTCGGCCGGGGTGACATCGCGAACACCGTGCGCCTCGCGACCGCGCTGCTGTTCCTCGTCGCCACCTGTGCCCTGATCGAGTTGCGGGCCAACCATCCCGACGCGGGGTGCGGTTGTTTCGGCGAGCTCAGCCGCACTCCGGTCAGCGGGCGCACGCTCGCCCGGTCGGCATTCCTCGCCGCCGCCGCGCTGGCCACCATCGGGCTGCCGCCGCTGCAGGCGCCGCACCCCGGTGTCGACGCGGCGCGGGGGCTGGGGATCTTCGCTATCGAGTTCGCGGTGATCGCCGCGCTGTCGCCGGAACTGAGCGAGGCCCTGGTCCGGCTGGGCTACTCCGAACCATGCGAGCTGCGCAGGCTGCCCGCGGTCCGGACGCTGGCCGCGCTGCGCCGGAGCGCGCAGTGGCGCCGGCGCTCCGGCCTGATCACCGAAGAGGTGCCCGTCGACATGTGGCGGGAACTCTGCTGGAGATACGTGGTGTTCCCGGCTCGCCTGGGCGCGCGGGAAGCCGAGATCGTGTTCGCGGTCTACCTGCGCCCGCACCGCCCGGCGATCCACGCGGCGCTGGTCGACTCAGCCACGGGCGACGTGCTGAGCTGGCCCGCCGCGCCGGCCCGGCGCGGCGTGGCGGGCTGGCTAGCCCGCGCCGCCGGCCGGCTGGCTGAGCCCGGCAGGCTCCTCGGGCCGCACCGCCGGCGGACGGCTGAGCCGGGACTGCCCGGCGGGCATGGCGGGCTCGGCGGGCTGGCCTCGCGCCCCGGGGGCGCCGGGTTCGCTTGGCCCGCTGAGCCCGCCGGCGGCCCCGGTCACCCCGGCCAGGGGGGCCACCCCGGTCCCGCCGCGTATCCCGCGCAGCTCGCGTACCCCGCCAGCGCCGCCCATCCCGGCCACCCCGCGCACCGTGGCCGCCCCGCGCATGCCTCCCACCCCGAGCGTGCCGAGCGCGCCGAGCATCCGGCGCGCGCCGAGCTTGCCGGGCATCCCCCGCACGCCGAGCATCCCGCGCACGCCCGGCACCCCGGGCGGTCCAGGTACCCCGGGCTGGCCGGGCCGCCGGCCGATGACCCCGGCCACGAGGCCGGCCAGGACCCCGGCGACGCCTCGGACCCGCTCCGCATCCCGGCCGGGGTGCTCTCCGCCCCGACCGACCCCGGCGACGGCATCCCGGTCTTCCGGGTGCCGCCCTACGGCGCGGGCGGCGGCGCGGATGATGCCCGGCCACCCGGTCCCGGCCGGCCGCCGGATGCTCCGCGCACCCCGCCTGGCGATCTGCCGCTTTCTAGCGATCTCTAGCCGGAACCCTAGACAGCCCGAGAGTCCGGCAGAGGCGGTCCCGGCTCAGGCCGGCTGAGCCCGGAGGAAGCGGCCGAAGTGCGGCACGGTGAAGGCGATCAGGCCGCGCTCCGAGCTGTAGATCAGGCCCTTCTTGATCAGGCTGTCCCGCGCCGGGGAAACGCTGGACGGCTTGCGGCCCAGTTCCTCGGCCACCTGCGCGGTCGGCACCGGCTCGTCGCCCAGCAGCGCCATCGCCCGCATGTACTCGCGCTCCGCCGGGGTGGCGCGCTCGTACCTGCTGCCGAAGAACCCGACCGCGAGCTCACTGGCCGCCACCGGGCCCGCCACGCCGACGTCGGCCGCCGTGACCGGGCTCGCCGCGGCCACGTCCCAGGTCACCTTGCCGTAGGCCTGCACGAAGTACGGGTAGCCGTCGGCCGCCTCGTACAGCGCGTCGAGCGCGTCCTGCTCGAAGTCCGCGCCCTCGCGGCGGGCCGGGGCCAGCAGCGCGTAGTCGGCCGCCTCCCGGTCCAGCCGGTCGATCGGCACGTACCGGAACAGCCGCTCGGAGTAGCTCTTGCTCGCCGACAGCACCGACGGAAGATGCGGCAGGCCCGCGCCGACCACGATCAGCGGGCCGCCGGTCTGCGACAGCTCGTGGCAAGCGGCGCACAGCGCCGAGATGTCGGCGGCCGGCACGTCCTGCATCTCGTCCACGAACAGCGCGATGCCGACGGACAGGTCCGCCGCCACCGACGCCGCGTCGGTCAGCAGCTCGGTGAGGTCGATCTCCAGGTCACCGGAGTCGGCCCGGCCCCGCACGGCCGGGACGTCGATGCCGAGCTGCGCACCGTACGATCCCTTGGGCGCGGCCGGGTCGCGGATCGCGAACGCCTTGAGCACGCCCAGGAACTGATCGATCCGGTCGGGCGCGCGGTGCCGGGGCGCGAGCTCGCGGACGGCCATGTGCAGCGCCGCGGCGACCGGCCTCCTGATCGACTGGTCCGGCCGCGCCTCGATCTTGCCCGTTCCCCACAGCCGCTGCATCGCCATCGAGCGGAACGCGTTCAGCAGCACGGTCTTGCCGACCCCGCGCAGTCCGGTGAGCACCATGCTCCGCTCGGGCCTGCCGCGGGCGACGCGCTCGAGCACGACCTCGAACTGGCCGATCTCGCGATCGCGGCCGGCGAGTTCGGGCGGGCGCTGGCCGGCTCCGGGGGCGTAGGGGTTGCGAACCGGGTCCACGCCATCGGAGCTTATTGCCTGATCTAGCGCGTTCCCTAGATTGGCGTAGAAAACGCTGCCGGGCGTGTCGCGCCGGCGTGTCACGCCGGCGAGCCCGCCGGGCCGTGCCGGAGACGGGGCCACTCGCCTTCAGCACGGCCCGGACGGACGTTCAGCAAGCCGGGGCGGCGCCGGCCCGGTCTGGCCCGGGCCGGCGGCTCGCCTCGGCGCGGGCGGGCTTAGTGCAGCAGCCGCAGGAAGTTGGTCGCGTCGTCGACGTAGTAGACGCCGCTCCCGCCCGGCGCAACGGCCAGGCCGAACAGGGCACCGGACCCCGGCGGGCTGCCCGAGCGGTCCAGGAAGCGGTGCGCGATCTGGGCGCCGCCCGGCGTGGTCTCCACGATCCGGCCGTCGCCGCCGTTGACCGTGAGCACGTCGCCGTTCGGCGCCACGGCCAGGCCCAGCGGGGCGTTGAGCCAGCGGCCGGCGGTCACCACGGCACCTGTGCCCGCGCTGGTCATGCGGGTCACCGCGTGCCGGATAGCGGTGATCCGGTTCTCCCCGGTGTCGGCGACGAAGAGCGTGCCGTGCCGGCCCAGCCCGACCCCGGTCGGGCCGATGACGAACGCGGCCGCGTTGGCCTGCTCGAAGAACCCGGACCCGATCGTGGTCACCGCGAGGAGCTTCGGCGGGCGGTTCCAGTACACGTGGACCAGGAGCCTGAGCACCGTGCCCTGATCAACGACCCCGGTCTGCCCGGCGACGTTCCCGTTGAGCACGTTGGTGACGAACAGGTCCGCGAACCATCCGGCACTGAGGGCGGCCATGTCCCACGGCCCGTTGATCCCCTTGCCGGAGATGGTCCCCCGCACGGTGCCGTGGCTGTCGAGCACGATCAGGCAGCCGGCCTTGGCCGTGGTGACGCTCCCGTTCTTCGACGGCGTGCTGCCCACGACCACCCATCCGCCGCGCAGCACGGCCAGCGCGGTGGTGAGCCCGATGCCGCCGGGGCAGCGCCCCGTCAACTGCGGGCTGGTGATGCGCGCGAACTGGGTCTGCTGGCCGCCGGGCGAGACCTCCACGATCGTGGTCCCGGTGCCCTGCTCGTTGGCCTTGTTGTTGAAGTTGCTGACCAGCACGTCGCCGCGGTGCAGCCGGCCGCGGCTGGCCCGGACCACGGCGACCCCGTAGGGGTTGACGTCCCCGTTGCCCGGAACGGTCGACGCGACGTTCTTCAGCTTGCTGAATTGGCCCAGAAATGATGCCGGCGAATCAGCCGCCGACGCCGGAGCCATCATCGCTAGTCCGGTGCCGACGGCCACGCTGACCGTGACCGCCCACGCGATTATTCGGTGAACTACCGACATGCTCACGCTCCCCACAGAAATGTCCACGCTTCAGCCACGGCAATTGCAGACGCGGCCAGCGGCACGAGAGGCCCCGCTCGTGTCGCTGACTGGAATAACGGAGCGTTGCGGCCCGCGGTTCAGCTTCCGCCGTTATTGGTGACGGCCGGATTCGGCCTCATTCAGCCGGGCCAGAAAGGCGTTGTACGCGGCGAGATGCTCGTCGTCGTCGATGCCCCCGCGCCCGTCCCAGCTAACGGCGGCCGGCGCCGCCGCGGTACCGGCCCCCGCGCCATCCGGGGCCGCCTCGGCCCGGCCCTCAGCGGCCGGCACCGGCTGACCGGGGTGGGCGGCGACCAGGTGGGCCAGGCTGGCCCGGCGCGCCGCCTCCAGCCAGCCGCGGCCGCTCGCCGCGGCCCGGTCATCGAGGCTCCACATCAGGTACACCAGCATCATCAGGCCGAACATAATGGCGTCGCCGCCAATCCACATCACCGCGCCGCCGAGATGGAGGTCTTGCACGGGATTGGGCGCCCACGCGGGCCGCGGGCCCTGCGGGATCCCGGGCGTGCCGGCCGTGCCGTAGCCGAGTACGAGCCCGGTGAAGGTATCCACCGGCATCATGAGCACCAGGATGATGAACCGCACCGGATAGGTGAGCCGCCAGCGAATGGGCTCACGGCCGAGAATGGGCAGGAAGAAGAGGTAGCCGATCACCAGGAACAGGACGTGCTCGGCGTTATGCACCGTCTGGTTGGCCGCGACCAGGTTGGCGAAGCCGGTCAGGTGCGCGGCGATCACCGCGACCGCGTAGGCCACGCACCCGAATACCGGCCAGGTGAGGAAGCTGGCCACCGGAGAGCGCAGGATCCGCTTGGCCCGGCTGTGCAGCGGGTTCCGGCTCGCGTGCAGCAGCAGCAGCATCGGCTGGCCGAAGATGAGCAACGGCGGGGCGATCATGAGCAGCATCAGGTGCTGCACCATGTGGTCCCAGAACAGCACGTCGTCGTAGGTGCCGATGCCGCTCTCCGTGGCCAGCACGATCACTGCCAGCCCGCCGAGGAACATGCCGGTCCGCCAGGCCGGCCATGGCCGGGCCGGATGCCGCCGCGCGACCCGGCGCACGCCCCACAGGTACAAGGCGGCGAACACGACGACGGCGCCGGTGACGATCGGCGCGAACTGCCAGTCGGTGACGACCGCCTGCCAGCCGAACGGGCGCAGCATGGAACCTCCTCCGCTCGCGAGCCTACTCATCTGCCGGGCCCGCGCACGGCGGGCCCTGGCCGCGGGCCCGGGCCTGCGCGCCAGCGGCCGGCCGGCCGGTCCGGCTATCGTGTCTGCCGGGAGGGTTCGCCTAGTGGCCGATGGCGGCAGTCTTGAAAACTGCTAGGGCGTTGACGCGTCCTCGTGGGTTCGAATCCCACACCCTCCGCCGTCAGATCTTGCGGTCACGGCCCGCCTTCCGCACTCACGGACGGTAACCTACTGCTGAGCGCACCGTAACGGAACCTGCGCCATCCGGCGATGAAGCCCCGGATGCCGCGTGCGCGGCACCACCGGAGGGGACCCATGAAACGCGCCGCCCTGGCGCTCGCGCTCGCCGCGCTCGCCGCGCTGGCCGGGTGCGCCAGCAGGACCGGCGCTGCCGCCGCCCATGTCAGCCACGGCGCCGCGAGTCCGGCGCGCACGCGATCCGGGGCCGTCCTCGCCTTCGGCACGCCGGCCCGGGTGGACGGCGCCAACGGAGCGGCGGTCCTGCTGACCCCGGTCAGCGCGTGGTGGCTCATCTCGGGCGGCAACCAGGTCGGGGAGACGCAGCCCGTGCTCGGGCACTTCCTCATCATCGAGATGAAGCTGAGGCCCGAGACCGAGCCGACCACGTTCCCCCTGCCCCTGACCGGAGACGGGCCATCCGTGATCTCCGGGGGCCAGGTCATCCCGGACACCGGCGACACCGCGTCGGACGACGTCGTCTGGAGCACCTGCCTGCCGGCGGTCGACAGCGACCTCACGCTGACCCCGGGCGAGACCGTGGTCGACAGCCAGACCTACGACGTCCCCGCCGCCTCCGGCCTGCTGCGCTGGCGCAACGCCGGCGGGACCACGGTCACCTGGCGGCTGCCCGGCCGCGACACCGGACCGCTCCCCGCGCCCGTCCGGACCGCCATCAGCACGGGCAACGGCTGCTGACCTCCCCGCCGCCGCCACGCGCCCATGATCGAGCAGGGCGGACGTTTGTCAGTCACTATGACTGGCAGACGTCCGCCCTGGCGGATCTTGGTAGCTAGGTCAGCTCACCGTGATGGTAAAGGACTCGCTCGTGGAGCCGTTGGTGTACTCGTCGCCGGAGTACGTGGCCACCACGGTGTGCGACCCCGCGGCCAGGTTGTCCGCGCACGTGGCGAGGTTGACCGTGCCGTTCCACTGCAGCGCGGAAGCGGCGCACACGGTGGTCCCGTCCACCGCGAACTGCACGGTGTCGCCGCCGGTCTCGCTGAAGCCGGCCAGGATGTTGTAGGTGGGGCCGCCGTACGTGTCCGGCACCACGTCCGCGGTGATCGTTACGCTGCCCGCAGCGGCGGTCGCCGGGCCCTCCACGGTCGTGGCCGTGGGGTCCGGAGTGATCAGCTTGTACTCCGCGCCGGCCACGGTGGCCGACCCGGTATGGGTGGCGTCACCCAGGTAGGTCGCCTGATACAGGATGAATCCCCAGGTGCCCACCGGAGGATCAACGTCGCACTTCCCGGTCCCGTTCACCAGCTTGATGTTGCACACGATGTCGGTCGCGTACGGTCCGGGGCCGAGGTTGGTCGGCAGGAACTCAACCGTCCCGGTCGGGACGCCGCCGCCGGCCGAGGTCACGGTGGCCTGCAACGCGACCTCGGTGCCAGCCTGCGCGGTCACGGGAGCGTTGAGCGGCGGGTTGTTGATCGTCGTGGTCGTCGCGAACTTCCCGGTCGCCGGCTTGTTGATGACCTTGATCGCCGCGGTGCCGGACGAACCCTTGTGGTGGGCGTCACCGGAGTACACGGCCCGCACGGTCTTCGTGGCCGGGTCGGCGAAACTCGCCTCGCACGACATCGTCCCGCGCGACAGCGACGCGTGGCACAGCTTCCGCGTGCCGAACCAGAACGTGACGGTCCCGCCGGGGGTCCGGCCGGCGCCCTTGACGGTGGCCGACAGCTTGATGTTCGTGTGCGTGTAGGCCGTCTTGGGCGCCGACACGACGGTTTTCGTCGCGAACCTGAACACGCTCGGCGCGGCGGTCGCCGCGCCGGCCGGCATCGCCCACATGGCGCAGGCCGCCGCGGCCACCGCCGCCACCGACGCCGTCCTGGCCGCGCCCAGCGGCCAACTCAGTTTCATGCCTGATTCCTCCTAGGATCACCCCGATGCGCACGGCCGACGGAACAGGCCGGGGGCAGCGCTCTGCCAGTAGGACGTTGGGGATGACACCGCGGATTACACCGCGAGCCCGGTAAGGAGGAACGGCCGGGAGTAATGCCGGCATGAACCGGTAAAACCGTTTAAAAGTCATCACGCCCCGGGGTCACGCCGCTACGGCGTGAAAATTGCCAGGGTGTCCCGAGGGCGCTGGGGAAGCCCGGCTTCGCCGGGCGCTTACGCGCTCATTGGCGGGCTAGCGGGGGCGTTGCCTGGGCAGGGGGCGGGGCTGGGATGGGAGGCTGTGGCTGCGGTCGTTCGCTGACGTCGTCCTTCTTTGGCGGGCTTGACCCCGTTTAAAAGTCCTTCACGCGCCGTCTCCCGCCTCACCGGACGGCCCCGTGACCCTGGCCGCCGCCTGAACGGCAACGTCACGCACGGTCTCGGCGAGCAGCCCGGCCGCCTGCCGGAGCTGATACTGCCGGCCCATGTCCTCCTCGCGATCGGCTGCCTCGCGGAACGCCTGGGCCAGGCGGTCGATGAGGCTGTCGGCCGTCGGCCACTGGCCGACGGCCCGGCGCGCCTCGGGGGTTACCTTGAGCACGTACCAGAAGGTCGGGTCGCCCCCGGTCTCGGTTTTGCGGAAGTCCACGTAGGTCGGGTCCATCGCGTCCAGCGACCGTGCCACGTCGGCCTGGTCGAGCCCGGTCCGCTCGGCGATGTCGCTGACCGTGACCATGTAACTGTGCTCCAGCAGCGCCACGGCCGCGCTGAGCACCGGCATCTCCCGGACTCCCCACGTGTCTTCCACTGTCCCCGCCTTACCGGTCTTGGACCCTGTTTCCGCTGCTACGGGTCACCGCCCAGGTTACGCATGGCCAGGCCGGGGCCGTGCGGTGCGGCTCAATGCGGCCGCAGGCCCGCGGCCGACTTCCTGGCCAGGCCGGTGGCTCGCTGCGCCGTGGAGAGCGCCAGCATCATAACGGCCAGGCTGGCGATATCGATGGTTCCCGCGTGAAACAGCCCGGGCCCGGAGCCCTCGGCGAACACCCAGCCGCAGGCGCCGGCGAAGAACACGGCCGTGGCGGCGGCCGCGCCGCTGGCCAGCCACGCCTCGTACCGCAGGACCCGCGGCGACAGGTCGAGCCGGCGCACCAGCCCGGCCACGCCCGTGACCGCGGCCGCCAGCGCCAGCGGGCTGACCGCCATCCACGCGATCTCCGCGGCCGGGAACGCGGCCAGCGCCGCGGGGTGCGCCCAGTACGACGAGACCGACAAGGTGCCCGCCCAGCCGAACGCCGCGGCGCCGGCGGGCAGGAACCCGTGCGGGACGAGCGGATGGGCGCCGGTGCCGGGCCAGGCGTTCTCGAAGTGGTGGCTGCCGAAGGCGAGCGCGCTCGTGCCGGTCAGGGCGAGCCAGGCCGAGAGGGCGACGGGGCGTGATGGCTGGTTTCTCAGGGCGCGCACCGCGGCCCAGATCAGCGGGACCGCGGCCGCCGCGGCCGCCGCGGCGAGGCACGCCGCCGCGGCGGACATCGCCACCAGGGCGGCCGTCGCGGCGGCCG
>Ga0335078_10018799_pt1 | contig 10275 bp, 9 predicted proteins | sample Lox_Sample_32_FD_206711 | JGI IMG/M metagenome (GOLD analysis project Ga0335078, IMG submission 206711) | Soil microbial communities from Loxahatchee National Wildlife Refuge, Florida, United States - Lox_Sample_3.2 | ecosystem: Environmental > Terrestrial > Soil > Wetlands | place: USA: Florida...
CGCGGCGCAGAAATCCCGCTGATTCCATGGCCCGTATCGCCGTTCTTTCGCTCCTGATCGGAGCAACCCTCGCGGTAGGGCCGGCAGCGGCCCAATTCGGCAGCATTTTCGGCGATGCGCCGCCGCGGCCGCCGGCGGACGTGCCAAATGGCCCGTTTCCGCAGCAGCCGCCGCCAGTGGGGTACCCCGGCCAAGCGCCGCAGGGGTACCCGCAGTCTGTGCCAAGCTATTCCCCCCCGCCTCCGCCTGCGGCGATCGAAACCCAGCCGTTGCCCCCGCCACCGGGCGCACCGGTAGGCTCGGCTCCCCCGCCCCAAGCTTCGCCGCAAAGGCCTGCTGGCCAAAGCGGACGTGCAGCTGCCGGCCCTCCAGCCAGCAATGCGCCGCCTGGGTCACCACCACCTCCGGCGGAGGCCCCTCCGCCTGACGACACGGTGGTTGAGGCGCCGACCCCACATATCGAAAATGGAAAGGCGGTATTTTCGGGTCTCGATAAAATCACTGGCCGCACCATCTCGTTCGATGTCGCAATCGGCGAAACGGTGCAGTTCGGTGCGCTGCAAGTCACGCCGCGTGCGTGTTACACGCGACCGCCCACCGAGGCCACCAATACCGACGCATTCGTGGAGGTGGACGAGGTGACATTGCAGGGCGAGATTAAGCGCATCTTCACCGGTTGGATGTTCGCATCGAGTCCAGGCCTGCACGCGGTCGAGCATCCCATCTACGATGTCTGGCTTACCGACTGTGCATCGCCACAGCCGATGAAGGTCGCTGAGCCTGCCTTGAAGCCTACGCCTGCGCCGGCTCCGGTGCCCGGCTCTGCGCCCAAGCCGCGCCAGCCGGCGCCGCCGGCACGGCAGCGGCCTGCCCCACCCTCGGCGCCCGGCGCGCAGCCTTAAGCTGCGCAGGGCGCGTCATCCGTCAGGTCCGGCCGCGTCTCCGCGTCACTTGTTCATGAAGGCATCGCTGATCGCGTCGATCGCCCCCTGTGCGTGCAGCATATCCATGTGACCGAGACCGCGCACAATCCTCACCGGAATCGCAGGCTCTATGCCGGCGACGATGTCGGCGTATTTGTCCGGCACCATCAATTCGTCGTCGGCGCCCGCAATAATGGTCGTTGGCATTTTCATCCGGCGAAACGCTGCGCTGAGATCGGGCGGAGGACCGAAATTGGCCAGGAGCCGAAACGAGTACCGTGTCGTGACAAACTTCTCGGCACCGGGCCTCAGCGCAAAGGCGATAACCGGCAAAGCCTCACAGCAGCGAAAATGAAGCCGCCGCAGCATCAGCAAGGCAACGATGCGAGGAAGATCCGCGTCCGCCCATTCGGCCGAATCTTTCGAACTGCGCGACGAGGGCGCGTCGTATCCGAGATAGGGAGACAGCAGAATGACACGGTCGAAGTCGGAGGCGAGCTTGCCGGTCGCAACGCGGAGCGCAAAGCCGCCCCCGGCGGAAAATCCGAGCAACGAGAAATGCGCGCCGTGATGCTGCCGCTGCAGTTCAGTGAGAAGATCCTGGAGATCGTTATCGAGTTGACCGAGGTAGCCGATGTCGCCACGCGTCCCGGACGCGCCGTGACCACGGATGTCCGGCGCCACGGCCATGAAATTGTCCGCCGTCAAGCGCTGGGCGATTTCGTTCATGCCGGTGGAATGGCCGGCCGAGCCGTGGATGACAATCGCGATCTTTTGCGTGTTCCCGTCGGCCGCCGCATAAAGCCGATAGGCGAGCGAGGTTCCGTCACGGGCCTGGAAGTGGGAGAGGTCGGGTAGTCCCGACTGGTCGATTGCGACGGCACCCGCCCGGATGGATGCGAGCTCAGGGGGCCTCCTAACAGGGACAGCGAGGAGCGCGACGAGAACAATGGCTAAAAGGCCGATGGCGGCGAGAAGCCAACGAAACGCCGAAGCCGCCCAACCAACCCACACCATGACTCCCCCGCGGAGACTGCGCCCAAAACTAGACTGCTCCACGTGACCGGAGAGCGTCAAAGGCCAAATATTTCGGGTTCAGCCTGTCAGGCGCGTGAGAACCGTGGCGCCGGGCACCGGGCGATCAAGCGGCAGCGCGCCAAAATTGCCTTCGCCGACCAGCGCTGCATCGAGGAGCTTGTGATAGGCCGGCCGTGAAACTTCCATGGCGCCGAATGTGCGCAGATGGTCGGTGACAAACTGCGTATCCAGGAGACGATAGCGGCCGGCCTTTAGGCGTGCGACCAGATGCACGAGGGCCACCTTGGACGCGTCGCGCTCGCTGTGAAACATGCTCTCGCCGAAAAACGCCCGACCGAGACTCACGCCATAAAGGCCGCCGGCAAGCTTACCGTCCTTGTATGCCTCGACGGTGTGACAATCGCCGCGCTCATAGAGCTTGCGATACAGATTGTGAATGCGAGCGTTGATCCAGGTCCGAGTTCGCCCGGGAGCCGGCTGGGCGCAACCGGCTATCACGGCATCGAAATCGCGGTCGACGACAATCGTGAACGTGTCAGAGCGAACGGTGCGCGCCAGGCGGTCGGGAACGTGGAACTTGTCGAAGGGGATGATTCCACGCCGCTCCGGTTCTATCCAATAGAGGGCGGGGTCGTCCGCGCTTTCCGCCATGGGAAATATGCCGCAGGCGTACGCTTTGAGCAGCACCTCGGGGGTGATGTCGATGAGAGCGGACTCGCGACTGGCCATGGTCCTCGTTTAACCGGCTCCCGGCCCGGCATTCAAGGGCTGCGGAGCATGCCGGTCGCGTGACCGCACGTTTGTCATCGCAAATCCTTTCGTGCCCGTTCCGAAAGCGTTCCGCCGTTTACGGCCTGCAAACACTAGACTCGCTAAGATTTTAATCTGGTTGAACGCAATCTAGGCCCAAGACGTTCGCTGTGACGAGCTCACAGGGGAAGCGACGGGGAGATGGCCGCATGGAAACCATTGTTAACGAAACAGACAAGATCCGCGTACTCGTGGTTGAGGATGAATTCTTCATTGCTGAGTGGGTGGCGGAATCGCTCTCGGATCTCGGGTTTGCGGTCGATGTCGCCAGCAATGCTCGCGATGCTCTGCAACGCCTTGCGTCGGCGGCCATAGACGTCTTGTTTACCGACATCAATCTGCCAGGCGGCATGGATGGCGCGGCGCTGGCCAAACAGGCGCGCCAACTGTTGCCTCGGCTGCCCGTGATCTATGCCTCGGCGCGCGTTGCGACGCTTGAGCCGGAAGCCCGCGTGCGGGGAGGGGTTTTCGTAAGAAAGCCGTACGAACCTGAAATGGTCGGGCGGCTGATCAGCGAGGTTATGCGGCCTGTCGCGGTCGCAGTTCCGGCCTAAGCGCTGCCGTCTTCGGCTTCACTCCGCTGCGCCAAAAATTCTTCGAGCCAGTGGATGTGATAGTTGCCGTCGATGATGTCCTTTTCTACGACGAGGGCGCGAAACAAAGGCAGCGTCGTTTCGATGCCGTCGACCACGAACTCGTCGAGCGCGCGGCGTAGGCGCATAAGGCATTCGCCCCGCGTCTTGCCGTGGACGATGAGCTTGCCCACCAGCGAGTCATAAAACGGCGGGATCGCGTAACCGTGGTAGACGGCCGAATCGACTCTGACCCCCAGTCCGCCGGGCGGGTGGTAGTGAACGATCTTGCCCGGTGAGGCGCGGAATGAAACCGCGTTTTCCGCGTTGATGCGGCATTCAATGGCGTGGCCGTGGAATTTTACGTTGCTTTGGGCGAACGGTAGATCATTGCCGGCAGCGACTTGAATCTGCTCCAAAACGAGATCGATGTCGGTGATCATCTCGGTCACCGGATGCTCAACCTGAATGCGCGTGTTCATTTCGATGAAGTAAAACGCGCCCTCGTCATAAAGGAATTCGACGGTTCCGACGCCGAGATATTTGATCTCGCGCATTGCCTTGGCCACGGTTTCGCCGATTGCGTCGCGTTCCGCCGTATTGAGGGCAGGAGAGGGGCCTTCCTCCCACACCTTCTGATGGCGGCGCTGTAGCGAGCAGTCGCGCTCTCCAAGATGGATGGCGCGGCCCTTGCCGTCGCCGAGCACCTGAATTTCGATGTGGCGAGGGCGCTCGAGATATTTCTCGAGGTAGAGAGTGTCGTCGCCGAATGCCGCCTTCGCTTCGGCGCGCGCCACAGCCAGTGCTGAAGCCAGTTCGGCTTCCGCGCGGATCACCTTCATGCCGCGGCCGCCGCCGCCCGCGGCAGCCTTGGCCATGACCGGAAATCCGATATCGCGGGCCAATCGCCGCGCTTCCGCATCGGAGCCGACTCCGCCGTCCGAACCGGGGACGACCGGTATGCCAAGCCTTTTGGCCTCGTGCTTGGCAGCGATCTTGTCGCCCATCAGGCGGATGTGTTCGGGGCGCGGCCCGATGAAATGTACATTATGGTCGACAAGAATCTCGGCGAAACGCGCGTTCTCGGACAGGAATCCATAACCGGGATGCACGGCGTCGGCTCCGGTAATTTCGCAGGCGGCAAGCAGCGCCGGGATATTGAGGTAGCTGTCTTTAGCCGGCGGCGGGCCGATGCAAACGCTTTCGTCCGCCAACCGGACATGCATGGCATCCTCGTCCGCGGTCGAGTGCACGGCTACTGTCGCAATGCCGAGTTCCTTGCAGGCGCGCAACACGCGCAGTGCGATCTCTCCGCGATTGGCGATGAGAATCTTTTCGAACATCACAAGCCGTGAAAAGCGCCGGCGAATAACGAGCAGCGAGCGGAAGGAGGAAGTTCGTGTTCCCGGTTCGCTCGTCGCCTTTCGTCAATCGTCGTCATTCGATAATCATTAGCGGCTCGCCGTACTCGACGGGATGGCCGTCCTCGATGAGAATCTGGATTACCGTGCCCGATCGCGGCGCCGGTATCTGATTCATTGTTTTCATCGCTTCGATGATGAGCAGCGTTTCCCCGGCCTTTACCTCACTGCCGACGTCGACAAAAGGCTTCGCCCCCGGTTCCGGGCTTCGATAGGCCGTGCCGACCATCGGTGACGAAACAAGGCCCGGATGTTGCGCCGGGTCCAAAGGTGCCGCGGCCGCCGCAACAGTTGGCACGGCGCTTGGTAACTCCGCGGCTCGTGCTCGCGACGAATTAGCTGGGGCGTGCCGGGCTACGCGAACCGCCACGCCGTCCCGTTCGATTGCAATTTCCGTCAGCCCGGTCTCATCAAGCAGCCGCGCCAGCTCGCGGATCACATCGTGATCGATGGTTGGACCTTTGGGCATCGGCGGGCTTCCCGGCTTGCGCGCCACATTTACTCCTTGGCGCTCATCATAGAGGCGAGACCGGAGATGGCCAGGGCGTAGCCCTCGATACCAAAACCGGCAATCACAGCGCGCGCTGCCAGTGACACGTAAGAGTGCTGGCGAAACGACTCCCGTTTATGAATATTTGTGATGTGCACCTCGATGACCGGCGCCTCCATCGTGAAGAGCGCGTCGAGTATTGCTATGGATGTCGTGGTGAATCCGGCTGGATTGATGATAAGACCGCCGGCGTCTTCTGCGCGCGCCTGTTGAATCCAATCAATGATCGCGCCCTCATGATTGGATTGCCGGAATTCGACGATAAGGCCGAATCGCCGCGCCGCTGCGCGGCAAAGCATTTCCACGTCCGCCAGCGTCGCACGGCCGTAGAGTTCCGGCTCCCGGGTGCCGAGCAGATTGAGATTCGGCCCGTTAAGGACAAAGATTGTGTTCGACATCCGCGCGCCGCACCGACTCTCAATAGCGCAAGCGGACACCACCGCCGCCCGCGCCGAATCCGTTTATAGGGAACACCCCTGGAAAGGGGAAGTCGCATCGGCCGGGCGATGGTGCCGGGCGAGGGCGGATTATTTTGCCGGGTATTGCGCGAACAGCAGAAGCTCTGCTCCGGGAGCCTCTGGAGGGGGACGGCGCACCGCAATGGTGCGCATGCCGTCGTTATTTGCGCAGCGCGGCGATTTTCTTTTCCAATTCGTCATATCCGACGGCTCCCACCACGAGCTCATCGCCAACCACGTAGCTGGGCGTACCGTCGATGCCGAGCGTGTCGGCGAGCTTCAGATCTTCGGCAATCGTCGTTTTCACTTCGTCACTATCCATATCTTTCATGAGGCGGCCCATGTCGAATCCGACCTCCTTGGCGACGGCGAGCGCGCGCGTCTTGTCGGCCGCGCCGCGGCCACCGAGCAGCTTTTGGTGAAATTCGATGTACTTGGCGCCTGTGGGATCTTGCATGCGCGCCGCGACTGCGACGTGGGCGGCCTCGACCGAGCCCTCGCCGAGGACCGGGAATTCCTTCAGGACAAATCGAAGATTGGAGTCGGTTTGGATCAGCTTCATCATGTCGGGAAGCGCGTGCTTGCAGTAGCCGCAATTGTAGTCAAAGAATTCGACCATCGTAACATTGCCCTGCGGATTGCCGAGCACCACCTCGTGTGGGGAGTTGAAAATCGTCGCGTTGTTCGTCTTTATGGCCGTGCGTGCCTTCTCCGCTGTCGCTTCTTTCTGTTTTTTGTCGAGCTCGTTGATGACGTCTTGCAAAAATTGCGGATTCGTCATGAGGTAATCTTTCATGACGTTCACGATCGTCTCGCGGTTGATGTCCTGGGGCAATTGAGGATTCGCCAAAAGATAATCCTTTACGGTCTTCTCGATCTCCGCCCGCTGCTGGGTCATGTCTTGGGGCGATTGCGGATTTGCCTGGAGATAATCCTTCACAATTTTCTCAATCTCTGGCCGTTGCTGGCTTACATCCGGCGGCAATTGGGGACGCGCCGCGAGGTAGTTTCTTACGATGTTCTCGATTTCGGAGCGTTGGGGCGGTGGTGACGCGAAATGCGACGTCAGCCAGCCGGCAGCCACACCGGTCAGGACAACTGCTACGGCTGCCACGGGAACCACCATACGCGGGGTCAATTCCATCTGAATAATTCCTTTGCTGTCACGGCCCCGGAAGGAGTGGGTTTTTCTTCGCGTTCTTGTTGAATGCGACGATATCGTCGGCCCTGACCCAGCCCGGAGATCCAACGGGAAATCGCTGCTTGGCTCGCTCCGCGAGCTCACGCGCCGTTTTGTTGTCACCGCGCGCGAACGCCGCCTGCGCCGAGGCGAGATCGGCGTCGGCCAGGTCGTTCTTGCGCCCGTACGCCATAGCCAACTGGGTGTAGGCATCCTCGGACTCGGGTTCCTTGATCAACGCGGCCCGCAGCAGCGGAATCGCCTCGTCCGCCATTTTGGTGTTGTCGGTGGCAACGAGCGCTTGGGCAAGCGTGATCTGAATAAGAGCGGGATCGGGCGCGAGCTGAACGGCGCGTTGTAGCGGCGCGACCGATTCCGCCGGGTGCCCGCCTTCGAGTAACGCCTGACCCTTAAGCTCATAGAAGTAGGGGTTATTGGGCTGTGCTTGGATCAAGCCGTTAATCTGGGCGATAGCGTCGCGCAGATCGCCGTAACGATAGGTGGAGATGGCGCGCGCATAGCGGGCCGGCAAGCTGGTATCGGACTGCGGATAGCGCCGCATCACCTCGAGGGGACGGTCCATGAAGCCGTAGAGCTTCGCCCGCATCATGTCGTGGCGGAGTTGCAGTTCCGGCGGATCCTTTTTGTCCCAAAATTGGTTGTGCACCAGATTTTCCAGTGCCGCCATGCGCTCTTGTGGCATGGGATGGTTTTGAGCGTAGGGATCGATGTATTTCGACTCGAACATCGACTCGTCGGCGAAGCGCTTGAACGTATCGTACATGCCCTTGGCGGACTGGCCGGTCATGGTCAGAAAACGGACGCCGGCGCGATCCGCGTAGTCTTCCTGGGCGCGCTGATACGACAGCAGCGAGTGCATCAGGTAAGATTGCGGGGCGTTCAAGAGCGCTCCACCGACGTTGCCTACGCTGACGTTGCTGGAACGGGCGCCCGCCACCAGTGCGCCGGCTCCCAACAGCATGGCAATGATGGCAGTGGTCTGCGCGTTGGCGAGCTCTTGGCGCATCTTGGACAAATGACCGCCGACAATGTGCCCGGTCTCGTGAGCAAAGACGCCGATGACCTGATTGGGCGTCTTCGATTCCATCAGCGCACCGGCATTGACGAAAATATGGTGTGCATCCATCACGAACGCGTTGAAGGACCGATCATTGATGATGACGACGTGAATGTTCTGGTCGGCGAGCCCAGCTACCCGCAGAATTGGCCGCGAGTAATCGCGCAGAAGCTGCTCGATTTCGGCATCGCGGATCATCGGGATGCCGGCGTTCGCCCCGGTCTGCGCCCGGACGGGAGCGCTGCTCAGGGCCACCGCTGCGGCAGTAACCAAGCTGATGGCGCGCGAAGCTGGCCTCGCCTGCCGCACCTTGCTAGGAGGTCTCGCAACGTTCATTTCGGGCAAAGTCCGATCCCTCGCTTGAGGACCCAAGCTATGGACCGGGCCGCTCGCGGTCAACACAACCCCGCGTGTTCGCCGCGGCCCAAAGCGGCGGGACAAAACCTTGTGAATACGGCGGGATAGGGGCGACATTGGTGACGAAACAAACGGCAACGATTGCTGATCGCGAGCCCAAGGCCAAGTGATGCTCGACAAGGCAAAAGGCCTCCTGCAGCCGTCAGCGCGGAGTGCGGTTCCGCCCTTTCTGGTGATGGATGTCATGGCGGCCGCGGCCCGCCTGGAGGAGCAGGGGCGCGAGATCGTGCACATGGAGGTCGGGCAGCCTGCGGCGAAGGCTCCGACTACTGCGATCGCTGCGGCTCGGGCGGCGCTGTCGAAAGGTGCCATTGGCTATACCGAAACGCTTGGTATCGGTTCGCTGCGTGCGCGCATTTCACGTTCCTATCGCGAGTGGCACGGACTCGATATTGATCCGCAGCGCATTGTGGTCACTACCGGCTCGTCAGCCGGTTTCATTCTCGCTTTTCTCGCTGCATTTGACGCTGGTGATCGCGTTGCCATGGCGCTCCCGGGTTATCCGCCTTATCGTCACATTCTCAATGCACTCGGCTGCGAGGCTGTAGGCATCGAGACTGGCGAGCAGACGCGATGGTCGATCACAGGTGAAAGCCTTCTCGCGCACCATCGCAAACAACCGGTTAAGGGCGTGATCGTCGGATCTCCGGCCAATCCTACCGGCACGATGATAAACAGCCCTGTGCTCGCTGAATTGATCCGTTGTGCCGAGGATGCCGGTATAGCCGTCATATCGGACGAGATTTATCACGGCTTGGATTACGCTTTTGCCGCCGAGAGCGCTGCGCGCACTTCCTCCAATGCCATCATCATCAATTCGTTCTCCAAATATTTTTGCATGACCGGATGGCGGGTCGGCTGGATGGTGGTGCCGGCAGCTCTGGTGCGGGCAGTTGAGCGACTCCAGCAGAACCTTGCGATTTCAGTGCCAACGCTTTCGCAAATTGCGGCCGAGGCGGCGTTCGACGGCCGCGCCGAACTGGAAAAGGTCAGGCAGGGGTATCAGGAGAATCGGCGCCTTCTGCTGGAGGGGCTGCCGCGCGCCGGTCTGGGTTCATTTCTGCCTGCCGACGGCGCATTCTACCTTTATGCTGACGTATCGCACTTCTCGACCGACAGCTTCGCTTTCGCCACGCGCATGCTGGAGGAGGCGGGCGTTGCAGTCACGCCCGGCATCGACTTCGATCCGTTGCGTGGCAATCAATTCGTGCGCTTGTGCTATGCGGGCTCACGCCGCGACATGCGCGAGGCTATCGAGCGGATTGGCGCTTGGCTCAAGGCTTAGGGCCCGCGGTTTCCGATGTCCATCGATTGAGGCCAACCATGAACAATACGGTGTTTGATGTTCTGCGCAAAGTCACGACGGCGACCATCACAACCATGCTCCTGAAAAAGGGTATCCGGCGTTGTTGGATGGATGGTCCAAAGCCACTCATTGCCAATGGCGAGCGCATCGTCGGGCCGGCGTTTACCCTTCGTTTTGTACCGGTTCGCGAGGACCTGGCGACGCCTGAAAGCTGGGCCCATCCGATTTCGACGCGAGCCGCCATCGAGGAGATGCCGGAGGGCGCTGTTGCAGTGGCCGACGCCATGGGAGTACCGAGCGCTGGCATTTTCGGAGATATTCTTTGCGCTAGAATGAAAAAACGTAATGTCGCCGCGCTGATCACTGACGGTGTGCTCCGGGATCGCGCCGGCGTACTGACAAGCGCGTTGCCGGTGTGGTGCGCCGGCGTTGCCGCGCCGGCCTCGGTCAATGGATTGACCTTTGTAGGCTGGCAGCAGCCGATCGGCTGTGGCGGCTGTGCCATCTTTCCCGGAGACATCA
>Ga0335078_10018800_pt1 | contig 10275 bp, 11 predicted proteins | sample Lox_Sample_32_FD_206711 | JGI IMG/M metagenome (GOLD analysis project Ga0335078, IMG submission 206711) | Soil microbial communities from Loxahatchee National Wildlife Refuge, Florida, United States - Lox_Sample_3.2 | ecosystem: Environmental > Terrestrial > Soil > Wetlands | place: USA...
GCTCTGCCCCGGAATGTAATACCCGGCCGTGATCATCAAGTCTTCGGGAGCAAAAGGCTGAGCAAACGGTGTGCGGAAGGCGGTCCGCGCTCCTGTGGCCAGAATTACGTAGCTGGCTTTATAAGATCCCGCGCTCGCGTGCAGCCGCCAGTCTCCTGCCCATCCTTCCACGCCCAGCACCCGCCTGGCCACAATCTCCGCCCCCGCCGCCCGCGCCCGCTCCAGCAAAAGCCCGTTCAACACCTGGCGCGAAAAAATCGCCAGCGGCTGTTCCAGCCCGAACGAAGCCTTGCGGCCCGAGGGCGCAATTAATTCGCAATGGCCGGCCCAATTTCTCTCCTGGCATCTCTGGTTCAGAAACGGCCACTCCATCAGCGCGCGATGGGTCAGGCCGCCGCCGCAGGGCTTCTCCCAGCCGGGCTTTTCCTCGAACAGAATTACGCGCCGCCCGCCGCGCGCCAGGCTCTCCGCCGCCACCGAACCGGCAGGTCCGCCGCCCACAATCGCAATCGTGTCTTCCGCCAAGCCGGCCGCTCCCAATAGAGATAGGTGTCGTATTGCGGTAAAGCCAAGCTACAAAAGAGAAACGGATGAAGATAGGAAAGCTGGCAGTTTACCCGACAAACTGCCCGCCTGCACAGCCCCGAGGGTCAACAAGGCGACTCCGGGGCCACCCTCCCCGGCCTCGCGAAGAAAGGCTATCGCCCGCCGCGAATCACTGCACTGCAGTCAAGCCCTGATAGACGAACAATCCCGCGATTACCAGCAGCATGATCCCGGAAACCACTCCCAGGGTTCTCAGCAGCGGGGTCAGCTTGTTCATCTTGCTGATGATCTCCACTTGCTCTTTCGCCATGTGAGCTTCTGATTCGTCGAGGAACAACTGGTCATCCTCGTGCATGGTGAGGGTGCTGCGGTAGATCAGGAGAATAATCAGAACAGTGGTGAGAGCGCCCCAGGTAATCAGCAGCCACATCAGACCAGGAGACATACGTCACCTCGGCATTGATCTCGGTCCGGCCCGCCAAGATCGGCTAGGATGGGGTTCTTGGGCCCCAGGCCACGTTCCAGGAAGGCCCCAGGCAGATTATAGCCCTGGAATGCAAGCGGCAGCGGTCGCCGGGCCGCTTTATTGCGACTTTGGAACTGGGGTGCCATCTAACCCCTTGGGCAAGGCGGCCAAAGGAAGGCCAGGCCTTCCCGCCTCTGCTATAATGCATCTATTATTTGTTTCAAGGAGATAAGGATGGCCACAACCACTACCACCCCGGAAGTGAAGCCCAAGGCGGCTCCCATCAGTCTGACTTCGACCGCCATCGCCAAGGTCAAGGAGATCATGGCGCAACAGAATCCCGTTCCCGCCGGCTTGCGCGTGGGCGTGGTCGGCGGAGGCTGCTCCGGCTTCTCTTACTCCATGCAATTTGAGAACGGCGCCGGCATGATGGACAAGATCTTCGACATGGATGGCCTGAAAGTCTATGTGGATGCGACCTCCATCATGTACCTGAATGGCTGCACGGTTGACTATGTGGAGACTCTCGAGGGCGCGGGCTTCAAGTTTGATAACCCCAACGTGAAGAGCACCTGCGGCTGCGGGTCGTCATTCAGCGTGTAGGAACGCCGAGTTAAATCTTCGGAAATTTCCAAGCCCTGCCCGGTGCGGCAGGGCTTTTGATTTGCGCAGCCTTAGTTCTGCGGCTCTTCTGGCTGGGCCGGCGGAGGCTGAGACGGCTGTGAGGGCTGGGGTTGCGCCGGTTGCTGCGGTTGCATGAAGCTGTTTCCCGAATTGCCAAACCCGCTGTTGTTTGAGCCGAATCCACCGGCCGGAGCTGCGCCGCTACCGGTCTGCGTCGCTGGAATCGCCATCTGCAGCCCCGGCTGCCAGGGCGTGGTAATCAGGCCGCCGCGGTCGAGCGTGGGGTCGTAAACGAAAAACCAGTCGTTGTAATGATCTTTTCCGTTGAACTCGCGAATGCTTTGCGCCTTGCTGGTGCTGACCACGCCGATGATTGGGCCTCCGCCGAACACCTGGCCGGTCAGCGAGCCGCCGCTTGAGCCGCCGCCAAGCGAGCTGGTGACGCCCGAAGGCGCAGCCGGGCCTGAGGTTTCCGGCGTCGTGCTGGAGGAACTCGCGGTCGCCGTCAGGCCCGCGGCGCCCCCTTGCAGGTTCAAAGTCTGCGACCCGGACTGCAGTCCGCCCGCCAGCGCGCTCACCGAAGTCGCACCCGCGATGCCCGCCCCCCCACTCATCTGAAATTCGCCGTAGTGCACCAGCTTGAAGTCCTGGCCGGTGATAGGGTCTTTGTATTTCTTGCGCAGAAAGCGCAGGTTGTTGGTGTTCTGCAGGTCCTCGATGCGCGTGGGGTAGCGTCCGAATTTCTTGTAGTAGCGGCGAATCGCGCGCGTGTACTGCACGCCGCGATGAATCAGCTCTTCTTCGCGGTCGCGCTTGATCTGGAAGGTGATGCTGGGGGCCACCGCCGCGCCAGCGATGACCAGCAGGGCGACGAAGAGCAGCAGAGTAATCAGAATGTAGCCCTGCTGCTTTTTTCCGTGTCTTCTGCGGTCTGCCAGGGCTTTCGTCCTGGAGAACTGCGCGACTCCGCTTGAGGCCGGACGGCAAGCTTGATCTCTACTGCTCATGTTCCTTATCCCTGGCTCAGCGGAATCTCCTGCCGGTTGTTGTTCAGCACATCTTCAATCTCCACCGATCCCGGTGAGATGCGCAAGACCTTGTAGCGGCGGTCCACGATGTCGCCTTCAGAGGCGATGAAAATATCGTCCCCCTTGGCCAGAAAGACCTTCTTGATCTCCCCCGGCTTGCTGGCAAAACCATAAAACTTCAGGTCAATGGGAGGCGGCAGGGGCGGCCCCGTGGGCTGCGGCGGCGGCTGCTTCTTCGCATGATCGGTGGCGCCTGGAGCAATCGGCTTGGGAATATCCACCTGGGCGCGGAAAATGTTGCGCCCGCTGCCCTCGTACTTGGTATCTTCGCTCCTGCTCAGCCAGTCAAAGCGCAGTGTGGGGTCCAGGGAGCTGACCATCGGCAGGTTCTTTTTCTGCCTGTCAGCGCCCCGGACGCGGGCGGTTGGATGAGGCGGGGGTGCAACCGGCTCCTCTGTCACCGCCGGCGCCGCCGTGGTCGCCGCCGCCGAAGGCGAGCCGCTGGAGAAGAACAGCCAGCGGGCAAGCAATACCACTGCCAGCACCGCCAGCACAATGGCGGTGATCAGTTTTGGCCGGCTTTCCGCCCCTGTTTGCATCTAGCCTTCTGTCTTCAGATATGTCTGCAGCTGCAGCTGCAGCCGCACCGTGCCCGCCTGCTCCCCGCCCAGCTGCACGCTGTTCACAATAAAGAATAGCTGGTCGCGCTCCAGCGAGTTGATAAACTTCACCAGCTGCAAATAATCCCCGGTCAGGCTGGCGTCAATGATGACCGGCCGCAACCCCACCGGCTCCGGGTCTTTGAAGGTGTAGCGCACCTGGCCCAGCGCAACCCCGCTCTGTTGTGCTACCCGGCCCAGCGCGTCAGAGACTGCCGAATCGCGGCCGGGCAGCCGCTGCTTGTAGAACTCGGCGATTTCCTTGCGCGAGGTGGCAACCTTCTTATCCAGCCCACGCAGCGGCTCGACCTCGTGGGTCTTTTGCCGCAACTCCGTCCATAGCTGGTCCTGCTGCTCACGCCGCCCCTGGGCCGAACCCACCAGCGGAGAAAACAGCACCGCCGCGGCCGCCACGTCCAGCACGCCCAGCGTCACGAAAGCGATCGTCAGCTTTTTGCGGGTTGGCTGCAGATCAGGCATTAGGGCGCGCCTCCCTTGCTGGCCGCGGCCTCGGCCCCGGGAATATAGAAAGTGCTCAACTCGAACTGCACATTATCGCCGTTGGTTTGACCAGCCATCCCCGCCTCTTGCTCAATCTGGGTGCGCTGAAAGCGCTGCGAATCCTCCATGTTGCGCACCAGCTCGATGGCCCGGTCACGGGATTGCCCCGCCACCACCAGCTTAAGCTCCAGTTCACCCTCCGGCGTCATTTCCGGATGAATCGAGACCACGTGCAGATGCGGCGGCATCACCCGCTCCAGGTCCTCGAAAACCCGCGTCCAGGAGAGCGACTTGCGCTCGAACAGTGCGTTGAGAAACTCGGCCCGGTCGCGCACCTCGCGATTGTGCGGCAGGTTCATCTGGGCCACGGCCTGCTGCTTTTGCTGATCGCGCGCCGCAATTTGCTGCTCGAGCCGGGTGATGGACTCGCGGTCTTTATTGGCCCCGGACCACGCGCTGATCACTCCCAGCACCAGCAGCAAAGAAAACAGTCCCAGCCCGGCCAGGGCGGTGCCCCAGCGCAGCCAGAAGCGCCGTACATCCTCGTAAGGATGAGTTGCGAGATTGATATCCAGCCGCATCTCAGGAGCTCAGTGCCCCCACCACCCCCGCAATCTGCCACTTGGGGATCTGTCCCCGCCCGCCGCCCAGTTGCGAGGCGCTGACCAGGTCTTGCACCTCGATTCCGGTCTGGGCGCGCAGCGCCGGGGCCGCGCCCGTAAGATTGGGCAGCCCGGCAATATACAGGCGATCAAGGTTCAGATGATAGGTATCCTGAAAGAACACCACCGAGGGATAAACTTCTTCCGCCAGCCGCTCGCCTGTGATCGCCGTGCCATCGGGATTCTCCAGGGTGCGAAACAGCAGCAGCTGGTTCTGGTCGAGAATGGCGATGCTGGTCGTGCGCGTATCCACCTTGGCAATCAGCACCGGCCGGTCAGCCCTTGCCGCGCCTAAAGCGGCAAGCATGGAAGGAACCACGATCCCCGGATTGTAGCCCGCCTCCACGAACGCCGCCTCGTATTCCTCGACCACGCTGGCCAGCGCCACCGCCGCCACCACCCTCACGCCGGAACCCGAGGATTGCACGTGATAGGAAACCTTGGCTTTCTCCACATCGAACGGAAGGGATTTCTTCAGCCGGAAGCGCACCACTCCCTCCGCCTCCACGCGCTTGCCGGGCAGCATCTCGAAATCGAGCAGCACCACCCGCACCGCGGCATCGGGCAACACCGCAATCACGTCGCGGTTGCGCCCGCCCACGCTGTTCAGGGTGTCGCGCACCGTCTGGCTCACCGCGCTTCGATTGCGCAGGTTGCTTTCGGTAAGGTCCGGCACTACGCTCCCCGGCTTAAGGTCGTAGGCGGCGAACTCAACCGAACCCAGGCCCGAGACTCGTCCTGCCAGCACCCGGTCGCTGGCGATCTCGCAGGCCACGTGAGGCCGGGATCCAGAACTGGAATTTGCGCTCATGGTTTGAATTTTCCGCCCGGCCCGCTCCGCTTGTCCAGGTTCCGCCCGTTCCGGCCTGAGGTTAGCGCATGCTCTCGATGAAGGTGACCTTATTGATCTCCTTCAGGGTGGTCAGGCCAAGCCGGACCTTGTCCAGGGCTGACTCGCGCAGGAAGCGCATCCCTTCTTCCCGGGCAGCGCGGCGAATCTCCGAGGTCGGCTTCTTGGCCAGAATCATCTCACGGATGCGGTCGCTCAGATCGAGCAGTTCATGAATGGCGGTACGCCCGCGGAAGCCGGTGCCGGCGCATTCAATGCATCCCTGGCCTTCGTAGAACGGCACCCGCGACCACTGCGCCGGATCCAGGCCGCTGGCCTCCAGCACATCCGCCGGATAATGCGTCATCTTGCGGCAGGTGTTGCAGATCAGGCGCACCAGCCGCTGCGCCAGAATGCAGTTCAGCGCGGAAACGAAGTTGTAAGGCTCTACCCCCATGTTGAGGAAGCGCCCCAGCACGTCCACCACGTTGTTGGCGTGCACCGTAGTAAACACCAGGTGCCCGGTGAGCGCCGACTGGATGGCAATCTGCGCCGTCTCCGAATCGCGAATCTCGCCCACCATGATTTTATCGGGATCATGCCGCAGGATGGAGCGGAGGCCGCGGGCGAAGGTCAGCCCCTTCTTTTCGTTGACCGGAATCTGGGTGATGCCGCGAATCTGGTACTCGACCGGGTCTTCGATGGTGATGATCTTGTCTTCATCGGTCTTGATTTCATTGATGGCGGCGTAAAGCGTGGTGGTCTTGCCGCTGCCCGTCGGCCCCGTGACCAGCACCATGCCGTAAGGCTCATAAATGTAGCGCCGGAAGCGCCGCAGGTCTTCTTCGTCGAAGCCCACCACGTCGAGCACCAACTGGTGGAACTTCTCGCTCATGGACTCTTTATCCAGCACGCGCAGCACCGCGTCTTCGCCGTGAATCGAGGGCATGATGGAGACGCGGAAATCGATGGGGCGCTCCGGGCTGCCGTACTTCACCCGGAAGCGGCCGTCCTGGGGCACGCGCCGCTCGGAGATATCGAGCTCGCTCATCACCTTGATGCGCGAAATGATGGTCGAATGGTGCTCGCGGCCGATGGGCGGCATCGCCTGGGTGAGCACGCCGTCAATGCGGAACTTGATGACCACGGAGTCATCGCGCGTCTCGATGTGAATGTCGCTCGCCCGCCGCTGCAGCGCGGTGAAGATAGTGGTATCCACCAGCCGGATGATGGGGCTGTCGCCCTCCGAGGTCAGCCGGTCAATCGAGATGGTCTCGTCCCCGGTCTCCTCCTCGTGCACCACATCCAGGGCAAACCCTTCGCTGGCTTCCTCCAGCACCCGGTTCGACTGCTCCGTCTTTTTCAGGATCTCCGTGATCTGGGTGAGGGTGGAAACCTTCGCGACCACCTGCTTGCGCAGCAGCAGGCTGATCTCGTCAATCATCATCAGCTGGCTGGGATCGGCGATGGCGATCACCAGCCGGCCGTCGCGCGTCTCTTCCAGCGGAACGAAGTTGTAGCGGAACATCAGGTCCACGCGGATCTTCTTGAACAGGTCATGGTGCAGCTGGAAGTTGTGCAGGTCCACGAACTCGCAGCGGTAGCGGCGGGCGATATCCTGCGCCCGCTCCAGGTCGGCGGCTTGCGCCGTCGGAGCCAACCGGCCGCCATTGCCGCCGTTCACCAGCACTGGTTTCTGCTCTGCCATGCTTCCCATCCGAATGTACCTACGCCATCACGGCCGGCGCCAACTTTATTACCGCGCCCCGCCTAATGAATTGCCCCGCTCGATCCCAAAGTGAAAAGCGGCAGGTACAGGGAGATCAGAATTCCGCCCACAAACACCGCCATCACGATCAGAATCGCCGGCTCGATCAGCGCCATGGCCGCCCCCAGGGCGGTCTGCACATCTTCCTCGTAAAACTCCGCCACCGAATTCAGCATAGTGGAGAGCGCGCCGGTGGATTCGCCCACCTCGATCATTTCGACTGAAAGATCAGGAAACATCTTCTGCTCTTCCAGGCTCTTGGCCAGCGACTGGCCCTCGCGCACCCGCTCCGTCGCTTCCTGAATGCCCAGCAGCACGCGCCGGCTGCTCATGGAAGCGCCCGCGGTCTCCAGCGATGGCACCAGCGGCAAGCCCCCGGCCAGCAAAGTCGAAAGCATGCGGGAAAAATTCGCCACCTGGTACTTCAGCCGGATCCCGCCCAGCAAAGGCGTGGCCAGCAGCACGCGGTCAATGCGCTCCGCCCCGCGGTCGGTGGACTTCCACCGCCACAAAGCGGCCACAATCACCAGCAGTACGATAAACCCGATGGGGGCGTACTTCTGCGCATGGGTTCCCACCGCCAGCATAAACAGCGTGATCGCGGGCAGCTTGGCATCCAGGTTCTGGAACAGCGTGGCGAACTCCGGCACCACGTACGTCACCAGAAACACCATCATGCACAGCACCACCGTGATCAGCAGCGCCGGGTACACCAGCGAAACTGCCAGCTTCTTCTTGAAGCTTAGTCCCAGCCGCTGAAAAGCGATATATCGGCTGAGGACCTCTTCCATATTGCCGCTTTTTTCCCCCGCCATCAGCGTGGTGGTGTAAATCTTGGGAAACACCGCCTGGGCACTGAAGGCGTCAGAAAGCGACTCGCCGCCTTTGACCCGGTCGCGGACATTTTCCAGAATGGAACGCAGATGAACGTCCTTTTGCCGCTTGATCAGCAGGTCCAATGAACTGAGAATCGGCAGTCCCGCCTTGATCAAAGTTAGAAACTGCTGATTAAAGATCAGGAATTGGCTGGGCCGCACCCGCCGGCCAAGGTGGATTTGCCCGCCGGCGAACATCCCTCGCGGCTTGACCGAGTACACCAGGTAACCCTGCTGCACGAAGCGGTCGCGCACGTCGGACTCGGAATACCCCCGCTCGATTTGCTGCAGCAGGTGGCCGCGCTCGTCAGCAGCCTTGATTACGAATTCCGCCATAGCTTGCTCTCAGGGCCTTCGCTGGCCCAAGTCTAGCATTCCCACGGTGACAACTGTGTAAATATGCCCTTCCGGCGGCCGCCTTGTCTCGCCCTTCGAAAATCCACGAACCACCAATGCCATCTGCAACTTAGGTGTTCCTTCGAGCCCCTTTGTGTCCTTCGTGGTGATCAGGGTTTCCGCTCTCCTTCGTGGCCCTTCGCGTCCTTCGTGGTGATCGGGTTTTGGGTGGTGATCAGCTTTCATTGGCCAGCCTCCCCCGAGATCACCTCGACCCCCGGCGGGGGCGTGAAGTGAAACCGCTGTTCAGAGACTTCCAGGTTCTCCTTCATCTGGCTGAAGCGAAACTCGGTCTCCGACCCGTCCACTTCCTCTACTATGATGCGCGAAATCAGGCTCTCCGGCGTAGTCTCCAGAATGACCTGATTCACCCTCCCTGCCAACGCCTTCGGCACACCCCGAAGGACTACGTCGCCAGGGTCCAGTGGGGTTAGATCCGGCGCCAACGAAAGCCCGGTCAATTCTTTCTCCAGCTTCGTCTTACCGAGAAGGAAGGCCAGCGGCGACTGCAAATCGGCCAGGTCGCGCAGCGGGGTTTTGCGCACCTGCCTATCGGCGGGCACGTAAAACCAGGCATTCTTGCCATCGCTCACATATAACTTGTCGGCCGGCACCCGGTATTGCCAGCACATCTTTCCCGGCTTCTTCAGCCACAGCGTTCCCGACTCAGTTCGCTCCGTGCCCAATCCGCGATAGATCTCTGTGAACTCCGCCTGCATGGTCCGCATGTGGTTGTAGCGGGCATCCACCGCCTGCGCCAGCGCCTGAACGTCAGGCGCGGCGGCAACCGTGGGCGCCGCTGAGGCGAGCATTACCCCAAGAGCGACTGCGATGGCGGGAGTTCGCATACGTAGCTGGAGAGGAGTGTCCCTTCGCGCGGGAAATTGCGGGGAAGTACCCAGAACCGCGTTGACTCTATTGTAAACCCTGCCGCCCGAAGCGCAACCCGCTCCTTCCTGTAGCTTCGTGCCCCTGGTGGTAGAAGGGCGTACCTCTGCGAAATCTCAGGGAGTCAGCGGTAACAAGCTTTGGGCGTCCGGCCGCCTAATGTAGCAGCCCAAACACCCCCACGCCGTTGGTCGTCCCCACATAGACCTTGCCATTGACGATCATCGGCGTGATGAACTTATTGCCGGTGCCAAACTGATCGCGCCCGCCCGCGGCCTGGCTGCTGTTGTATAGCTCATTCGCCAGGTTGGTCGCATCGTAGGCGTGAAGCACTGCCGGATTATTGTTCTCCGCCGCCCACAGAATTCCATTGCCCGTTCCATTCGCCGAGACGCTCGGGGTCGCCCCGGGATAGGGAAAAGAATTCGCCGTCTGCGACGACGGGCTGCTCGAAAGCTGCGCGTTGCTGATGGAAAACGCCCGAATATGATTTCCCACCGCCCCGTAGTAAATCGTTTGGTTGAAGTACGCCGGCATGGACCAGACGCCCCCCGCCAGCGCCCCCGGCAGCTCCTGATGAATATTGTTCCCGCTGGAGCTGAACTTGCCCAGGTTGTCGCGGTCCACCAGGTAGATATTCGAGTCTTTTCCCGCGCCTACCGCCAGATGCCAGGTCTTGCTGCTGTTATCGCTCACGTCGGGCAACAGCAGCACCCCGCCCGAGCCCAGGTCCTGGTCGGTGCCGTTTTCCTGCGCCTGATTCGACATCTCGAAATAATCCGCCACGGCAAGCTGCTTATTGGTGGTCGAAATCTTCAGGAAGGCGTTGCCATAATCGCCCTGATTGGGGAAGCCATTGGTGTTCATGGTCGTGTCGAAGGTTCCGTTGGCGTCAAGAAAATAAATGTTGCCGCTGGAGTCGGCCGCCAGCCCGGCCCCGCTCATCCAGATGGCGCCTTCGTTTCCGTTGGGCGTGAGGTCGAGCACGCTGGTCTGGGCCAGAGTGTTCTGGTCGTAGCCCATCAGCCAGCCG
>Ga0335078_10018802_pt1 | contig 10274 bp, 6 predicted proteins | sample Lox_Sample_32_FD_206711 | JGI IMG/M metagenome (GOLD analysis project Ga0335078, IMG submission 206711) | Soil microbial communities from Loxahatchee National Wildlife Refuge, Florida, United States - Lox_Sample_3.2 | ecosystem: Environmental > Terrestrial > Soil > Wetlands | place: USA: Florida...
GAGCTCGATCGCCGTGGCGGGCCGTTATCGCGGCACGTTCACCGATGCGATGTTCGAGGAGGCGACCGAGCTCGATCATCCGTACTTCCGCACCAAACACGAGTCGGAAGCGCTGGTCCGCGGAACGTGTCGCATCCCGTGGCGGATCTATCGTCCGGGCATGGTCGTCGGCGATTCCAGCAGCGGCGAGATGGACAAGGTCGATGGACCCTACTACTTCTTCAGACTGATTCAACTGATCCGGGATGCGCTCCCGCGATGGATGCCCCTGATCGGCTTCGAGGGAGGACACATCAACCTGGTGCCGGTGGATTTCGTGGCAGCGGCGCTCGATCATCTGGCGCATCTGCCGGGTGAGGATGGCGCCTGCTTTCATCTGGTCGACCGGCGGGACCTGAGGGTCGGTGAGGTCCTCAACCTCTTCGCCCAGGCCGCGCACGCGCCGGCGATGTCGCTGCGACTGGAGCCGGCCGTGCTCCAAACCCTGGCCGCGGGCATGAAGGTAGGGGGTGCCGCGCTGCTGCCGGCCGTCGGCCGGATCCTTCGCAGTGCGCTCGAGGATCTGCACATCCCGCCCTCCGTTGTCGATCTCATCGATCACCCGACCGTGTTCGACCCCGGCCGCGCCGGGACGCTGCTCGAGCGCGCCGGCATCCGCGTGCCGCCGCTCGAGGACTACGCCTGGCGGCTGTGGGACTACTGGGAGCGTCAGCTCGATCCGCAACGCACCGGCGCGCGCCTGGCCGATGCGGTCCGCGGCAAGACGGTACTGATCACGGGCGGCTCGGCGGGCATCGGCAAAGCGACCGCGTCGAAGCTCGCCCAAGCGGGTGCGCGCGTGCTCATCGTCGGACGCGACGCAGGGAAGCTCGAGACGGCGGCGGCGCAGATCCGCGGCTGCGGCGGCGAGGTGGCGGCCTACAGCTGCGATATCACCTCGGCCGACGCGTGCGCGCAGCTCATCGCGCAGCTGCTCGCCGAGGACGGGCACATCGACATTCTCATCAACAATGCCGGTCATTCGATCCGCCGCGCCATCGAGCACACCTACGACCGCTTCCATGATTACGAGCGGCTGATGCAGGTGAACTACTTCGGTGCGCTACGCCTGACGCTCGGCCTGCTGCCCTCGATGGTGGCCCGCGGCAGCGGTCACGTCGTCAACATTTCGTCCATCGGTGTTTTGAGCAGCGCGGCGCGATTCGCCGCATACAACGCCTCCAAGGCGGCGCTCGAGGCGTTCACGCGCTGCGCCGCCGCGGAGTATCATGCGCGCGGCGTGCGATTCACCGTCGTCAACATGCCGCTCGTGCGCACCGCGATGGTGGCGCCGAGCCGTGTCTATGAGCGATTTCCGCTCCTCGGGCCGCAGCAGGCTGCCGATCTCGTGTGCGATGCGGTCGCGCGACGGCCGCAACGGCTGACGACTCCCCTCGGCAAGCTCGCGCAGTGGGTCGAGGCGCTGGCGCCGAACGTGAACCGCGCCTTCATGAGCGAGAGCTTCCGCCTTCTGCCGGAGTCAGAGGCCGCGGGCGGCTCGCCCGGCGCCGAGAAGCACCTCGCGCCCGAGGTGCTGGCGATCGCCTCGCTCCTGCGCGGTATCCGCCGATGAGCCCCGCGGCCTCTGCGGCGCTGCTGCTCGAGCGTCAGCGGGCGGCCTTCATCGCCGAAGGTGCGGTGACGGCGTCCGTCCGCCTCGATCGCCTCGCGCGCGCGCTCGACCTCCTGGTCTCCCATCAACAACGCTTCTGCGAGGCACTCGCGGAAGATTACGGCAGGCGACCGCCGGGCGTGACCTTGCTCATGGATGTCTATCCCGCCGTGCAGGCGCTGCGTCAGGCGCGGCGGAGCTTGCGGCGGTGGATGCGTCCCCGGCGGGTGAGCACGGGGCTCCCCTTGGGAGTCCCGGGAACGCGCAGCGAGATCCACTATCAGCCGCTTGGCGTGGTGGGGATCATCAGCCCGTGGAATTTCCCGGTGGCGCTTTCCTTCGGCCCGCTCGCCTCGGCGCTCGCCGCGGGCAACCGCTGCCTGATCAAACCCTCGGAAATCACCGCCGCGACCACCGCACTCATGGAGGAGCTGATCCGGGAGTACTTCGATCCCACCGAAGTTGCGACCGTGAGCGGAGGCCCCGAAGTGGCGGAGTCATTCTCGCGTCTGCCGTTCGATCACCTCATGTTCACCGGATCGACGACGGTCGGCCGCAAGGTGATGGAGGCGGCGGCTCAGCACCTCGTGCCCGTCACTCTGGAGCTCGGCGGCAAGTGCCCGGTCATCATCGGCCGCTCGGCCGATCTCGAGCGCGCGGTCGACCGCATCCTGCTCGGCAAGTTCGCCAACGCCGGCCAGGTCTGTCTCGCTCCCGATCACGTGTTCGTGCCGCGCGAGTTGCTCGATGCCGTGGCCGCGACGGCGAAATCGTGGCTGCGGCGCGCGTACCCGGACTGGGCGGCGAATCCCGACTATACCAACCTCATCTCCGCCCGGCAGGCCGTGCGCGCACGCGAGCTCCTGACCGATGCGTTGGCGAAGGGGGCTCGGGCCATTGCGCTCGAGGACTTCGTGCAAGTGGGCGGTGAGGAGCGGCGCTTCGCGCCCACGCTCGTCCTCGATCCGACCGAGGACATGCGAATCATGCAGGAGGAGATCTTTTCGCCCATTCTGCCGCTTCTCGCCTACGATCGGCTGGAAGAGCCGCTGCGAGAGATCAACCGGCGCGCACGCCCGCTGGCGCTCTATTATTTCGGCACCGACGCGCGCGAGCTCCGCCAGGTGCTCGAGCGGACCGTCTCGGGCGCCGTGACGGTGAATGACGTCGCCGCGCACTTTCTGGTGCAGAACCTGCCCTTCGGCGGTGTCGGAGCCAGCGGCATGGGCGCCTATCACGGCGAGCAGGGTTTCAGGCAATTCAGCCATGCGCGCGCGATCTTCAAGCAGACGCGCCTCGATGTCGCGGGCCTCGTGGGACTCAGACCGCCCTACGGCAATCGGCTGCGCCGGTTCCTCGACATTCTGCTTCGCAGGTGAGTCAGGCAGCCGCAGCGGCCGCCGCCGCGGTCTGCTCGCGCTCGAGCTCGCGGCGGAGAACTTTCCCGATCTGCGACTTCGGCAGGCTGTCGCGAAACTCCACCTGCCGCGGGACCTTGTAGGCCGTCAGGCGTTCGCGACAGAATTCGAGCAACGCCTCCGCGGACAGGCTCGCGCCCGGTCTGAGCACCACGAACACCTTCACCGCCTGCCCCGAGCGTGCATCGGGAATGCCGATACAGCCGCATTCGAGCACTGCCGGGTGCTCGGCGACGACACTCTCCACCTCATTGGGAAACACCTTGAACCCGGAGACATTGATGAGATCCTTCTTGCGATCGACGATGCGCAGGTACCCGGAAGGCTCGAGCACCGCGACATCTCCGGTACGCAGCCATCCATCCTCAGTCAGTACCGCCGCCGTCTCCTGCGGACGCTGCCAGTACCCGCGCATCACCTGGGGTCCGCGGATCCAAAGCTCCCCGGGCTCGCCGACGCCGAGCTCGCGATCGGCTTCCCGGACACTGATCTGCGTCGCGGGCAGTACCCGACCCACGGTACCGATCCGTGGATCGTCTGGCGGATTGCACGCGACCACCGGCGAGGCTTCGGTCAGTCCGTACCCTTCGAGCAGCGGGCGACCGGTGACGCTGCGCCACTCCTCCGCCACCCGCGGGTGCAGCGCCGCCCCTCCGGCCGCTCCGAGCTTCAGATGCGAAAAATCGAGGCGCGGGAAGCGCGGGTGCGCCAGCAGCGCCGCATACAGGGTGTTGACGCCCGTGATGAGGGAGAAACGCCAGCGGGCGAGCTCGCGCACCAGGCCCGGGATGTCGCGGGGATTGGTGATGAGCACGTTCAGACCGCCTCGATCCAGGAACAGCAGACAGTTACAAGTCAGGCAGAACACGTGATAGAGCGGCAGCGGCGTGATCATGACTTCGCGGCCCGGCTCGATGAGATCTCCCCAGATGGCGCGTATCTGCTCGAGGTTCGCCACCATGTTGGCATGCGTGAGCATCGCTCCCTTCGGGATGCCGGTGGTGCCTCCCGTGTACTGGAGGAAGGCGATGTCGTCCGGCCGCACCACCGGAGGGGCGAAGCCGACCGCGGCCCCGCGGGTAAGCGCCTGGCGCCAGCGCACGGCCTGTGGAAGCCGGAACGGCGGCACCATTCGCTTCACGCGGCGCACCAGGAAATTCACCGCCGTTCGCTTCGGCAGCGGCGCGAGATCCCCCACCGCGGTCGTGACCACGTGGCGGACACCCGTGTCGCCGATGACCTGCTCGAGCACGTGAGCGAAGTTCTCCAGGATCACGATCGCGCTCGCACCCGAGTCGGCGAGCTGATGGCGCAGCTCGCGCGGTGTGTAGAGTGGGTTCGTGTTGACGACGGTCAGCCCCGCGCGCAGCGCCGCAAAGAGCGCCACCGGATACTGCAGCAGATTCGGCATCATGAGCGCGACGCGCTCTCCCGGGGTCAGACCGAGATCGAGCAGATAGGCGGCGAGCTGGCGGGACAGCCGCTCGAGGTCCGCGAATTGGAGCGTCACGCCGAGATTGTGATACGCCGGACACTCGGCAAACCGCTTGCAGCTCGCCTCGAAGAGGCTGACCAGGGTCGTCCCCGGGCCATCGGTGCGCTCCGGGCTCGCGGCTCGCCCATCATTGCGCGCGGCCTGCTCGCGCCCCGACTCGCCTGCGGATCGATCATCGATGACCATGAAATAAAAGCTACCGCACGCGCTGGCCCTGCGCATCGTGGTTTTTCCCAGGAGCGAGCTCTTCTCAGGGCGTATTGCCCTTGACCCGGAAATCGCGCCGCTGCAGGTAGGCGGACGCCGCTCGCGATGCACCTCATCCGGCCAGGCGCTCGGAATGGGATAAGCATTACTGCGCATGCGCGCAACCCCTTCGAGCGACCATGATCCATAGGGTCTGCGGTAGCAGTCGCTGGCCGGAACATGACCCGATACTTCAAACGTTGCGCTGCGGTTCTGATCGGCATGACGGGGCTCGTGATGGCGATGGGGTTCGTTTTGGCGCAGGACCAACCTGCGCCTGCTTCCGCTGCGACTCCCGCTCCCCTTGGCCCTGCGCAGTTGGATCAGCTCACCGCACCGATTGCGCTCTACTCGGACCCTTTGCTCGGAATGGTCCTGGCGGCGGCAACCTATCCGCTCGAAGTCGTCGAGGCCGCGCGCTGGCTGGATGCGGATGACCATGCCTCGCTCAAGGGCGGTGAGCTCGATGCGGCACTGGCCGGGGAGGGCTGGGATACCAGCGTCAAGGCGCTGGTGGCGGTTCCCGAGGTCCTTCGCATGATGAACGAGAACCTCGACTGGACGGAGCAGCTCGGGGACGCCTTTCTCTCGCAGCAATCCGATGTGATGGATTCCATCCAACGATTGCGGCAGCGGGCCGCCGCCTCGGGCGGATTGCAATCGGGCCCGCAGGAGAGTGTCTCGACGGACGAAGGCGAGGTCGTCATCGAGCCTTCGAGCCCCGATGTGGTTTACGTCCCGTGCTACACGCCCGTCATCTACGGCCCTTGGCCCTGGCCCGACTATCCCGCGTTCTACTTTCCGCCGCCGGCGGGCTTCTGCTATCCGGGCCCGATCATCAGTTTCGGGGTCGGTTTCGGAATCATAGGTCCGTATTGGGGCTGGGGTCGTTGGAATTGGCCGCGTCATGGATTCTATGTCGCGCCTCGAAGGCCTCACCGCGGCCCCATACCCATCCGTCCGTGGCTTCACGACCCGGCGCATCGCCGTGGCGTGCCCTACCGCGACCCGACGACGGCGCGGCGCTTCCTGGGTCCCAATGCCTCGAGCTCTCGCAGCTATCGCGGCTATCCAACCGCTCCGGCACCGAGCGCGACACCACGGCTGACGCCGCGCATGACGCCGGGTCAGCGCCCGCCGAGAGCGGCACCCTCTCGACCGGTTCCCCCAGCCTTCCAGTCCTATGGCTCCGGATCGCGGGTGCGCGCGGAATCCGCCCGAGGTGCCTTCAGTCGCTCGGCGCCCGCGGGTGGCTTCGGTCACCCGGGTGGCGGCGCTCGCCCGGGTGGTGGTGGTCACCCCGGTGGCGGACGGCCGCCGTCTTGAGCTTCGTGCGCGAACAGACCATCTCTGTGATGAGGAACTCGATCATGGCCAACCGAGAGGAACGCCGATCTTCGGGTCGATGGCTGGCGCAGCTCCTCGGCGCGGGCCTGGCGACGCTGGTCGCGCTCACCGCCACGGCAGCCACTCCGATTCCGGTGCAGGCCAGCTTCGCCACTCCGCAGCAGGCCGCCGATGCGCTGGTGAGCGCGAGCCGAAGCGGCCGAATCGCCTCGTTGGAGCGCATTCTCGGCCCCGCCGGCGCCTCGCTCATCCGCTCCGGAGATGCGGTCGCAGACCGCAGCGCCCGACAGCGTTTTGTCGCCGCATACGACGCCCAGCACCGCATCGAGTTGCAGGGTTCCGCGAAGGCGGTGCTCATCGTCGGCGCGCAGAGCTGGCCGATGCCGATCCCCCTCGTTCATACCACCTCCGGCTGGCAATTCGACACCGCCGCGGGTCGACAGGAAATCCTCGACCGCCGCATCGGGCGCAATGAGCTCGCCGTCATCCAGGTCTGCAGGGCGTATGTCGAGGCGCAACGCGAATACGCAGCGCTCACCGTGCGCTCGGGTGCCGGCGCCGAATATGCGCAGCACTTCACGAGCCGCGGAAGCGAGCACAACGGGCTCTACTGGCCGACGCGGCCCGGCGAGCCGCAAAGCCCGCTCGGACCTCTGGTGGCGCAGGCACGCGCCGGAGGTTACTCGCCCGGCGGAGGCAAGGGCCAACCCCACCCCTACTACGGCTATTTTTTCCGCATCCTGACCGGCCAGGGAGCTCACGCACCGGGCGGCGCGAGAAGTTATCTCGCCGACGGACACATGCGGGGCGGTTTCGCGCTGCTGGCTTACCCGGCCGAGTACGGCAACTCCGGCGTGATGACGTTCATGGTGAGCGCCGATGGCATCGTGTTCGAAAAGAACCTCGGGCCGGAGACCGCGCAGCGGGCTGCGACGATTGAGCGCTACGACCCGGATGACAGCTGGAGCCCGCCGCCCTGAGCAGACTCACAGCCCCCGGGAAGCTCGCCTCCATCTCCCCAGCGCACGTGCTGAGCCCGGAGTCTGAGAATCTGTCGCGTTTCATCTGGCGCACGCGCTACCGAGACCCTGCGGCTTCGCCGCCCGAGAGCGGGATTGCAGATACCTGGGATCGGGTCGCGCGCAGCATCGCGGCGGTCGAGCGCGATCCGCCCCACTGGGAAGGGCTCTTCCGCGGACTGCTCGCGGGCTTTCGCTTCCTACCCGGCGGCAGAATCCTCGCGGGAGCGGGCGTCGGGCGCCAGGTTACTCTCGCCAACTGCTTCGTCATGGGGCTGATCGAAGATTCGATCACCGGCATATTCGAGGCACTGAAGGAAGGCGCGCTCACCATGCAGCAAGGCGGCGGGGTGGGCTACGACTTCTCGACGCTGCGCCCGCGCGGCGGCCGCGCCCGCACGACGGGCATGATCGCCTCGGGTCCGGTCTCCTTCCTGCACGTGTGGGATGCGATGTGCGCGACGATCCTTTCCACCGGCGCGCGCCGCGGCGCGATGATGGCCACTCTCCGGTGCGATCATCCTGACATCCAGGAGTTCATCGCGGCCAAGCAATCCCCGGGCGCGCTGTCGCGTTTCAATCTTTCCGTCCTCGTCACCGACGCGTTCATGAAAGCGGTGGACGAGGACGCCCTCTGGCCGTTGGTCTTCCCGAGCGCCGCCGCCGAGCCGAGCGCGAGCACGCCGCCGGGCACCGAACCGGTCGAGCTGCCCTGGAGCGGCAGCGTAAAACCGGTGCCGTGCGAGGTGTGGCGGGTCATTCGCGCCCGTGATCTGTGGAGGAGCCTATGCGCGAGCGCGGAGCAGTCCGCCGAGCCCGGCGTGCTCTTCATCGATCGGATCAACGCCGAAGACAACCTCGCTTACGCCGAACAGCTGAGCGCAACCAACCCATGCGCCGAGGAGCCGCTGCCGCCTTACGGCGCCTGCAATCTCGGCTCGCTCAATGTCCCGGCATTCGTGCGCGATCCGTTCACGCGTGCAGCGCGACTCGATCACGAGGCGCTGGGCGATGCCGCGCGCACCGCGGTGCGATTCCTCGACGATGTCATCGAGATCTCGCGCTTCCCCCTCTTTCGCCAGCGCGTGGAAGCGCTGGCCACACGGCGGATCGGCTTAGGGATCACCGGACTCGCCGATGCGCTCGCCATGCTCGGATTTCGCTATGACTCGCTGAGCGCACGCGAGGCGGCTGCCGAGCTGATGCGGACGGTCCGCGATGCCGCTTATGCGGCGTCGATCGACCTCGCGCGCGAACGCGGTCCCTTCGAGCGCTACGATGAGGCGCAATATCTCGGGCGCCCGTTCATCCGCCGGCTGCCCGCGGCCCTCCAGACCGGTATTCGGCGTCACGGCATCCGCAACAGCCATTTGCTCGCGGTCGCTCCGGCGGGCACGATCAGTCTGCTGGCGGGGAACGTGAGCAGCGGAATCGAGCCCATCTTCCGTCTCGAGGCAAGCCGGCGCGTGCTCGATGCGGATGGCGAGTACCAAACCTTCGACGTGAAGGATGGCGCATACTCGCTCTGGCAAGCGCTCGACTCTGGCGCTGGACGTATGCCGGAGTCGTTCATTGATCTGCGCTCGGTCTCCTGGCGCGATCAGCTCCTCATGCAGTCCGCTCTGCAATCCTTCGTCGACGGTTCGATCTCGAAGACGGTCGCTCTGACGAGCGGCGTGCCGCGCGGCGCCGTCGAGGAGATCTTTCGCAGCGCGCACGAGCTCGGCCTCAAAGGCTGCACGGTGTTCCGCGAATCCGCGCGTCCCGCGATCCTCACGGATGAGGCACAATGTCCCGCCGAGCAGTCGCTCGCACCCTGTTGCGATGCCGAGCGGGAGGCCGATTAGTGATTCCGACGTCCCCAGGTCCCGCCGTGGTGGCGCTCAGCGAGAGCCGCGATCTTGCCGTTGCCGTCGCCCGCGAGGCCGGCCTGCCGCTCGTTCCCATCGAGGAGCGGCCCTTCGAGGGCGGGGAATTCAAGCTCCGGCCGCTCGAGTCCGTTCGTGCTCGGCAGCTTTTCGTGTTGCAAACTCTCGCCGGCAGCGACGATGCGCCGGTATCCGCTCGATTCGTGCGGCTGCTGTTTCTGCTAATGGGCCTTCGCGATGCGGGCGCCGATTCGAGGGTGGCGGTCGTGCCGTACTTCCCCTTCGCGCGCAAAGACCGTCGCACTCAGATCCGCGACCCGGTCACCTCGCGCTATGTGGCGGAGCTCCTCGAGGCGGCGCGCGCCGACTGCATCATCAGCCTCGATGTTCACAATCCCGCCGCCTTCGACAACGCGTGCCGCGTCCCGGCCGTTCATCTGACGGCGTTGCCATTGCTCGCGAGTCATTTCGAGCCGCTCGCAACCGCTGCTGTCGGAGGATTCGCCGTCGTTTCGCCCGATGTCGGCGGCATCAAGCGCGCGCAGATCTTTCGCGAGCTCATGGCCGCGCGCACCGGCCGTGAGATCGATCTGGCATTCATCGAAAAGCGCCGCGCGAAAGGCAATGTCGCGAGCGGCAGCCTCGCGGGCGAGGTCTCGGGCCGCACGGTACTCGTTCTGGACGATCTTTGCGCGACCGGCGGAACCTTGATCCGCGCGGCCGAGACGTGCAGGCGCGCCGGCGCCGCCGCCGTGCATGTAGCCGTGACGCACGCACCGCTGGCGTCGGGACTCGACGCCCTGAGCGCCGCGGAACCCATCACGAGCATCACCATCACCGACAGCGTCGGCGCTGCACTCCCGAGGACGGCGTCTGCTTCGCGTTCGGGGAAGCTGGTCACTCTCCCCAGCGCGCCGCTCATCGGTCAGGCGCTGGCGCGGATCGCGAGCGGCAGGCCGGTGGCGTCGCTCCTCGAGAACTGGCCGGTGCCGTCGGATGCGTGATGGTGCTGCAGCAGCGAAAGCCCAGATGATAGTTGGCGTGGCTGCGCGGGTCCATGACGCGCGTGCCGTGCCAGAATGGCGCCCGCCAGCGGCACCAGTCCTCGTGCGCCCGGTAGGTGTCGAAGATGAACCAGCTGCCCTTCATCTCCGTGTAGCCGAGCGTGGTGCTGCCGCGCTGTGACATCTGATTCGGGGTGAGCGGCAGGTTCATGTGCTCGGCAGCGTT
>Ga0335078_10018803_pt1 | contig 10274 bp, 12 predicted proteins | sample Lox_Sample_32_FD_206711 | JGI IMG/M metagenome (GOLD analysis project Ga0335078, IMG submission 206711) | Soil microbial communities from Loxahatchee National Wildlife Refuge, Florida, United States - Lox_Sample_3.2 | ecosystem: Environmental > Terrestrial > Soil > Wetlands | place: USA...
CGCGAACGTCGGCGACCGAGTTCGCGACGAGCGAGTAGTGGACGACCTTGTGACCGGCCTTCGAGAGGAGGTCCCGGGCAAGATGGCCGGAGGGGTCGTCCTGCTCGGTGTGCGTGTCGGAGACCGATAGGACGGCAAAACCGAGGGAACGGCTGCCGTGAAGGTGGTGACGGCTCGATGCCTCCGGGGTCCCTTTCGCTTCGTTCATGATGCCTCGGTCCGCGACTTCGCCTTCGAAACGACCCGCACCGGGCCGAGCGACGTGGCGGGATAGAGGCCCCGCGCATCCTTCTCGAGGTACTTGACCATGTCCCATACGGTGAGGAGCGCGACGCTCGCGCCGACGAGCGCCTCCATCTCCACTCCCGTGCGGTCGACGGTCTCCGCCTCGGCCCGCACCCGCACGCCCTGGCGGGAGAGCTCGAGCTCGACCGAGCTCGAGGTGAGGGGAACGGCGTGACAGTGCGGGATCAGCTCCGACGTCCGCTTCATCGCGAGCAGGCCCGCGAGCTCTCCGGCGGCCAGCGGGTCGCCCTTCTCGACCCGGTGGGCCCGGATCGCGTTTCGGGTCGACGGCTTCGTGCGAAGCTCCCCCTGAGCGACCGCGCGCCGGTGAACGCGGGGCTTCGCCGCCACGTCGCGTTGTCGGGCCACCTACGACTTCCTCCCTTCGGCGCCGACCGCGACATGGGCGAGCACCGCTTCGAGCTGGATACGGTCGGAGGCCCCCTGGGCCAGACGGAAGTCGACCTCGCCAAGGTACTCCAGCAGACGGACCTTCTCTCTCGCCGGCAGGATCGTCTCGCTGATGTCGGGAAGGTAGCTGTGGATCGCCCGGAGGATGTCCTCGCCCGACGCGCCACGGTCCACGAACATCGCGAACAGGCGGTCCCTCGCCTCCCGGAAGTTCCCCGACAGAGCGGCGGTCAGCATTCCCTCGACCTCGCGACGCAACGGAACGGTCGCGTACTCCTTGATCGTCTCGCCCGTGACGCTGTCGGAGTGGGTCGCGGCGAGCTGCAAGAGGTTCGTCGCTCGTCGCATGTCCCCAGCGCTCGCGGAGAGGATCGTCTCTAGCGCTTCGGGGGAGACCTTCTTGCCCTCGGCCGCGGCGATGCGCTTGATCTGCGTCCGCACCGCCTCGGGCGAGTAGGCCCGGAAGCGAAAGACCGCGCATCTCGACTGGATCGGGTCGATGATCCGCGAGGAGTAGTTGCAGGAGAGGATGAACCGACACGACCCGGAGTACCGCTCCATCAGGCGGCGCAGAGAGGCCTGAGCCTCCGACGTGAGGTTGTCGGCCTCATCAAGGAAGAGGATCTTGAATCCGACGTCCCCGAGGGGAGACGTTCGCGCGTACTGTTTGATCGTCGTCCGGACCGTGTCGATCCCCCGCTCGTCGCTGGCGTTGAGCTCCATGAACGAGGACCGCCAGTCGGCCCCGAAGAGGTCGCGGGCGAGCGCCAGCGCCGCCGTCGTCTTGCCGCTCCCCGGCGGTCCCGCGAACAGGAGATGCGGCATCGAGCGCTTCTCCGCGTACGAGCTGAGCAGCGGAAGAATCGCTTCCTGCCCGACCATGTCCCGGAGCGACGTGGGCCGGTACTTCTCAACCCAAACGGCTTCGGTCCCGCGTGCCGCCATCTGCCTCTCGCGTGCTCTCGCGGGCGGGCTAATTAGGGTTTCCCGGACCGTCGGGGCGTGCCGGCGACCGGCGGTGGGTGGCTCGCGGCTTCCAACCACTTCTCATCGCGTCGGTGACGGCGCAGCGCTTCGGCGAGGATCCGACCGTACTGACCCAGGGCCTGCCGATGCCCACCCTGGTCCTCCCCTTCCACGACGTGGAGAAGGCCGAGGAACTCCTCGACCGAGGTCGAGAACCACACGTGGTCGCTGAGCAGCAACTCGACACCACGGGCGGCCTCCTCATCGTCCCGACGAGTCCTCCCAAGCCATCGGTCCGCGGATGCGCGGTGCGCTCGAACGGCGGCCGATACCGAGAGAACGGCCTGTTGAACCTCGGGAAGTGGATACCCTTCGAGCAGCACGAGGTTGTAGCTCCAGGCCTCGAGCCAGTCGATCAACGCGTCGAAGTCCCCCGGGACCTTGCGGATGTCCACGACGGGTCGGGGGAACGGCATCGACCAGAATCCGTCCGGTGGGGGAAAGCGATTGCGTTGAGCGGTCGAAGTCCCGCCCGGCGGTCACTGAACGTGAGTGTCCGACGTGCGTCCGCAGGATACCCCACCCACCCATCCGAACCCCGATGAACGGCCTATACCTGCGAACGGCTGCCGAGATCGCGACCCAGAGCCGAGAGAACCCGGGCGACGTGCGGGCTCGAGGATTTCCGAGCCGACCGTCCTCCGACGGGAATCCGAAGACGCGCGGAGGCGCGAACCGGAACCACTGGTGGTCCCGGAACCGCTGACCCGGCGGAGGGGCGCCGGCCATCGGCCGGCGTTATTACCCGCTGCCGGCATTTGCCCTCGACCGTATGCGCGAGCTTCTCGCCCACGTCGCGTTCCGAGGGTCCATCCGGGAGCGCAGCATCGAGCCGTATCTTCGCCTGTTGAAAGCACTGCGCTACAAGAGACGGGTGAAGGGGGTCCTGCTCGACCTTTCGAGCGGGGGAGGCGAGGCGATCGCCTCGATGGACTTCTACCTTGGCGTGAAGCGGCTCAACGAAGTGAAGCCCGTCTATGCTTCGATCGGTGCGCTCGGAGCGTCCGGCGCCTACATGGCGGCGCTGGGGGCGCGTAAGATCTTCGCCTACCCCGAGTCGGATGTCGGCTCGATCGGCGTGATCACCGCCCATTTCGCCGTACGTGACCTCCTTCGCCGGGTCGGAGTTTCGGTGGAGCTACTGCACGCGGGCGTCCACAAGGACGCCTATCAGGGATTCCGCCCGCTCACCGAGGTCGAGCGGGCGAAGCTGCAGGCGATCACCCAAGAAGGATACGATGTGTTCGTCCAGCTCGTCGCCCGGGAGCGTAAGAAGAGCGTCGAGGAGGTCCTTCCTCTCGCGACCGGAGAGTTCTGGACCGGGAGCCAAGCGCTGAAGCTCGGCCTCATCGACGCGCTCGCCGACCGCGAAGGGGCGATGGAAGAGCTCGCGCGCCTCACCGGGGTCTCCTCGCGTCGCGCGGTCCGCATCAGCCCGCCCCGTCCGTTCCTCGACCGACTGCTCTCCGGCCCCGCCGCGAGCCTCGGTTCCGGATTCGTGGGCCGGTTCCAGGACGCCCTCGAAGACGCGATCCTCGAGGGCGACCGGTTCAGTCTACGACGATAGTCCCGCCGCGAGCGGTTATATAGCGCCGTCACGCTTCTCGAGCGAGTTCGGATGCCGGAAAAACGCAACCGGGGCTTCTCCAGCGCGGCTGGTCTCATCCAGTACTACGACATGGAGGAGACGCGGTCGCTGAAGGTCAATCCCTACCTTGTGATGGGGATGGGCATCGCGTCCGCAATCTTCGTCGAAGTGTTGAACTGGCGGCTGATCTAGTTCGTCGGTCTTCGAGACCGCACGACTATCCTGCGTCCGCGACGGCGGCCATGGGCAGAGAGCCGGCGAGAGGAGTGACGCCGGGCAAGTAGCGGCCCTCGTGCGTCCGACCGAGGAGCACCACCTTTGAATCGGGCGATTCGTCGAGGACTTGGTAGCCGGTCTTCCCGGCGAGTCGCTGCGCGAACGAGGCGATCTCCGCGTGCGTCGGCTCCTGGTCCCGGCCCAGTCGCTGCCGGGACTTTCCCATGTAGACGTATCCCTTCGGCTCGACGAAATCGGGCCGTGCGAGGAGGTCGAGCTCCGCATAGGAGTCGACCCAACCGAGGTTCCATCCCCGGACGAGAGTGTGGCGCACGACGCGCCGGGTACGAAGGTCCCGGACGATCGCGAGCGACTCCAAGAGCCGCTCCCATGCGTCGTCCTGCGCGGGCAGGGTCAGCCGCTGAAAGACCCGCGCGTTGGGCGCGGTGACCGAGACGTACAACTGCGTCGGGAGCGGGTCGAGGGCCCGGAGGGCGTCGGGGTTAGTCCCATTCGTGACGAGGAACGTGGTGATCCCGCGCTCGTGACAGAGCTCGAGGAAGCGATTCATCTTCGGATAGAGCGTCGGCTCGCCGGTGAGCGAGATCGCGATGTGTCGGGGGGTCTGGGACTCCTCCCACCGGGCCGGAAGGACCGACGGGTCCCCCTTGAACCCCGAGAGGATACGACGCTGGGCGTCGATCGAACGGTCGAGCAGCTGCTCCGGGTCGTCGAACTCCGGCATCGTTTCGTCGTTCTCCCACCCCTGGTTCCGCCAACAGAACCGGCAGTGGAGGTTGCACGAGTCGATCGCCGGCGACATCTGCAGGCAGCGGTGACTCTCAATACCGTAGAACCGACCCTTGTAGCAGTCCCGTCCGCGGACCAGCGACTCCCGCGACCAGTAGCAGAGCTTCACCGCGCTGTGCTTGCCCACGAGCTGGTAGCCCTGTCCCGCCAGCTCGTTCGACAGGTCCTGGTCCGCCATCGCCCAACCGCTCGACCGAGATTCGAGCCATAAGGCTTTGGAAAGCCGCCGGACGACGTCCCCGCACAAGAGCGACTCCCGGGGACCGGAGCGTTCGATGGCTCCGGAAACCGAGGCGAGGCTACGACGCGGGGTGGTTGTTGCCGTTCGCTTGCATCAACGAGAGGTAGGCGTCCTCGAGCGCTAACGACGCGCTCTCGTAGGTGACCACCGGGGCGATGCCGACGCAGTTCGTCAGAATCTCCGCGCGGGTCGATACCGAGCCGTCGAACGCGAACCGGTATCTTCGGTCGCTGAGAGGCGTAACCGTTCGTATGAGCGACCCCAGCTTCGCAAGCCGCTCGAGGGGCAGCGGTTCGGCGAACTCCACGTCGACCGCGCGGCTCTGGAAGCGCGTGGCGACGTTCTCGACCGTATCGCGGAGGAGGAGCTTCCCCTGGTTGATGAAAATCACCTGGTCACAGATCTCCGTGACTTCTTGCATCAGATGGGAGCTCATGAGGATCAGATGGTCCTTCTTGAGCTCCGAGAGCAGGTTCCGGATCAGGATCCGCTCCTTGGGGTCGAGACCGTTGGTCGGCTCGTCCAGGATGATCGCACCGGGATTCCGGATGAGGGCCGCGGCAATCACGACCCGCTGGCGCTGGCCCTTCGAAAGACGGCCGGTTCGCTGGTCGAGCGGAGGAAGGTCGAGCTTTTCGTGAAGGTCACCGATCTCCCGGGCAATGTTCCGGGTCTTCCCTCCCCGAAACTCACTGACCATCTCGATCGACTCGGCGACGGTCTGGGAAGGGTATGGTTCGGGCGTCTCGATCACCGCTCCCACGTCGGCCATCGCTCGCTTCGGGTGTACGCGCACGTCGACGCCGTCAATCCGGGCCACACCCGCCGTCGGGCGAAGCAATCCCGTGAGTAGCTTGAGGGTAGTAGTCTTCCCCGCGCCGTTCGGGCCTAGGTACCCGATGGCGCCTGAACCCTCGTAGGAAAAGCTCACGCCGTCCAGCGCGGGCAGGCCTCGGGCGCGGCCGTACCCGTACCGCTTCGTGAGAGCCTCCACTTCGATGCGGACCATGAGCGGTTACCCCTTCGTCTCCTTGTACTGGTAGATCACGGCGCTGATCACGAGAAAGATCACGAAGTACGCTACCAGGATGACCACGCCCTCCCAGATGTACGGGAACCAGGTGTGCGTCGTGATGGTGCGACCGGCACCGATGTGCGTCGTCATGACCGTGTGATGGGGTTGGGCGACCAGCGGTAGTCCGATCACCGACCCCGCATAGAGCAGAGAGAACCAGGGTTCGTACCCGAGAGAGGTCCCGACCACCGCATCGACGATGACGAACCCCAGGAACAGGATCAGGATCGTCGCGACCATGCTGACGGCGGGTGTGCGGAAGAGGGCACTGAAGAAGAATGCCGTCGAAAGGACGGCGAGAGCATAGAGCGCGGCGAGAAGCACCGACTCGCCGAAGCCGAGCCAGGGAATCCCCGCTACTCCCCAGAAGTAGATGCCTCCAAGAAGAGGGACGCAGAAGAACACCACGATCAGGATCAGCGAGGTGACGAATGCGGCCGCGAATCGCCCGAGGAGCAGGACGAGGCGTTTCACCGGAAGGACGAGCATGAAGTAGCCCGTCCCGCTTCCGAAGTCCATCGCGATGGCGTCGCCTCCGATGAACGCACCGATGATGATGCCGAACGTCCCGAGCTCGCCGGCGGCCCCGTACATGTAGTCCGCGCCCGAGGCTCCCGAGTCGTGCTGATAGATGCTGACGGCGGTGAAGGCCACCACCACGATCAGGACGAACAGCAGAAGGCCCAGGAATCGCGAGGTGCGCAGGTAGAACCTCCATTGGCGGGCAAACGCCGTACGCCACTGCGCGAAATCGGACGGGAGCTGGGCGAGGTCCATGTTAATGGCCGCATGGAAACTCGACCGCTCAAAAGCCTATGTCCCGCGAGTGAGACCAACGCACGCCCGCGCCGTTTTCACGGACCCCGGTCCGCGACTTCAGGCGGCCGCGGACGTCGCCCGGCTCGGTGACGGTGCCGGTCGGGGCCAGCGCAACGAGAGGGAGTTCAGGACCACCAGGGTCGACGAAAGACCCATCGCGAGAGCTCCGGTGATGGGAAGAATCCCGTACACGCTGAGACCGAACAGCGGGACGAGCGCGCCCATCGCGACCGGCAATAGCACGGCGTTGTAGCCGAGGGCCCAGGTAAGGTTCCCCCGGACCTTCTGCACGGTTCGGCGACCGATCCGCAGGGCGGTGGCGACCCCTCCGAGGTCCGACCGGATCAGCACCACTCCTCCGGCCTCCCGCGCGACCTGCGTACCCGCTCCGATAGCGATTCCGAGGTCGGCGGCCGCCAGCGCGGGACCGTCGTTGATCCCGTCTCCGACGTATCCGACCTTTTTCCCCTGCTTCTGGAAGGCGTGGATGAGCTCGAGCTTGTCGCGCGGGCTCATTCCCGAGTGGACCTCTTCGATCCCGAGGGCCTGCGCGACCGACGTCGCGGCCGCCGCGTGGTCTCCCGTCGCCATGACGACCTTGACGCCGACCTCGTGCAGGGAGCGGATGGCGGACGCCGCCCCGGGCGCGATCGTATCGGAAAAGCCGAGGACGCCGATGGCTCGTCCGGCACGGACTACGATCGAGACGGCTTTGCCTTCCCTCGAGAGGCGTTCGAGAGCGGCTTCGAGAGCCGCGTAGTCGATCCCCTCCGAAGTCGCCGCTTTCGGGCTGACGACCGCGACCATCTCCCCGGAGCGTGCGCCCCGCGCGCCCGCGCCCGGCTCCGCGTGGACGTCGGTCGCGGGCACGAACCCAATGGCCCGTGCCCTCGCGGCCTCGACGACCGCCTTCGCAAGAGGATGCTCGGAGCCCACCTCGACCGACGCCGCGACGGACAGGACCTCTTCGACTGTCGTCCCTACCGCCGGCTCGATGTCCGTGAGCGCCGGGCGGCCCTCGGTGAGCGTGCCCGTCTTGTCCGTTATCACGAAGTCGATCGCGCTCGCCCGTTCGAGGGAGTCCCTTCCCTTGAACAAGACCCCGTCCTCGGCCGCGCGCCCCGTCCCGACGACAATGGCCGCCGGGGTCGCGATACCGAACGCACACGGGCAGGCGGTGATCGCGACCGACACGAAGACGAGCAGCGCGATCGTGAACCCGGCGCCGGCCACATACCAGCCCGCGGCCGCCGCGGCCGCGAGAAGGAAGACGACCGGAACGAAAGCGGCGGCGATGCGGTCGGCGAGCTGCTGGAGCGGCACCCGGCTCGTTTCCGCCTCGGTCACCAGTTCCCCGATCTGGGCGAGGACGGTGTCCGCGCCGACCTTCGTGGCCACCACGGTCAACCATCCCTCTCCGTTCGTGCCCCCCGCGATCACGCTGTCCCCCGGACCCTTTTCGACGGGCAAGCTCTCGCCGGTAAGGATCGCCTCGTTGGTTGAGGAGTGGCCCTCGAGGACCGTACCATCCGTAGGATACCGTCCTCCCGGCAGTACCTTCCACCGCTCTCCGGCCTGCACTTCCGACACCGGGACCTCGACCTCGTGCCCGTCCCGAATGACCCGCGCCGTAGAGGGCAGCAGCGCGCCGAGCTCGCGAAGGACTCCCCGGGCGCGCTCCCGGGTGAAGTGCTCGAGATAGTTTCCCGTTAGAATCAGCGTCACGATGAGCGCGGACGCGTCGAAGTAGAGCGTTGAGGGCAACCGTCCCGGCACCAAGAGGACGGCGACGCTGTAGGCATAGGCGGCGGTCGTCCCGACCGCGATCAGGATGTCCATGTTCCACGTGCGACTTCGCAGCGCCTCCCGAGTGCTCACGTAGAACTGCGAGCCGGGATACAGCTGCACCACCGTCGCGAGCGCGAGCATCGCCCAGCCCGTCCAGGAGAATCGAGGCCCGTAGGCCAGGGCGAGGACGACCAGCGAGAGCGGCCAGGCGACCGCGAGCTTTCTCCGAAGCGACCGGAGCGCCCGCTCGGGGTGCGCGAACTCCTGGAGGCAGTGTCCCGAACAGAAGTAGTAGCTACGGTTGTCCCGAACGAGCTTCAGCTCCGCGTCGCGTTCGTCGACGAACATCCCGCAGACCGGGTCGGTCGCCATACCGGAGACCTACGACCGACCGACGAGGGTTCGCGCGGCTCGGAGCCAGGTCATCCGGAGCGCGGATGGGTTCGCTCGTAGCTCTTCTGGCAAGCGGCCGAGCAGAAGTAGACCGTCGCCCCGCCGTAGGTTCCGTGGGCGGCCGCCTTGCTGTCCTCGATCACCATGTGACACACCGGGTCGGTTACCTTCGTCATGACCCTGCTCCAGGGAGGGCAGCCGTATTAGGACGGCGAGAAAAAAGCTAAGCCCTCCCATGGGTGGCCGCCGCGAGATGCTCGAGCAGCTCGACGTGAAGACGGTGGCCCAACGGCTGAAGGAACACCCCGACTCGGTCGTCCTGCTGGACGTGCGCGAGCCGTACGAGCGCGATGTTGCGGCGATCGAACCGTCCATCCACATCCCGATGCGCGACGTGCCGGACCGGCTCGATGAGATCCCAAAGGACCGCGAGGTCATCGTCTACTGCCACACAGGGTCCCGCTCGATGATGGTCGCCGGATACCTCGTGAACAGTGGGTTCCCGTCCGTGGCGAACCTCTCGGGGGGGATCGATGCGTGGTCGGTTCGAGTCGACCCCAAGGTGCCGCGCTATAGCTGACCGCGACGCGCGACCCTAGCGCCTCGAGCGCTCAGCGCGGAGCCCTCAACATGCTGTCACTTGCTCGAACGGCGTCCACCGTGAGGGTTTGGTGACTGTTCGAAGACCTCGATGTACCCGCGCATCTTCCAGTAGGTGTCGAGGAACTCCTGGCCCCGAGGGGTGATGTCGTAGACCGGCCGCCCATCGACCTCTTCCGACTTGAGCAGTCCCAGGTAGAGAAGACGCTCGACGAAGCCTCGGAGCCGGTCGACCGGCATGCCGGCGCCGTACGAGATTCGCGTGATCCTCGCCGCCCCGTGATAGCGCTTGACGACCTCGAGAACGGTGGCGTAGAGGTCGCTCACCTCCCGTCGCCGGGGACCCGAGGTGCCGTTCAACATCGCCGAGTCCTCGAACTATAGCGGGAACGCCGGCAGACTCGCGACCTTCTGCGGAGGGGCGCGCACCCGGGACCCTTCCCCGACATCGAGGGTTTCGGTGTACGTGACCTCATCGACCGTCGCCCCCTCCCGCAGGATCACCCGCCGAGCGAACACTCTCCTTGCCTCCGCTTTCTCTCCGAGCTCCACGGAGTCCGCGTAGACGTCCTGGGCGACCGCTTTGGTCTCCAGTCGGACGGCCCCGCCGACCAGAGGTCCGCTCGCCCGTGACTTCCGCCCCAGCTCGATGCGAGAGGCCTTGAGACCCTCCCGGGTCGCGACCGCACCACCGATCTCCACATCTCCCGAGAACACGGCACGTCCCGCGTCGATCTTCCCTCCGACCTCGAGCGAGGTCCCCGTCAGGACCGTCCCGACCGAGATCTGACCCCCCACCTCGAGCGTACCGGACAGTTCGAGGGACCCGCGCACCGCGAACCGCCCGCCGACCTCCACGTTCCGACCCTTACCGTTGCCTCCGATCGTGCCGAGCCCGCCGATCTCGAGGTCCTCGAACGTCAGGTCGTGGTCGGCGTTCATCATCCCGCCCACCTCGACGCGGCCACCGTGGGCCGAGTCATGGAACTCGACGACCCCTCCGACCTCCAGGCCGCCGAACT
>Ga0335078_10018805_pt1 | contig 10274 bp, 3 predicted proteins | sample Lox_Sample_32_FD_206711 | JGI IMG/M metagenome (GOLD analysis project Ga0335078, IMG submission 206711) | Soil microbial communities from Loxahatchee National Wildlife Refuge, Florida, United States - Lox_Sample_3.2 | ecosystem: Environmental > Terrestrial > Soil > Wetlands | place: USA: Florida...
GGTGTTGCCTTCCGGAGACAGAGCCAGTTGCACGGCGCGCTGGAGACTGAGACGGAGCGGCCCGCGGACGGCCTCGGGGTCTTCGGCCCAACCGGTGACAGTGACAGACAGCAACAGAGTCAGCAGTAAGTAGCGGCGCATCTCATTTCTCCTTCCACGCGTTCCCTGGGAACGCCGTTGGCCCGGCTCGCCCCGACAGCGGCAGCCTCCGGCATGTGCGCTGTCGTGTTCACGGTCGTTTGAATCAAACGTATGAATTATAGCGCGATCCGGTTGGGGAAGCGCGAAGGGAAACGATGTGCTAGTACTGGAACATGGGATGAAGGATGGAGATGATTTCCCGTATGTTAATGTAAATAAATAGCTTAACTAAAACAATGGGCTTGTTCGTCCATGCTTGGGTGGACGATGGAACGAAGCGATGGCGGATGTGAACTCGCCGACAAGCTAATTGGCGGAGCCTGTACCAGGGTACACACCCATGAAGCTCAAGACATCGCCGTGTTGGATAAGGGTCTGCAGTTGCGCCTGTGTAAACGGCCCCAGCCCGCTTGTATCCGTGGCATACGTGTTGCTGGAAGGCTGGTACAAGAGGCCATGAACGCTTTTGTTGATGGTGCCTCTGGCGACCAGGTCAATATTCCCAGCGGCGGCCTGAGACTGTTGTATCGCCCAGTTACTCTGCACTTCCGGCGAGGACACGTTCGAAGATGTCAGGGTCTGTGTGAAGCCCACTGCCGGAGCTGTGCCCGTGTCGAAACACAGCATATAAGCGCTCATATCCAATTCCTGAGTGGCGGTGTAGTGGAAAATCGGGGAACTGAAGAAGTCCTTGAACAGCGAAACATGACCTTCATGGTCCATTCCAAAGCCGTCGATGGTCTGCGGCGCGAACCTGTCAAACAACTGCTTTTGATATGCGTTCCGGAGCTGCGGCGTTTTCAGCGGTTGCGGTTGTTGGTTTGGCTCAATCACCCGGTTCGAACCTGGACCCGGATTGGAAGTGTGACAGGCATTACAGGCGACGAGCGAACTCGTGGACCCCTTGACGGTCATGAAATCGATCTCACCTTGGGCGGGATTGCCCCCCGCCAGCGACGTTGGCAAGGTACGGTCGAGATTCTCGTTTGGGTTCGGCAGGAAGAGGACGCTATTGATGAAGTTGGTGTAGGCGGTCATGGCCTGGGTGGAAATCTGGCTACCGCCCATCAGCGAAACGAAGGCTTGGTTGAATGCCGGGAAATCGACCATGTCGCCGCGCCAGTGATACGGAGACAAGTTAAGCAGGCCCCGCAACGTCTGAGTGGTCATAGGGCCTTTCATGGGATGAAACTCGAAGGTTTTCCCAAATTGGACGACGGTGGTTATGCTGCCGCCGGGATCGCCTAAATTCCATGCCAGGTGGTCCATGTCTCCATCCACGTGGCAGGAAGCGCAAGCTCCGGTGCCATTTCCCGAAAGCTTGGCGTCATACAGAAAGCCGCGGCCGTTCTTGATTGCAGCCGGTGTGGGATCGTTTCCCACGGCGATTTCGCTGGTTATCGTTTTTGTGGAAGTATTGATCACCGAAATGGTGTTTGAAATCCGGTTCAGGCAATAGAGCGTCTGTGCCGCAGCATTCAAAGCCAGTCCCCGGGGTCCGCGCTTGTTCGCAGGATCAGTCTTGGAGCCGGATCCGCTAGGCGGGGAGACCTCCACAAACCACAGCACATTGCCATTCGTGTCTACCTGGGCGACGCGGTCCGTCCCGAATGCCGCCACGTACATAAAGTTGGCGCTCGGATCAAATACCAGGCCGGTGGGCTGCGCCAAGGCGGTCGCCAGTGCCGCGGGATTGGGCAGAACAGCATAGTTAATACCCGGGTTCAGATCGAAGGGCGTGATCTGGCCCGTCGCCAGTTGGATGCGCGAGATGCGATTATTGACCCAGTGCCCGCGCAGGTTGGGTTCGAAGGAGGTCAGATTCAGAGCATCCGTGTTCGCCACGAATAAATCGCCCGTCACGGGATTTACAGCCAGGCCGAGATTGATCGTCCCCACGCCTGAGTAGTAGCGGACGACGGCTGGCGAGGATCCCGTGCTGATGGCGGCGACGTCATTATCGGGCATCTTGTAAGTCAGGAAGGTGGGATAATTCGTGTCGCTGGCGGCGACGATCAGCCCGACCTGCGGCGGAGCCGGTAGGAGTGGATTTGTGGGAGGGGGTTGCGGCGGCGCGAGATTCGATGGGATCATCGTGGTCGCATTCCCCGAAAGCGCGAAGGCTACGTAGACGGTCTGTCCGTCCGGGCTGACGGCCAACGCGCGCGGATTGCCGCCAAAGAGATCGACCGTGCTGATCTGGTGAGTGGCTGTGTCGATGACGGCCACCTGGTTGGCGCGGGAAACACTCACGAAAGCCTGGCCGCTGGGCGTGAATACGACATCCATGGGCTCCGGTTTGACTCGGATCGTGGCGGTCACGATGCCCTTTGAAACCGAAACGATGCTCACGCTGTTGGAGACCTGGTTCACCACCCAGGCCTCGTCGTCAGACAGCGGGTTCACCGAAACCGGCTCCAAACCGACTGGAATTTCCGCAATCAACCGGGGACTAGCGGGCGTCGTCACATCGAAAACAGACAGAGATGCATTGGGTGTATTGACTGCAAACAAGCGCATTTTATCCGCGGACAGGCGGATCGGATTGGTCTGTGAACCTTCGAAATTCGCAAAAGCCGAAGGCGTCTGCGCGGGCAGACTCACGGCAGGGGATAGCGCAAGCAAAACGGCAAACAACGCGCTGGGGATAACTCCTTGCTTCGACGGCATCATGTGCTCCCTTTCCTTCTAAACGGGAGTGGCACGCCTGGTAAGCCATCGCGATAAAGCTTCAACCAGTTAAATTGGAGTCAGTTTATTACAGAAAGGCACACGTGTCAAGCGTGCCTCATAAGATTTTTTAAAGAATTAGATCAGCCGGAATCACTCTGCCATCCACGCTATTGTGGGCAGGTATCCTGCCAGGTATCGAAGGCGTCCAGGTTGATGCTTTGACCCCCTGTGGATGTGTTCGTGATCACCACAGTGTGGAGGCCGCAGGCCAGGTGCTGCACCGACCAGACGGGAGTCTGGAAGAGCTGCTGGGACGCGTGCAGCGAGACTGTGGCAGGGGTTCCACCGTCCACCTGGACGGAGGCCGTGCCGCCGCCGGGGCCGGTGAGACACAGCATGCGCACGCTGGATCCGTAGAACTGGAACGTGGCGGAATCATTAGCCTCAGTAGTAAAGAAGAGTGTTTCCATGCTTGGCGTGGGCGGAGTGATCCATGCCTGCGTGGCCCAATTACCCTGATAGACAATCGTGGGGGGCGCCTGTTGCGGGTTATTCGGCAAATTGGCGCGGTCCTGCTCGGTGCGGGCCGGCTCTACTGTGTAAGCCCAGGTCGCACCGCCGTCATGGGATTCAAAAATTCCAATGTAACCGGCCGCGAACACGGTTTGGTCGGTGGCGTAGGCGGGAGAGACAGCCACGGCGGTGATGAAGTTATCAGGAAAAGACGTCAGGCGCGCGAAAGTCTGACCGCCATCGGTGGATTTGAGCAAGCCCGCCTGCAGGCTGGCGAGGAAAATGGTCTGATCGGCCGCGTAGTTGGGTGACAGTTGTATATCCATGGCCACGTCGCCAGCCACAGCAGTAACCGGCGCAAAGGTGGTGCCGCCGTCCGTGGATTTGAAGATGCCGGTGTTGGTGCACATAAACACCGTGTGATCCGTGGCGAACCCGGGCGAAACAACTACCCGTGTGGCCTGTTTGGAAGCCCCGGGGATGTTGACCTGGGTCCAGGTCTTGGCGCCGTCGGTGGATCTGTAGAATCCGTTCGAAGAACTAGCGGCAAACGCGGTGCCATCGATGGCAAAGTCAGGGGACATGGCGATAGCATTCACGCTGGGGCCTCCCAGGGTGGTGGGAACCCAATTATTGCCGCCGTCGGTGGAGAGGAACAATCCCTGGTTGGGATACTGCTTGCCCATGTAAATCACGTAAGGAGGGTTCAGGCTGTCGCGGTTATCCGTGCCGATCAGGACAGTGCCGTCCTGCGTGAAATTGGGGGAGACAGCCAGGCCGCGGACGTAGGTATGCGCCCCTAGCGCAACGGTCTTCGACCAGATGGGTCCGCCGTCCAGGCTCCGCTCCAATCCGTATACATTTCCGGCGAAGGCTGTGTGGTCGACCGCGAAGTTAGGAGAAAAGCCGATGGCATCGGGGTACGGATCGATGAAACCCGTATTATAGAAAGTCCAGGTCTTACCGGTAGTGGTGGACCACAAGTTACCACCGCCATACGTAGTAGCAAATACAGTGTGATCCTGCGAATAGTTTGGTGACAGCAACATGTGGCGCACCAGGCGGGTGGGAATGGTGTCACTATATTGCCATCCGGTGGCATTATTGAAAGAACTCCAGGCGCCCTCGAAAGTGGCCAGGAACAATTCGGTGCCGGTGCCCGTGGAGGCGGCGGCAACCACCCGATAGTGGTCAGTGGTCTGAAAGCTCAGAATGCGATTGATGGCGGCGCCCTGCGTCCAGGCGATGCCGCGGTTGGAAGACTGAAAGACTCCGTTGACCGCGGTCGTCACCCACAAGATGGAATCGGAAACGAAATTCGGAGACAGAGCGATGGAGGTGGCGTTGAAATCCGTGATCCCCGAATTCGCGGCGGCCCAGCCGATTCCCAGGTTGTGGGACACGAGAACGCCGCTGCCATAAGTCGTGGCAAACGCACTGTGGTCGGAGGCATAGCCCGGAGAGAAGGCCAGCGCGGTGACCTGAGAAGTCAGACCGGCCGTGACCGAGTTCCAGCTACCGCCGCCGTTCCCGGAGCGGAAGATGCCGTCCGCGTTGGTGCCCAGAAGGATCGTCTTGTCCGACGCATAAGTGGGAGACATGGCGATTACCGTGAGAGTGGAACTGACAGCCGGCGCGGGAATGTTGTGCCAGGTGTTGCCGCCGTCTACGGATTTGTAAATAGTGGTCGTAGTGGCGGCGAACACTGTGTGATCAGAGGCGTATTGCGCGGACACGGCCACACTTTCCACGTTCGCGGGCATCTCGGTGGCGCCGACCTGCGTCCAGGACGTGCCTCCATCGGTAGTGCGGAACAGGCCTTTCAGGCAGGCCGTGAAGATGGTCTGATCCTGAGCATAGGCGGGTGAGAAGACAATGGCGGTGTACTGGGTATTGGGTAGATCCGGCAGAGCCTGCCAGGTGCCCGCGGCGTTGGTAGACTTGAGCACCGCGTACACGCCGATGGAGACCGTAAGGTAGTCGGTGGCCGCCAACACGGTCTGATCCTGAGCGAAATTCGGCGATACGGCAATCACATCGATGGGATCGTGGGGTTGATGAGCGGCCAACGGGAGCGCCCCCCAAACCAAGCCGATTCCAAGAAAGAAGAGGGCCCTGCTGCGGATCATGCGAGCAAGGTCCCTTGCGGTGCGAAGGCTTTCCGTAGGCATTGTGAGATTCGTCCTTATTTCCGCGTAAAATTCGTTCTGACCCTGGGCAGACTGGCGCCGCGCACTTAGCATCCCTATTGAGAGATGGTGATCCGGCAGCCGGCTGTACCGGTATCGGCGCCAATGGCGTCTACCGCCTGGGCTGCGAAATTGAATGCTCCGGCCGTGCCTGGTGTGCCCGAAAGAAGTCCGGTGTTAGTGTCCAACGTGACTCCGTCCGGCAAGGCGCCCGCCGTTATAGAGAAGGTATAGGGTGGTACGCCGCCAGCAGTCGTCAGCGCGGAAGAGTAAGCCGTACCCACGGTGCCGGTCTTGGCTGGACAGGTCATGGTTATCGGCGGCACGCTGGTGAAGGCGGCCAAGTTGTAGAGACCGGCCAGGCGGTAGGCCCGGTAACTGGTCGAGTTGCCCTGGAATGTATAGGCGAACGTCCCGTAAGGGGTCACCTCGATTCCCTGCTGATAGGGGCTTACCGACGGGCGGATATAACCGGCGTTGCAAAAGTAGTTGCCGTTGGGCAAGACCTGGTTGCTGCCGAGCCCCACGCTGAAGGAGCCGAGATCAGCATTCAATAACGGTGTCGCTTGCAGGTGAGCTTCGTCGACGTTATAGACCTGGCAGCGGCTGTGCTCGCTGGTGTTCTGCATGATGCGCGTGTTGCCATCGTCAAAGACGGTGAGCACCTGGGTGCCACCGTATTGGAACTCCGCGTCATGCTGTCCGGAGAACCAGGGGTAAGGATCGCTGGAGTTGATGGTAAAATCTCCGTCCACCCCCATGCGCCAGAGAACGTTGCCTGTGCCGTGACCGTTGCCGTAGTCGATCTTGATGACCCAATCCTGGTCCCGCACGGAAAGCACGATGCTGCCGTCGGGCTGATATTGGGCGCTGTTGGTATGCAGCCAATCGTTAGCTGAACTGGCCAGCAGTACCGGAGGACAGCCCAGCATGCCGGCCGTGCAAGTCTCTCCCAGAGTTGCCGGGCGATTGATATCGAGCTGCGTGCCGCCTCCGGCATGGTCGAAGGCGTTCCAATACCAGACGACCTGGAAGTTAGAATCCAGCTCGATCACCATGACTCCTAGGATATCCACCGGTGTGGGGGAACCCTGGGTCCCCGCGGGATAGATCCGCTGCACCGAGCCAAGGGCCAGGGTGTCACCATTCGGCATGCGGCTGACTTCATGATGAAAGTTGCCGATGGGATCTGTCCCCATAGCCATCAACTGTTCGGACACACGGTCGGCATTGGTCTCCCGGATAACATTGCCAGCCAAGTCAATTTCTTGGACTACCTGTTGCTGGATGTTGTTGCCAAAAGGTCCCGTGCCGGTCCCCGGGCCGCCCCTGTCGAGCAGGATGGTGGTTCCTACTAAGGGATTGCCCGTGACCACGTGGGTGATCTGTGCGCTGCCCGGATAGTACCAGAGCACCCGGCCGTTCAAATCCGTGGCGGCCGGAAAGGCCGGCGCCGACTTAGGCTCGATGCCATAGGCCGTGAAGACAATCCCGGAGTGGATCGCCGCCTGGCGAGTAGGGGGAAGAGGCACGCTCGTCACAGCCATCGGCGCTGACTGCGGTATAGGACCGGTGGTGAAGGACAGGACGTTCGTATCCGGCACGATAGTACTTCCGGTCTGTACCTCATAATGCATGTTATAAGTACTACTCGGATACATCCCGGCCACGTAGATATTCATAGTGGCCGGAGGATGACATGGCCGAAAATCCGTATAATTCATCTGCGTGGAGCCGCTCAAAACATAACCGATGCGCAGAGAGCTGCCGGTCGCACAACTGGGCGCGCCGAACAGGGCCACCAAGGGGTTGGAGCTGGCTACCACCGCCGGTAAGTTATTGACCGCCAGTGGGTTGACGGTGAAGGTGGCTACGGCCACAGCGAACTGCTGGGCCAGGTAATCCCGCGCTATGACCTGAATCTGGTAAGTGCCCTCCGAGACATTGGGCGTCCAGGGCAGTGTATTAGAAGTGCTGAAATCGCGGAGCACACGATAACGGCCGGCGCCCAGCATCTGCCACGCGAACTTATAGCTGACCGGGCCCGGGTTCGAATCGGTGGCGGCCGCCGTCCAGACGATCGTAGTGCCCAAGGTCTGGGGCGAGGCCAGGGAAGGCGTAAGTTGCACCTGGATACTACTAGCATGTAGCGGCACGCGGAGGCCCGCGCATACCGCCAATAGAAAGGCTATCCGGGAGAATCCCGGCAGAGAGAGGCTTCCCCCCAATTTAAAGATTCCCATTGATAAGTACCCTCCGACACAAGTCTGAAGTAACGCGTTCTGGGGATCGTATCACAACGCCGGCGGACGCGTCAAGTTTTCGAACCGTTTTGGTTCTAGTGTGCTGTCCCGACTGATTCTTGACCACCACTCCCTGACGGTCGTGGCTCAGGATCAGCGCTTCAGAGCCGCGCGCGTTGAGCAAGCGGTATATAGGACGGCACACGCGTAGGGAGCCACTCGGACGCGCAAAGGGGCACGCTTCCCCGCGCCGCCATTGTTTTCCCGCAGCGTCACAGAGGTAGGAACTCGCGGAATGGAAGTGGCGTGGGTCGCCCGTTTTGCGTCTTGCTCAAGAACTTCCAGCTGCAAGGCAGACCGGAAGGGCGTCCGATGGGGACAGTGCACCGCGAAACTGTGAGGCTGGCGCAGGCGGTAGGCGTGCCGCCGTGGGTTGTGATGGTAATCAGTCTAGCGGTTGCTCCCACCGGAACCGTGGGCTGTAGCGGCGGCATTTTGCCGGCGCCGAGAGATCGCTACTGAATGGCAACGGTGACCGTGTTGGCCTGCTGGCCCGCCGCAGTGAGAATCAGACTGAGTGTGCCCATTCCCGCCAAGCTGCGCGGTACCAAGACATTGACCTGGTCCAGACCATAGTAGGAACCCGGCGCGCCGTTTCCTTGCGCTCCGGCGTACATCACTTTGCAAGAGATGCCGCCGATGGTGACGGTTACCGCGGACGCTCCGCCAGCGCCGCGGATGCCGGTGCCGAACAACTCCAGAACCACCTGGTCGGTGCTCGATCCCAGGCTGATCGGGATGGGGGAGCAGCCGTTGCTGCCGCAGGTGGCGATGCTGCCCAGAAACGATTGACTTCCGTTCGCATGGCCGGTCACGACTTGGGCGGCCGCGACCCCGCCGCCGCTTTGATCAGAAGTAAACAATGATGGCACCACGGTGCCCAAGGTGATGGTACCGGTGAGCTGTGCGCCACTGCTGGTCGTCAAGCGCACGGTCGCTGTACCGGCCTGCAAGCCGGCCGGCACCAGAGCGTCGGCCTGGTACTGCGTGACCACGAACAATCCGAGGGACACCGAATGGCCGGAAGCGTCGGTAATGGTGGCGCTCGCGCCGGCCAAACTGGTGGGCAGCGGCGCTGGTGGAGGACTGGTGGCGGCCGCCACCGTCCCGGCGGACACGATGTTAGCGGCGAACAGGCTCACAATGGAATTCGGCGTCAGCGGCGCCGCATAGTCGGCGGCCGATGTGACGGTCAGCGTCTGCCCGGTCTGGGCGGCGATGGCGGCCTGGTACGCCAGCCCGGTGGTTGTAGGGGGAGCGTTGTTGTGAAGGGCAAACGAAGCGGCCGTGCTCTCATCATTCAGCACGTTGCTGGCGGTCGTTGTCGCCATGCTGTAGCTGGCGTCGGCGACGTGCACTTCCTGGTTATAGGTCAGATACGCCCAAAAATAACGGGACCATTCCGGAGAGAGGTAAGTCAGGTCTTTCCAGTTGGCGAATCTCATGAAAGCCTGGATGAAGGCAATGTCTACCGGAGACCAGAAACTGAAGGCATCGCGCGCATAAAAGTCGGGTGCGGTGGCTACGGAACTGGATTCGTTGCTGGCCTCTTTGTAGTCCCAGGCTTCGCTGATGGCAACTGGCTTGCCAGCCGCGTGCGCCATATCGGCATAGGTGATGGCGTCCGGGAGAGCGTTGTTCTCGGTGGGATAAACATGCAGATCCAGATAATCGATGTGCGTGGCCAGCAGGTCCTGCACCCACTCCGATCCATCGGAGAGCCAGGTGCCGATCCCTGCGCCCAAGGGAATAGTCACACCTTGGGCGTGCAGTTGCGTGACGATCGAATCGTTCATGGAAGCATAGGCCTGCGGTGTGCCGTAGAGGCTGGCCCTCCCCGAAAGCGCGTTGTCCGTGTCTGGCTCTGAGTTGAGATTGATGTAATCCGGACCGACCTGCTGCGCGATGGTAAGGAGATTTTTGACACGAGCTGCTATGAAAGCGTTATCCCCATCCGGAGTGTCGGGAAAAGTGTCGTAATACCCCTGCAAATTGAAGCCTGATCCGGAGGAAAAAAACCCGGGGAACAGGATGGCGCTTTCCACGATCATCTTCAGACCGCTTTGATGGATGGCTTTGGCCATATCCTGGTAGACCGCCAACATGCTCTGATAGTCCTGCGGATCGCCGTTGAAGTTATAGAAGTCCTGGTTGACAACAGGGAATCCCATGGTCACAGTGACTGCTGTCACGCCCAAGGACTTCAGCCGGGCGAGTTCCGTCATGCGGCCCTGCTCCCGGTTGGCTGGCAGGAGCTGCAAGCCCAGGTTGGCGTTGCAGAGAAGCAGGTCGCTGCTCCAAAGGGTTTTGCTCGCCGGGGGATTGCTCGGAAGCATGCTGTTGAAAGCGGCGATATTACTCTGGACTTGTTGATACAAACTGGTATAGGTGGAAGGCACTGCTACGGGAACCTGCGCCTGCAGCAAGGCGCCGCCCCCCGCGAAAAGCACCCCCA
>Ga0335078_10018806_pt1 | contig 10274 bp, 2 predicted proteins | sample Lox_Sample_32_FD_206711 | JGI IMG/M metagenome (GOLD analysis project Ga0335078, IMG submission 206711) | Soil microbial communities from Loxahatchee National Wildlife Refuge, Florida, United States - Lox_Sample_3.2 | ecosystem: Environmental > Terrestrial > Soil > Wetlands | place: USA: Florida...
CGCGATTGTTGCTCACTGCTCAAAGTAATTCGGCGGTAGATCACCTGCTAGATGAACTCGCAGCGTTGCTTGATAGCGATGTCCATACCGGTCCACTTGTTGTCCGCTGTCGTGCAAAAGAGTCTACCGGTACGAGCGGGCAGTTTGAGATCGGACTCCAATCTGCTCAAATCGTGCAACAATTGATTGGTAGCGAACTCGCGAAAACTGCGCCCTCACATTTGCAACTTCGCTTGGGGCAACTTGCTATTGCGCTTAATGTTAATGCGCCGCAGCTTTTACAAACCTCCGAAGCCTCGCCCCTTCCCAGCCATATACTCCGAGCTTTTGAGGGTCTAGTCGTAAGGGCCGCAAATGTTGTTTTTGCGACCACCAACTCGGCTGAATTAGAGCGTCTCGTCGACGAGAAGGGTCAGTTCGATTGGGCTATCGTCGAGGAGGCAGGGAAAGCAACCGGCGGTGAATTGCTCTCTCCTCTCCTGCTCTCACATCGGCGCCTGATGATCGGGGACCACAAGCAACTTCCTCCCTTCGGATCCGAGCAAATGAGCGCTCTTCTTGAGGCACCGGAACAAGTGAAAAATGCCTTGCTAATCGGAGAAGAATTTATCGGACGCGCATTGCGAGATCCGACCACTGAAGAAATCTTGGATGATATTGACGAAGACGACGGCGATTTTGCCGCGCTTTGCTCTGAGGCTCTGCGGGTTTTGACCCTATTTGAAAGCATGATTGAAGCAGAATTCAAGCGTCAGGAACAAAAGAAGGCCGGTCGGCCGATAGCTGCTAAACTCACAGCACAACATCGCATGCACCCAGTTATTGCCGAGCTTGTGTCACAGTGTTTCTATAACGGTGAGATCGAAACTGATAAAACACGCGCGGTTTATTTTCAAAGCGTAAGGCCTCCTCACGTTTCTTTGGATCCTGACCGGCTTCCGACAACGCCGATTGCTATCATCGATATGCCGTATCTTCAAGAAACGGTCGGCCTAGCGAAAGCGGATCGTCTACCACGGTGGCATAATCCTGAGGAAGTCGCCTCAGTAGTCGAAGTGCTCAGCCTATTGCGCGCGCGAGAAGGATGTCATCCGTCAATTGTGGTGCTTTCCCCCTATGCACAACAAGTCAGACGTCTGAACAAGGCCATAGACGATGTTTGGGGTACGCGTCTCGGCGGGTTGCATGACTTCACTTTGTCCCACAAATTGGGCGGCATGTGCGGGACCGTTGATTCCTTTCAAGGAAGCGAGGCCGATGTAGTAATCGTTTCTCTAGTCCGCAATAATCAACATGTGTCTGCCTTGAGCGCGCTTGGTTTTTTAAGCGACTTTCGACGCATGAATGTACTGCTCAGTCGCGCTCATTGGCAGCTTATTATCGTAGGAAGTCTCCGGTTCTTGGAAACCGTGGTTCACGCTGCCAAAGGCACGCAAGATGAGCAGGATTTGGCGTTCCTCGATAAGATGCTCTCTCTTCTAGGGGAATGGGAAGCAGATAAATCTATTATTCGAGTACCGTCTTCGAAGCTTTTGGGGACTAGCGCATGACGGTAATCAGAATTGCTGTCCCAGTTCTGAAGGGCAAGCGACGCTTCCATTTGGACAAGGGTCGAACGTGGAGTGTCATTGAGCACCTTATCCTCACGTCGCTGGCTAATAGCGATACCACGGCGCAAGCTTTGGCAGACAAATCTAAGTTGCCGAGGCGATTGGTAATAGAGGCAATCATCCGCTTGATGGAGGCAGGATGGATCGAGTTGTCCCAGCGGACCGAAGGCATCGTTTTTAGGGCAACAGAGCTTGGAAAAGGCGTGGCAACAAGAGAGGAGCTGCCTACCAATCCAAAGCGGGTCGCGCGCTGGAGGAGCTTTGTAACGGATAAAGTTACCGGAACGGTTTTTCGAGGTCGCGAGCTAGCGGTTTTCGAAAAGCACGTCCTAGAGAAGCGCGCCCAACAAGAGCGAATGGTCTGGATTGAGCCTAGAGAAATCAAGCCCGAAAATCACGTCAAAGCAATCGTAGCTACCTTATTTGACGATGATGAGCGATTTGTCTCAATGGAACAATCGGGCGATAGATTAGTAGATCGATTTGCAGTGATCACGTACCGCAATGACAAAGTAGAGGGCCTGCCGACAAGGGCGCCGAAGGAACTGGAGAAGATCATTGCCGCGGCGGCAAAAACCACAATTCCACGCGACACCAGTTTGGCTACGTACAGACCGCCGCCTCCCGCAGCCGAAATTGGCTCATCAGATCTGGTTGCGCGGCCAATGACTTTTAGGAATGATGATCTAATTCTTGGTTCGACTCAGCATCAAGAAATATTCGATGTAATTGCCCGGAATTGCAGGCACGAACTTATCGTACATTCAACGTTTGTCACGGACGAACGGCTAGATGCAGTCATGCCGGCATTGACCGCCGCCATCAACCGCGGCGCGACAGTTAACCTCCTGTGGGGACAAGGGAATGAAAAGGGAGAAGTGTCCAAAAGCAAGAAGGTCATTGATAAGTTGCGGCAAAAAATATCGGCATTGGCGTTGGAGGATGCTTTTCGCGTCCGTGCATTTTCCACTCGATCGCATGCCAAATTGATTGTGGCGGATACCGGCAGGCCAGATCGACACATCGCAGTTGTTGGATCGTGTAACTGGTTGAGTAGCAATCTTCAGAGCTTTGAAGCCTCCGTAAGAATTAGGGAGCCGTTTCTGGTGGCTGATGTTGTCGACCAGCTTGCGGAATTATCGTTGGGTGAAGACGGCCACTGGACTGAATTGACAAGCTACTTGGCTAGTTTGGGCTCCGACATTCGCTCCGAACGTCCTTCGGGTGGACCGCGCGCGAGCGCCCATCTTGTGCTTGGAGCTGATCATGGCGTGATGGTTCGACGAGCCCGGGATTCTGCGCGCAAAAGGATATTTGTAACGAGCCACAGACTGAGCGCAGTCGGAAAACCGGCTATCGTCCTTCCAGCAGTCGCCGCAGCGGTTGCGAATGACGAACTGGAGGCTAAGCTTTATTTTGGAATCCCGTCCGGTGAGGCTGGGGGCACCACAGCTGCCGATGTTACGAGGGATGCCGGCCTTGCTGGGGTTAGTATTCGACCGGTCAGGGAATCACGATTGCATGCAAAACTGCTCGCATGGGACGACGATTCAATTGTCGTCAGTAGTCAAAACTGGCTTTCCGCCGACCCTAGTGAGGAAAATCGACGGAAGGAAATCGGCATATTTTTAAACGCACCTGGCGTTGCTCGGCACGTCATTGACGTCTTTGAGGCATTGCGGCGGTCGTAGAGATTTCTTGAAATTCGGCAGCACGCATATCGTGGAGCCGTCGGTCACTCCACATAATTGAAATTGACTCCTTTTATAGCCGGTTCATTCCGCACAAGGCTCTCCATGACTGCAAGTAACTCCATCCCGTCTACCAACGTGACATAACACGATGGCGACATCGAAGGATCAAATCGGTCGCTGTCCCTCAGGATAAAGCCCCATCGCCCGCCGATTTCGAGCACTTTTTCGCGCGTCGTACCCGACTCGACATGCAACCCGAAACTCGTTGTGCGGATGCGTCCCTCGAGCCTTCTGGTGATCAACGTATATAGAATGTCGCTCATTGGGGGCGAGATATTGGTCATAGGCTTGGCGCCTGCAGCTTTCAGCCCCGGAAGCGCGGCGTATCCGCGATCGAGAATCGCATTGGAAATGGCCAATCTTTCCGGCGGCCCGGCCGTCTTGAGCGAGTTAACGAGGTTCGCAGTCGAAGTCTGAGACGGGGGCGTCATCGTCCTGTCTCGCGCGGCAACTTGATCGGTGCTGACGGTCCAAACAAACAAGTTAACCGCGTCGGACGCACCGAACAGAGCCATTGCTGAATCGACCGCGTTTTGAACGTAGGACTTTTGTGTATTGTCAAAAGACCCCTGATAACTGATCGTGATCTTGATCTTATGAGAGGGCCAATCGAATGCCGAGTTCAAAACCGACTGTTCCTGCCCATCCATCCGTTGGCCGTCGACCCGCGTAGGCTGCATCACACTCTTTGATTGATCGTAGCCGTTCACGGTCCCTGCGGTCGGATCAACATGGGTCCCTTGATCGGCCGGAACAAGCTTGGCCAGAATTTTACAAGGGTCGGTCGGCGTGTCGCAAAATTCGCGCCTCTCGTTCACTTTGTTGCCGAAGTAATTATAGGCGACCGCAAAACCAATCGCGTGCAATAATTCATGGTGCGCTGTGTCAATGGCGTCGCCGGCGGTCCAGAAAGGAAGATGGAACATTGTTGAAGCGCTGGTTGGGATTCCGTTGTTGTCGGCGGTGAACCCGCTAGTGTCAGCAATCGATTGTGCGTAAGCGCTGATGGTCTGCAGCAGAATGAATAGCGACAAGAAACCTGAAAATCGATTGATCATTTGAGCACTCCATTCGTGCCACGATGCTATAACATTGAACAAAACGCGATTGTTCTTGCGCTAGACAAAGGAGAAGTGGTTCGGACGGCCAGATGAGTATAGCAGATCGCGCCCTGTATCATTCACCCTCATTGGAATCTATCAATCGTCGTTGGGGATGGCGCTGAAATCACGCGGACCTTCGGTCATGCCATCGGTTGGGAGCTCGCCACGAACGCGTTCCGCGCGGCCAGTTCCGCCAGGAAGAGAAGGTTCGCGCCAAAGATCGACGGTATAGGAAAAGCAAGGCGCGCCTGGCGCAAATACTGTGCCGCGCCCATCTTCCGCGTCCTCCGGCATCATGATCACCTCATCGATCTCTATGCCGTAGTGAACCTCGCGGCGGTAGGTCGGAAGAGGAATGTCGCATACCCACAACACGAGGCCCTTAGCTTGATCGGTAAGCGTCGGCAAAAGGAGTGGAAATTCGATTGGACAATGTCGCTTGTTAAGCACGGGTTTCCAGGAAATCGTCCCGTCGGATGCAGCCGGCACTTTCCCGTCGTCGCTGGCCCATCGCAGTCCCACGTTGAGTAGCGGGTGATGCACCTCGACACCAGGCGGCGGCGCGGCCAACCCAGGCTGCGCCTGATGGAAGCCCTGCCCGTAGACCTGCAGTTGGATGCGCTTGCCGTTGTCGAGGACCTCCACGACGACGTAACGCGTCGGCTGCACGGGCACCTCATCGACGACCGGCTGCGAGATTTCATAGCCATCGATCGCATGCGGCTGATAGCGTACGAGGCCGAGCCGCACCTTTGGCGAATAATTACGGCCCGGCGAAATACCGATCTTGCATTCCCGGTAGCCATAGGTCGGGTTCAGCACGGCATCGAATGGCAACACCACGACGGCCCGCTTCGCGGTATCGTCTGGCGGATTTCCAGGGGGAGAATTTCCTTCTGGTGGCGGCAGCAGGACCTTGGCTGGCTTGAGCGCGGTGTCATAGCCAAAAAAGCTTTTTGCCTGAATCAGTGGCTCATTGACACCCGAAAGGCGGATCGGGTCGCTGCCCCATGCGGTGACGAGCGGTTCATTTTCCTGAAGGGTGGAGAGACGGTCCTCGAGTTCGTGGCCAGACGCCGGGGGTGATGGGTTATCGAACAGCCCTGGCGGCCAGCAGACGAGGCCCATTTTTTCATCTTCGCCGGACTTGTACCATTCGTCTGCAGGGCGCACATTTTGAAGGCGTACGTTTTGCATCGCCCGGCGCCTGATCCTAAAACGACGGCCGGGCTCGTTTTCGAGAACCTCCCAAGAGAAGTCAGGCAGAATGCAGTCGATTAGCGGCGGCGGCGGCCGCACGCTAGATTTGAACCAAACCGCCGTCTCAAACTTTTGCTCCAGGTCGAGCTTCGCAACTGTCTGGACTGCGACGCTTTCTTTTTCGAACTGGCTGAGAGCGGCAGTCCCCGACGGCTTCTCGGCGTCAGGATCGGTAGTGAAGAATTTCGGATACCGCGATGTGGCTACAATCCGCAAACGAACGCGGCGCGCCTTCCCTTTCGGATAACGGGAGGGAAACGCGTAGCTTAAGCCGCGCAGTGCAGCGCCTTCGTCGCTCAGGAGGTCGAGTGGGCTTTGGCCGGCGCGCGGCAAATTCTGAATCGTGAACAACACGTCCTGTGCGGGCTTTGGCCGGAACACAAAATTCTTGTGCTGGTCCTGCTGCGGGCGGGAATCATCATACTCATCCCAAAAGCCCTCGCAGCGGATCACTCCGGTTGAGCGGCGATCGAGATCCAGCGCCCCAGTAAAGAACCAGGACTGGCCATTCGGCATGGTCGTCCAGGTCAGCGGATCCGTACTACCGTTTGGCGGGCTGCTGACATAAGCGCTCCATGCAGGGGAGGCGCCGTCCGGCAGACCGACGACATTGAACCGCAAGCGCTTGGCACCTGAGGCTTCGTGCGCCACCGCCGGCGCCGACAGGGGCCGTTGCACGGCATGAATCACTGTCACTGCGCGACGAGTCGAGATGGCGAGGACTTGACTGTTCTGGCGGCCGCCAAAAATGCCCATCGGCAAAAGGGGGCCGTCCGCGTCGAGCGTTGGCGTGGCAAGCAATTTGGCGTCTTGGTCGATCGGCAGGGAGTTGGCCAGCTCGTAGAGCGATTGGAACTCAGGTGCGGGCGGGCCAATGAGATTCCTCGATTGTGCCGAAAGAATGAACTTCTCCCACGTCGGTCCGATCCAATGACTGCCAAGTACGTTGGGACCGTCGGCCTCAGACCAGATTTGCAGCGTCACCTCTTCCGCCGGAGCGACGTGCAGTTGCACGTGACGCGCGGTACCAGGGCGCGCGGAACCGACGTCGAGCACGCGCTCCAGGGGGTACGAATCATTGAATGAGGCAGGGTCATCGCCGGGCTTCCAATTCTCCATCGCCACGATGCTCAACAGCAGCGGCCGAGCGTCCCGAGCCCTCTGGTTCCTTGTCCAGTACCGTACAGCGATTGAAAGGACAGCATTTGGTGATGACACCTGATTCCGTCGTTGGACGTCGCCGTCCGAGAGAGCCAACCGCCCCCAGCGCGCCATCGGATTGGGATAGATGTGCGCATTCTCGTTATGCGAGCCACCAGAGAATTCGAGATACGGGCCGCGAACTTTGGTTTGTTTCGAGGGAATCTGAGTACCGTCCACTTTGGGCGGACAGGTAGGCCCGCTGTCAGTGGCTACCGGATAGGCCCCGCTAGGGCAGAGACGAACGTCAACCATCGCTCCCGAGGGGCTGTCTTCGTCGTCGTCATCGAAAAAACCGAATTGTTCGGCGGAATCGAAGCTGACGCCGGCGGGTGCGATGAACCGGCGCACGAGCTTGCGTTCCAATATTTCCCCCGAGCGTACGACTAGGGTGTCGATCTGATCGCCGGGGAAGCGAATTTTGTGGTGCGGTCCGAAATCTGTCACCAGCGGGTCGTTCGCGGGGAGCAGGACATCGGGTCGCGCGATCTTCTCCTGCATCAGGAATTGAAATGGCGTTTTCGTATCGCCCGTCGAATTGTCGCCGAGCACGACGGGATTGCTCTCGTCGCGATAGCGCTTGAGCGCCTCGTCGAACGAAAGTCCGCCCTGATTGATGTAGACCAGCCGCGCGCCGACGAAATAGCCGCGGCCGTTGCGCAACGGCGGCATCGTGTCCGATGCGGGCTCCTTTGGCAGATCGTAGCAAAGCTCGACCGCAAGTTGCTCGGTAGGATTCAGCTGCACCTCGCCGCGCCATGGCGGCACCGCGAGGCTTTCGCCGGTCCATGTGCAGATCATCTGATGTGCCATCACGGCAGCGCCATCGCCATCGATTCCGACCTTTGCGTTTCCTGTGACCGCGGCGCTCGCATTCACCCGCGTTACGGTCTTGAACGACATAGTGGTCGTTGCCGGATCGTCGGGCCCGGAGGTGGAGCTGGAGATCGTCTCATCGATGGCTGTGCCGCTAGCGTCCGTGCCGACGATCTTGAAGCTGACACTGCTATTGCCCTGCTCCGTGGTAATCGTCACCGGATAGGCATCGTCGAAGGTAGCCACACCCTGGTCGGCATAGATGCCATTGATTGTCAGGTCGCCTGCGGCGAGGATCGGTTGCGCCGCTGCGACCGCCTCGGCATCTGCTTGATCGACCATGTGCTCCTTGGTCGCTGGGCATACCCAATTGTCTTCACGTGAGCGGAAAGGTGCGGGCACCTTGCGTGCTGCTTCGGGAATACGAGAGTCGCGATACTCGACGCGACGCGCTGTAATACTTCCCCAGTGGGCCTTCGAGGGACCGGTCGCGTTAAGCTTGCTGCTGGCGAGGCCGACATCAATACGGGAGCCTATGGTCAGGTCCTCGGCCTTGAGTATCAGCCGGTCTGTGAACGGCGCGCCCGCAACGGACGCTTTGTCGGCGTTCGCCTGGTTCGCCTTGGAGTCAATAATCTCCCTCACCACATCATCTGGCCGGGCGCGGTCGATCAGAGCGATGCCCCGTGTCTGACAAGACGGCAAGGTCGACGCCAGATCTGCCTGTAAGGTTCCACGTTCGTACGCATTGGCTTGGTTCTGAGCGCGGGATCTCATCGAATTGAGCGCGGCGGTCACATCCAGCGATACGAGCTCATACCGGTTAACGTAGACGGGGTCGCCGTTGGGATCGACGATCGGGTGATTGACGTCATCGACGAGCTGCATTTGCGCAAACAAATTGAGCAGCCCGTTGCGATAAGGCATTGCTGCCGGGATATCGTTGCCGCTCTCGTCTTTACCTTCGTCGAGTCCATATAACCATTCGTAGCTCGTTGCGGGACCGAAGAAGATTGGCCGCGGCAGTGCATCGGCTACCGCTACGTGCTTGAAAGCTGTCCAGATCGAGGGATCGCCTGATGGTGGCGCATCACCGCCCCAAAGGTCCGCCGCCAGCTCACCGAACGTAGAATGAGATCTCCCATCTAAAGTGCGCGAAACCAGCGGGGAGGCATCCACGGTGAGATCAACGACTAGGCCGAGAAACCGCGCCAGAGCGGCCTGCCCCATGATGCCGTGGAACTTGCGCCGGGGCGGATCGAGCGGATCGTCAGGAGGAATATCGTCGTGCACCGCCGCGGTATCGATCTTCGACAAGTTGGTTTCTACGCGATCGGCGAGCCAGCTGATCTCAGCGCGCAACAAGCTTTCGCTCAGCCGCTGCATGAGCGTTCCCACGCCAACTGATCCGCCTGGCAGATCTGCACTTTGGCCATCGGCGAAGAAGTTCTCCAAGAATGGTGCAAGGACCGCCTTCCAGTCATTGAGCGTCGCGGATTTGAGAAACGCCAGTTCTTGCCGCTCGGCGGTTCCGCTCACCGGACTCACAGCGACGCTGCCAAGAGGTCCGGATTTCCTCTCTTGCAACAGTTTCTGCCAAGCGCGGCGGTCCTCGGCGAGCCCAGTGTTGCGCTGTTGATCAGCAGCGACGATACCATTCCCAGCGCGACCGCCGCCGTGCAGAAAATCCAAGATTTCCGACCGCAGAGGTGCCCGCGGCGAGGACAAGCGGCCGACCGTCCCGCCGCTTCCATCGATAAAAGGCGCAAATCCGCCGCCGTCTAACGCCTTAGCGAAATAGGAAGCGACGCGATTAGCCCGGTGGGCGGCGGCATCGCTCCCAGCTTCCGTCGACGAAACGCGCCAACGCAATGCGCTTGCACGGCTGTCGTCCGCGGCCCAAAAGCGCCCTTCTAACAGGCCGCGGAACGTAGACCCGTCATTTCGGTTCCAATTGCGCAAAACGTGCGCCAGAGTTTCGACAAAACGCAGAAAGGAAATGATCGCCGCAGCCTCGGCGAGCGGATACGAGTACACGTTCACCGTATTTTTGATGATGATCTTGTTGAGGATGCCAGCGGTCGTCGTTGCCCGCCGGCTGCGCTTCATGATGTGCTTGCCCCCTAGATACTGCGCCGGACTGAGCCGTTGATCCTTGGTTACACCCTGTTCCTCCTGTAACATGGCGTACAGTTTCTGAAAGCCGTTCGCCGGGCCGTCCGCATCGGCGCCGAAGATCTCGAGCCAAAGCCGCTGCGCGCGTTTGCGATGGTCGACGTCGAGTAGCGCGTCCGCCCCGAGCAAGGCGCTCGTGTCTAGGTTGCGATGCGCCACCGGATAGGTACCGACCGGTACACTCGAATACAGGCGGATGTTGCGGATCAACTCGCCAATATGGGTCGGCCATTCGTGTAGCGGAAACTTCTTGCCGCGCGAACTCTTTCGTGTATCCGGGGCGAGCACGAGGCTGAGGCGGAGCTTTTCGCCGATAAACCCGTCTGGCACTACTCGGACCAGTACTCCTACGTTCT
>Ga0335078_10018809_pt1 | contig 10272 bp, 10 predicted proteins | sample Lox_Sample_32_FD_206711 | JGI IMG/M metagenome (GOLD analysis project Ga0335078, IMG submission 206711) | Soil microbial communities from Loxahatchee National Wildlife Refuge, Florida, United States - Lox_Sample_3.2 | ecosystem: Environmental > Terrestrial > Soil > Wetlands | place: USA...
CGCACCGTCATCCAGTCACAGCTCAACCCGCTTCCCCTTTGAAACGAGGAGTCAGAATCATGAACAACTTCGAACAGGCATTGCTCCAGGAACTGCGGACGGTCGTGGCCGACCGCGCCGCGTCGCGGACCCGGATCGGCCGCCTGCGACGTCCGGGTCTCGTCGTCTTGCCGGTCGGCGCCGTCGGCGTTGCAGCCGCTGTCGCCTTCGGGGTCTCGGCGCTCGGCGGGGCCGGCGCTGCCTACGCTGTGACCAAGGCCAGCAGCGGCGATATTGTGGTCACGATCAACTCGCTGTCCGACGCCGCCGGGCTGCAGAGCGTCCTGCGGGCCGACGGCATCAACGCCGATGTGAACTACGACGCCGACGGGACGCCGACGACCCCCGCCCCCGGAACCCCCGGCGTTGTCAGCGCGGGCAGCGAGTCGACGAGCAGCCACGGCGGCGATGGCAGCGCATGGGGCAGCGGCATCGCCACCGGCGCCCGCTCCCTCGGTGTCCCAATCCCGCAGCACCCCAGCGGGACGTCGGCCACAAGCGCGTCCTCGGGCCAGGCCTCCACCGGCGGGCCGGCAAACGGTCCCGCCGGCGGGCCGAGCCGCTCTGCCCACGGCGGTCCGGCCCCGGTCAGCATGGCACTGTCCCCGAGTGGATCGGCGACGATCACGATCCCAGCCTCCGACCTCTACAACGGCGACACGCTGCACATCACTACCAGCGGGTCGGCGGCCTCCGGTGTGGCCGGCCTACAGTTCGCCTGGACCAACTGAACCCACGCCACGCGGCGACCCACGCCCAGCGGTCGGTGCGTGTGGCCGCCCCTGCGCGACCCGCGGCCGTTCGCCGTGGTCCAAGGCCTGGCTCGCGCTGCCATGACGTTAGCGACGGCACGCCCATCCATCGGTAGTCCCGCAGCGACCCCTGCCTTCGCGAGGCCGATATATCGTTTGACAACCTGTTGCCAGACGACCTATGGTCGTGCCGATGGAATTGCGAGCGCCGAGTTATTTCGCGCTTGCGTCTTTGATCGACGGGCCTTTGCACGGGTACGCGATCATGCGCCGCGCTCGCGAGCTATCGGACGGCCGGGTGCGACTCTCGACCGGCACGCTGTACGGGCTGCTCGAACGAGCGATCGGGGAGGAGCTCGTGACGGCCGGCGAGCCGTACGTGCAGGGTGGCCGTCAGCGCCGCGACTATGCGCTCACAGCGGCCGGGCGCCTGGCGCTCGAGGTTGAGGCCGAGCGGATGGCGAGCGCGGCTCGCGTCGTGTCGGCGAGGCTGCGCGCGACAGCTCGGACGGCGCCGGCATGATGCGCGGCTGGCTCGCGAGGGCGGCGCTGCGGTGCTATCCGCCGGCTGCGCGTGCGGCGCGTGGAGCGGAGATGCTCGACACGCTGCTGGAAGCGTCGGGTGATCGGCGCGGCATGTTCGTGTGGAACGTCATGTCGCTCGTGGCCGCCGGTTTCGGTGAGCGCGCGCGGGCGAGCGCGCGGTTGAGCGCCGGCCGGACGATCGTGGAGGCGGCGAAGCTCGCCTCGGTCCTGTATGCGTGCCTGTGGCTCACGGCGGGGTCGGTCGGGTTGATCGAGCGACGCGGATGGCATCACCAAAGCGTGGTCTCGTTGTACGTGGTGGGGCTGCTGATCGTCCTGTTGGCGTGGTCGCAAGGACGCCAGCGCCTCGCCGGCGTGATCGGCCTCGCGTGCACCGTGGCGGTCGCGCCCGTCGTTGTGCGCCGGCCGGATCTCTTGCTCCCAGTGTTGATCGTGCAACCGATCGTGCCGGCATGCGGGTTAGTAATCATGGCGATCGCTCCGGTGCGCGAGCGTCCGGGCACTGTCGCAGTCGGGGCGCTCGCCGCGCTCGTTGTTGTGAGCGTGATCGGCGGCGCGAATCCTGGCGGGTTCGGCCAGCTCATCGTTCTGGCCGCCGCGTCGATCGCGGGGCTGATGATCTTTGCGGTGCAGCCGCGGTTGGCGATCGCGGTCGCGATCATCTGGACGGCGATCGGCATCGAGCTGATCGCTTTCGCCAGCGCACAGCCTGCGCGATCGAAGCTCCTGGTCGGGGCCGCTCCAGCCGTGCTCGCGGCTACCGCTGCCCGCGCGCGCGTGATCCGTCGCAGAGCGATCTGAGCACTATCAGCGTCCGATGCGGAACGATCAGCGAGCCGCAACAAGGACCTCATCCGGCCGCTGGTCATCGTTTCGATCGCGCCCTTGGCTGATGAGCGCTCGCCGATCCTTGTCCAGCTCGCCGCGTGGGCTCGATCCGAAGCGGTTGACCCACTTACCGCGAGGGTGCTTGGTCGCCGTCGCAGCCCTCTCAACCGGGGTCTTGGTGGTGGGGTGCGGGAGAAGTTCGCAGCATCCCCGGGCCGGCGCGACTGTGACCACGACCGTGGCGCCCGGCTCCCCGTCGACCGTCGCGGCGACGTCCGGCGCGCCTTTGTACTGCCACCTTGGCCCCTGCTTGTCCCCCCAGCAGTACCTCGACGCGTATGGCATCCAGCCTTTGCTGGACAGTGGGATCGACGGCCGTGGCGAGACGGTGACGGTCGCCGCCCCTGTTCCACCTCCCAACGCGGGTCCCACCGATATCCGTCAGGATTTGGCGAGCTTTGACCGCACGTTCCGGTTGCCCGCCGCGCGGATCGAGGTCGTGACCACTCTCGGCGGCTCCGCGTCGCCGTGGCTGGCGACGGGGGAGGAGGCCGGCGACCTCGAGCACGTGCACGCGGTCGCTCCAGGCGCCACCCTCCGGGTGGTCTTGATCCCTTCCAACGTGCTGCAGAGCGCCGCGAACGCGACCGCGGACATGCTCGCCGCGTTGCGGCTCGCTATCTCCGAAACCGACGTGGTTTCGATCAGCTGGAGCTTGGGGGAGCACTACTTCAGCAAGGCTCAGGTGGCTGAGATGCACTCCATCCTGCTGAGCGCGGAGGCCCATCACGTCACGGTGATCGGCAGCTCCGGCGACGATGGCTGGTTTCCGACCCCGCGGGGGTGGGGCGGGCAGGTCAAGGAGGTCAGCCTTCCGGCCTCCGACCCGCTCGTGCTGGGCGTCGGCGGCACCATACTCACGGCGAATCCCAAGACCGGCGCCTACATCAGCGAGACCGCCTGGCCAGATTCCGGTGGCGGCTTCAGCCACGTCTACGCCCGTCCCGGCTATCAGAACGGCGTCCCCGGGATCTCAAAGACGCGGGGCGCGCCCGACGTGGCCGGCGACGCCGGTGGGGTCGGCGGCATGGCGCTGGTCCTCACCGGCACCAGCGGTGGCGAGCCACACCTCATTTCGCCCCCCGGCACCAGCAGCTCCGCGCCGCTGTGGGGCGGACTGGCTGCACTGGCCGACCAGCGCGCCGATCACGACCTCGGCTGCATCAACCGCGCGATCTACAGCATCGCCCGCAGCTCCAGCTACCACAACGCATTTCACGACATCACGACCGACATCACGACCGGCACCGACGGCTACCCGGCCGCCCCGGGATGGGACCCGATAACCGGCTGGGGAACCCCCAACGCGCAGATACTTATCCCGCTGCTGGCCCGCTTCACCAACCACAGCACGACATAGCACGATCAAGCCGTCGCCTGGCGTCGGGGGGTCCGCGAGGCGGCGGGCGACAAAGGCGAGCCCGTTCGTGGCATCGCAGCGCGTGGCTGCTTCATCGCCACACAGATAGCCGGCGCCGGGCCCGTGAACGAGGTCGAGGATCGGTCCCGGTACGCACGTTCGTGCAAACCGGGCGGCAGAGAGGCGGAGCGGGATCCGCTCGCATCGCTGCTCGCCCCGGTCAATTCCTGCGGCGCGCCACACCCGCGGAATGAGCGGAGCAGGGCTCGACCAAGTCCGGCCCAGGAGACGCACACCTCGCCAAACTCGAATTCGATGCCGGCGCACGGCTCGAGCCGTGACGCAAGTGCCCCGTATCCGCGAGGCAGGTGCGGTTCGCGATGCGGTCACATGCCCGGCGCTTGGTCGAAGCAGGGTCGTCGGTCCGGCTAGCAGCAGTCGCAGCTCTCGCCTTGAAGGGCGTTGCGCGCCTCGGTCAGCGCGACCGCGGCGATCAGGAGCGCGACCGCGGGATCAGCCCACCACCATCCGGCCAGAGCGTTCGCGAGCAGGCCGACGAGGAGGGCGGCTGAGAGGTACGCGCAGAGCATCGTCTGGCGGCTCTCGCTGGCGGTCGCAGAGGAGCCGAGCGCGGTCCCGACTCTCCGCTTCGCTGCGGCCAGCGGCGGCATCACAACGAGGGTGACGGCGGCGAGCGCGACGCCGGCCCAGCTGACGGCAGGGTGATGTCCGGCGATCAGGTCACGAGCTGACTCGATTGCGATGTATAGAGCGAGCGCTAGGAACGACGCGGCGATCAGCTGCTGCGCGCGTCGCTCGGCCAGGTGTGAGCTGAGGCGCTCGCCGGTCACAAGCCACAGGACGACAACGCCCGCGCCGGCCTCGATCACGCTGTCGGCGCCGAACCCGACCAGTGCGACGGACCCTGCGATGATGCCAGCGGTGATCGCGATCGCCGCCTCGAGCGCGTGCCAGGCCAAGCCCCACTGCGTCAACTGTCGCGCGCGGCTCGTCAGTCGCTGCCGCCGCTCGTGGTCGCCTGGATCGGTGATGGTGACCGGCAGCGTTGGCAATGGCGTGTCGGTGGCCACGACCAGAACGGTACCTACGTGGGCGCGGCCTTCCGCTCGCTTGAGTCACGCGGCGCCAGATCGGCCCAGCGCCCGCCGAGGCTCGTTTCAGCACCCGTGCTGGAGCACTGCTCACTTGAGCGTTGAGCCTTATCTCGGTGGTGTTTGTCGTCTGCGCTCGAGGAGGCGGGCCCAGACGGCGGCGATTAGTAGCGCCAGCCCGGAGAGGATTGCTGGGGCGGCGAGGGCTATTCCGAGGTGGTGTTCGTAGCTAACCCCGAACACGATGAGGTTCCCGGCGAGCAGTAGCCGGGCCGTGAGCCACTCCGTCGGCTCGGCGGTGCCCCGCCGAGTGAGCACCGCAAGGAAGGCGGCCGCGGCGGCGATCGAAACAACGACCTGCGCGGGGTGTTGGGCGTGGCCGATGGCGCAGAGCAGCGCCCCGGCCGCCGCGCTGCCGGCCGTGGTGAGATTCACGCGCATTGTCGTTTCCTTGACGCGGGCTCGCGAGGTGTCAGATCGCGGCCGTGAGCCTGAGGTTCCGATCGGGACCGGTGTCGCGGCGGTGGGTGTGAGGGCGTCAGGTCGGTTGTCTCATGAACGATTGTTCAATGAATAAACGTTCATGCTAATGGAGCAAGCCGTGGGTCTATGAGCTGCGTGCATCGAGGCTGCGTCGCGGCAGAAGGCTCGCGGCTCGCGTCGCGGCCCGCGATGAAGGGCGCTCGACGGCGATCACGGTCGGACAAGTCGGGCGCCGAACCTCGCTGCCGACCGCGCCTGTGCCTGGTGGGGAGTTCGCGGCCTGTTCGTTGCATGAACGAGCGTACATATGCTACGGTGCGTCTGTATGGCGATTGCGTCCGTTGTGGGCGCGAGGAGATCAAGCGAGATCGATGGATTCAGAGCCCCGAAGTAGTCGCATCTCCGCGTTCGCCTGCGGAAGCCTTCTGGCGTAGCCCGGATCGCTGACCTCCGCGGGTGGCGGGAGAGGCACCCGTAAAAGGAGGTGGCGCGATGACGTCCACCGAATTGCGCTCGGGCGTTCCCGTCCGGCGCACACAGACACGAGGCAGCACACATCACACGCAGAGCACGCCGTGCTGCGTGCTGCCCGGTTGCACGAACAACTCAACCGAGGAAGCGATGCCTGACCCGGACGCTGGACCGAGTCACGAACCGGGCGCGCGCATCCTCGGCGGCCGGTCCTAGCCACAGGACCGAGGCCTCCCGGTGGGTGCGACGCCACCCCATCTTGACTTTGAACTGGAGGCCATCATGAACAGCACAACCCTCGCGCCGCCCGGCCGGCGCACAGTCCTCGACGACGCGCACGTCGGGGATATTCACGGCGCGCTCGGCACGATCCGCACCCACCATGGCCCGCCGCTGGGGGGCCGGCGGCGGTTGCTGGCGCTGTTGGCGATCATGGGCCCGGGGCTGATCGTGATGGTCGGCGATAACGACGCCGGCGGCGTCGCGACGTACGCCCAGGCCGGGCAGAACTACGGGTCGACGTTGCTGTGGGCGCTGCTGCTGCTGGTCCCGGTGCTGATCGTCAACCAGGAGATGGTCGTCCGGCTCGGCGCGGTCACCGGCGTCGGCCACGCACGGCTGATCATCGAGCGGTTCGGGAAGTTCTGGGGTGCGTTCTCGGTCGGGGACCTGTTCATCCTGAATTTCCTGACGATCGTGACCGAGTTCATCGGCGTCAGCCTCGCGCTCGGCTACTTCGGCGTTAGCAAGTACATCTCGGTCCCGGTCGCTGCCGCGGCGCTGATCGCTATGACGGCGACGGGGAGCTTTCGGCGCTGGGAGCGGTTCATGTACGTGTTTGTGGCGACGAACTTCGTTGCGATCCCGCTCGCGATCGTGAGCCACCCGCACGCCGGCTCGATCATCAGCCACGCGGTCACGCCGGGGGTGCAGGGCGGGATCACCTCGACCTCGATGCTGTTGATCATCGCGATCGTCGGCACCACGGTCGCGCCGTGGCAGCTGTTCTTTCAGCAGTCGAACGTGATCGACAAGCGGATCACGCCGCGTTGGATCAACTACGAGCGTGCCGACACCGCGATCGGATCGGTGGTCGTGATCCTCGGCGCCGCAGCGCTGCTGATCGCGGCCGCGTCGGCGTTCTCGGGCACGCCGTTGCACGGCCAGTTCGCCGACGCCGGAGCGGTCGCGACCGGCCTCGAGCACCGGCTCGGCAGCGCCGCCGGCAGCCTGTTTGCGATCGCGCTGTTGAACGCATCGATCATCGGCGCGGCCGCGGTCACGCTCGCGAGCTCGTACGCGTTCGGGGATGTGTTCGGCCGTCGGCACTCGCTGCATCACGGCCCGAGCGACGCGAAGGCGTTCTACGGCAGCTACGCCGCGATGGTCGCGCTGGCGGCGGGGATTGTGCTGATCCCGGGCGCGCCGCTCGGGACGATCACGACCGCGGTGCAGGCGCTCGCGGGTGTGCTGCTCCCGAGCGCGACTGTGTTCCTGGTGCTGCTGTGCAACGACAAGGCGGTGCTTGGCCCGTGGACCAACCCCGGATGGCTGAACGCGATCGCCGCTGCGATCGTCGGGGTGCTTGTCGTGCTCTCGGCGATCCTGACCGCGACCACCCTGTTCCCGCACGTCGATGTGAGGCTGTTGGCGGAGATCCTGTTCGGCGCGTTGGTCGCGGGGCTCGCCGTGGCCGGTGCGTACACCCGTGCGGGTCGCCGACCGGAGGACACTCAGGCGGTGGACGGTGTCGCGCGGGAGGACTGGACGATGCCGCCGCTGGAACTGCTCGAGCGCCCGGAGTGGTCGCGCACGCGCACTGTCGGCATGTACGCGCTGCGCGGCTACCTCGTGCTCGCGGTCGTGATGCTGATCGTCAAGGCGATCGAGGTCGGCATTGGGCACTGACCGGAACAAGCGGGGCGAGCGTGGCGAGCGCTCGCCCGTTCACGTCACGTTCACAGCCGTTGATGACGCATGAACGAGGATTCATGAGCATGTTGTCGTGGAACGAGTTCGTGGTGCGCCTCGGCGCCGCTGCGCTTGGCGGCGCGCTGATCGGGTTCGAACGCCAGTGGCGCAGCCGCGGGGCGGGGCTGCGCACGAACACGCTCGTCGCGGCTGGCGCGGCGATGTTCGTTTTGATCGCGCAGATGACCCCGCACGAGTCCAGCCCGACGCGGATCACCTCGTATGTGGTGAGCGGCGTCGGGTTTCTGGGCGCCGGCGTGATCATCTCTGATGGCGTCAGCGTCCGCGGGATCAACACGGCGGCCACGCTCTGGTGCGCTGCCGCGGTCGGCGCGCTGGCGGCGAGCGGGTTCGTGTGGCAGGCGGGCGTCGCGACGGGCGCGATCCTGGCGATCAACGTGTTGCTGCGCCCGCTTGGCCGGCGGATCGACCGCCAGCCGGTCGACGAGGACACCGAGATCGAGACGACGTACCGGTTCCGAGCGACCACTCGCGACAAGAAGGAAGCGCACGTCCGCGCGTTGCTGCTGCAGAGCATCTCGGGCCACGGCTACCAGCTGCGCGCGTTGGAGAGCTCTGATATCGACGGCACCGATCTGGTCGAGGTCCGGGCCGAGCTCGCCACGATCGGCCGCAACGATGAGCAGATCGAAGCGGCTGCCGGGCGGCTTGGGCTTGAACCCAGCGTCACGTCTGTGCGCTGGCACGTGATCGAACACGACGGGCGCGCAGCGTTCGCCGCCGAGAGCACAAGCGAAGGCTGAAAGGAGCGCTGATGTCGGACGCCGTTGTGCATCTTTCGTCGTTGGCCGGCAGTCCGCTGCTGGATTCCGGCGGTGAGCGGCTCGGGCGCGTTGAGGATCTGATCGCCCGGCTCGATACCGGCGAGGAGCTGCCGCCGGTGACGGGCGTGAAGGCGCGGATCGGTGGCCGTGACTTGTTCGTGCCGGCGGACCGGATCGAGCGGCTGGAGCCTCAGGCCGCGAGAACCGCGACGACGAAGCTCAACCTCGCGCAGTTCGAGCGAAGGCCTGGCGAGGTTCTGCTGCGCGGTGATGTGCTCGGCCGCAGCGTGATCAACCACGGGACCGCCAGGCTGATCAAGGCGCGCGAGGTCGACCTGGTGGCCGATGGGGGCACGTGGCGGGTGGCGGGGATCGATACGAGCCTCGGGGCGGGCCTCAGGCGGTTCCTTCCCCGGCGGTTTCGCCTGCACGAGCAAGAGCACGCCGAGTTCGTCCCGTGGTCTGAGATCGAGCCGTTCGTCGGGCACGTGCCGAGCTCGCGGCTGCGGCTCGGGTCGCGTCGGCTGGCGCGGCTTCATCCGGCGCAGATCGCCGATCTCGTCGAGGCCGCATCGCACGAGGAGGGGGAGGAGATTCTGGCAGCCGTCGGCCACGACAAGGAGCTCGAGGCTGACGTGTTCGAGGAGCTCGATGACGAGCACCAGGTCGAGTTCCTCAAAGAGCGCTCTGACGAGGAGATCGCCGGAGTGCTGGCGCGGATGGCAAGCGATGACGCTGCCGACCTGCTGCTCGAGATCGAGCAGAACCGCCGGATCCCCGTCCTCAACCTCCTGCCCGCCGCAAAGCAGCTGAAGATCAAACGGCTGCTCGGCTACAACCCGTCGACCGCCGGCGGTCTGATGAACCCGGACGTCGCCTCGCTGCCGGCCGACGCGACGGTTGCGCAGGCGCTCGAGCTCGTGCGCGGCAGCGAGCTGGCCCCGAGCCAGCTGTTGGCGCTGTGGGTGACCGACGCTGACGGGCGGCTGGTGGGTGGCGTGTTCGCGTCCGAGCTGATCCGAGCTGAACGCGACGCGGCGGTGACCAGTCTGATCGAGACGCGGGTGCCGGCGGTCTCGCCGGAGATGGAGCTGCCCGAGGTCGCGAGGTTGATGGCCGACTTCAACCTGCTCGCGATCCCGGTGATCGACGAGCACCAGAAGCCGATCGGTGTGGTCGCCTTCGACGACGTGCTCGAGCTGCTCCTCCCGGAGGAGTGGCGCCGGCGGGCCGGGGACGCACGCGGATGAGCTTCCCGTCGAGCAAACCCGGGTGTGAGGCATGAGCCCCGAGCCCGACGCACCGGCGAGCGGCGGGCCCGCGAGCGTCACGTCGCAGCGCGAGCGGTTCGTGCTCGACCCGGAGCACGTCGGCGATATCCAGGGCGCGTTCGGCACGATCGGCCAACGTGAGGTCGGCCGTCAGGGGCTGCGCGCAAAGTCGCTGGCGCTGCTCGCGATCATCGGCCCGGGCCTGATCGTGATGGTCGGCGACAACGACGCCGGCGGCGTCGCTACCTACTCGCAGGCCGGGCAGAACTACGGCACCAGCCTGCTGTGGGTGCTGCTGCTGCTGGTGCCGGTGTTGATCGTCAACCAGGAGATGGTCGTTCGGCTGGGCGCGGTCACAGGCGTCGGTCACGCCCGCCTGATCAACGAGCGGTTCGGACGGTTCTGGGGATGGTTCTCCGTCGGTGACCTGTTCCTGTTGAACTTCCTCACGATTGTGACCGAGTTCATCGGCGTAAGCCTCGCACTCGGCTACCTCGGCATCTCGAAATACATCGCCGTCCCGGCTGCCGCGGCGGCGCTTGTCGCGATCACGATCACCGGCAGCTTCCGCTCGTGGGAGCGCTCAATGTTCGT
>Ga0335078_10018810_pt1 | contig 10272 bp, 11 predicted proteins | sample Lox_Sample_32_FD_206711 | JGI IMG/M metagenome (GOLD analysis project Ga0335078, IMG submission 206711) | Soil microbial communities from Loxahatchee National Wildlife Refuge, Florida, United States - Lox_Sample_3.2 | ecosystem: Environmental > Terrestrial > Soil > Wetlands | place: USA...
AAGACGCCGCAACCTTCTGACGATCAGATCACGCAAGCAATGAATGGCAACCTGTGCCGCTGCGGAACGTATGACCGAATTCGGCGCGCGATTCACCGTGCCGCAGGAGGTTCGCGATGAGCTCCTCCCGGCGGGAATTTCTGGCGATCGGCGCGGCGGCGGGCGCGGGCCTGGTGATCGGATTCTATTTGCCCCATGGATCGCGCCGTGGGAATGAGTTTTCGCCGAATGCATACCTGAAGATTGCGCCTGACGGGAAGATCACGGTCGTAGTCGCGCGGTCGGAGATGGGCCAGGGAGTGCGCACGTCGTTACCAATGATTTTGGCCGAGGAACTCGAAGCCGACTGGAAACAGATTGCGATCGAACAGGCGGGCGCGAGCACGCTGTTCGGCGATCAGACGACCGGTGGAAGCGCCAGCGTCCGGACGACATGGGATCCGATGCGCAAAGCTGGCGCGGCCGCGCGAGAGATGTTGATCAGCGCTGCTGCGATTCAATTGGGAGTGCCGCGCGCGAGTTGCAGGGCGCAAGACTCAGCTGTGATTCATGCGGACTCGAACCGGCGTGTCTCCTACGGAGACTTGGCAAGCAAGGCCGCATCCCTGCCAATCCCGACGGATCCTCCACTGAAACAACCGAAGGATTACGAGATCGTCGGCAAGGCGATTCAGCGAGTTGATATTCCGTCGAAGGTGGATGGAACCGCGGAATATGGAATCGACTTCCGTCTTCCGGGAATGAAATACGCCGTGATGGCGCGCTGCCTGGTTTTCGGCGGGAGAGTGGCCAGCTTTGATGATAAGGATTCGAAGAAGGTGGCAGGCGTCAGCTATGTTGGAAAGATCGGGGACTCGGCCGTCGCGGTGGTGGCGGACAGTGTTTGGGGAGCAATGGAAGGCCGCCGAACCTTGAATGTCCAATGGGATGAGGGAGCGAACAAAGATCTGAACACGGCCGCCGTATATGACGTGTTGAAGAAGGCCGCGACAGGCAAAGCGGTAACGCTTTATTCGACTGGGAATGCGTCCAAGGCGTCGGGACGGCGGATTGAAGCCGAGTATCAATTGCCGTTCATGGCACATGCGCCAATGGAACCCGGAAATTGCGCAGCGCAGTTTCGCGGGTCGAGTTGCGAACTGTGGGCGCCGACGCAGGTCCCCCAAGATGTGCGCGACTCGGTGGCGCAGGCGCTGGGAATTTCTGCGGACCAGGTGAAAGTCAATGTCACGCTGATGGGTGGAGGGTTTGGCCGGAGGCTGGAGCATGACTATGGCGTAGAAGCCGCGCTTGTGTCGAAAGCCGCCAATGCTCCCATCAAGGTGATCTGGACGCGCGAGGACGATATGCGGAATTCGACGTATCGCCCGGCGAGCTATCACCAACTCAGTGCCGCGCTCGATGGTGCTGGATGGCCAGTGTCATTTTCACATCGCATCGTGTCGCCCTCGATCAGCGGACAAAAGGGTCAACCGGGGGATGGCGGCGTCGATCCAGATCTGAAAGATGAAGCGGCGCTGATTTATCCATTTCCGAACTCGATGCTCGAATACGTGGATACCCAAACGCCGGTGCCGCTGGGATGGATGCGGTCGGTCTATGCGCTGCAAGCAGGATTTGCGACCGAATCGTTCATCGATGAACTCGCTGCGGCGACGAGGAAAGATCCGCTTAAATATCGCCTGCACTTGCTGGCGAACGATGTCGATATCAAATACTTCGACGCGATCTGGCACACAGCGCGCATGCGTGGGGCACTGCAACTAGCCGCGGATAAAGCGGGCTGGGGCAGGCCTTTACCCGCCGGACACTATCAGGGGATCGCGTGTTTCGGCTGCTTCAGTTCGTATATGGCGGAAGTCGTCGAGATTTCGATGGAAGGTGACAAGCCGCGGGTGCATCGAGTGATTGCGGCGATCGACTGCGGGCAGGTCGTAAATCCGAATATTCTCGAACAGCAGATTCAGGGCGGCGTGATCTACGCGCTGACGAATGCGCTGCGGGGACAAATCACCATCGAGAAGGGCCGTGTGGTTCAGGGAAATTTTGACGACTATCCTCCGATTCGAATGAGCGAAGCCCCGGCGGTCGAAGCGTATTTTGTGCCCAGCACGGAAGCGCCGACTGGTGCTGGAGAGCCGCCAGTCCCACCTCTCGCGCCAGCGTTATGCAATGCCATCTACGCGGCTAGCAAGAAGCGAATCCGGGCGCTTCCCATCTCCAGCTAGCGCAATGAAGAACGCACTGGTATTTCTTTTACTACTGGGCACCGTCGCGGCTCAAAGCCAGAAACCATCGACATCAGTTCCGGCGGCGAGGCTGGCGCATCTTCGGCGCGGCATCAACGCGAGCGAATGGTTTGCGCAGGTCTACGACCGCAAGGGCTATACGAAAGAGCATTTTCAATTGTGGACGACGGCGAGCGACATCGCCTTGATCAAGTCTCTGGGATTCGATCACGTGCGGCTGAGCGTGAATCCTCAGCCGATGTTCACGAACAATCATCCGAATGACATTCCGGCCGACTATCTCGGATATCTCGATGCCGCGGCCAAGATGATCCTCGACCAGGGGCTCGCGGTCGTGATCGATTTGCAGCCGGATGACGACTTCAAAGCGAGACTGAAGGAAGATGCTTTCGTCCAGCAGTTCGCGGATTTCTGGAGAGCGCTGGTTCAGCATTATGCGACTTGGGACTCGGACCGCGTCTTTTTCGAGATTCTGAATGAACCGGAAGTGACGGACCGGTATCGCTGGTATGGAGTGCAGGTAAAGCTGGCGACAGCGATCCGGGAAGGCGCGCCGCGGCATACGATCATCGCAGCCGGAGCTCAATGGTCCAATGACGATGAGCTGGTTTTTCTGGAACCGTTGCGGGATCCGAACGTTGTCTATAACTTTCATTTTTATTCCCCGTATTTGTTCACGCACCAGGGAGCCACATGGGGAGTTTATTTCTGGCATTGGCTGCGGGGAGTGCGATATCCGTCGACGCCGGAGTCGGCGGAAAAAGTTGCAGCCGGCCTGCCCGAGGCGATGGATCGATTAGCGGTGGTTCGGTATGGCTACGATCACTGGAATGCGGAGCGGATCGATGGCGAAATCTCGCAGGTCTCCCAGTGGGCAGCGCAACGGAATGTCCCGGTGGTGTGCAACGAGTTCGGGGTGTATCGAGCCTATGCCGATCCGAGTGATCGCGACGCCTGGATCCGGGATGTCAGGACGTCGCTCGAAAGGCACAATATTGGCTGGGCGATGTGGGACTACAGCGGGAGCTTTGGGTTGGTCGGCAAGCACGATGGTCACGCGACCGTCGATGAAGGAGTGGTTGACGCCCTGGGACTGAAAGCGGCGGTTCCAGCCAAGTAATTCGACGACGATATAACACGAGTTATTTCACCCGGTTAGCTGCCGCTTGACGGGTTCGCACTCATAAGACACAATCAATATCTACGAGGTGACCATGCTGGCTTACTTGTTCGTGCTGCTTGCGGTGGCTGTCCGGTTCTTTCCTCATCCCTGGATGTTCACGCCTGTGGTGGGGGCGCTGCTGTTTTTTGGCGCCCGCGGATCACGGCGGCAGCTCTGGATTCCCCTCGTATTGCTGGCGGCCTCTGACGTCATCTTGACCAAGTATGTTTACGGGTTCCCATTTGGTTGGGACTACCTGGTGACCTGGATGTGGTACGGAGCCATACTGTGGCTCGGGACGGGACTACGAAACAGCAGCAAGCCGGTTCGCGTGATTGGCGCGGCTTTGGCCAGCTCGGTTTCGTTCTTCCTGCTAAGCAACTTCACTACCTGGGCTTACTGGGCAATGTATCCCAAGAATCTGAAAGGTCTCGAACTGGCCTACGCTGCCGGGCTTCCTTTCTTCCGCCGCGCGATCGAAGGCGACCTGCTGTTCACGGTCGCGATGTTTGCAACTCCGCTGGTGATTCGCTACTTGGCTGAGCAATTTAACGGGGCCACGGATCACACTGCAGCGGCGTAATTCGTCCAAAACTTAGTCATTTGCCGTCCTGACAGGCAAAAAAAGACTCCCAGCTAAAGAATGGCACGCTCTGTGCCGATAAAGAGGATGCTGGGAGAACAGTCCATTGTCTAAAAAAGTGTTGTTAGTCGACGACAGCAAGTTTCAACGGCTTGCCAACGAACGGGCGCTGGCACGAGCGGGTTTTTCGGTGATCCTCGCCGGAGATGGCGAAGAAGCGGTTCGAGTCACGAACGAAGAATCCCCCGACCTGATTCTGCTGGACATGCTGCTGCCGAAACTTGACGGCGTGGGAGTCCTGCGGGCATTGAAAGGAAATGCTCGGACGTCGAAGATTCCGGTCATCGTGCTGAGCGGGCTGTCAGAAGCGAATGCGGCCAAACTGCAGGCGGAGGGCGCCAGCGCATATTTTGAAAAGTCCGCGGTAATCGACAAAGACGCGCAGAAGCTGATTGATACGGTGAACCGGCTGGTGCAGGTCAAACCGGCTTAAGGTACTGTTTTTCGAGCAGAGCGGAAAGTTCTGTTTGCAGTTGTTCTGGGGTTTCCATGCGGACGACGCGCATTCCCAGTTGCGCGGCGGCGTCTAAGTTCAGCGGACGGTCATCCACAAAACAACACTCTTCAGGCGGCCTTTGCGTGACGTCCAGCGCGAGGCGATAAATCCCTTCTTCCGGCTTTCGCAAACCAACGAAACATGAACTGACGAAGATGTGAAAAATGTCGCGAAGCCCGTATGTGTCGATCCGGTAGAGATTGAGTTCCCGGGATTCGTTGTTGATGGTACCCATCAAGCATTTGCCGGATTTTCGTAACTGGCGGGCGAATTCTAGAACGGGCGAGCAGGGCTTCGAAAGTGAATGCATGTAATCCAGAAACTCTTTCTCGCTAAACGCGCGCGATCGGTAGAAGACGGTGCGCTCGAGATAATCCTGGAGAGAAATCTTTCCCCGCTCGAAGGAAGAGACGAGCATTTCGTGACGGTCTTCAAATTCGACTTCATCGAGACCGAAGTGTTCGAGAGCGCGCCGGCGTTGAGTGCGGTCCCACGCGTTGGTGAGCAGAACCCCGCCGACATCCCAGAAGATTGCGCTGATCCGGGCCACGAACCCGAGAATATCACGCTCAGCGCAACACTTATTGCAGGCCCGATTGCGTCAGCTTAATCGCGCAATAATTCCCAGTACCGCATGGGGTTGTGTTCGGCGCGGCGGCGGGCCGTAACGTACCGAAATAGATGCTAGCCGCCTGATAGGTAGGGCTGACATTGTCGATGGTGAATGCGCTCGTGCCGCCCCATTCGTTGGTCGCGGTGGCATTCGGCGTGGTGGCATTCGAAGGGATGCGAGTGTTGACGTTCCATTCCGTCACTACGTTCCCGCCGGTCGTGCCGTTGAAGTTGCCGACTCCGACAAAGAGGCGGTCCGTCGTCCCATCGAAGAAATCGAGCAAGGGCGAGCAACTACCGTTCGGAGTTGCGGCCGTATTGATGTGGCGATTGTCCGACATGGCGGGAGTTGCGTTCATCGCTCCGCTTGGAGAAGCGAATGAAAGTGCATAGAGGCTGGGCTTACTTCCGGCAGTAGCTTCCGTGCCGCACGTGTAGAGAGTGCCAGCTCCGGTCGTCGGACCTGACGTGTAATACGCGTTGTCGAAATCGCCGTCGAGCATAAATCCTGTTGTGTTCGGCAAGGTCGGACCGAGATCCGCAACGACTTGCGTTGTCAGGCCGAGATTCAGCTGTACGACGACGGTATGTGCGTTAGTAGTGTCGGCTGCGGAAAAGACGTACACGAAACCGTTGGTGGAATCGACGATCGGCGAAAGGATGATCGGATTTCCGGTAAAGGCCGCGCTGGCGATGGTGACAGACTTAACCAGCGTGAAGCCTGTTGCCCCCGGCGTGTATGCGTAAACAGCATGGCCATCGGAAACGTAAACCGTGTTGTTGATCGAGTCGTAGACCGGAGAGGTCAGGGAGGTTCGCGCGTTGACGGTCGTGCAGTATTGAACAGCGGGTGTTCCACCAAAGACGTTGGTGATGCGGTAGAGCTCGCCGTTATCAGCGCCCACGTATGCGACATTGTTGATGTAGTCGATGTAGGGCGAGGAGTCGCTGTTTCCCGCGGCGTTGGCGGTACAGCCCGTCACAGTTGTGTTGGTGTAGTTGAGACGCGAAACGGACGATCCACCAGTGCCCGGCGCGGTCGGAGCGGTCGCGCTAGTTCCCTGCCCAGCCACCCAAGTAAGTACATCGAACATCGCATCGGTGGCCGATTCCACGAAAGCCACTTGGGATCCATTGAGAGATAAGACCGGCGACAGATGAATGGCTCCCGTTCCCACCCCGTAGGCCCACATAAATGTTGGCTGAGTGTAGTCAGTGGTGGGCGGCTTCTGCGGGCCGAACGGACAAGAAGAGGAGGTGGTCCCGGTGTACAGGTTATTGAAGGCGACAATGTTGGCCTGGGTTGCGCTAGGGGCGGCAGTGATCGTGAAGACGACGAAATCATTGGAACAACTGTAGTTTCCGCTGACGTCGAAGCTGTACTTGGCGGGGGTTTCGCCGATCGGCATGCCGCCGGTCGCCCCGAGAGAGATCGCCCAGTCGATTCCGAGCCGCTTTTTGCTCAGGAGTTGAGACAGCCTGACGCCGTTTGAGGGGAACAAGTAGCCGCTGCGCATGGCCCAATGGATCCAACTACGGGGATCGCGGGCGGCGGCGGCGGACATTTCCGCCGTCCCGCCATTGGTGAAGAGCATATGGCGGGTGCTCCAGTCCAAAGGAAGTCCGACGCGACCAGGCTTAGGCTGTTCGGCACGGAGAGCTGAGTGCGAAACGCTTAAGAGGTATCCGCCAACAATGATGACGGACAGAATAAAGAGAACGGCAGGTTTGCGTGGAAACATACGCCTTCCCTCGGCGGAGTCTAAGAATTAGACAAATGGATAGGCTAATCTTCGCTCAGATTGGCCGAGGTTTGGCCCTTACTTTTGTAATTGCAGTGATTAACGGGATTCCGGCCGGCGGAAACGTTGGCGGGAGTGCAGGGAGGAGAAATTCCGCACCAAGTTTAAAACCCTCCTTGCCGAAGCTTGGAGGGCTAGCAGGAATGGGATCGATAGTTACGCCCGAACGACGTTGGCTGCCTGGAAGCCTTTTGGCCCCTTAAGCAGGTCAAATTCCACGGTTTCGCCTTCGTTCAACGTGCGGTAACCATTCTCCTGGATTGCGGAAAAGTGGACGAAGACATCTTCCCCCGTGGAGCGTTGGATGAAACCATATCCCTTAGCCCCATTGAACCACTTAACTGTGCCCTTCTCTCTCACAAATTACTCCTTTCGCCTCCGCTAAGATTGGGACCCACGGCCCTTGTGAAGCCACTGCCTTCTCACAACCCCCTCAACGGACGTGGATCAGAACGATTCGCAACGTGCGGCAAACAAGAAAGGCCCCTGAGTTGCGCTGCGGTTGGAAGTCGGCGCAGAACTCCAGAGCCTGGCATGGTGGCGCGAATTGCGACTGCAACATACAAAATCGAACCTGTTGTGAACTGATTGCCGAAATTTCGGCAACGAGCACAGAATAATAACAGGAACTTACATTCTGACAAGGGGAGAATTCAGGGAAATGCATAATTTCTCATGGCGCAAGCAGCGATTCTAGCGGGTGGGAGACGCAACAATTCATCCCACGTTCACGGAATTGCCTGCAAGTATCTGATAGGATTGAGCTAACCTTTGGCCTCGTCGCAACCATCGTCGATCGGAACTGTGCGTGTCGGAGAAGCTAGATCAACTCCGGAAATCGCACTCCCGTCGACAAAATTCCTGAGTTCAACTGCAAAATATGTCACACGAACGGACGTCCATACGTTTGCATTCTCGGTGGCGGCGAATGCGATCCTATCTTTTTTCCCATTCGTGTTGTTGCTGATGACGATTATTCGGCGGGTATTTCACTCGCGCATCATGTACGAAATCGTGGTGCAACTTTTGCGGGATAGCCTGCCCACCGGACAGGATTTTGTCATTCGGAACTTGAATGCGCTGGTCGGCGCCCGGCACCGGGCGGCCGTGGTGTCTTTGCTGATACTTTTGGTGACCTCAACGGGCGTTTTCATGCCACTCGAAGTAGCGCTCAACCGGGTCTGGAAATTTCCCAACAATCGCTCGTACATCCGGAACCAGGCCATTTCGCTGGGACTGACATTCTGTTGCGGAGTGCTGGCCTTGGTATCGATCGCTCTGACTGCCGGGAATGTTGTGCTGTTGAAGACCATCACCTTCGGACATGACATTCTTCTGGCGCGGGTTGCAGGATTCCTGGCGATGCGAGCGTTTGCCTTCGGTGCGACGGTCGCGATCTTCTTCTTGATTTATTGGCTGCTGCCGAATGGAAAAGTTCCGCCGCTTGCGGTGCTACCGGCCGCAATCACGATGGGGCTGCTATCGGAAGCGTTGAAATATTGCTATGTGCTCGCTTTACCTCGTCTGAATTTTCAGGAAGTCTACGGGCCTTTTGCGCTCTCGGTCAGCTTAATGTTCTGGGCATTCCTGATTGGACTGCTGCTCCTGACCGGAGCGTACATGTCGGCGGAGAGACACGGACGACGGCTCCGCAAAGCGTCCCCCTAGAATCAGCGGACCGACCAGATTTGCAGCTTGGGACCGGAGCTGGCGGTCACGAGCATGCGGCCATCGTTAAGAATGCCGCAACCATTAGGGGTAATGTCGTTTTCCGAAAAGGTGGAATGAATCGAATCGCTCGTGAGATCCCACGCCAGCACGGGTGCAGGGTTGCGAAAACTCTTCTCATCGAAATACCCGGCCGCGAGGAATTTTCCATTCTGGGAGGTCAGCAAACCACCGACGACAAACGGCTGTTTCGGAAAACTCTTGGTTATCTTTCCAGTAGCAACATCGATGACGGAGATGGTCTTGTCCGCGCCGCCGGCATACAGAGACTTGCTGTCTGCCGAGAAAGCGATGGCGAAGGACTCCAACAGCAAATCGGTGGTGGTGGCGCGCAGAGCTCCGGTGGTCGACTCATAAATTCGGATTTGAGTGTCGGTATCGGCCGAGGCGAGCCAATGTCCGTCGGGAGAAAACGCGACGGCGGCCGAGCCGGAGAATTTCGCCGGCAGTTCGGTGATGACTCGTCCAACGGTAAGATCCCACAGTTCAGCCGGAACCTCATGACGGGCGACGGCCAGCAACGTTTTATCCGGTGAGAATGCCAGGCCATCGACGGCTTCGCCCACTTTGAGTTCGGCCTTGAGCTTTCCGGTCGATACCGTCCAGATTTTGACCGCCCCGAGATTGCCACCGACGGCTAGCCATGCACCATCGTCGGAAAAGCGCAGGTTCGTAATTCGCTGATCCTGCAAACTGAATGCCTGCCGAAGTTCACCTCCAGGAAACGTCCACAAACGTACCTGACCGTCCTTACATGCACCGGCAAGGAAGTCGCCCTTCGGCGAGATCTCCGTGAAGTTCACGGCTGCTTCTGGGGCGATAGTCCGCTCGAGTTTTGCATTCGCGCCAAACAATGTCGGCGCTAGCAATAGAGTGGCGAACCAGGAGTAGAAGCAGCGCATTAGAGCAACTCCAGAACGAGTTCGAAGCGAACGGATGCTTGAATCTCTTTAGGATCGCCAGTCAAAATGACGGGCCGCACCAGCTCGCGGCTGTGAATCAGCGGATCGCGGGAAAAGTTGCGATCGGGATCGCCTTCAAACACGGGATCGGTTGCGAAATAAAGCTGCGTAACCAGCGGCTTGTGTCCGGGCGCGGTGACGAGGTAGTGGATGTGCTGGCAAACGCGGTCGGGGTAATGGCCGGGCATGACGGAATCGAACTTGTATTTGGCGGCGGAGTCCACCGGTAGTTTGGCTCGATAGTGATACCCATCGAGATCGTAGTGGCCAAGATGATCCGCCTGCCAGACTTCGACGACGGCATTGGCCAGCGCGTCCCCGCGAGTGTTGAAGACCGCTCCGTTCACGCTGAGGGGCATGCCGGGATCGCCCGAAGCACGAAGTTCCGCGGTTTGCGGAGATTGCTTCTTATAGAAGGGACCGATCTCGTTGGTGGGTGTAGGCCGGCGATGCTCCGTCTCGTGTTGCTCGAAAGCATTCAGCATCGCAAACGCCGGAGTCGACGTAGCGAAGGCCAGCGAGCCGAGCGCCGCGCATTGTTCAAGGATTTCACGACGAGTGAGGATAGGACGACGCCACCCCATGCGACCTCCCTTTTGGAGCCAAGATACTCCAAAC
>Ga0335078_10018811_pt1 | contig 10272 bp, 8 predicted proteins | sample Lox_Sample_32_FD_206711 | JGI IMG/M metagenome (GOLD analysis project Ga0335078, IMG submission 206711) | Soil microbial communities from Loxahatchee National Wildlife Refuge, Florida, United States - Lox_Sample_3.2 | ecosystem: Environmental > Terrestrial > Soil > Wetlands | place: USA: Florida...
AGTGGTGATTTGCCACTCGACGCGGGAGAAATCAATGCGCCACTGTTCGCCTTCGGTGGGGGGGCCGAGGTGGCGCGCATGTTCGGCCAGAACCTTCCAGGGGAACGCGATTTCGACAGTCCAGCCCTGGTCGGTGTCGGCGGGATTATTGAGCGTGCCGTTGACATGAACAGCGGTTTTCAGGCCGGGAATGTCCCACGCATTGTCCGGCTTGCCCTGATCCATGTAAGGCTTGTCCAGGAACAAGTCCCAACTGGTGTTGAGCGCGTTCATCTCGAATTCGTAATAAGCGTGCGTGTCGCCATCGGGATCAATAAACACCTCGAAATCAGGGTCTTGGAAGATGACGGAGTCGTGCTGCGTGAGCGTGGCCCAGACGTGCGGTTCCTGGAGTTCCGCGGCGATGTAGAGGTAGTCATCGTCCCAGAGCAGTTTCGCGCGTGTGCGGAAGCGCGGTGCTGGCTTGGCCGATCCCTGGATGTCCACAAAATCAGCCGTCCACGGCGCATCGGCCCACGCGGCGTCACCCAGCAGGCCATCAATCGAAATCGGCGTGGCGGCGCGGCGGCAGACATAGCCTTGCGGCGTAATGGGTTCCATCTTTTCGCGCCACTCCCCGGATTCACTGCCGTCGCAGCGCCCAACCAAAATCGCGGCCAAGAGCAGGATAACAAGGAAGCTGCGGTCTTGTTCCCGGTTTAGAGCAATTGCTATTCGCTTTTTCATGAAGGGACCGGAGAGAGATCTAAGCGACTATATTGCCGCGCGGCCGCGGGGCTTTTTGAGCCTTGCGGATTTGAATTAGTGTGAGATTTAGAATGATAGGACGTTACGGCATGCGGTGGTGATCATGCAAGTCCGATGGCGGGTGGCCGAGGCGGGGAGATTCTGAAGGGGCTGTGCTCCCGGTCAGGCAAGCCGTTGAAACGGCTGCTCGCGCGCCGGGCATCCTGCCACCGGGCTGAAGCGCCGGTGTTAATGAGAGCGTGTCTGGAAAATGCCGTGCCCGGTAGCAGCGGACGTAAGGAAGCTCAAATCTCTTCGGGAACCGGCCATTCTCCAATTGATCAGAGCCTCCTTACGTCGGCTGCTACATTTTCCAAACAGGCTCTGAGAGCGGCTGGCTTGGCCGGTGACATGTATCCGGCCTGGGCGCGGGCGGCCAGGCAGAGAGACTCGGGCCTGGAGGGGGCGGTCAGGGTTTGGGGGGGCCTTTGAAGAAGGGGGTGAATAAGTCTATCGGCACGGGCAGGAACGTGGTCGTGTTGTGCTCGTTGGCGATCTCGCGCATGGTCTGGAGGAAGCGCAGTTGGAGGGCGATCGGTTCTTTGCTAATCATGGCGGCGGCCTGTACCATCTTTTCAGCGGCCTGGAATTCGCCTTCGGCGTTGACGATCTTGGCGCGGCGCTCGCGTTCGGCCTCGGCTTGTTTGGCCATCGCGCGCTTCATGCTGTCCGGCAACGCGACATCCTTGACCTCGACGGCGGTGACTTTGACGCCCCAGGGCTCAGTTTGCCGGTCAATGATCTCCTGGAGCTTCTGGTTGATCACGTCGCGCTGCGAGAGCAGGTCGTCGAGGGGAGCCTGGCCGAGGACGCTGCGCAGGGTGGTCTGGGCAATCAGCGAAGTGGCTTTCCAGAAGTTCTCGACTTTGACGACGGCGGCCACCGGGTCTATGACGCGGAAATAGACGACCGCATCTACGGTGGCGGGCACGTTGTCGCGGGTCATGACCTCTTGCTTCGAAACGTCAATGGTGACGACGCGCAGGTCCATCTTGACCATGCGGTCCACGACGGGGATGAGGAAAATGATGCCGGGCCCTTTGGCGCCCTGGGGGATCAGTTTACCGAGTCGGAAGATGACGCCGCGCTCGTATTCGCGCAGGATGCGGAGGGCTTGAGGTAGGATAATGGCCGCGAGGATAATGATCGGCACGGTCCAGGCGGTTAAGTTGCCCATTTTGGCGATGATTTGCTCCATGGTATTCTCCGGTGGTTGGTCCAGTTCAGACTAGTGGCGGTGGTTTGGGTTTTACCTTCAAAGTCAGGCCAGTGATGCCGATAATCTCGACCGGATGGTCGGGTTCAATCGGCACTTCGCTTACGGCATTCCAGTATTCACCTTCGACAAAAACCTTGCCACCGGCCGCATCAATGTGCGCGAGGGCGGGGACGGTTTTGCCGAGGAGGGTTTCGCGGCCGACGCGGGCTGGCAGCAATTGGGCCCGCAATCCCTTCCCCACTACGAATACGAAGAATGCAGCAGTGACGACCGTGGCGGGGATGATGTAGCCCAGCGAGAGCTGATAGGCGGGGTTGCCGCGATTGAAAAGCATGAGCGCGCCCAAAAAGAAGGCGACGATGCCGCCAAAGGTGAGGATGCCGTGCGTTGGGGCGTAGATGTCCGCAATAAACAAGACCACCGCCAGGCCAACCAGCGCCAAGCCGGCGGTATTGACGGGCAGGACCGTAGCCATGTACAGAACGAGGATCAGCGCGATGGCACCCACCACCCCCGGCAGAATCGCGCCAGGATTGCTCAACTCACCGATGATACCGTAGATCGCCACGAGCATGAGGATGAGCATTAGCTCGGGATGCGAGAGCACCTGGAGCACGCGCTCGGACGTGGTCATCGGAATGGTCACCACCTCGGCATTCGCCGTCTTGAGGATCTTGCCGTTGACCTTGAGACCGTCAAGTTTGCGGAGCAGGCCGGGCAGGTCATCGGCAATGAGGTTAATGACCTTCAGGTCCAAGGCGTTGGTGGCGGTAATGGCCTTGCTGTTGACGACGGCAGACTTGGCCCACTCGACATTGCGCCCCCGTTTTTCGGCAACGGAGGCGATGTAGCTGCTGGCGAAGTTCTCCAGCTTCTGTTTCATCACATCACTGGTGGACTCCTCGCCTCCGGGTCCCATCGAGACCGGATGCGCGGCGCCGATGCTGGTGCCGGGGGCCATCGCGGCGATATCCGCGGCCAGGGTGATAAAGCAACCGGCGCTGCCGGCCCACGCGCCCTCGGGATAGACATACACCACCGTAGGAACCGGGGAGGCGAAGAGCTTCTGGATGATCTCGCGAGTCGAATCGAGCGAGCCGCCGGGGGTGTCCAACTCGATGATCAAGCACGTATCTTCCTGCTCGCTTGCGACATCAATGGCGCGGCCGATGTAGCTGGCGGTGGCGGGGCCGATGGCACCCTTGATGTTGATCAGGCCAACGTCGGCCGCTTGCAGGGCTGTTGCCGCCCCGCAGGTCAATCCTGCCACCAGGATATGCGCCCAATGCCTCATAGCGTCCTTAATATGCCGTACCGTATCAGAGGCGGCGAGCAGTGCCAAGCCTATTCGCGCGAGCTTTTCCGTTTACGACCACGGGGCTGGGGCGTTATGGTTGAGTATGGCCGTGGTGCGGATTCTAGTTGATGGGTACAGCCTGCTGCATAATTGGCCGGAGCTGGCACCCGGGCGAGCGCGGCATTCCGCAGCGGCGCGCGAGGAACTGATCCGCCGGCTGACGCTCTACCAGGACGCAGTTGGCACTCCGGTGACGATCTTCTTTGACGGGGCAAGCGCGCGAAGTGGCAGGGCGCCTGCTGCATCCGCCGCAGAAGTCGAAGTTCTCTATTCGCGGGCGGGAGAGACGGCGGACCAGTTGATCGAGCGCGCGGCTGACCGGTTCAGCCCTTACGGCGAGGTCCTGGCGGTCACGGACGATCATGCGGAACGGGACATGGTGATCAGCCTGGGGGGGAGCGCGTCAAGTTGCCGGAGCTTCATTCAGGCGGTGGAAAACACCTTGGCAGAACTGAGCGATGACATTAAACATCACAACCGGCGAGAGCGACAGAGATTTGGGTGGCGGAAGTGAACCGCCGCCGCGAAGCAACTGAGTGAACATAGGACATTGGGACATTCATGGCGCAGGAGACCGTGACAAGCGGGGGCGCACCGGTGTTGAGTCTGCCTGGCCAGTGATGGCGGGGCTGGTTGTAGCACTGGCGTTGAAACCGTTTCCGCTCGTGGCCCAGGCCGATGCGGCCAAAGTGCCGCATACTCCCAACCGATACTTGCTGGTGGTGGAGACTTCGCGCTCGATGCAGCGGCGGGCCGACGGCGTGCTCGAGACAGTGGATGTCTTGTTGAAGTCCGACATGGGCGGGCAATTGCGGCGTGGGGACACGCTGGGGATTTGGACATACAACGAGAGCCTTTACGCGGGCCGGTTGCCATTACAGAGGTGGTCACCGGAGAACCGGCTGGAAGTCACGCTGCGCACGCTCGCCTTCCTGAAGGAGCAGAAGTACGAGAAGCAGGCTAGTTTGGATAAGGTCGTCCCCGCGCTAGACGGCGTTGTCAAGGCATCCCCTCGCATCATGGTGATTCTGATTTCCAGCGCGGACGAGAAGATTCACGGCACGCCCTTTGATGATCGGATCAACAGTTGTTGCCAGAAGTGGTACGAGGCGCAGCAGAAGGCCCGGATGCCGTTTGTTATCGTTTTGCGCGGGCAGGAAGGCCAGTTTGCCGACTTTACCGTAAATACGCCACCTTGGCCGATGCAGATGCCGCCTCTCCCCCAAGAGGCGCAAAGCAAAAAGCCCGTCCCGAGCAAGCTCCCGGACGCTGTGCGCGCGGCTCCGCCTCCAACAGCGCCGCCGCTGATTGTCTCCGGGAGGAAGCCCAAGGCGGAGGTATCCTCGACGCCAACTCCGGAGCCGGCGGCTGTCAAGGTGCAAGCGCCTGCCGCCGAGCCGGGGGCGACCAACGGCAGCGAGGCGCTCATGCTAAGCCCGGCCAGTAAAGAGGGGCCGCCGACACAGGTTGTAAAGACGGAGGCCGCACCGAGCGAGCCAGCGAAGCCTCCGCCCGATTTGCCGGCGACATCTTCACCGGCCACCCAGCCGGTTCCAGGACCCAAGACAGGCGTGGTGCCGGAACCGGAGATGAAACCAGTCGCACCTGCGCCGGTCAGGGCTGAGGCACCCCCTGCGCTGCCGCCTCCCACGACCGAGCCAAAGCCGGCTCCAGTGGCTACGGCTCGCACGGAGACTGGGGCGGGAGCTGCCAGCGGAACCGAGACCAGTTCGGTTGCACCTATGTCGTCAAAGGTCGGGCAGCGCGTAACTGAACTCCGCGCCAATCTTGTTCCCGGGACAGGTTCCCCGAGTCCGTCGCCGCGGCCTGTCGCACCCAGCCAGACTGCGACGGCGGTTCCGGCCGAGACTTTGGTGCGCCGTACGAGCCTCTGGATCGCAGGGCTGGTTCTAGGCGCTGCCACGATTAGCTTGACGCTGTTGCTACGCCGCCGAGCGCGGGCTGCGGCGGCGGGGAGCCTCATTACCCAATCCATCGAACGGAAGAACAAACCATGAATCGCCGAGAATTCCTGCAAGCCGCCGGGGCGTTGGCCCTGACGGCCGCCACGCCTGTGTCAACGCTGTGCGCCGCCGAGCTGCCGAAGGCGACTGCGCGGCATTTGCCGCGCTGGCGGGGGTTCAACCTGCTCCAGAAGTTTACGAAGCGCCGGGGAGGCAATCCGCCGTTTGCGGAGAGCGACTTTGCGCTGCTGTCTGAATGGGGCTTTAACTTTGTGCGGCTGCCGCTTTCATACCTGTGTTGGACCGACCCCAGCGACTGGCTGAAGCTGCGCGAGGAGGAGTTGAAGCACCTTGACGACGCGGTGGCGTTGGGCGGCAAGCACGGGGTCCACGTTAATCTCAACTTGCATCGCGCGCCCGGCTATTGCGTCAATCCGCCGAAGGAGCCGCTGGATTTGTGGACGGATGACAAGGCGCTGGACGCCTGCGCGTTCCACTGGGCGCACCTTGCGAAGCGTTTCCAGGGCATCCCGAACGAGCGGGTGAGCTTCGACTTGCTGAATGAGCCGGGTGACTTTGCCGAGGAAACATACGTGCGCGTAGTCAAGCGCCTGGTGCAAGCTATCCACGCCGAAGACCCGCAGCGGCTCGTCATTGCGGATGGGCTGCAGTGGGGCGGGAAGCCGGTTTTTGGGTTGGCGGACGCAGGCATCGCCCAGAGCACGCGCGGTTACGAGCCGGTGCAGATCAGTCATTACAAAGCGAGTTGGATGCGAGGCTCGGACACATGGGCCGAGCCGACCTGGCCGCTGAAGCTTGGCGAGAACCGCGTGGTCAACAAGGAGACGCTGGCCAAGAACCGCATCCAGCCGTGGAAGCAACTGGAGCAGAAGGGCGTTGGCGTCCACGTCGGCGAGTGGGGGGCGTTCAATCGCACGCCGCACAAAGTGGTGCTGGCGTGGATGCAGGATTGTCTGGCGCTGTGGAAGGAAGCGGGCTGGGGCTGGTCCCTCTGGAATCTGCAAGGGGGATTTGGGGTGCTCGACAGCGAGCGCGCGGACGTCCAATACGAGGACTTTCGCGGCCACAAGCTCGACCGACAGATGTTGGAGCTGCTGCAACAAGGGTAGCAGAGGTTCGGCTATTTCGGGGGTTACCCAACTCGCAGCCAGACGGTCTTGAGATAGGCCGGTTCGGCTCTCGAGATAGGGAAGTCCGGGGGCTGGGGGACGTAGTGTTGCTGGAGGACTTGGCGGTTTGCGCGGTGGATGGCAGCGGCCACGGTGGACGGGAATTCTTCCGGGGGCCAATCCGCCGCGTTGGTCGAGGCGAACAGCACGCCGCCGGGTCTGAGCAGCGGCAAGGCCGCCGCCACGAGCCGGCCATAGTCTTTGTTGGCCCGGAATACTCCCGACTCTTTTGACTGCGCGAACGTAGGCGGGTCGAGCAGGATCATGTCGTAGAGGCGCTGCTTCTTCGCCAGGCGACGCAGCCAATCAAAGGCGTCGCCATAGAGGAAGTCGTGCCCAGTTGAGTCGAGTTGGTTCAACGCGAAGTTGCGTTTCCCCCAGTCGAGGGACTTCTTCGAGAGGTCGAGACTGGTGGTCCGGGCGCCTGACTTGGCCGCGCACACAGAGAGGCCGCAGGTGTAAGCGAAAGTATTGAGGATTTGCAATTGCCGAGTTACGGTTGCCAACGGCGGCAAAGACTGGAGCAGGGGGAAGCCAGGGCCGACGTATCCGGTCAACAGACGGCGCCGATTGTCCCGCTGGTCAAGGAACAGGCCGACGGAGTAGCCCTCGGCGAAACTGAGCTCAAAGCGCAGGCCGTTTTCATTAATCGTGAACCGTTCGGGGGCTGGCTCTCCGAGCACCAAGTGCGGCGACGTTTCCGCGGGGGCGGCGCGGCGGACGTGACGCGTCAGGAGCTTGTGGTACGCACCCCGAGCAGAGAAGGTCTTCCGCAACTGCTCCAGTTGGTCGCGCTGTGCCGGACGTAGCGCTTGCTCGCTTTGCGATAAGAGGAAATCTCCCAGCCGTTCAACATACCAGCCCGGCCAGCCGTCGCTTGCGCCGTGGATGACACGGAAGGCAGTGGTCTGTTCCGGTTCAATCAGCGCGGCGCGCAGGGCTAGGCAGGGCAGGGAACTCGAGAGCCAAAGCAGGCCATTGCTGGCCGCGGCCAGCGGGGCGGACGAGACATCCGCCTCGCCTTGCTCGAACGGAGCACGAAAAGTCGTCTCCTTGCCTGTAGCCGGATGCCTGAGCGTCAACTCGGCCGCGTGGAGGTAAACCCGGGGTGCTGGGGTGCCGCCATACAGCGTATCGCCTAGGATCGGGAAGCCCTGCTCGGCGGCATGGACCCGTATTTGATGCGTGCGCCCGGTTAGCGGCTCAGCTTCGAGCATCTCAAACCGACCAGCCTCGCCCCCTCCAATCCGGCGAAAACGCGTTTCAGCGGTCTCGCCGCTGGCGTACAAGGGCCGGCTCAGGTATCTGTTCCCCGCGCGCACCAGTGCGCTTGTGACCGTAACCTCGCCTTGGGGGACGGGGCGGTCGGTGAGCAGCAGATACTTCTTCCTGACGCCGCGGTTGGTGAACTGGGCGGTGAGGGAGCGATTAGCCAGGGGTGACTTCGCGAAGACCATGACGCCGGAAGTCTCCTTGTCGAGCCGGTGAATGATGGCCAGCTTCGCCCAGCGCGGTTCGCGGTGCCGCAGCCAATCGTAGAGGCCCTCGCCCGCATAGGGGCTGGGCGCGTGCGTGTTCAGGCCGGCGGGTTTGTTCACCACCAGCAGGTGGTCATCTTCGAAGATCAGGCACGGCAGCACTGGATAATGATCCCATTACCAGAAATCCCAGGCGCCCTTCCACAGGACCCAAAGGCCGAGGAGGAAGTTGGTGATGGCGTGGGCCGTCATCGCGTCGCCCAGGCGGTTTTTGCGAATTACGAGCCATTGGTAGGCCAGACCGCAGAGGATGCCCCCCAGCCAACGGTCCGGGTGCATAAGGCCGAAGATAGAGGAGGTGACTATAAAGGAGAGCAAATGGAATTGGCCGAGCGGCATGGCGCGGAAGTCAACCTTCACGAGGACCCGGTAGAGGTAGGAGCGGTAGAAGACCTCCTCCAACGGCGGCACGACGATGGATGAGCCGGCGATGCGCACTATCACATAGAACCAGGCGAGGGCCGAACTTTCGCCGAACTGCTTGTTGGGATTCCACCCCGGACCCGGTTCGCTGAGCCTCGGGTACAGGCCGTCGAGGCCCACCCAGACGGCGAAGACGGCTACGCCGACGATGACGGCTTCCCAACCGATCTTCCAGCGCATTTCTTCGACGAAAGGGCGCATCTCCCAGAACAGCCATGCGCCTACCAGCGTTTTCAGGAGATAGAGCCAATAGGTCGAGTCCTGGCCAAGCTGGCCCTGCATGGCAGTCAGCACGACGAAGATCACGAACGGCGCGACCCGCGCGTAGTCCGGCGAGCCCGCGAACTTCTTGCGAAGGAAAAGCATTGGCGGGCTATCATCCCGGTATCACCCGGACGCGCCAAGCCAAAAGTGGCGAACGGCGTCTGGGAGGGGTGTATCTGGACAGCACCGCCAACCCGTGAGCGCAAAGGCCCAAACCCGAAGCCCGAAAACCGAGGGCCGAAAGAAGGCCGAAACCCGAAACCCGAAATGCTCGAGCGTGGCTTCGGCCTTCGGTATTCGGCCTTATTTCGGGTTTCGGCCTTCGGGTTTCGGATTTGGGCGGTTGGCGGCGGGTGGTGCTGTCCAGATACCCTGCCTAGCCTGGAGGCCGGGTTCAGGGGTGCTCTCGGTCCAGGTATTCCCTCAGCAGACGAAGATAGACGCCATATTCTCGAAGCGAAACGCCTGGCGGTGTCTGGTGGTCCACGCTGGGGATGAAGCCGCCGGTCTTCATCAGCGGAACCAGGCGCTCGAACTCCGCGCGCATGGCGGCCTCGCCCCGGTTCATGGTCATCTTGTCGAAGTGGCCGACCATCCGCAGGCGCGGGTATCGCTCGCGCAGGCGCAGCCCATCCACCTTCGCCTGGCGCTCGAGGGGCAAGACGCCGTTGACGCCCAGCTCCGCCAGCCACGGAACCAGCAGCGTCACGTCCCCGTCCGTATCCACGAACGGCATGATCTGCCGCTCCAGCAACCGTGGCACGAGCTGCCGATAATACGGCGCGATGAACTCATCGAACGTCCGCTTCGAGATCATCGGGCCATGATTGTAGGACATGTCCTCGGCAATGGTCATAAAGGCAGGCACACAGACCTTCAGGATCTTGTCCAGCAGGCTGAGGTTGAAGGCGAGCAGGTCCCGATTGATCTCATGCAGCAGCTCGGGCTGGTCGGGGAAGGCGAGCATGAGTTTCTGAAAGCCCATGAGCGTGCGCGGGAACCAGAAGAAGCCTTCCAGGGTACACCACACGACGGCCTCGCCCCGGCGCTGCCGTTCGGCCCAGGCGGCCATGCCGGCAATCGCGGCGTCGTGGCAGGGAAACAACTGGGGGCGCACGCGCCAGTAATCGGCCATGTTCGCGACGATGCCTTCGACGTGGTGCTGGGTTGCCTCGATGGTGGGGTCAGTGGTGCTGAACCAGAATTGCTGATAGGGATCGAGACCGAAGTGCTGGGCGATGTCGAAGACCTGGCTGTGCTTGAGCGCGGTCGGCAGGCCTTCCTGATGCCAGCGACAGATCGTTTCGTCCCACCACATCGCCCATTCCCAGCGGGGCAGGCGATCCACCGGCTGGAAGTTCATCACGGCGCGGAAACGCTCGACGTGGTTCATGGGGTGTGGGGATTGGTGAGGGGGGAGTGGTGACTGGCTAAGCGGTAATTGGTAACTGGCCGGGCGGAAGGCAGGATTGGAAATGCGTCAGCGCCACGGCGGCAGGGAAACAAACTGCGTGGGACCTGTCAAGGCGCT
>Ga0335078_10018812_pt1 | contig 10272 bp, 5 predicted proteins | sample Lox_Sample_32_FD_206711 | JGI IMG/M metagenome (GOLD analysis project Ga0335078, IMG submission 206711) | Soil microbial communities from Loxahatchee National Wildlife Refuge, Florida, United States - Lox_Sample_3.2 | ecosystem: Environmental > Terrestrial > Soil > Wetlands | place: USA: Florida...
TCTAGCACAATCGCAGTGCCTCAACCCGCGGCTGAACTGGCGCGGGTCATGACCAAACCCGGCGTTCTGGTCGTAAGTTGCAACCAGGAGTTGCGCAGTTCTCTGCTGGTGAAGCTGGATTGTGATCGCTGGATGCTGGCGCAAGCAGCCAGCGGCGCCGAGGCCCTCGATAAAATCCACCGTGGCGAAGCATCTCTCGTGCTGCTGGATCCCACGCTTCCAGATCTCAGGGTCGATGAGTTCAAAGCCATTGTGCTGTCGGAGTATCCCGAAGCCACTGTCATTCCGCTTAACCCGCACACCGGGCAGCCGATCGTGGCGAGTCCTTCTCCGGGGTCCGTCAGCTTCGAAATACTTCGAAGAATTGAATCGAGTTTGCCGGCTCCTCATCGTATTGCGATGTCGAATTCCGCCATGGACGAGCAGGAATCTGACAATGGATTGCCCGGTTTTCTCGGTCAATCGCCTTCCGTCCAGCGCTTGTGCTCCATGGTTCGGCTAGTCTCGCAGCGCGACACCACCGTCCTGATCACCGGCGAAAGCGGCACTGGCAAGGACGTTGTAGCCCGAGCCCTGCACCAGCTCGGAACCCGCCGCACAAAAACCTTTGTGGTCATCAATTGTGCAGCCATCCCAGAAGCGCTCCTCGAAGCCGAGTTGTTCGGGTTCGTCAAGGGAGCTTTCACCGGCGCAGTGCAGTCCAGAATCGGACGTATTCACGCGGCCCATGGTGGGACGCTGTTTCTGGACGAGATTGGCGACTTGCCTTTGGGGCTGCAATCCAAACTCCTGCGGTTCCTCGAGCAAGGTGAAGTCCAAAGACTGGGTAGCAGCGATTCGTTTCGGGTGGATGTTCGTGTCATTGCGGCCACCAATGCGAATCTGCGCCGCCTGGTGCAAGAACGCGGATTCCGTGAAGACCTCTTTTATAGACTGTCGGTTTTTCCTGTTGAACTAAACCCTCTGCGGGAACGCATGGCAGATCTTCAGTTGCTGGCAGACAGCTTCCTGGCAAAGTTTTGCCCTTACCGGGTCACATTCAGTCCTGAATCCCTGGAGATTCTGCGGCAACACACCTGGCCGGGCAATGTACGGGAACTACGAAACGTCATCGAACGAGCCAGTATTCTGCTTGGCCCGGAACGAGAGATTCGGCCCGAACACATCATTATTTAGCACAGGACAGATGGTCGCTCCAGCCGCGTTGCAGACTTTGTGAGTCTTGACGCGTGAACGGTACGTGTCTTCTGCATGACATCGCCTCGCATCGACTTCTACTTGTGTTCGATTCGCCGGAAGGTCAGGTTGATGCGCGGGTCAGTGATCTGAAGCTCTTTGGGTACCTCGTGTTTAAAGTTCTTCTGCGTCGCCCCGGCCATGATGAATAAGCTGCCGTGTGGCAGGCGCTCGGCAAACGCCATCGTTCCATCGAGCCTCCTCATTCGAAACAGCCTCTCTGCGCCGAGACTCACAGAGGCGATCACCGCGCCCATTTCGGGTTCCGCATCTGAGTGTAATCCCACGCTGTCGTTTCCGTTTCTATACAAATTGCAGAGCACGGCGTTGTAGGGGAGTCTCGGGAGGTGAACGTTCGCATATGCTGAGTCGGGAGTGGCTGCTTCGACGCGGGCCTTCAGGGAAAACAATTCGGGAATCCACGTAAGCGGCTTATATTCGCGACGCGAGTAGGTATAGTTGGTTTCGGAGTCGCCATAATAGGCCTCATCCCGCGGAACAGGGGAGTTGAATGAGGTCTTGTGCCGCTGCCAGGCGCATTTTTCGATCAGCACGTCGAATATTCTGGTTGCTTCCTCGGGTGCAAGGAAGTTCTTTTCGTAATAAATTTCTGCTCCCGGAATCGCGATGATTTCCATAAAAGGATGTTGAGCTTTAGATTTTAGCCATGAGCGCGGCGCTTACAGCCTCGAATTTGTATTCAGCCTTGGCGGTTTGTGTTTTGATTGTGCACGCGCTGTTCGTCTTGTGGGTGGTTTTCGGGGCGCTACTTACACGGGGTCGCCCCATCCTGCGCTGGCTGCACATCGCCTCGCTGATTTGGGGCGTTCTCACGGAAGTGTTTTTGCCTTGTCCTTTGACATTCCTTGAGAACTGGCTGGAGCAAGCGGCAGGAGTCGAGCCCTACCGGGGCGGGTTCCTGCTGCACTATATGGATAAGCTGGTGTATCCCGAGATCTCGGCCACGGTATTGACGATTACGGGAGTGCTGATTTGCGCCTTTAACCTGCTGCTGTACGCACGCCGGGCGTTATCGAGAGAGCGCGGCGCGAAGCCTCGCTCTGATTTATGATGACTTGCTCCACAAGGTTCGGGGGTTCGCTACCGTGATGGGTTTCGCCCGTTGATACCAAGGCCTCTGCTGATGTGGCGCCGCCGAGTGACCCTAGCTTGCGCGGTCGCGAGTCTTCTTTCCACGATTTTTCCAGTTCGAGCCATTGGCCAGACGGCAACCGGTGCTCTGCGCGGCCGGGTGTCAGACACGCATGGCCATACAGTCGAGGGCGCTCAACTGCTGCTGTATATCGGAAACGGGCTTGAGGTAAAGACAACCTCGGTAAGCGATCAACTCGGACAGTTTGAATTCATTCACCTCGAAGCTGCCAGCGACTATCGCTTGCGTGTGACCCACACCGGATACGTCAGCATCGAGGCGGCAGGCATTTCCCTGCGGACGGGCGAGACCAAGCAACTACAGATCACGCTGGATGAGAAGCGAGCGCTGGCAAACGCGGTGACCGAGATCAATACTGCCGGCGTGCGACAGCAAGTGCGCACACTGCCGGTTCGCGGGCAGGCGTCAGGTAATCTCGAGACGCTCACGCCCGGAACGGGGGCGACCGGGGGCACGTTTGGTTCGTTTCCCATCAATGGCAGCCGCGCGCAGTACAACACCTACCTGGTAAGCGGGACGAATAACCTCGACCCGTTCCGTAATGCGGAAGCAATCGGACAGGGCGGCGCCTTCGGTGCTCCGGCGGTGCTGCTGCCACTCGATGCGATTCAGGAAATCGACGTGCAAACCAACACCGGCGCGGCGTATGGTCCGTCAGGTGCGGCGGTGCTGACCACGATCAAGACTGGCGAGTCCCGCGTGCACGGATCGGTGTTTGAATTCTTCGATAATGACCAGTTGGCCGCGAACAATTTCTATAACAACGCGTTTGGCAACCCACGTCCGGAATTTCGGAATAACCAGTTCGGACTTACGGTCGGTGGGCCGCTTCCCTATCACAGTTACTTCTTCACTTCGTATGAAGGACAGCACGAGCGAGTGGGCGTTAGCTTTGCGTCTCGATTTCCTACAAGCGAGGAAATTGCCACGGCCACCTCTCTGGTCCAGGGATCTGGACGTTCGGTGAATGCGCTGGCCTCGCCCATTCTCGCGCTCTACCCTGCCTCGATCGGACAAGGTGCACTCAGTTTTTCCGATATTGGACGGAGCGACGGCAACACCGTAACCTTCAAGGCGGATCACGGCGAAAAAGGTCAGAATAATATCTCGGTTTCGTACGCGGTGGGCGAGAATCGACAGAGTTTCCCTCAGGGGGGATTTGGCCTGGGAGGAGGCTCGCGGCTGCCGGCTTATGCTTCCCAATCCCACGACATCGTGCAGTTGTTTGCGACGCAATGGCAACGAGCACTGTCGTCGCACTTGCTCAACTCCGCCCGGTTGGGATATTCGCGCTACAACGAAACCACGTTTCCCGGAGACAGAGACTTCAACCCAACCGCAATTGGGTTGAACACGGGAGTCGATACGGCGCGTAATTTCGGCCTTCCGGAAATCGATATTGCGCCCGGGGAATACGAAAATCTCGGCGCGCCTTCCTCCCTGCCGCGCGGCCGAGCCAGCAACGTATACGATTTCTCGGATGGCATTGTCTGGAATCGCGGCGCGCACCAGTGGAAGTTCGGCGGTAGTTTCACCTTACTCCAGGAAAACGCCTTTACCGACACCGGCATGCGCGGCCGTCTGGTGTTTGATGGCTCGCAGCTTGGCGATCAACTAACGCAGGACTTCGCGATCGCGAGCCTGGTGGACCTCCTCGCTGGACTGCCGGCTCCCGCCGTGACCACGATTGCCCGCGGCGACGCGCAACGCTACTTGCGCGAGCATCGCTGGGCCGCGTTCATCGAGGATGGTTGGCAGCTTCGGCCGAACCTGAAGGTCACTCTTGGATTGCGCCACGATCAATTCTCAGTGCCTACCGAGAAGCAGGGCAGGCTAAGCAATTTCCTTCCGGACACCGGCCTGGTCTTGGTCGGCACTCCTGGACTTCAGCACGAATACCAGCCGAACTACCGCGATTTTGCGCCGCGTGCTGGGTTTGCGCTCGGACTGGGCGGCTCACGCACGCTGAGCGGCGGATGGGGGATGTATTTCAATTCCCAATCGTTCGACGAGTGGATGGACAACAGCAACAACGCGAACTCAATTCTTGCGGGCCCGGTGTTCAATCCGGTCGGGTCCAGTGCCATCTTCACGATCACGCCGCCGGCACCGGTGCCGTTTGGCCCGGGTGTTCAGATCTTCGGGCCGGCAGCCCCGCAGCCGCCCTTCGATGTGTTTGCGGTGAACACGCATTTTCCGGATCCACGTTACCAGGATTTTGATCTCGCATTCGAACAACGTCTGGGCGCGCAGCAAACGGTGACTATCGCGTATTACGGCACACGCGGCAGCGATTTACCGGTGGTGATCGACATCAATCAGCCGACCCCCGGGAGTTCCGACCCGGTAAGCGAGCAGGCTCGACGGCCGTTTGCGGCCACGTTTCCTCAGTTTCGTGTGATCAATACGCTTTCCGATATCGCAGATTCGAACTACAACAGCCTGCAGATTTCAGCCCAGCGCTCGGCGGCCAATGTCACGTTTCGAGCGAGCTATACGTTTTCCAAATCGTTGGATGAAGCATCAGGCGCCGGCGGCTTCTATCACGGGCCGGTCGAGGACAGCCGCGACCTGCACTTTGATTATGGACGATCGGATTTCGACATTCGCCATCGCCTTACCGTAACGTATGCCTGGCGAGTGCCGGCGCCCACGCGGGTGCCCGGGTGGCTGCACGGAATCACGTCGAACTGGCAGGTGAACGGCATTACGACTCTGCAAACTGGCGGACCGATTAACATCACTCTGCCTTTCGATAACTCCGGGACGGGCGAGTTTCGCGATCGACCCAATTTGATTGGCAATCCTCACGTGGCGTTCAACCCGTTGGGGCCGTATCTGAATCCGGCAGCTTTTGCGCAGCCTCTGCCCGGGACGTACGGCAACCTGGGAAGAAACGTTTTCAGCGGGCCGGGACTAAACGACTTCGATATGTCATTTGTGAAGTCTCAGCAGATTTCTCGCGATTCGTGGTTACGATTGCGGGCGGAGTTTTTCAACATCTGGAACCATCCCAACTTTGCCAATCCCTCGACGACTTTCGGGTCTGGGTTTCGTCTAACCAGCACGCCAGATTCTTTTAATCCTTACTTCGGTAACGGCAGCCCCCGGAACGTGCAACTCGTCGCCGAGATCGAGTTCTGAGCTTGTAAGAAACAGTCCCGGCATTCTCAGAAACCGCACTGCTCATTAATTCTTATGGTGCAGACAAAAAACCCTCTCCCCGGTTGGGAAGAGGGTCGGTTTCAGTCGAACGTGTTTCTAGTCGTCTCCGTCCGGGTCACCGGCGGGTGCGACACCGTTGAAGTCGCTCGGCGGACGAACCGTCTTCTCGCCAGGATACGGCCGCGTAAATCCGGTGGACATGTACCAGTTCAAATGGTTCACGGTATCCGGATCCTCCGAGTCCGGCTTGGTCAGTTTACCGGCGAAAATTTGCGCCTTCTTCTGAAGCCATGCCTTCCTTAGAGCCCTAACCTTCGGATTGTCCTTAGGATTTTCCTTGCTCGCAGAAACGCCCTGGTTCAGCGGAACCTGATTCGCAACGTGTGTCCATGGCTGGAAGTTCTCCGTGGGTGGATTGTTGGTGAAATCCGTCCTCATCGGCGACGCCACCAGGTCGAACTGGTTCATCGGCGACAGGCCGAGAATCTGTTCGATGGTTCGCGTCATGTTGACCTGGGTGTAGTAGGTGTGATCGGTCGGTCCAAATTGCACAGCGTATGGGCTGACGATGTAACCGGGGCTGCGGTGACCGTCCACGTGGTCGACGCCATTCTGCGCATCGTCTTCCTCGATGAAAATCGCCGACGATGACCAGATGTTGCTGTGGCTGATGTAGTCGATAATGCGCCCCACCGCCAGGTCGTTATCGGCCTGTTCGGCATCCGGTGTCGGCGGGCCACCCGTGTGGTCATCCATGATCCACAGGATGCTTAACGCGGGAACCGTACCGGCATTGACGTCATTATTGAAATCCTGCTCCCAGAGATCCACGCGGAACTGATCGGGGATGCCCAGATCGAATTGCGGGAAGTTTGGAATGAGGTGTTGATACACAGCGGGAACAGAGGAGTGTGCCTGGACCGTGTTTTGATAGTACAGAGTCGTCTCGCCCTGGATTCCCGGCGGTCCACAATCCGGCCCGTTCTCGAAGCACTGCGAGTCCGCATAGAAGTTGCTCCAGGTGGGCTCGTCAGTCGACCCGTTCGGCTGTAAGAACGTATCGTACTCGACCGATTCGCCGTAAATCTTCACCGGCAAACCTGCGGCCGCAGCTTCCGAGAACAGGAAGCCCTTCTTCTGATACGCCAGAGCATCGCCGGCATTTCCACCGGGATAGCTGCGCACCCAGTCCGGCGACTGGATGTCGTCAGCGTACGGCGCCATGCCTTCGGTGATCCACTGATGACCATCGGCCGACTGCCGGCTGGGATCGTAGAAGTTATCCAGCAGCGGGAAGCGCGTCAGCAGGTTGTGGACGTTCGGAGTGTCCTGCCCGCCGAATACTGCCAGGGAGGCATCTCCATTTCCTGCGGCCACGTCGCCCAGAATTTGATCATAGGTACGGTTCTCACGAATGATCATGAACACGTGCTTGATCAGCGAGGGGTCGCCGATCTTGGCTGGGATTGCAACCGGTTTCGCTTTCGGGTTGCCACCGGAGGCGGATTCGATATTTTCCGTCAGAGTCCAATGGTTGTACTCGTAAACGTCCTTGGTCATCGTCTGCAAGGTCTGCGTGTTGGGCACGGGGACGATGCTGACAGTGCCATTGTCCTGGTGGGTGTTGTAGGCACAGACGTTGTAGTCGCATTCGAACGACTCGCGCGTACCGATGCCCTTGTCGTTTGCCACGATAAGCGAGTCTTGGGCCGCATCCAGCACGACCGAACTCGGCGCATAGGCCACCGGGATCAATCCCAACACGGGATTTTGCACGCCGTTGGCGAGGCTGACTACCGCGACTGCATTGGCGTTATAAAGCGCAACGTAGGCAATGCCGCGCCTGGCATCCACCGCGATCGAGTTGGGCGCAGCGCCATACGCTGGTTGACCTGTCCCGGGCACTCCAATCGGTAGCCCAAGGTTGATCGTCCGCACCACCACGTTGCTGGTTGTGTCGATCACCGAGATCGTGTCGCTGTAGGTGTTGGCAACCAACAGCTGTTTCCCATAAAACGCCATTCCGGTCGGATGCAGCCCGGTCGAAATGTTCGCGGTGACCGTCATCGATGGTAAATCCACTACAGATACCGTTCCGGTAATCGCAGCGCCCACCACCGGGTCAGCGACGATTTCGGTTCCGGCTGAGTAGATCTGGAAGTCCGATGCCGTAGCCGCCCGGCCACCCTCGTTGCTGACATAGGCGGTCGTGCCGTTGGGGCTGATCACGATGCTGTGCGGCGCGTTGCCGACGCGGATCTGCGTACCTTGCTGCAATGTGGTCAAGTTGATTTGGTTGAGAGTGTCGTTCTGGTTCAGCAGAGCATATGCGCTGTTGCCATCCTGCGAAATCGCGACTCCCCCCGGGTAAGCGGTACTCGGCGTGTAGAAAGTGCCACAGGGTATGTCATAGGATCCCGGCGGGCTGTTGGGGAAGCAGGCGATGAAAGAACTGTTCGGCGGAACGCTGATCTGGGCGTCATCCTCCAGCAAACCCTGCGCGGTAACGTTAGCTACGGTGACATGGCTGCTGTCCTGGCTGAACACCAGGTGCTTACCGTCTGCCGAATAGGCGATGCCACTATAGCTGCCACTCGAATCCAGTCCGAATGGCACGTAGTTCTGCAGAACAACCCCGGTCTTGGTATCGAACACCTCGACGGCGCCGTTGCCATCGCTCGTCGAGGTCCCGAGGGTGAGAACGGCTGCAGTATGCGTGTTGAGATTGGGATTGAGTGCGATCGCCTTCGCCCGAACTCTGATACCGAGATTGACCTGCGTGCCGGCTGGGTTGATGATCTGGCCGGAACTAACCACCCACGAACCGTTCAGTTGCGGGCCAACGGAATACGTTGGGTAATATTGATTGCCCTGAGCCGCGGCAACCGCGGGAAGCCCAAGCCCTGCTGCCAACACGCCGGCTAGCGGACGCAGGCGGTTCATCCGAGATTTATTTCGAGATCTGTTTCGAAATTTATATTTAGACGCTTTTCGAGACATGCACCGTTCCTCCTTAAGGTTTTGCTCACGCCCCTGACCACATGGTTGTGGGCAACGTAACAAAGGAGCTGCAACGGCACCATGACGCGGAGATTACATTTTCGTAATGTTGGATTGTCATCATGCTGCGGGTGATAACGGCACGCGGAGAGTTACTTGCGTCCCCTCCCCAACCTTGCTGGCGATTTCCACATTCCCGCCGTGCAACAGCATGATGCTTTGAACAATGGCCAGCCCAAGCCCAGTTCCCCCCGAAGCCTGAGACCGCGATTCATCGACCCGGAAAAAGCGGTCGAATACACGCGGCAACGCCTCCGCTGGGATACCCACGCCGGTATCAGAGACTTCAATGCGGACCGCCGCAGAGTCTTTGCTGACCCCGAGCACGACGGATTTTCCCGGAGGCGTGTGCGCTAAAGCGTTCGAAACCAGATTGCCCATCGCCCTCTGCAGAAGGCTGCGGTCCAAGAGCGCAACCACCGGTTCATTGGGCATCGCGGTGGAAAGAGAGACGCCACGTTCGGCTGCCGGCGCTTCGTAGTAATCGCGAATCCGTGACAGCAATTCGCCCACGTTAATGCTCTCGCGATGCAGGTAAGCGAGCGGACTTTCCGCCCGGGCGAGAAACAGAAGATCGCCAATGAGATCGGACAACCGCACGGATTCTTCCAGGCACGAGGCCAAAACTTCGCGGTATTCGTCGACCGTTCGCGCCCGAGCCAGCGCCACTTCCGCCTCGCCGCGGATGTTGTTCACGGGTGTGCGCAGGTCGTGGGCAATATCGGCGGAGAATTTGGAAATCCGGTCGAAGGATTCTTCCAGGCCGTCCAGCATTTTGTTGAACGTAGTAGCCAGCGAGGCAAGTTCCGAGGGGTATCCTTCCGCTTGAATGCGTTCGTGCAGGTTCGTTGAACTGATGTGCCGGGCAGTCATTGCAATTTCACCAACCGGCCGAATGCCACGCCTTGCGATCTGATATCCAACCAGCGGGAAGATGGCCAGCGTGCCGAGCAAGATGAACCAAAAACGGTCGCGGTACCGTGCGAGTAGTGCTTCCTGCTGGGAAATATCAACTGCGACCTGCGCCGTATCAGTTTGGGCGGAATTGCCTACGGCGACCAGGGCGCTGGTTACCACAAACAACCGGCCATTCTTTCCTTTCAATCGCTCGACTCGCCCCGGCCGACTTTGAGTTTGAGCGGTTAACTGCAGCAGGTCTAATTGCTCTTCCATCCCCGGAGTTGTCAAAAGGACAAAGTTTCGTGCATCGAGAAGCCGGATATAGAACTGCTGATATCGCCTCGCGGCCGACTCCAGTTCGATCTCCTCCCGCAGCCCGTCCCAGTCGTCCGGCCGCTCCCGCAGCATTGTGCGTAGCACATGGACTTTGTCCGCTAAAAACAGGTCGGTGCTTTTTTCCAGTTCGGTCAGCAGTAGGAAATAGAGGCTGGCACTCGCGAAAAAGACGAGCGCCAGGCCGCCGAGCACATACCACGCGGTCAGGCGGAAGGAGAGAGTTCCCAGGAAACGTGATGCTTGCCCGAATTTACGCCTGAGATTCCAGGACATAGCCGGCGCCGCGAACCGTGTGGATTAACTTCAGAGGAAAGGGATCGTCCACTTTGCTGCGTAGTCTTCGCACGTGGACGTCAACAACATTGGTGTCGCTGTCGAAATTCATATCCCAGACCGACTCG